>OCHG01002072.1_pt1 | contig 11346 bp, 4 predicted proteins | sample 1538801 | NCBI WGS metagenome assembly OCHG01 (sample SAMN04571727, study PRJEB22368) | human gut metagenome | biome: human gut; material: stool | host: Homo sapiens | place: Luxembourg | collected 2012-09-20 | reverse complement strand
ACTGCTGCGGCGCGTCGGCCCCCTCTGCCAAAACGCTGCCCGCAGGGTCAGCGCGGTAGGTTGCGCCCAACGGCTCGCGCACGGTCAACTCGCCCACGCGGGCGGTCAGTTTCCAGTGGATCAGCTTCGGTGAATCGCCTGCACGGTAAGGGCGCAGATCATAAACGCCGTCGGTCAAATCGCAGCCCGCCGCAGTCACTTTTTCGGCGCAGTTCTGCGGTTTTGTGCCTGCGCCGTCGTCCTCGCCCTCGGCGGGGGGCAGCACACACAGTTCTCTGCTTTGGGGCGGCACGGCGCAGTGCGCGGCAAACAGCCCCAACGGGTCGCGCACGGTGGCTTCCCGCACACGGAACCGCCACAGACCGCTTTTTGCTGCGCGCAGAGTCACGCGCAAATCGGCACACTGATGCGGGGCCAGCATCGCGCCGCAGGGCAGTTCAATGGCCGTTCCGCTTTCGGCGTCCACAGCCTGCAAAACGACACGCAGCTCCGGCACGGGCCGCCGCCCGTTGTTGTGCAGTTTCACCAGTACGGCAAAATCCTCATCGGGGTGCACGGGACGGGCAGGCAGCTGCAGCGTTACCGTCACATCCCTGCGCAGTGTGCGGACATACCACGCCAAAAAGCCGACCAGCAGCACCGCCAGTGACACCAAAAAGACCGCAAACGACGTGCGGCTGACCGCTGCCGCGGCAAACAGCACGGCCAGCAGCAGCGCGCAGCCCACCTTACCTGCCATGGAACGGTTTCTCCGGGCGGGGGCGCGGCACGGTGTGCAGAACATCGTCAAGGATATTCTGCACTGTATCGCCGCCGGTGCGGGCCTGTTCGGTCAGGCGCAGACGGTGGCGGGCCGCATCGGCAAAAATCGCGGTAATATCCTGCGGGGCCACATAATTGCGCCCGCTCAGAAAAGCCGCCGCGCGCGCCATACCGGCCACTGCCAGCGACGCACGGGGTGAAAGCCCCAGCGTCAGGCGGCTGTCCCGCCGCGTCGCGCGGGAGAGTTCCACGATATACCGTCTGATTTCATCGCTCATATATACTTCGTCTACCTGCTGCTGCATAGCCAGCAGGTCGTTTTTGTCCATCACCGGCTGCACACGGTCCAGCAGGGCGCGGCGCGGCTGGCGGGACAAAATCTCCATTTCCGCCTCCGCATCGGGGTAGCCCATGACCACGCAGACCATAAAGCGGTCCAGCTGGGATTCCGGCAGCATCTGCGTACCCACCGAGCCGACGGGGTTTTCCGTTGCAAAAACGGTAAACGGCTGCGGCAGAACGCGCGTCACGCCGTCCACCGTGACGGCGCTTTCCTCCATGACTTCCAGCAAGGCAGACTGGGTGCGGGCGCTGGTACGGTTGATTTCATCGGCCAAAAACAGGTTGCACATCACCGCGCCGGGGTGGTACACAAATTTGCCGGTTTCCTTTTGGTACAGCGAGAACCCCACAATGTCGGACGGCAGAACGTCGGGGGTAAACTGCACGCGGTTTTGGGTCAGGTCCATAGCGCGGGCAAACGCCTGTGCCAGCGTAGTTTTGCCCACACCGGGGATGTCCTCAATCAGCACATGGCCGCGGGCCAGTATCGCCATCATGATTTTCAGCACGACTTCCGGCTTGCCCAGTACCGCCTTGCTTACCTCGGCTGTAACGGCCAGCGCCTTTTCGTTGATATTCTGCATGGGTCAATCCTTTCTATGCCTGCGCCAAATCAGCATACAGCCGATCACGGCGGCAATCAGCAGGCATCCCGCCCACAGGGCGTTGTTTTCCAGCCAAATCACCCAGTTGGAGTACGCGCCGCCCGCGTTTTCGCCGCCGCCCTCGTGGGGCAGGGGAGTGATACTTTCGGGGGTGACTTCCTCCAGCGCGGAGGTACCGTCGGCCTCCACCGTCACTTGGCGCGGTGCGGCGTCCCAGGTTTCGTCACACTCGGCCAGGTCTGCCGCATGGGTGGCGGCCTCTGCGTCGGGGTCGCGCTCGGCTATCACCAGGTAGCGCTGGGTGTTTTGGGTGTAGGGGTGGCAGGTCGTCAGGGTAAGCAGGTCGCGGCCGGGCTGTATCAGCACGGCGTTTATGTCGTCCGGCTGTATAATTTTCAGCTCGCACACGCGGTAAACCAGCGTGTCCCACGGCGTTGTCATAGTAATTTTGTCGCCGATTTGTATCTGCTGCACGTTGCGCAGCATTTCCGCGCCGTAATAGCCGCGGTGGGCGGCAATGACGGTGTTGGTGTTTTCGCCGCCCAGCGGCATGGAGGTCTGCCCCAGCAGCGCGCCGCCGCGGGCCATGTTGGCTGCGTTGGCCCCCAGATAAACAGGCAGTTCCAAGTCCAGACGCGGTATCCACAGCGCGGCGATAACGTCGTCGGGCAAGCCGCAGCCCGTCAGGTCAAAGGCGGGGGTCTCGTAGGCAAAGGGGTCTTTCAGGCCGCTTTGGCCTTGGGCAAAAAGCTGTTGGTTGTAGGCCAGAAACGCGTCGTACAGTTCGGGGTAGGCGCGCGCGGGCGCGGCGGGGGCGGCAGCTTCGGCGGCCTGCACAAATTTTTGCACGGTTTTTGTGCTTTTCTGCTCCGTCAGATATCGGCTGACCGTGGGCTGCAGCATCAGCCCAACGCCCAGCAAAATTGCCAGCCATGCAAAAATTTGCAGAAACAGGCGTTTCATCAGTCTTCCTCCTCGCGCTTTTTGCAGCGGTGCAACAGCAGCAGCAACAGCAGCGCCTCGCCGCCGATAACCACACTGCCCGTCACGCTGATCCACGGCCAGGCGTCCACAATGCGCTTTACCACGTTGCCGGTATTCAGCTGTTGGTACTGCACGGTCTGCGGCGTGTCGGGCTGCTCGTCCTCTCCGGTATACGGCACACGGGCGCCGCGCACAAGCATACGGTGGGTGTTGATGGCATAGGGTGTGCAGGTGACCAGCGTGCAGTAGTCCCCGCCGGGGATAATTTCCAAATCCTCGGTGTTTTCCGGCTCCACGACCTTGACCTGGTCTACCTGATACGCCAGCACCTCGTCCATGATGTGGAGGTAAAAACGGTCGCCCTCGCCCAGCTTGTCCAGGTCGGTAAACAGTACCGCCTCGGCCAGACCGCGGTGCCCCGTCAGCACACTGTGGGTGCCCGCGCCGCCCAGCGGATAGCTGGAGCCTTCCAGATGTCCGACGCCCTTTACCAGCACATCGTCGCTTGTGCCCTCATAAATGGGCAGGTTTACGTCAATTTTGGGTATGGTAATGTAGCCAAGGCTCTCGCCCACGTCCAGCATGTCCACATAGCTTGTGCCGATGTCGTCCGCTTCGCCCGCCGCGTCGCGGTCGATGGCATTGTTCAGCTGTTGGTTGTAGCGGCGCGCAGCCTCCTTGGCGGCGTCGATTTTCTCGGCGTCCATCGACTGCACATTGTCGTTGTAGCTTTCAATGACCGAGCTTGCGTGGCGCTGTGCCACCGCGTTGCTGACAACGGGGTACATGGCCACGCCGATGCCGGAGACGATCATCAGCGCAGCAAAGCCAAGTTTTAATTTGACGGTGGTTTCCATTGCAAAGAGCCTTTCTGTAAAGGGTTGACGCACTGCCACAACCGCCCATAGGGGAAGAACCGTTTCCGGCCCTTCCCCTATGGATTACCCGTTTATTTTGCTGTGGGTGTTTGGATGATGTGCATTACGCACGGTTGGATTTCTTTTTCAGGCTGAACAGAACGCCGACGCCCGCCAGAACCAGCAGCACACCGATACCGCTGAACAGCAGCGTACCGAAACCGCCGGTGACAGGCAGCGTAAAGCCCGCACGGTTGACGATTGCAATTTCAGCGCTGGGGTCCGTCACATCTGCGCCATCTCTCTTGTAGGTCGGTGTAGTTATTGTAGCCTTGGTCTGGTTGCCATTTGCATCATACGTTGTCGTGGTTTTCCATGCAGCAGAATAGGTAAGGTTCAGTTTTGCATCCACAGGCTTAGACAGCAGGTTGTAGCCGTCCACGGTCTTGGTCTCGACCAGTTTGTAGGTGCCGGAAGGCAGACCCGCTGCGGAGACGTAGCCGTTTTCGCCCGTTGTAAGGGTCTTGACCTTGATCCAATTTTCAGCAGAGTTAGTGGTCAAGCCCAGTTTTACGGCATCGTCACCACTGATAGAGGCGTATTCTTGGCCGCAGAAGGGATACTTACTATTTCCATTCAGCGTTTCCGTATCCACCTTCTTGTACAGGTCAAAGGTAACGTCCTTAAGACCCGCTCCGTCCTTGGTGCCACCCTTGGCAGTCTTGTGGATGTTCAGACCAAAGGTGTAAACAACGCCCTTGTCCGTGATTTCGTAGGGCTTGTTGCCACCGGTTTCATCCGTCAGGTTGGTTTTGCGAGAATAGACGATCTTGGCAGTGTTCACGTTGCCGTTTCCGGCAACAACTGCACCACTCTGAACAGTAGCGGTATAGGCAATGGTAATTTCGCCGCCGGCAACGCCAGTCAATGCACTCGGCGTAAAGGCAACCGTCATAACGGAGTTGTTGGCATCTGGTGCAACAGTAATGGTGTAAGCACTCTTAGCAAGGGTTACATCGCCGCCAGCATTATTCTTGCCGCTGATTTTTACACTGTCCTTATTCTGAATCAACTGTGCTTTAACCGTGGTATCGGTAACCTTGAAGGTTTTCAGGCTGGTGATGTTTTCAGGGACTTTGATAGTCAGGGTATACGGCACGGCATCGCCAACACCGTAATCGGCTTCATGTGTATTTGCGGTGCCGTCGCGCTTGGTGACGGTCTTTGCAATATCGGGCTTGTAGTTCGTAACGGTCAAAGTGGCGTGGGTGCTGTCGATGGTAAAACTTGCGTCATCCACCTTACCGGCAATGGTATCGTCAACTTTCACAGCCTTACCATTCTCGTCAATGTCAAAGTAGAATTTGCCGGTGGTGTTCAGGATATAGCCCTTGTCATTTCCGTCGGTATAACCTGTTTCTTGCAGGTAGTAGCGGCCTTTGGCAAGGTTATCTAAAGTGATTTTGCCATCCGTATCCGTGGCAACGTCAGTTTTTACCGCAGTATAGTCATCATCTGTGTCATTCTTCTTGTTCAGGGTAAATTTGACGCCTGCCAGCGGTGTTGTTGTACTTCCCTGTTTGCCTTGCTTGACAAGTTTTACCGTGCCTTTGGCAATGCTGTTTTTGGGGTAGACAGTCACATCATACAGCCATTCTTTTTGGTTTTGGTTATCAGCGCCCGTAGTCCTGTCGCCAATGCGGGTCATAGGAATCGAAACCAAGAAAGGCTCTACGGGCATGGTAACAGCCTGCGGGGTTTTGGTTTCAATTACAAGGTACATACCGACAGGCAGTTTGGTGAAGGTAGCCTTGCCGTTTTCATCTGTAAGTACTTCTGACTTATAAGCAGTAGCATAAGCAGTTTTCAGCCCTGCTGCCGTCTTATTCTCAGCATAGTTAGTAAAGTAGTCCTTAACATCTACCTGATCGGCAGTTGTGTTATCATTATAGTAGGCAAGCAACGTCTCTGTATTCATGACCCGATAGAGGGTAAAACCTGTATCCTTCAATGCTGCCCCCTGCGGACTCGCCATTGTTTCGCCATCACCGGCAGTACCTGCATTTCCGCTACTATCCAGTGCCCGCTTATAGATGGTGATAGAGCCTTTCTGGTTTTTGTCAATCGTGCTTGTGCTTGTCTTAGGCATCGCCGCCGCCGCGCTGTCAGCCGCCATGGCGGGCATGGCGCAAAGGCTCAGGGCCAGGGCGGTGCTGAGGACTGCGGTAAATAAACGTTTCAGTTTCATCTTGTTGCATAACTCTTTCTATGTTGTTTTGTGTGGAGGGCTTTTTTAGGGGGTTCAGGAATGTTTGCCCCCTTTCTTATTGTATCGGAACACCAGCACCAGCAGCACAGCCACCAGTGCGGGCAAACCTATCAGCAGCCACAGGCTGGGTGCGTCCGCGCCCGTGTGCGGCAGGGTAAAGCCCTTGCGGTTGTAAACAGTCAGGGCAATGTTGTACACGCCGCTGGCATCTGTGGTTTTCGCGCCAAACGCCGCGCCATCGCGTAGGCATTGCCCGCCCGCTGTCAGCGTAAATTCGATGGGCTCGGCCAGCAGGGTGTAGCCCTCGGCGGTCTTGGTCTCGGTCAGGCGGTAGTTGCCGGGGGTCAGGTCTGCAAAGGTAAGTTCGCCTGTACCCGCGGCGGTCGTGCCTGTTTTCGGCGTTTCAATCGGTACAGTGTTCAGCTTTTCCAGCTTGAACTCCACGCCGCCCAGCTTTATGCTATTATCCTGTGCGTCCTGCTTTGTGATAACCAGCTTATATTTGGCATCTTGCAGTTGGTTGGTCAGGGTCAGCGTTTTGTTGGTCGAATCGCCTGTGACGCGGGTGGTATTGAGAACCTTGTACTTCTTGCCGCCGATCTCAATCACATCGCCATCCGTGCCGCCGTAAAAATGCCCGCCTGCCGACGCGCTTTCCAGCACGCGGTAGGTGTAAGCGACACGCGCACTCTCCGACTTGTTCGCATCGTACTTGTCCAACCCGGTAAACTGTTTGGTCCAGCCTTCGTAACCGTCGGGTTTTTTCAGCTCTACGCTTTCATACCCCGAAACCGTCTGCCAGCTGTTTGCAACGTTCGGCGTTTCGGTGCGCTGCAGTTGCAGGTAAATGGCGTTGGGCAGGTCGGCTTGCGGAATGTCCGTCGTACCGTCCTGCGTTTTCCACTCTTTTTTGACCGCTATGTCAATCAGTTCGCGGGCGGAGTTGACAAATGTTGCCGTTGCAGCGTTCGTATCGCCCTCCGCAATGGCGCCGTACACCTTTACGCCGTCCGCGGCAACAGCGCAGTCTTTGCCGCCCTTGAAGGACACCGATTTCAGGCTTGTGCCCGTCTGTTCATTTTCCCACACAACAAACCGTGTGCCGACAGGGATTTTGTCGATCACGATCTCGCCGTAGTACTCGCCATTGTGGTTTTCCACCGTGCAGGTGTACTCTTTCGGCGGGATTATGTTGCCGAGGCTTTGGCCGCCAACATCGCCGAATCGGACGGTAAAGGTAAACGTCTGACCTGCCAGTGTCTCGCCTTCGGCGGGAACCTTGCGTATAATCAGCTTGCCGGTCTTGACCTTGTTGTTGAAAACCACTTTCAGCTTGGTCAGCTCGTTATCATCGGCCGAATTGCGGTAAGAGCGAAAAACCAGCATGTCAGCGTTCGGTTTTTGGGCCTCTGTGTACGCGTTCTGGGTGTTGTGTCCGTCAAGGGTTGCAACAACCGCCTTTTCCGTTCGGCCATCGTTCGGGGCGGTGCCGCTGACGTTTTGCAACGTGTTAACCTCGCCCGTCGTAACAACTTTACTATTGCCGCTTACACTTGTAACAGGTACGTCGTTTTCGTATACCGTCCAAGTTGTATCGTACAGTTCGGTGTCGATCTGCTCTTGCAGGGCTATGTAGCTGCCGCGGCGGAACTGGTCATTAAAGGTAACGGTCTCACCGTCCTGCAGCAGGAACCGTCCGTTTTCATCCACAACGTCGCCGTTGCCAAGGTTGGAGGAAAACACCGCATAAGCCGCGTTTTCCAGCTTACCGGTTGTGGCAGAGCCATAGTCGGGGACGTTGTACTGCGCGGTGGTAAAGCCTGTTTGTTTCGGCAGGGTCGGCGCACTGCTGAATGTAAAGTTGCGCAGGTAAATGCTGCGCGCATAGTTATCGCCCACCGTTATGCTTTTTAGCTGCGTTTTGTCGAAACCCTCGACTTGTTTCAGGGAGTTCAACATCAGCCGCACGGTGTACCACGTTCCCGGGTGCAGCGCGGTCGCCGCGCCGTAGACATCGCTGCTTTGCAGCCCCTTGGTGCCAAGGCAGCCCATTTGCTTGCCGCTTGTGTCCCAAAGTTCCACATACAGGTTGCTCAGGGCGCAGGTATCGGTCTGTTTGCCCTGCACATAGACATCAAAGGTCAGGTAGCTGTACTGACTTATATCTATGGCTGTGTCCCATGTCAGTGTGCCGCGGCGCTGGTCGCGGTACAGGCTGGATGGGTCACTTTTATCCGATGACCACAGCACGGCGCTGCCTTTGCCTACACCCTCCGGCAGGGACGACTCATAGCTTAATAGTCCCTTGGCCGAACTGTATGCAGTGTCCGGAAGTTTCTCGGTTTTAATCGTCGGGGTGTAAGTAGCTGTCGTTCCGTAGTGGGTGGCCAGATTTTGGATGTTGAAGGTGAAAATTTTCTGGTTTTTGAAACTGTCTCGGAACAGCGGGTTCACGTCCGAAACATCGACCTGCTTTTCGACCTGCAATTCGTTATGGTCGGGGAAGTTGAACGCCAGCGCCATGTTAGACTCCCACATGCCGCGCTCCATGTAGTACATGGTCAGGGTGTGGGTGGATTGGTTTTCAAGGGTTTTGGTGGTGCCCTTCTTATTGAACGTGATCGGTTGGCCGTTGTAGTTGACGGTTTTGGTTGTTTCGCCGGACCCATAGACCATGGTATCATTTTGGTCGGTGTTCTTGTTGGAGCTGACGTAGGGGGTTACGGTGTTGTTTGCGCCAAATTCCAGCAGACCGGACGCTTTACCGTGCGCGCCGCCGACATCCAGCATCAACTTGCCGTCAATGTAGACCCACACGTCATCGTCGCCGGAGAAGAAGAACTTGATAGGAACTTCAATGTTCCTGCCGCTGGTGTCTTTTCCTACAACAACCTTGCCGTCCTCTGTAAGCGTAAAGTCAAATTGCAGCTTGGCGCCAAAGCCGTAGTTGTATTGGGGGGCACTGCCGGTAACTGTTTCGTTAAACGGGAAGAAACCATACCCCTTACCGTTTGTACTGTTGTCGGCACCACGGTTAAGTGAGGCATCATCTTTCGTACCATTCCCCGCCAGATAGTAGCTTTGGCGGGCGCTGTCCTGTTTGAGGTACAGCGAGGTTTCGTTGCTGTCATAGTACCAATATTCGGCTTTGCTCTCCGGGTCGTTATCGTCCGGACTGTCCGGATTTTGCGCAAAAACGGGTTTTTGCTTGAGTGGGAAGGAAACATCCTCGTACACCTTGCCCAGCACGGTGTTAAAGGCGTTTTTGCCTTGCAGGAAGTCTTTGTCAAAGTGCGGGTCAACCGACGCATTTGTTGTGGAATTCTTGGTTCTTAACAGCGGCAGACCGTTTGCCGTACCGTCAGAGGTCTTGCTTTCCACAAGGCCCTGGAAGGTGCGGTTGTAATCGTCGCTTCCGTTACCACTATCATCCAGTGCCGAGTTGTTCACGGCCATAAAAGTTTTGTAAGCTGGACTGTTCGTATCGTTGCTCCAGCCGTATAGACCCATACCGGCGGCAACGGTTGCAAAGGGGTTGCCCCAATTATTTATTGACGGTTGGAAATGCCCGGTATAAAGCGGGTATTTGACATTGTCGTTTGCCGTGTAAGCGCTGCTTAGTGCGCGGTTGAACTGCTCAAAAGTGACGTACCCGCGCTGGGAACTCGTGTAACTGTCCGGGTACGTGTCGCGGTTCAGGCCGTTCAGCTCGTAGTCGGTGTAGTAATCGTACAGGGTGCTGGTGATATACTTTGTATCCTTTTGTTGGGTAAAAATGCCGCTGTTATCAATGTCCACAACGGTCGCGTTTTTGCCGCTTTCGGCATCGCGGACAGAGGCTTTCTCGCCCCAGTAGCCGTCACGGTTGACACCTTCGCCGCCCGTGTAGGCCGACGGGTCGCCGTCGTCGGCAAAGAAGCAGGGTTCTTGCAGGGTTGGGGGGATTTCTGCCGTGCTGTACTTTCTGGTCTTGTTGTCTTTTGCGGGGGCGTTTTGGTTATCCGTTGCGGAGAATTGCACCGCGGTGTAAGTTTTTTCGCCGTCGGGAATCTCGCAAGACCACAGCTTGCGGGCGGGAGTGGTGGAGTCGGCTGTTACCAACGTCATCTCCTTCGAAGTGACATGGTTCTCTGAATCCGTCAGGAAGCAGAACATTTTGTTGTCAATGCCCGGCATAGGCTGTTGCTGTAAACCCTCGCCCTCGTAACCGTACGAGGACAGCGTGGCGTCAAAGTAAATCTTTTTGCCCGCGGTAAGCAAATCACCGCCCGCGCTTGCCCAGGTGCTTGTGGTATCGTTGTAGACATAGCAATTTGCCGCTGTTAAGTCCAGTTTCTGGGCGTCCGCGTAGGGGGCTGCGGTGGAGTCCGTGGTGAAATCATACAGAGCGCTTTGGCCATTGTTCCAAGTAAACTGCACAAACCGCGACTGATTGTCGGGGATCCGGATCTGCTGCGCGGCAAGTTTGTCCGCATCCACCGTGCCGATCGTTTGGCTGTCGGTTTCTTCTGTCGTTGTGCCGTCTTTCAGCTTGTAAAATGTTGCGGTTACGTTGGTAAGTGCAGTGCCGCTTTCGTTTTTGAAGTAAAGCGGCGTGTCCTTGTAATAGTATTCAACGCGCGTCCATTGGGCGGCGTTGTAGAGTTGATTCTGGTTGAAATGTTTACCATCTTGACCACCGTTCGTGATGCCTTCACGAACAAACTTTTTGCCGGCAAGCAGGTCAATCGCTGTCAGCTTGTCAGTATTGCTAACATTGTCATTGCCAAAGGCGTTGATTTCTTCTTTCCAGCTATTGCCTTCTATATACTGGAAGATAATTCGATAAAACCCGCCCGCCGGATAGTCTGCCGAATTCAGCGTAACGCTGAAGATTTTGTGTTGTTTCCCATCTTGGTCGGTTACTGTCTCTCCGGTATCCGCCATGACCTTGTCTATGTAGGCGTTCGTTTTGCTATCGGTACACGCGAGGAAATGAATGGTGCAATTTCCGCTATATGTACTATTGTATCTGCCGTCATCCTCAAAATAAATGGTTGTCGTTGCGGGGATAAAGCCCTGCGATGCGCCCGTGTCCGCTATCGTATCAGGCGTGTTCGCGTCATCGTTGTCAGGCAAATCATCCTCAAGCATAGTATCTTCTTCGTTGGGGTTGTCCCCGTCAGCAAAAAGAACATCTTGCTCTGTGTTGGTTTTTGCCGCCGTGGTTTCCTGCGCGTTGATGGCATGGTTTGGCGCGGCAGCCGTATCGGAAGTGTCCGCAGGGGTTTTGTTCGTCAAGGCTGGGTCGGCAGGGGCGGTGTCCGTATCGGCGGCGGAAGTCTGATTTTCTGCCGCTTCCTGGGTTTTGCCGTCATTATTCGGAACCGTTTCCGTGTTTTGCACAGTGGTTTCCGCTTCTGTTCCCGGCTCGTTTGCAGTGGGCGGGGTATCTCCTTCATCCGGAATCGTTTCCAATTCGGATACAATAGGCTCTTGCGCAGGCTCTACACCCTCGCTTGACGTGTTTGCGGCAGGAATAGTCGGA
>OCHG01002063.1_pt1 | contig 11400 bp, 8 predicted proteins | sample 1538801 | NCBI WGS metagenome assembly OCHG01 (sample SAMN04571727, study PRJEB22368) | human gut metagenome | biome: human gut; material: stool | host: Homo sapiens | place: Luxembourg | collected 2012-09-20 | reverse complement strand
GCAAGACAATGAAAAAATATAAATCAATAGGAAAATTGCTGGCAGTTTCTTTCTTGACTGCTGCCATTGCTTCTGCTTGTACGGAAGACGCAATGGATAAAATCAATGAAAACCCTAACAATCCTCTGGATGCGCCTGCAAAATTTTTGATTACGGACTTAGGGGTAAGCACTGCATTCAGCACTGTGGGAGGGGATTTCTCGCTCTATTCTTCTGTTTACATTGAACACGAAACGGGTATATCCAACCAGCTTTACCGGGCGGAAGTACGTAGCGGAGAGCCTACAACGGCTACTACCTACAACAACGCATGGATCAACGTGTATTCAAATATCAAGAACGCTAAAATCGTTATCAAGAAGTGCGAAGAAGATCCCTCGGAAAAAGGAAACGTAGTGACGGAAGCAATTGCTAAAATCCTGCTCGCTTACAACGGAGCAGTGGCTGCCGATGTATTTGGAAATACACCGTACAGCCAGACTGGTATCCTCAATCCGGACGGCACACCAATGTATATGCAGCCCAAAATAGATACGCAGGAAAGCATTTATCAGGAAGTGATGCAGAATCTGGATGATGCCATCACTCTGCTGGATAACGGTACTGCCAAAGATGCAGGTCTGTCCGGCGCAGTCGGTTCTAAAGACTTGATCTACGGTTCAAACACCAGTACTCAAGCAAGTATGTGGCTCAAGACAGCTTATGCGTTAAAAGCACGCTATACAATGCGTCTGCTCAATAAAAGTGCCAATAAGACAACTGATCTTCAGAACATTCTTACTTATGTGAGCAAATCATTTGCTAATGCAAGTGAAGAATGTAAACTGGCTGTTTATGACGCTGATTCGCAGTTGAATCCGCTTTGGTCATTCAGCTATAGCCGTAACAGTTTGGCAGCCAGTGCCAGTCTGATTGAAAAGTTTGTTGAGCGCAATGACCCCAGAGCACCGCAAGCATTTCTGGAGCCCGATCCCACCGGCTATATTGCTTATGGATACGGAGGTACGCAAGCTACAGACATCGCAGGTATCAAAGCGGCTCCAAACGGAACTCCGCAAGAGTTGCAGAACAATTATGGTATGTCAATGATATCATGGGCAATGTCGGCTCCTACTCTTTTAATCAGTTATCACGAAGTGAAATTCCTCGAAGCAGAAGCATTATGCCGTTTGGGGGGCAGACTGGGTGAAGCTAAGAGTGCTTTAAAAGCTGCAATCACTGCCGGATTCGAGAATCTGGAAAACTCAATTATAGATGCCGCTGACACTTGGGTATATGATGGTGACAGCGATTTGGGGGCAGATGTAGCAGAAACCTATTTCACGGATGAAGTAGAACCGTTATTCGATGCCAACCCTCTGCAAGAGACAATGATACAGAAGTATCTCGCCTTCTTCGGTGCATCCGGCGAATCACTGGAAGCCTATAACGACTACCGTCGTTTGAAAGGTGCAGGAGAAAACTTCATTGTACTGAAGAACCCGCTGAACAACAATAAGTTCCCATTGCGCTTCGGTTATGGAGCAGACGACGTATTGGCAAATCCTGAAGTGAAAGCTGCTTTCGGTGATGGCCAGTATGTATATAGCGAAGCTGTCTGGTGGGCCGGCGGAAACAAATAATGAACTTAAAATCTCTCAAAGGAGAGACTTTACATAGAGTCGTTTCTGTACTCTAACAAATTAACAGAGGCGAACAAAAATAGGCCAACCGTGAGGTTCGCCTATTTTATTTTATCCAATTTCATCAGATGAATGCTCAAATATAATAGAGAAAAAGGAATATTCAACGGCATCTTTTACATACCATTTTTCTACCCGATCATACTCTTTTCCTACTTTATTCCGTATTTAACGTTTAAGCACCTTTTAAATAAATTAAAAAAAATCTCGTACGAATCAATTTCACCACTGCAAATCGGGTAGATATTTGCTTAAAGTAGTGCGGAGAATACTCAAAGTAATAGGTTTCACCAATACTTCAGTTGCTCCTGCGTTCATTGCATTTTCCTTATCCGAGCTGAAAGCATAAGCTGTCTGCATGATAATAGGAATTTCGGTATTAGACTCACGAATTATCTTCGTTGCCTCCAACCCGTTCATCACCGGCATCTTGATATCCATCAGCATTGCTTTGGTTCTTTCCTGATGCTGTTGAAACAACTCCACCATTTCCTGCCCATTTTTAGCCCACTCGATATCACACTTTTTGCCTATGATAGCCTTGATTAATTTAAAGTTGCTGTCATCGTCTTCAGCTACTAAAATTAAGGGTCTGAATTCATTCATTTGTTCGCTTTCCATATCGCTTATATATTGTTTTTTTATCTGTTTTTTGAGATTAATCTCCCTTTTCAGCCCGCAAGTTATAAAAAAGATTCATATATTTCGCTATCTTTGCGCCTCAATTTAAAAGAATAGTATGATTTCTGTTGACGGACTAGCCGTAGAGTTTGGCGGCACTACTTTATTTAGTGATATTTCTTTCGTAATTAATGAAAAAGACCGCATCGCACTGATGGGTAAAAATGGGGCGGGAAAAAGTACGCTGCTGAAAATTTTGGCAGGCGCACGACAACCGACACGTGGAAAAGTTTCCACGCCCAAAGATTGCGTAGTGGCCTATCTGCCTCAACATCTGATGACGGAAGACGGAAGAACAGTGTTTGACGAAACGGCACAGGCTTTTTCACATCTGCATGAAATGGAAGCGCAGATTGAAAAACTGAACAAAGAGCTCGAGACACGGACGGACTACGAGAGCGACAGTTACATGGCGCTGATTGAAGAAGTGTCTGCCTTGAGCGAGAAGTTTTATTCGATTGACGCAACCAATTATGAAGAGGATGTGGAAAAGGCATTGCTCGGATTAGGGTTCACCCGGAGCGATTTTCAACGCCAGACGAGTGATTTTAGCGGTGGATGGCGGATGCGTATCGAACTCGCCAAATTGCTGTTGCAGAAACCGGACGTACTCTTGCTCGATGAGCCGACGAATCATCTGGATATTGAATCTATTCAATGGTTGGAAGATTTCCTTATTAATAACGGGAAAGCAGTTATCGTAATCAGCCACGACCGCAAATTCGTGGATAATATTACAACACGCACCATCGAAGTGACGATGGGACGTATTTATGATTATAAAGTGAACTATTCCCAATATCTGCAACTGCGTAAGGATCGCCGCGAACAGCAGCAGAAGGCATACGACGAGCAGCAGAAGTTTATTGCTGAAACGAAGGAGTTCATCGAACGATTCAAAGGAACATATTCAAAGACGTTGCAGGTACAGAGCCGCGTCAAAATGCTGGAAAAGCTGCAATTGCTCGAAGTCGATGAGGAGGATACTTCTGCATTGCGACTGAAATTCCCGCCTTCACCCCGTTCGGGCAGTTATCCGGTTATCATGGAAGGTGTTGGAAAGGCATACGGAGAGAAAGTGGTGTTCCGCAACGCTAACCTGACGATTGAGCGTGGTGATAAAGTAGCTTTTGTCGGTAAAAACGGTGAAGGTAAATCTACACTCGTGAAATGTATCATGAAGGAAATCGAACATGACGGTACACTGACTTTAGGACATAATGTACAAATCGGATATTTCGCTCAAAATCAGGCTTCGTTGATGGATGAAAACCTGACGGTTTTCCAAACGATTGACGATATAGCCAAGGGGGATATCCGGAACAAGATTCGTGATTTACTGGGTGCCTTCATGTTTGGTGGTCCCGAGGAATCAATGAAGAAGGTGAAAGTACTTTCGGGTGGGGAGCGTACCCGCCTTGCCATGATTAAATTGCTGTTGGAACCTGTCAACCTCCTGATCCTGGATGAGCCGACGAATCATCTGGACATGAAAACGAAAGATATCCTGAAACAGGCATTGCTGGATTTTGACGGCACACTGATTGTTGTTTCACACGACCGTGACTTCCTCGACGGACTGGTGAGCAAGGTGTATGAGTTCGGTAATCAAAAGGTGACGGAACATCTTTGCGGCATCTACGAGTTCCTCGAAAAGAAAAAAATGGATTCGTTGCAAGAACTGGAAAAGAAATAATAAATAATAAAAAGAGGGTATCGGCTGCAGGCGGAATAAAAGTATTTGTATATTTGCAACATCATTTATAACAGGCAGTTAGAAAAAAATGGATGAAACAAGGCAGTTATACATTATAAGCGGATGTAACGGAGCTGGTAAAACAACAGCTTCCTACACTGTACTGCCTGAAATTTTATTATGCAAAGAGTTCGTTAATGCGGATGAAATCGCCAAAGGGTTATCACCGTTCAATCCGGAAAGTATGGCTATAGAAGCCGGCCGTCTGATGTTGAAACGTATTAATGAACTATTAGCTGCTAAAGTAAGTTTCTCTATTGAAACAACATTGGCAACCCGTTCATACACCCGGCTCATTCAAAGAGCACAAAATGCCGGATATAAAGTCAGCTTGATTTATTTCTGGCTGAATTCTCCGGAACTTGCCGTCAACCGTGTGTTACAACGGGTCAATGAAGGGGGACATAATGTACCGATGGACGTTATCTACCGCCGATATCAGGCAGGCATTAACAATCTGTTTCAGATTTATATGCCGCGTGTAGACTATTGGCTGTTAGCCGATAACAGTATTTCTCCTCGAGTAATTGTAGCCGAAGGTTACCAACATGGCGAGGATCGAATATATGAACTTGAACTTTTTAAATGCATCAAGAATTATGTCAAATAATGAAATGCAAGAATTGAGCGATAAATTACGACGCGGTCTTCAGCTGGCAGAAAAGCGATTGCTGGAAAAAAATGCTCGCAATGGTAAACTCCTTAGTCAGGGAACACCAGATGGAAAAGTAATTTATGTATCAGCAACAGAATTGCTGGAACGTTTGCAAGAAAAAGAAAAGGAATCAATAAAAAAATAAATTCTCTAAAAGAAAGGATGAAAGGGAAGAAACGAATAATAGTAACTCTGCTATTTTTAATCAACATTATAATGTTGGTGGCAGCCGTTATTCCCCATCATCATCACCCCAACGGAATGATTTGCATGAAGCAGGACTTGCCTGTAGAACAGCAATGTCCCACACATCATCATCACCCGGGAAACGATTCATGTTGCAGCAGCGAATGTATGACTCGTTTCTACTCTCCCACTCCATCCGTACATACGGATAGCGGACCGGATTATGTATTCATCGCTACCCTGTTCACGGATGTAATCATCGAACATCTATTACGGCCACAAGAGAGACGGATTAAGAACTATTACGTCTACCGAGACTCTCTGCATGGCACGGATATACACCGTGCCACTCCTCTTCGTGCCCCTCCCTACTCTGTTTTTGCGTAAAAGCGTAAATGCAAATCAGTTGCATTTGCGTTACCTTATCTTTGTAGCGTAAAAAAACAGTAAAATTTAGTAGGAAAATATCATTATGAAAAAACTTATTTTCGTAGGAATCCTAGGCTTATTCGTGCTGGGTTCCTGTAATAATAGTACCGTCACACACACACACAATGAACACGATCATGCCACGGAAGGACATAATCACGAGGCAGAGGGTTCCGATCATTCTCATGAAGGCGAATGTAGCGGAGAACACAACCATGAAGCGGCCGATGGACATAACGAGTCTGCCGAAGCGCACAGTGATGAAATCATCCTTCCGAAGGCAAAAGCTGAAGCAGCCGGTGTCAAGGTGAGCGTTATCGAACCTGCACCTTTCCAGCAAGTGATTAAAACCAGCGGACAGGTACTGGCTGCCCAAGGTGATGAATCGGTTGCCGTAGCTACAGTGGCCGGCGTTGTATCTTTCCGTGGAAAAGTAACGGAAGGAATGAGCGTCGGCAGCGGCACGCCGCTAGTCACGATTTCTTCAAAGAATATCGCCGACGGTGATCCGGTACAACGTGCCCGCATTGCCTACGAGGTATCTAAGAAGGAGTACGAACGTATGAAAGAGCTTGTTAAAAACAAGATTGTATCTGACAAGGATTTTGCACAGGCAGAGCAAAGTTATGAAAATGCCCGCCTTAGTTACGAAGCCCTTTCCAAGAATCATTCGGCTATCGGCCAAAGTATTACAGCTCCTATTGCAGGATATGTGAAAAGCATTCTTGTGAAAGAAGGTGACTACGTGACCATCGGGCAACCGCTGGTGAGCGTGACGCAGAATCGTCGTCTTTTCCTCCGTGCCGAAGTGTCGGAAAAGTATTATCCATACCTCCGTACAATCAGTTCCGCCAATTTCCAGACTCCTTATAATAATCAGGTGTACGAGCTGAAAGCATTGAACGGCAAACTTCTCTCTTTTGGAAAAGCTGCCGGAGACAACTCTTTCTATGTGCCTGTCACTTTTGAGTTCGACAATAAAGGGGAAGTGATCCCCGGATCATTCGTAGAGGTGTTCTTGCTTTCTTCAACGATGGAAAACGTTCTTTCTCTCCCACGCACGGCACTGACAGAGGAACAAGGTATCTTCTTTATCTACCTGCAACTGGACGAAGAGGGTTATAAAAAACAGGAAGTAACGATAGGAGCCGACAACGGTAAAAGTGTTCAGATCCTGACCGGAGTGAAGGCTGGCGACCGTGTAGTGACCGAAGGTGCTTATCAGGTTAGACTGGCAAGTGCTAGCAATGCCATCCCGGCACATAGTCACGAACATTAAAGCGGCGAGGTGCCGCAGCCGGATTTTCTTGCGGCGCATCTATCAAGTTATTTATAACTCTCAATTAATGAAATATCATGCTTAATAAAATTATACATTACTCCCTACACAACCGGTTGGTTGTAGTCTGCGCGGCCATCCTCCTGCTAATTGCGGGAACGTATACCGCCATGCATACGGAAGTAGACGTATTCCCCGACCTGAACGCACCTACGGTAGTCATCATGACAGAGGCCAACGGTATGGCTGCGGAAGAAGTTGAACAGCTCGTCACTTTTCCTGTTGAAACTGCCGTAAACGGAGCTACGGGTGTACGTCGTGTCCGCTCTTCTTCTACCAACGGATTTTCTGTTGTCTGGGTAGAATTTGATTGGGGAACCGATATTTATCTCGCCCGCCAGATTGTTAGCGAGAAGTTAGCAGTGGTGAGTGAATCACTGCCGGTCAACGTTGGTAAACCGACACTCGGCCCACAATCTTCCATCTTGGGCGAAATGCTCATCGTCGGTCTGACTGCCGACTCCACTTCGATGCTCGATCTTCGTACGATTGCGGACTGGACTATCCGTCCCCGTCTATTGTCTACCGGAGGAGTGGCACAGGTTGCCGTACTCGGAGGAGATATCAAAGAATATCAGATTCAGCTGGATCCCGAACGGATGCGTCATTACGGCATTTCGATGGGAGAAGTGATGGCTGTGACACAGGATATGAACCTGAACGCAAATGGAGGTGTGCTCTACGAATTTGGAAATGAATATATTGTACGCGGTGTACTTTCAACTTCCAAAACAGAACAACTTGGCAAAGCGGTAGTAAAGACAGTGAACAATTTCCCTGTCACGCTGGAAGATATTGCGGACGTAACCATCGGACCGAAAGCCCCGAAACTGGGAACTGCTTCAGAGCGTGGAAAATCTGCCGTACTGATGACTATTACCAAACAGCCGGCTACCAATACGCTGGAACTGACGGATAAACTGGAAGCATCTTTGAAAGACCTGCAAAAGAACCTGCCACCAGACGTAAAAGTTTCAACGGACATATTCCGTCAAAGCCGCTTTATCGAAAGTTCCATCGGCAATGTGAAGAAATCACTCTTTGAAGGAGGTATTTTTGTAGTAATCGTACTCTTCCTGTTCCTGGCAAATGTGCGCACTACATTGATTTCATTGGTAACGCTGCCTCTTTCCCTGCTTGTTTCGATTCTGACGCTGCATTACATGGGACTGACAATCAACACCATGAGTCTAGGAGGTATGGCGATAGCCATCGGCTCATTGGTAGACGACGCCATCGTCGATGTGGAAAACGTGTATAAACGACTGCGGGAGAACCGTCAGAAAGCAAAAGCGGAAAGGTTAAGTACACTCGAGGTGGTATTCAATGCTTCGAAAGAGGTGCGGATGCCTATACTTAATTCTACGCTGATTATCGTTGTCAGCTTTGTACCGTTGTTCTTCCTTAGCGGAATGGAAGGCAGAATGTTGGTTCCGCTGGGCGTTGCCTTTATCGTGGCATTGTTCGCGTCGACAGTAGTTGCTCTGACGCTGACTCCGGTGCTCTGTTCTTATCTATTAGGAAGTAATAAGACGAACAAGGAACTGAAAGAAGCTCCTGTTGCCCGCTGGATGAAAGGGATTTATGAAAAAGCACTGACTTGGGTACTGGCACATAAACGTGTGACTCTCGGAAGTACAATCGGACTTTTTGTAGTTGCCCTCGGAGTGTTTTTCACACTTGGACGCAGCTTCCTTCCTTCGTTCAATGAAGGATCGTTTACTATCAATATCAGTTCTCTGCCAGGTATTTCGCTGGAAGAAAGCAACAAAATGGGACATCGTGCCGAAGAGTTATTGATGACAATTCCCGAAATACAAACGGTAGCCCGGAAAACGGGACGTGCCGAATTGGATGAACATGCGTTAGGAGTCAATGTTTCTGAAATAGAAGCTCCGTTCGAATTGAAAGACCGCTCGCGCAGTGAACTGGTAGCTGATGTACGTGAAAAATTAGGTACGATCACCGGAGCAAACATAGAAATCGGACAACCGATCAGCCACCGTATCGACGCAATGCTATCGGGTACGAAAGCGAATATTGCTATCAAATTATTCGGTGATGACCTGAATAAAATGTTTTCACTCGGTAATCAAATCAAAGGAGCGATCAGTGACATTCCCGGTGTTGCCGACCTGAACGTGGAACAACAGATTGAACGTCCGCAGCTGAAAATACAGCCTAAACGGGAAATGCTGGCTAAGTTCGGTATTACCCTGCCGGAATTTTCGGAATATGTGAATGTAGCTTTGGCTGGAAAAGTGATCTCACAAGTGTATGAACAGGGCAAGAGTTTTGACCTGATCGTAAAAGTGAAGGATGATGCCCGGGATGAAATAGAGAAAATCCGTAACCTGATGGTAGACACGAACGACGGCCGCAAAGTTCCTTTGAGCTATGTAGCAGAAGTGGTATCGGCCATGGGTCCGAATACGATCAACCGCGAGAATGTGAAACGTAAAATTGTCATTTCCGCCAATGTGGCCGATCGTGACTTGCGCAGTGTTGTGAATGATATTCAGAAACGTATCGACACATCGGTACAATTACCCGAAGGTTATCATATCGAGTATGGTGGACAGTTTGAAAGCGAGCAGGCTGCCAGCCGGACATTAGCGTTGACTTCATTTATCAGTATCGTGGTTATCTTCCTGTTGCTGTACAATGAGTTCCGCAGTGTGAAAGAATCCGGGGTTATCTTGCTGAATCTTCCGCTGGCACTGATCGGTGGTGTATTTGCTTTGGTGATTACAACAGGAGAAGTCAGTATTCCGGCTATCATCGGTTTCATTTCCTTGTTCGGTATTGCAACGCGTAACGGTATGTTGCTCATCAGTCACTACAATCATTTGCAAAAGGAAGAAGGTTTGAATGTATATGATAGTGTGATTCAAGGTTCTCTCGACCGCCTGAATCCGATTTTAATGACGGCATTGTCTTCTGCACTGGCACTGATTCCATTGGCACTTGCCGGCGACTTGCCCGGTAACGAAATTCAAAGTCCGATGGCAAAAGTGATTCTAGGAGGATTATTAACGTCTACTTTTTTGAACGGTTTTATCGTTCCGATTGTTTATCTGATGATGCATCGGAAAAAGGCCCAGAAAAGCCTGTAGCGGGTGATGTTTTTCCTCGGTGAGGAAACCATCGTTCCCCGGTGAGGAACCAAGTGTTTCTCGGTGAGAAACGGGTCGTTCCTCGGTGCCAAACAAATAAATGCCTTATCATAAAGTATCTATCAACAATAGCTTGTAATAAATAAAGAAATTAGAAATGAAACAAATCATGACCATAAGCGCTGCACTTCTTTTCTTAACCATAGGCGAAGTGCAAGCCCAAAACGGAATTGAACAGGTATTGAAGAATATCGAAACGAACAATAAGGAGTTGCAGGCAAACGAGCAACTGATTACCTCGCAGAAGCTGGAAGCCAAAACGGATAATAACTTGCCTGACCCTACTCTCTCTTACGCGCATCTATGGGGAGCAAAAGATAAAAGCGAAACAATCGGTGAGCTGGTTGTTTCACAAAGCTTTGATTTCCCTAGTTTATACGCCACACGTAACAAGTTAAACCGTCTGAAAGCCGGAACTCTTGACAGTCAGTCGGATGTTTTTCGTCAGGAGAAACTGTTACAGGCAAAAGAACTTTGCCTGGACATTATCATGCTTCGTCAGCAAAAGCATATTTTGGAGGAACGTCTCCGCAATGCGGAAGAACTTGCTAAAATGTACGCCAAGCGTCTCCAAACAGGGGATGCAAATGCTCTCGAAACCAATAAAATCAACTTGGAACTGTTGAATGTCAAAACGGAAGCGTCTCTGAACGAAACGGCACTTCGCAATAAGCAGCAGGAACTGAATACGCTGAATGGTAATATTCCAGTGGTTTTCGAAGAAAATCAATATCCGACTATACCGTTCCCAAGCGATTACCAAATGTTGAAATCAGAAGTCATGGCTACAGACCGTACCTTAATGGCACTAGGCAACGAGAGCCTCGTTGCCCGTAAACAGATTGCTGTCAATAAATCCCAATGGCTGCCAAAGCTAGAACTCGGCTACCGTCGGAATACAGAGACTGGTGTGCCTTTCAACGGTGTAGTGGTGGGCTTTTCCTTCCCGCTTTTCGAAAATCGGAATAAGGTGAAAATTGCTAAAGCGCAGGCACTCAACATCGACTTGCAAAAGGATAATGCTACACTGCAAGTGGAATCTGAATTGGCACAACTTTACCGGGAAGCGAAAACGCTGCATGCTTCAATGGAAGAATATAGCAAGACTTTCCAGTCTCAACAAGATTTGGCATTGCTGAAACAAGCTTTGACAGGTGGACAAATTAGTATGATCGAGTACTTCGTTGAAGTATCGGTGATCTATCAAAGTCATCAAAATTATCTGCAATTGGAAAATCAGTACCAAAAGGCAATGGCACGGATTTACAAAAGCAAGCTATAAATAATACATAAAAACCCTTTAGGTATGGGTTACGCTGAACATACTAATTTCTATTTTTAAGTTATATAAGTATGTTTATATAATAAATTAGGCACGGATTACACAGAATTCACGGTCTTTAGTATTGTCATAACTATAAAGCAACAGTGTTAATCCGTGTAATCCGTGCCTAAATATATCTCCTCTCTTTTTCTTCAAATTCCGACTGGATATT
>OCHG01002057.1_pt1 | contig 11417 bp, 8 predicted proteins | sample 1538801 | NCBI WGS metagenome assembly OCHG01 (sample SAMN04571727, study PRJEB22368) | human gut metagenome | biome: human gut; material: stool | host: Homo sapiens | place: Luxembourg | collected 2012-09-20 | reverse complement strand
AGGAGCAGAGCATGGGCAAGGATACCACCATCGGCCACTGGGAGATCGCCGGTGTCGTCAGCCCCAAGCCGCTGCCTACCTTCCCGGACGGCTTCCCGGACAGCCTCATCCACGAGTTCGAGGAAAAGACCGGCCACAAAGTCCTCTGCAACAAGCCCTACTCCGGCACACAGGTGCTGAAGGACTACGGCGAGCAGGCCATGAAGGAGGATGCCCTCATCGTCTACACCAGCGCTGACAGCGTGTTTCAGGTCGCCGCCAACGAGGAGCTTGTGCCGGTGCATGAGCTGTACCGTTACTGCGAGATCGCCCGCGAGATGCTGAAGGGCGAGTACGGCGTGGGCCGCGTCATCGCCCGCCCCTTCCTCGGCCACACCGCTGATACCTTCTACCGCACCACCAACCGCCACGACCTGAGCCTCAAGCCGCCCCGCAAGACCATGCTTGATTTGCTCAAGGACGCAGGCAGGGACGTCATCGCCGTGGGCAAAATTTTCGACATCTTCGACGGCGAGGGCGTGACGGAAAAGATCAAGACCACCGGCAACACCAACGGCATCGCCTTCACCAAGGCTTTGCAGACCCGCGACTTCGAGGGTCTGGCCTTCGTGAACCTCGTCGATTTCGATATGCTCTACGGCCACCGCCGCGACGTGGCAGGCTACGCCGCCGCCGCCACCGAGTTCGACAAGTTCGTTGCCGACTTCATCCCCGGGATGCGGGAGGGCGACATCCTGATGGTCACGGCCGACCACGGCTGTGACCCCTCCTACACCAAGACCACCGACCATACCCGCGAGTATGTGCCGTATCTCATCTGCGGCAAGGGCGTCAAACCGGGCGTTGATCTCGGCACCAAGCTCTGCTTCGGAACCATTGCACAGACCATCTGCGACTATCTGGGTGTGGATGCTTCCACGCTGGACGGCCAGAGCGTGCTGAGCGACATCCTGAAATAAGCATAAACGCAAAGATCCCGCAAGGCAGCTGCTTTGCGGGATCTTTCTGTCTATAAATTATGCTGCATCATTTTCAGCGCTGGAAGCGTCGCCGCTGCCGGAGCCGAACAGGGCGTCCAGCACGGTGGAAGCGGCCTGATGCAGGGAGGAAGCCGCCTGCTCCACCTGCTCCTGGGTCGGCATACTGAAGGACGGCGACTCGGTGGAGTCTGCCGGGGCTTCTTCGCTGCCGTCTGCAGGGACCTCGGTGGAAGCGCTGGGCTCACCGGAGGCGTCGCCCTCGACGGGCTGGCTGTCAGCGGGGGCCTCTTCCGCCGGGACTTCGCTCTCGGCGGGCTCTTCTGCGATCACGCTGTCGGGAGATTCCTCCGGGATGGATGCACCGGCGTTGGGGTCGGCGGTCGGCGTGAAGACATCGGTCTTCTCGGGGGTCTGGCTGGTGCTGGTGAGCTTGTCCTCGCCGCCCAGAACCGCAGCGATGAGGGCCTTGGCTTCGTTGACCGAGTTTTCATCCGGCTTCATGACGTAGAGGCTCTGGCCCTTGGCGGAGTAGCACTTGGTGCTCTTCGCGCCCGAGCCGGTGACGGTGTAGCTCTGGATGTCCCAGTTGGCAAGGTCGCCCAGCTGCATCCGGACCAGCGCAGAGATCTGTTCCTGCGAGAGGCTGGTGACGAAGCAGTCGGCGGCGGCGTCCATCAGCTTGGAAAAGCCCATGAGCAGGGCGGGAGACTTGAGCTTGTTGACCATCGCGTCGATGACTTTCATCTGGTTGATGCCGCGCTGGATGTCGCCGGTCTTGAAGGCGTGGCGCTCACGGGCAAAAGCCAGAGCGGACTTGCCGTCCAGATGGTTCCAGCCCTCGGCGAAGGTGGTGGGGTCGTAGTAGCCGGGGCTGCCCACCGAGGTGAAGGCCTGGTCGGAGTAGACGTCTACGCCGCCGATGGCGTCGATGATGTTGATGAAGCCCGCAAAGTTGATGCGGAGGTAGTGCTCCACATTCACGCCGTAGAGGTTGCCCAGCGTGGCCATGCTGGTCTCGACGCCGTAGAGGCCGGCGTGAGTCAGCTTGTCCTTGCTGTCGGTGCCTGCGAGGTCGACATAGTAGTCGCGCGGGGTGTTGATGAGGGCCGCCTGCTTGGTGGTGGGGTTGACCACAGCGAGGATGTTCACGTCGCTGCGGGCCTTTTCGGTCAACTCGCCGCGGTTGTCCACACCGCTGAGGTAGACGACGAACGGTTCTTTCGTGATCTTATTCGCCTCTGCGCCGGTGAGCAGGCCGGAAGTCATGCTGTCCAGTGCGGTCAGACCCTGCTGCGCCCAGACACAGCCCACGGCCAGCGCGGCGCAGAGCAGGACGGACAGCACCCGGGCCACGACGGCACCGCTGCGGGAGGCGAGGCACTTGCGCACCAGCAGCCAGAGCAGCACCAGAAGCGCAGTGATGATAACGAGGTAGAGCACCGGCAGCATCTGGGTGCGCCAGAGCTGCACCAGCGCGGCAAGGCTCAGGATGGCCTGCAGTACCAGCAAGACCATTCCTCCTTTCGGAAGTTTGTCATCAGCGGGGGCGGGCTCGCTGGGGTGCAGCGGCTCCCACTGTCTGCGGGGCGGCACCGGAGGCTTCGGCGGCTCAGACGGAGGCGTCGGTGCCGGTTTCGGCGGTGCTTTGGGGCGGGGAGGCTCCGGCGAGAAGAAATCGGCGCTGTCTACCTCCACTTCGTCGGGCTCGCTGCGCTTGATGCCCCGGTGGATGTGCCGGGGGCCTTCGTCGTTATTCTGGGGATGGGTATGCTTGTTTTCGTCAAACATAGGCGTTCACTCCTTTGGATGTGTATGCCATCATGTGGTGGGGATGATGCTCAGCACAGCCCGGGCGGGCAGGCAGGTGGCCGTCTGGTCTTCCTCGCTGAGCCAGCCGAAGGACTCGCAGATGTGGTCAGGGCAGGGCGAATCTACAAAGCGGGCCGCGCCGTCCTGGATCTTGATGTGGACGGTGAGATAGCCGGTGTCCACATCGTAATCGGCGTCTTTTTCGAGGGGAAAGGTCAGCCTGGTGTTACTGTCGCCGTAGATGAGCTCTGCGCAGAGAGGCGCACCGGTCTGGTTTGCTTTCCGCACCAGCAGCAGCACGGCGGCTGCGGCCAGAATGACGGCAGCAAAGACCAGATTTATCAGCAGCTTTTTGTGTTGTTTCATAAAAAATTATCCTTTGAGCGGGATCTGTTCCAGCTCGGCCAGCCAGAGCGCGGCGGCTGCGTCGCTGGGCATCCGCCAGTCGCCCCGGGGCGAGAGGGTGACGCTGCCCACCTTGGGGCCGTCGGGCAGGCAGCTGCGTTTGAACTGCTGGGCGAAGAACCGCCAGTAGAAGTTGCGCAGCCACTTGTAAAGCACTTCGTCCGGGTACTCGGCCCGGCCTGCGAAGGCCGCTTTCGCCAGCCGGAATATCTTCGACGGGCCGAAGCCGAAGCGGAGAACATAATAAAGGTAGAAGTCGTGCAGCTCATAGGGACCCACGAGGTCTTCCGTCTTCTGAGAGATCTCGCCGTCCTTGGCAGGCAGCAGCTCCGGGGAGACGGGGGTGTCGAGGATGTCCAGCAGCACCCGGCGCAGCTCGGCGGAGGCGGCAATGTCGGCCTCATACTGGACGAGGTGGCGCACCAGCGTCTTGGGGACACCGGCGTTGACGCCGTACATGCTCATGTGGTCGCCGTTGTAGGTGGCCCAGCCCAGCGCCAGCTCGGAGAGGTCGCCGGTGCCGACAACGAGGCCGCCGGTGCGGTTGGCAGTGTCCATCAGCTCGAGGGTGCGTACACGAGCCTGTCCATTCTCGAAGGTGACGTCCAGCACGCTCTCGTCCTGGCCGATGTCCTTGAAGTGGCTGTGGACGGTGTTGGCGATGTCGATCTCGGTAAAGCTGACAGCCAGCTCGTCGCATAAGATCTCCGCATTGCTGCGGGTGCGGTGGGTGGTGCCGAAGCAGGGCATGGTTACGGCCAGCACATCGCTGGTGGGGCGGCCCAGCTGTTTCATGGCGCGGACGGCCACCAGCAGAGCGAGGCAGCTGTCCAGACCGCCCGAGATGCCGATGACCGCCGTCTTGGCGTGGGCGTGCTCGAGGCGCTTGGCGAGGCCATCGGCCTGCATTTTCAAGATCAGCTCACAGCGCTCGGCCCGGCGGCGCTCGTCGTGGGGGATGAAAGGCGTGGGGTCTACCCAGCGGGAGAGCTTCGTCTCGGTGAGGGCAAGGTCGAAATCGACGGTCAGATACCCCTCAGCGCTGGGCTCGAAGCTGGTGTTGCGCGCCCGCTCCGACTCCATCCGCTGGCAGTCCAGCTCCGTCTCAGCCCAGCCGCCCTCGAAGGGAGATGTCTCGGCGAGGAGGGCGCCGTTCTCGGCGATGAGGTCGTGGCCGGCGAAGACCATGTCCTGGGTGCTCTCGCCGTGGCCGGCAGAAGCGTACAGGTAGCCGCAGAGCAGGCGGGCAGACTGGTTCGACACCAGCGCCCGGCGGTACTCGGCTTTGCCGACCGTCTCATCGCTGGCCGAAAGGTTCGCAATGACGGTGGCACCGGCCAGCGCGTGGAAGGTGGAGGGGGGCAGAGCGCTCCACAGGTCTTCGCAGATCTCCACGCCCAGAACGAAGCTGGGCATCTGGCGGCAGCGGAAGAGCAGGGACGTACCGAAAGGCACCTCCTGCCCGCAGACCGTCACATTTTCCACCTCAGTGCTGCCCGGGGTGAACTGGCGCTTTTCGTAGAACTCGCCGTAGTTGGGCAGGTAGGTCTTGGGGACAAGGCCCAGCAGACGCCCGCCGCAGAGGACGGCGGCGCAGTTGTACAGTTTGCCCCGCACCAGCAGCGGCAGGCCCACGAGGGCCACGACATCCAGCTCCCGGCTGGCGTCCAGCACGGTCTGCAAGGCGTCCAGCGCGCCCTGCTGCAACGTGCGCTGCAAGAATAGATCGCCGCAGGTGTAGCCGGTGAGGCAGAACTCGGGGAACACCGCCAGCCTGACGCCGCGGGCGGCAACGTCCTGTAACTGAGATACGATTTGGGAAGCGTTATAGTTGCAGTCGGCCACCCGCAGTGAGGGCGAGAGGGCAGCTGCTTTCAAAAAACCATCTTTCATCGGAGGATTTCACATCCTGTCTGTTGAATTAAGGCCCCGGCGAAGACGTGCTCTGCGGGGTTTTTGTTCAGTATACCACAAACCGACCCAAACGAAAAGTGACAGTGTGGTTAAAGAAACGAAAAACGCTGCCTGCATACCGCAGACAGCGCTGAAAACAAAAGATGGAAAACGAGATAGACCGTAAGCCGGGTTCTGTATTAAACGACGATCTGTCTAGACCTGCCATTGCTGACAGGTTCGTGCCGCCTTCGGGACACGCGAGCAGCGCTGTACGTCCCATATAGGCGTTGCTTCCGGTAGGGTTTACAAAGCCGCATAGTCACCCATGCGCTGGTGAGCTCTTACCTCGCCCTTTCATCCTTACCGCATTGCTGCGGCGGTTTCCTTTCTGTTGCACTTTCCCTGAGGTCACCCTCGGCTGCCGTTAGCAGTTACCGTGCTCTGTGAGGCCCGGACTTTCCTCAGAGCGGTCAAAGCCGCCCCGCCGCCGTATGTTCCACTCGTTTTCCGCTCCTCATGATACCATAAAAAAACAAGATTTGCAAGAGAAAGAGAATTTTGCTATACTTACCTTATATGTTGCCCGCGCTGGAGGTGGGAAGATGAAGCTTTATTTCAAAGTCCCGCCCGAGGCGGATGGGATGTTGCTGCGCGGTTTTCTGCGCAGGTGCAGTGTCTCCACCGACCTGTCCCGGGCCGTGAAATTCCGGGGCAGCGGCTTTTTTGCCGACGGCGCCCCCATCCTGGCCAACCGCCGGGTGGAGGCCGGGCAGGTCATCTCCTTTGAACTGCCGCCGGAGGGGGAGAGCGTTGTGCCGCAGGACGACATCCCGGTGGATGTGGTCTACGAGGACGCTTTTGCCCTCGTGGTGGAAAAGCCGCCCCATCTCGCGGTGCATCCTACCCTGAATTACCCACTGGATACGCTGGCGAACGGCTATGCCGCCTGGGCGCTGCGTCAGGGTAGAAGCCCCGTCTTCCGCCCGGTGAACCGCATCGACAAGGACACCAGCGGCCTCGTGCTGGCGGCCCAGAATGGCTACGCCGCCCCGCTGCTGGCTCAGCGGGTGGAAAAGCTCTACTACGCCGTTGCAGAAGGAGAACTTCCCCTCGGGCCGGGCGTCATCGACGCCCCCATCGGGCGGCAGGGGGAGAGTATCATCGGGCGGTGCGTCACCCCCGATGGCAAACCCAGCCGGACGGAATATACCATATTGAAAGCCCAAAACGGCCTGAGCCTCGCGGCCTGCGTCCCGGTGACGGGCCGGACCCACCAGATACGGGTACATTTTGCATCCATCGGCCACCCGCTGGCCGGAGATGACCTCTACGGCGGGAGCCGGGCGCGCATCGGGCGGCAGGCGCTCCACTGCGCAAAACAGACGTTCTGGGTGCCGCGCTGCGAGCCGATGCCGGACGGCATCGGCATCGAAGTGCCGGTGGACGAGACGACTCTGAGGCCGGTGACGGTGGAAAGCCCGCTGCCGGAGGATATGACAAAGCTTTTTGTCTAAATTTGTGTATTTCGTGAAAAGTAAGTGAAAGCTAAGCCCAAATTTTGTGTCAATGCTTGTTTCGGCGCTGGCAGGGTGTATAATAAATAGAGTTATTCTTGTCAAAAAAGCTGTCCTTATGCGGCAGTGTGTCGATAACAGAGAAAAGAGACAAATCAGAATCTCCTGAAAATACAGGAAGGAGCATCCTTTTTGCTGGAAGATAAAACAACTGAAACGCGGCAGGGCGAGCCAGCCGCTGCGCCGCGGCACACCGGCTTCCGCGCAAAGCTGCGCTCGCTTTGGGCGCAGCTCCAGTGCGTCCATCTGCTGCGCCGCCACCGGCGGTATCGCCGCCGCAGACATCGGCTGGACAATGCCTCCCGGAAGCTGCGCTCGTCGAAGCTGGTATTGCGCGTTGGCGCAGTGCTCTATGCACTGGGCTTTGGCGCGGAGTATGCTGCCGTGCGGGTGGGGCGTGCCGTCAAGTACGCCGCTCTCTGGGTTGCTGGAGGCATCCGCCGCTTTGCAAAGGCTCTGGCGGAGACGGCGTTCCCCGGCGCAGCACAGGTGGCCAAAGACCTGTTTGGCCCCATCGTGCTGTTTGCAAAGGGCATCGTGTCCCTTCTCATCCATGCCCACCGCATCCGCAGGGAGCAGGGCTTCGGTGCAGCATTTGAGGCCAGCGTCCACTACTTCAAAAACGGCGTCCGCCGCAACCTCAGTCTGCTGCCCCGCATGGCGATGTATGCCCTGCCCATCTGCGCACTGGCGCTGGGCGCAGCAGTGTTCCAATATGTCATCCACCAGCCTTATGCACTGGCCGTCCGGGTCAACGGCGAAACCGTGGGCTATGTGGCGAATGAGGACGTCTTCAACACGGCCCGCGAGGACGTGATGGAGCGTATCAGCTACGCCGGCACCGACAAGACCGAGTGGACCATCGAGCCGAGCTACACCCTCGCCATTGCCCACCACATGATGGACGAAAACGAGATGGCAAACGCCATCATCCAGAGCGCTGGCGACCAGATCAGCGAAGGCACGGCTCTTTATCTGGACGGCGAGTTGACGGCAGTGTGCAGTGACGGCAACGCGCTGCGGGATTACCTCGCCGCCATGCTCGACCCCTACGAGGAAGAAGAGGACGACCCCAATGTGAGCGTGGGCTTCAACAAGCAGGTCACGCTGGAAGACGGCCTCTACTTCAAGGAAGGCTTGCAGGATTTTGAGACCGTCCGGCAGGAGCTGGTGGGCGTGAAGCAGGCTCAGAAGGTCTACACCGTCAAGGCGGGCGACACCCTCTGGTCCATCGCACATAACAATGACCTGACCTTCCGTGAGCTGTGCGCCCTCAACCCGGCGTTCAAGGGTGAGCCGCTGAGCGAGACGTCCAGCATCCTTGAGGGCGACCACCTCGTCATCACCAAAGAAGAGGCTGGCCTTGAGGTGCGCATCACCCGCATCGAGACCCGTGAGGAAGAAATCGCATTCTCTACGGAGACGACAAAATCCAACGAATATACGAAGGGAACCACCAAGGTGCTTCAGGAGGGCGAGAACGGTCTGCGCCGTGTGACCCTCCAGAACGTCTACGACACCAAGAATATCCTTGTGGACCAGAGCGTGCTTTCCACCGAGGTCATCAAGGAGCCGGTGAACAAGAAGGTGGTCGAAGGCACCAAGAAGGTGACTTCCAGCACCAAGTACATCACCGGCAGCGGCCGGTTCATCTGGCCTGTGCCGAACTACCGCTACTGCTCGCGCTGGTACGGCGGACGCCACAGGGGCGTGGACATCTGCGCCCCGGCCGGTACGCCCATCTACGCCTCCGCAGGCGGTACCGTCACCAAGGCGGGTTACAACAAGGCCGGTGCAGGTACGGGCTATGGCTACTCGGTCATCATCAACCACGGCGGCGGATACAGCTCTGTGTATGCACACTGCCTGTCCCTGACCGTCAGCGCGGGCCAGACCGTCAAGCAGGGCCAGCTCATCGGCTATCTGGGCAGCACGGGCCGTTCCACCGGCAACCACTGCCACTTTGAGATACGTCTCAATGGATCGTACATTCCCCCACAGAACGTATTCCCGGGGAAGAAATAAACCTCTCCGTCACGCCTGCGGCGCGCCACCTCCCCTAAAAAGGGGAGGCTTTGGCATGTCGGCTGACATTCAGCGGAATGAAAAAAGCTTTTGGGTAACGCAAGGCGGCGGGCTCCGCTGCCTAGATAAAATTCATAAAAAGGAGATAATTCTTATGGCTACTCCTCACATCAGCGCCGAAAAGGGCGATTTCGCAAAGACTGTCCTGATGCCGGGCGACCCCCTGCGCGCAAAGTTCATTGCTGACACCTTCCTGAAGGATGTCCGTCAGGTGACGGGCGTCCGCGGGATGCTGGGCTTTACCGGCACCTATGAGGGCCGTCCCATCAGCGTGATGGGCAGCGGCATGGGTATGCCCTCCATCGGCATCTACTCCTACGAGCTGTTCAAGTTCTACGATGTGGACAACATCATCCGCATCGGCTCCGCCGGCAGCTACACTGCCGACGCCAAGCTGTTCGACACCGTGCTGGCTACCGGTGCGGTCAGTGAGTCCAACTATGCCCGCGTCCAGAGCGGAAACGACCACGACATCACCTTCCCCAGCGAGACTCTGAATGATAAGCTGCGCGCCTCCGCCAAGAAGCAGGGCATCAAGCTTATCGAGGGCAACATCCACTCCTCCGACGTTTTCTACCGTCAGCCTTCCGACGCAAAGCCCACCTACTGGGAGCTGCTGCGCGACGAGCGCGGCTGCCTCTGCGTGGAGATGGAGAGCTTTGCTCTGTTCGCCAACGCCGAGGTGCTGGGCAAGAACGCTGCCTGCCTGCTGACCATCTCCGACAGCTTTGTCTCCCCGGAGATCACCACCGCAGAGCAGCGCCAGAAGAGCTTCACCGATATGATGAAGGTCGCACTGGGCGCGGAGTACTAAGAGTTTTTTGGATCAAAGAGGGCCGCTGTGGTTGCAGCGGCTCTCTTTTTCGACGCAGAGGCGGCGGCTTTGCTTGCACTTCTGAAAAGAATGATTTATACTTGGATCAACAAAAACAGCTTCGTCCCACAGGACGAGGAACACTATATCTACAAATTGCAAAAAGGAGAACCGACCATGACAAAACTGACTCTGGAAGAAAAGCAGGAGCTCATCCGGATGGCCCTTGCGGCCAGGGAGAAGGCTTACGCGCCTTACAGCGACTTTATGGTGGGCGCTGCCCTGCGCGCCGAGGATGGCCGCATCTTCACCGGCTGCAACGTGGAGAATGCCGCCTTTACCCCCACCAGCTGCGCCGAGCGGACGGCCCTGTTCAAGGCTGTGGCCGAGGGCGTGACCAGGTTCACCGACATCGCCGTGGTGGGTGCGCGCCGGGGCGAAGTCAACAAGCAGATCACCTCGCCCTGCGGCGTCTGCCGTCAGGCGCTGTTCGAATTCGGCGGCCCGGAGCTGAATGTCATCATGGCAAAAAGCCCGGACGATTTCATCGAGCGCAGCATGGACGAGCTGCTGCCCTTCGGCTTCGGTCCCTCCAACGTGGCGGGCAACAAGGCCGTGGAAGATTGAACACAGCTGCGCGAAAAAGGCTGGGTGGAGCGGATTTTCCGGGATAAGTATGTTTTTTATACAATTTTGATAAAATAATTGTAAATGTTTTGTAATCGGAAAAGGCTTGCATCTGTCACTTCTTCCCGCTATACTTGAGCCAGTAAATGTGCAAGTGCGCACATTTCGTCAACAAAACGCGATTATATTAAAATAAAAGGAGAGTTTTCATTATGATGATTTCTCGTCGTAACTTCCTGGCAGTGGCTGGCGCCGCTGCTGCTGCCGCTGCTCTGACTGCCTGCGGCGGTTCTTCCTCTTCCACTGCTTCCTCTGCAGCTGCCTCCACCAGCGCAGCCGCTTCCACCTCTGAGGGCGGCGAGAAGATCGTGAAGGTCGCTCTGACCTGCGACACCGGCACCATCGACGATGAGAGCTTCAACCAGGCCTGCTGGACCGCTGTTTCCGGCTACATGGGCGATGACTGCCAGTACTACATCCCCGAGGCTGACGCTTCCGATGAGGACCGCGAGACCATGATCCGTCAGGCTGTCAACGACGGCGCTGACGTCATCGTCTGCGTCGGCTACCTGTACGGCGCTTCTCTGGCATGGGCTGCTGACCAGTACCCCGATGTCAAGTTCATCGCTATCGATGTCACCCAGGGCGACATCGGCACCGACGCCATCCCCGCAAACTGCTACTGCATCACCTTCAAGGAGGAGCAGGCAGGTTATCTGGCTGGCTACGCCATCGTTAAGGACGGCAAGACCAAGCTGGGCTTCCTCGGTGGCATGGCTGTTCCCGCTGTCATCCGTTACGGCTACGGCTATGTGCAGGGCGCTGACGCTGCTGCTCAGGAGCTGGGCACCAACATCGACATCAACTACTTCTACGGCGGCCAGTTCTACGGCGATGCAAACATCACCTCCCGTATGGAGGGCTGGTACTCCAACGGCACGCAGGTCGTCTTCGCCTGCGGCGGCGGCATCTACACCTCTGCTGTTGAGGCTGCTCTGAAGAGCAACGGCTATGTCGTCGGCGTTGACGTTGACCAGAACTACATCGGTGTCAACGGCGTGGCAGACGGCTCCTTCGCTTACAACCCCTTCATCACCTCCGCTATGAAGGGCCTGACCGAGGCTGTCAACACCGCTCTGTCCGACATCGATGCAGGCGATTGGGGCGACATCGCTGCTTCCAACGGCAACTTCGGTCTGGAGGACGGCGACTACGTCGGTCTGCCCA
>OCHG01002051.1_pt1 | contig 11484 bp, 8 predicted proteins | sample 1538801 | NCBI WGS metagenome assembly OCHG01 (sample SAMN04571727, study PRJEB22368) | human gut metagenome | biome: human gut; material: stool | host: Homo sapiens | place: Luxembourg | collected 2012-09-20 | reverse complement strand
TCAACAACAGGAGTACAAACGCTTCCGCCGAGGCATTCAACGCCAAGCTCAAAGACTTCAGGGCTCAATTCAGGGGCGTGCTTGACATTAAATTTTTTCTCTTTAGAGTCGCTAAGATTTTTGCATGAAAAGAATGAAATTCAAAACAAGAAGAAAACGAACTCCACCTTATTTTTCACGTGAGCCCCAAAGTGGTCACCTGCTCTAAAAAAAGTGGTCACCTTTTTTACCGACATAAATTATTGTTGTAAAGCACATTAAATCCATTATATTATAATAACAAGAGTAAACATCTCATTTTCTAGGTGTCATTCTAAAATCTAAAAAAATAGCCGCATCAAAAAAAAGATGCGGCCATCAAACATATTTTTATTCCTATCGCTTTCTGTAATTATTCTCGTCCAAATTCCACAATTCTCTCAATCTTGTTAACTCCCCCTTTTCATCCGGGAAATACTGTTGAAATGCCCAAACAAAAGAACGTCCAAATTCCATCGCTTCAGGTAAAGTCGTCATTTTACGAATATATTCCTTTACTTGATCTGCCTGCCCGAAATAACAAGCTTCTGCCAAATCGCACCAAACAAGGAAAAATTCTTTATCAGGTAAATCCGACACTTTAATCAACGAACGCATACAAGGCATCTCGTTTGCTTCCCCGCAATTCCAAGGATTTTCCTTACTCGTGATTCGTCCGGTCGTGTTATTAATCAAATGATCGGACAACATCGTACGAATAATCCTGAAAGAAGCCTCTTCATATTTTTTACCTGCTATTTCACCCCTATTTTCCACGAAAAACTTAAACCGGGGAGCAAACAGATCACTATATTTCAACTCTTCATAAACCACCCAATAACGGGAAGCCAATTTTTCTTTCGGGGATAACAACCCGAACAAAGAATCCGTCAAGTTTTTCACCTCTTCTTTCATCCCGGCTTCCCGGAACACACCCACTGCCATCGGGATCTCTTTTTTCTGCAAAGTCCTGTCCGAATACTTTTTCATAAAATGCCCCCACGAAGTTTTCTCCTTCAATCCTCGTTCCACCCGAGGAATAAAGATATGCAACGTGTCTGCCCCCACGATCTTATGCCGCAATGTCCCGTCCGGCAATATCATCAAAAAAGTAGGATAAGCATGTACATCATATTTTTTAGCGAACGCTACCCCTTCCCCCTTTTCCGCATCAATCTTGAAACACACGAAATATTTATCAAAATACTTGGCGGCCTCCGGAGTCTGCAACACCTCCTCGCTCATCCAGCGACACGGTCCGCACCATGAGGTACAAACATCCACGAAAACCATTTTCTTTTGCTGCTTCGCCACGTTCAAAGCCTCCTGAAAACTTCCCTCCATAAATTTTACCCCCTCTTGGGTGAATCCATTCATCGAGAACAGAAAAATCAACACACTCAATATAATCTTATTCATAACTTAATCTTTTAATGCATTTTTCAACTGATTTATAACATCATCCACCGAATTCGTGGCACACATAACTTTACCCTCCGGATTGAGCAAAACTAAATACGGGATCGAGGAGAGTCGATACCCCATAGCTACATCTCTCAACATCTCTCCCGCACACCGCAATTGCATCCATTCCATTTTCTCCTCAGCCATAGCTTTTTTCCACTCTTCCTGTTTTTCATCCAATGATACGCTAAACACCTGCAACTCTTTCGGGTATTCCCGGTACAGCTCCCGCACGTGCGGGATAGCCTTCCGGCAAGGTCCACACCACGAAGCCCAAAAATCGATTAGAAGATATTTATTCTTAGTCATCAATTCTGACAACCTCACCGTGTCCCCCTTCACGTTCTGCACTTCAAAATCAGTATAATCACATAAACGAGCATATTTCAACATCCCCGGCCATACACGTTTCATCCGATTCACGCGAACCGTATCCGGATTATTCTCGACTAACCGTAATCTCGCTTGTTGTTCCTCTGCCGTGTATTGGAAAAAAGTATTAAGTTCCTTTTCTACCAAATAGGCTGACACGAAATAATTCGGATGCCGCTTGATAAAACTCTCCGAAATTCCTTGAAATTTAGCCTCAAGCATCTGAATTTCCGCATTAGCCTTCTTCACAGAATCCTCCGGTAAATTCCCCACCCAAGAAAAAGCGGAAGCCTTTAATTTATTATTAAGATCCCGTTCCGCATCCCATACTTCATTCTCGTACTCGCTCAACTCCTCCTGCCCCTTGGGGCCCTTCACGCTCACCATCTGTCGACGTTGAAAAACATCATCCGTTTTTCGCACCTCCTCCGGGGAAACCATCTTCACTTGATAACTTGCATTCTCCAGCATAAGCTTTACTGTAACAAAATCAACCGTTCCCTTGCGAAAACGCAACTCTCCCATCACGTGCCCTTCCACTTTCCCCTCCAACCGGAACGCACCATTCGACACAATGGTTGAGGCTATCTCACGCTCTTTCCCCTTCTCGATATCAACTACTGCAACTTTCATAAATGTATTACAATTCTCCACTTGCCCCTCAATCACAAACTTCTCCTCTTTCACCTCACGATTGCCACATTCCCAGTTCACCAAACACATGACAAATGCTACATACAATAACAAACTTTTCATCTTACAATATCTCATTATTTACACAAACACTCTACCTCTTGTTTGATCTCCTTCACGTGTTTAGGATTCGAAATCACCCGCCCTTCCTTATCCAATATCAAGAAATAGGGAACACCACCAACCTGATACTTCTCCAAAAAATCTTTGTATCCCTGTTTCGTGAACACGTACTGTGCCCACGTTGCTTGCTTCTTCTCGATAGCGGCTTTCCAAGCGCTTAAATCCGTATCACACGAAACCCCAATCACCACGAGATCCTCCGGGAAACGTTCTGCCAACTCCTTGATATCAGGAATTGCCGCAACACACGGCCCACACCATGTTGCCCAAAAATCCACCAACACGTACTTTCCCGTGGGAATAACTTCCGACAACTCACACGCATTCCCGTTGATATCATTCAACACCAAGTTTACAATCGGGTACCCTTTCGCTGTCAACTTCGCCAACGTACAATTCCGACGAAACGTAGCAAACCGTTCTAGGTCATCAGGAGCCCCCACGATCGTCTTCTCCAGCTCCTCCACTTCTCCCCGAGTCAAATTATATCCCATTCGCAACATCTTATTCCCCAAATAAACCGAAATAGCCGAAGAAGGATGCGCAAGAATAAAATCCTTATCCCCCTTTCCTTGCAATTTCCATAAATTGTACTCGTTAAAATCAGCCTGCACCCGTCCCCCGGTAATCTTAAAATCTGAAGTAATCGGAGCATCCAGAGGAATACTATCATAATGAGATGTCTGCACACGCATCTCCACGTTATCCACGAAAACGGGAGTGTACGTCCATCTAATCTTTTCACCCTCTGTGAGACTCTCGATGTTAGTTGTTATCAACGTGCATAACATCGGCCCCTTCACCTGCCCCCTCAACTCGAAACAACCGTCTTTCACTACAGTTTCACAAATCGTGGTCGTAGGCAACTCTTCCGCCGTCAACAACGAAACCACAATGCTATCCCTCATACCGGGAATCTGTCCCCGAATTACGAATTCTTTTTCTTGCGCGCTGGAATTAGCGCACAAGAAAATTAAAAACAACAAAATCAACCCGATCTTATTCATACACCTTCACTCCATGTTTGTGTAAAACCTTCACCATCTCCTCCATCTTATCTATAATAATCGGGTATTCCGCATAAGTTTCCCGAAACTCTGCTTCCGACAACTTAAAAATCTCCTCCACGTAAGCCTTCAAATCATACTCTTTCGAGTGAAAATCCGGACCGCCCCATCCGATATCATAAGTAGGTAAATACCCGCATGCCTCAATTGGAGTAGGCACCTCATATTTGGACGATAACTTATAATACTCATCGCTATAACTGTAAAAATCCGCCCAATCATCATCCGGGATAGCAGTAATATTACTACTAATCAAACTTCCCACGAGATTGGTCTTCAACACCTCTTTCTCCTCTGCCGTGAATGCAGACAAATTACTTACAGCAATGACGGTCGACTGCATGCCAGCATAAAAAGAATATTCTACCGGATCGTTATATGATCCATAATTCCATTTAAAATAAACCAAACGATCCAACAACATTAGCGAATAAGGATAAAACATCTCAGGTACGCTTACCAACACCTCCCGTTCAACAAACTCCGTCACCACCTTCTTCTCCTCCAACGCTTTGTAGGGATAACAAATAAAAGAATCTATACCTTGATTGGTTGAAACCATATTCCACTCCAAATGAACTTTGGTATATACCTCCTTCTTACCCCCCATACCATTCACCTCCCGTGCAGTCAATGTATCCGAAAATAATAAATACATACCCGTCCGGTCAAAAAAGCCTCTCCGCAACTCCGCTTCCTCGCCAGTGGCTCCTGCAGGCACGGCAAACAGATTCGCCTCAGATTGGCTATTATCCGGCCAATCCTCTTTACTACAAGCCCATAAACCAGCTATTATCAACAATCCTATTATATACTTCATCTCTTTAATTTTAATTATTCAACATCTTCACCTTTCCTCTCGTTACGAGGATTATCAATCATACCCGTATTCTTGTCCAATTCCACTTTAGGCAAGGGCAACACCCAAGCCGGATCCTCCGGGGTCAACGTAAACCGACGCTTCCAAATCGTCTCATACGTCCACGTTGTTTCATTTCGCACTCTATTCTCAACAACATGATTAATTGTCGTCGCTTGCGGGAATTTTTCCGCCACCTTGTAACGTCTCAAGTCAAACCAACGATGTCCCTCCAAGCAAAGTTCTCGCTGACGTTCTTCCCGAATAAAGCGCACGAGCTCTTCTCCCGAAAGGGCGTTTACCTCTGCCTCGTCAAAAGCTTCCCGCCTAATTCTTCTCTCCCGCAAGTCATTCAATGCCTTTCGGGCTGTCACTTCATCCTCTCCACAAGCTGCCGCTTCCGCTAGATTCAAATAAGCCTCAGACGTCCGCAACACAAATACATCCGACATATCGGGAGTCACGAACGTACGTCCATGCATCTTTTTATACAACAATCCCAAACCATCAGAAGAAACAACGAAATGTTCCAAACGCAAGTCTTTTGCCTCCTCAGGCTTATAAGCCAAATACAACTCATCGGAGATACGCATATCTTGATTCGAAACATAAGTATTGATTGAAGTTTCCGACGTCGCATAAAAAGAAAGTGCCCCCGGCAAAGAAGTAGATCCGGTAGAAAATATCAACTCCGATAAACCGGGATACAAAAACTGTGAATTACTATACCCGTTCAAATCCGTCAAACGCGGTCCTTCTTCTGTCACCAATTTTGCATATTTAGCCGCATTCTCGTAATCACACATATACAAGTATGCGCGGCTCAACATCAATCTCGCTGCCACTACATCTGCCCGCCACACCGACTTCTTCGACACATTCTTCAAATATTTTTCTGCCTCCAACAAATCCGCCACAACCCGCTCGTACACCTCCGACACGGAATTGCGCTGATAATACTTATCTTCGACACTATTCGACAACTTGATCGGCACAGCCGGATCATTTCCCGCTGTAGCCTTGGCGTAGGGTCTCCCGTAAAGATTAACCAAGAAGAAATAGCAACTACCCCGCAAGAAATAACTCTCCCCCTTAATTCTATTTACGTTTTGCACATCCTCCTCTTCAGTCACATCCTCATACGCCTTAATCTCTTCCAAAATAATATTACAAGCATTTATGTGAGAATACAGGTGACGGAAATCTGCCGCATCATCCCATGCAGTCTTCCCTTCCAAATTCTCGTACACCCGGTATTGCCAAGTATGATACCCGTAGATTGTACCGCAAGCCCCTTCTGCCACCCAAGAACTCCCTCTCGTCTGCTGCGCCAACTCATCCGACATCACGTGTAGACAAGGCAAATAATTTTCTCCCGCTATGCCCGAAAATTGCCAACCGTTAGACACGTAAAACCTTTCGAAATAAGCATTCCCTAGTAAAATCTCGTCCAAATCATCATAACCCTTAATATAAGACTTATCCTGCGAGTATTCCTCCAAGAAACCCGAACACCCACACAAAGCCAAGATACAAATGATCAAGTATAAATTTTTCATATTGCCTGCATTATCATGTTAATTAAAAAATGAAGCCACTTTTCGCTCCAACTCCTCTCCCCGCAAATCTACCGCAACAATCTCCCCTTTCGGGTTCAACAAATACATTTTCGGGACACTCGTCACACCGTAACGTTTCGCCACCGGACAATCCCATCCTTTCAAGGAAGACACGTGTACCCAAGGTAATTCTAACTCCGAGATAGCCTTCGTCCAAGCATCACGCTTATCATCCAACGACACACTATAAATCTCGAATCCCTTATCCCTGAATCGCTCGTAAATCGCCTTCAAGTTCGGGACCTCCTTCCGACAAGGCCCGCACCACGATGCCCAAAAATCCAACAACACATACTTCCCTCGCAACGAGTACAACGAAACATGTTTCTCCTCCGGTGTCGTCAAATCAATATCCGGAGCAATTCCTCCCATTTGCGTTGGTTTCATGTAATCGATATGACCTTTCAACGATCTCCCCGCCGCAGAAGCTTTCACCTCCGGTGCCAAACGCTCGTAATCTTTAGCAATCTCCTCAAACGGATATTTCGACAAAAGTAGATCTTCCATGAAATAAGCAATAGATACCCTGTTCAAATTAGAATCGATAAATGCTTCCAATGACACATCTTTCTGATCCATCACGTAACCGAACATCACGGCAAAAGTACGAGTAAATTGCAACTCTCCAGCCCGTTTCATCACCGCCTGCTCGGGACTTCCCTTCACCGTGCAAGAATTCCGCATGTTTTTATCTCCTAAAAATCCTACAATCTCAACTACAATCGGTTCCCGATCCAGTAAAATAGTTTCTGTTCCCGATCCCATGGAAAGTGTCAACCTTTTTTCCCCCGTGAATTCCTTACCCATGTGAAACTTACCATCTCGAACAACAGCACTATCAACCACCCGGGCATCCTCGCCCCAACCATCCAGCAAACAAACGATTTGTCCATCAGCCCCTTCCCAAGTTCCGGAAATGGAATACTTCTCCACATGATTACACGCCCCAACAAAAAAAGCAATAAAAAGAATATATATATATTTCATCACACCTTATAATTTAAAAAGTTACATTCAATCCAAAAGTAAATGTTGGTCGTTCCGAAAGCTGTACTTCCGTAAAACCACTCTGCACAGGAGTCTGCCCCTTCAGCTTACTATTTGTCACGATAAACGGATTGCTCACCGAAGCGGAAACCTCCAGTAACGAAATACCCCAACGTTCAGTATCAAACGAATAAGTCAATCCCAGATTAGTACATTTCAAATAATCTGCACTCACCACCCGAATATTACTATAATTATACATCTCCCACTTTGTATCCGCAATCTCTGGAACTTGCCCGGAGGTAAAACAGGACCAGTGACTCAAGCTAGAAGACGAGCCGCCATCTATCATAAATGCAGGAATATTTGTATATTTTTCATCCCCAGGATGTTGCCAACGTTTCAGAAAAATTTTATTCAAATTACTCTCCGGACGCACCCTAGCTCCATTATCCGCATACAACTTAAACAAACGCGTCTTCGCCCCCAAACTATAAGAGAACGCCGCATTCAAACGCCACCTCTTATAATTCACCGTTGTGTTCAATCCCCCGAATATAATCGGCTCCCTTCTTCCCGACTCCTCCAACACTTGCGTAAACACCTCGTATTTCGACTTCCCGTGAAGTGATTCCTGCTCCTCTTCCATATCATCAAACATCGGCAAGCCCTTTGCGTCTAATCCCGTGAACTTGTAAGAGTAAAACGAACTCACAGACTTACCCTTTACCACGGCAGTCCCGTTCAAAAAATTCATACGTTCGAACTGATCTGCCCCGGGTAACGAATTCACCTCATTATTCGTGTGAGTAAATGACGTAGACACGTACCAACGCAGATTTTCCTTCCGAATCGGATTCAGCGTAAGTGCAAAATCATACCCGCTATCACAATCTCTCCCCCGTTCACCACGTAAGAAGTCATACCATTCACTCCCGAAATCTCCTTGTTCAAATAAGCATCCTCTGTCTTCTTCCGGTAATACGAGGCCACCACCATTAAACGACGCTGAAACATGGAAAACTCCACACCCACATTCAACGAACCCGTTTTCTCCCACTTCAAATCCGGGTTCGGATAAGTAGTGATCGACGAAACATACTCCCCGTAATGATCATTATACGGCTTCTTCGAAATAATCGCCACGGGAGACTGTCCGTCTAGCATATTCCCTTGATACCCATAGGACATTTTCAATCGCAAATCATCAAACCAATCCTGCTCCCCTTTAAAATGCTCCATCACGTTATAATTAAACGAAGCCGACCATATCGGTAAAAGCTTATCATTACTTCTCTCTCCAAACTGATTCGAGCCATCATACCGTACATTGGCATTCACGGTAAACCAATTCCCGTAACTATAGGAGATACTACCGTACCATGACAACATATTACTCAAATTATCCGTCACCACCGGTACATTCTCTGACATCCAATTCGCATAGGACGTGTACACCGTCGGATCAACCACGATAAACTGTTTCCCGCGCTCCGGATCATATCCCCGGGTAATATTCTTGTACGCATCATATTTCGTGGAATTCGTTTCCATACCCACCGATGCGTTGATATTATGCTGTTGCTCCGCACCCCAATAGCGATTCAAGTCTGCCTGCAAACGAAACATATATGACTTGTTTCTAGATTTATCCACCGTCAATTCTCCCCCTCTCGGCATCCCGGAAGTTTTATCTGCTCCCGCCTCATCAGCACTTCTCCGAATCAGAGCAGCATGATAAGTCTTCGTTCCCCAATACCCCTCAATATCCGTATTCGCCACCGAATAAGACAAAATCGTTGAAATTTTCAACCATTCCCAAGGCTTCACATCCAGATTCGCCCGGAAAGTAACAGAAGAACCCTCCTGCCGCTTACTACTATTCTCCAACTCGTTCAGAATATTGTAGTCATAGTACGAGAAACCACTTGGAATCAAGTAAAAACTATACTTTCCCGCTTCTGTGTAAGCCGGAATCGCCCGACTCGTATTATAAGCATAATTAATCGGGGCAATCTCCTCTTGATAATACTTTCGTTTTGACGTGTTCGCATTCACGTTAAACGAAGCAGCCAACCAAGGCGTGAAATTCATATCCAAATTCAACGTCCCCGTGTAACGCCTGTCAAGATTAGGCTTCACCACATCCTCCTCGATATTCACTCCCACGGAAGAATAATAACGGACTTTTTCCGTTCCTCCCGTCACGCTCACCGTGTGAGAAGAAGAAAACGCATCCCTCGTCAACAACTTAAACCAATCCGTGTTCTCCTTTCCTAGATAAGCCACCTGTTTCTCAAACTCTTCGTAGGAGATCGTGCGGTTATACAACTCCCGCAGTAACTTCTCGTATCCAACCCAAGTAACACTTGTCGCATATTGGTAACCAGCCTCCGCCAACTCACGGGAAACATTCAACCGCTCCTTGGCGTTCATCAAATCAATATTCCGGTCTGAATAACGCGGTCTTAACTTCAATGTTGCCGTACCCCGGTAAGAAATTTGGGGTTCTCCTACGTGGCCCCGCTTCGTGGTAATCACGATCACTCCATTGGCAGCTTTCGTTCCGTAAAGAGCTGTCGCCGAAGCATCCTTCAACACGTCAATACGCTCTATATCCTGCGGGTTAATACCCGAAATCGCATTACCAATACGATTAATATAATCCGGATCGTTCAACTCGTCCGGCGAAATCTGCACCGGGTCCTGCACGATCACACCATCTATGACCCACAACGGTTCCCGATTCCCGATCAACGTCGAAGTTCCTCGAATCCTAATTTTCGGGGCAACACCCGATTCTCCGGAATTAGTCATCACCATCAAATCGGGAATCTGCCCTTCCAGCATCTTGTCCAACGTCGATACTCCCGGAATCATGATATCCTCCATTTTTACCGAAGACACAGCACTCGTTGACTTCCGACGATCAATCACCTGATACCCCGTAATTACCACTTCCTCCATTTCGTTCATATCTTCTTCCAACACTACGGTCAATTCTGTTTGTCCCCTCCACTTCACCTCTTTTGTCTTCATTCCCACGAACGAAAATAATAACGTTACCGAATCCCGTTTAGGAATCGTAATCACGAAATCTCCTGAAATTCCCGTGGCAACCCCTGTCGTTGTTCCTTTCAAAACTACCGTTACTCCCGGTAAAGCCCCTCCTCTGGAATCTTTCACCACCCCCTTAATAACAAGTATTTCCTTCTTGTCATCATCTGTACGTCTTATTATTACAGCATTGCCAGAAATTTCGTACACCAGCCCTGTATCATGTAAACATTGGTCTAGAATTTCCTTTACAGTTTTATCTGACACATCAATAGTCAAATTACTTACTTTCGCAATATCCTGCATACCATACATAAATACAAAATCTGTTTGTTTTTGAATCTCCCAGATTACTTGTTCTAATGACACATTTTCCATCTTCAGTGTCAATTTACTATTCTGCGAATGTACCGCAGCAGTTAATTGGAAACTGCTGATCAAAATCAGTATAAGTTTCAATTTCATGACAAATAAGATTTTTCGCCATTTTCTTCGGTCAAAGAAAATGGATTCTTGGTTTTTTTTCATAATTTTGAATAATTAAAAGTGTAACGAACTTTAACAAGAGGATGCGTTTCGTGTAGCCAGCACTTACGCATCTTTTTTATTTAGCACTTGATATATAAAACATTTTATCCATTTGAGTTATATTTACTAATCCTGTACGTTTCAACATTTCAATAATAGGTTCCATGTTATCATAGCGATCTAACCGAGCACCGATCCGCACTTCTTTGGCATGATTATCTATAAATCGATAATTAAAACCATACCACTTAGACAAATATATCATTATATCCTCTAAACGCTCATTCTTAAAAATGAATTTACCCGATTGCCAAGCCGTATATAATAATACATCAACCTTCTGCACCTTCATATCACCATTTTCCTTTTCGTAGACAACCTGCATTCCCGGAGTTATTGTCCGAACAACCTCATCTGCCGCTACTTCAACTTTCCCTTCCACTAAAGTGGTAACTACCAAACCTTCGTCATCATAAGAACGTAGATTAAATGCTGTTCCTAAAACCCTTACCTCCAAAGAATTTACTTCAACAATAAATGGTCGGGCAGCATCTTTACTCACGTCAAAATAAGCCTCCCCTTCTAATTTCACAATTCGACGTTCACCTTTAAAATGCGTGGGAAATTCTAACTTTGTCTCTGCATTTAAATACACTTTTGTTCCATCCGATAGTGTTAGAGAATACTCCATTCCCGT
>OCHG01002044.1_pt1 | contig 11520 bp, 7 predicted proteins | sample 1538801 | NCBI WGS metagenome assembly OCHG01 (sample SAMN04571727, study PRJEB22368) | human gut metagenome | biome: human gut; material: stool | host: Homo sapiens | place: Luxembourg | collected 2012-09-20 | reverse complement strand
TTTGTATTGTTTTGCACTCTTTTCCCAGGAAACATCTTTGTTCATATCCCGGATTACCATATCATCCCAATACTTTCTGCTCTCAAAATAGAGCGTCTTTGCCCTGTTAATGGCATCGTAAAGAAGTCCGCTTTCATACCGGTCAAATGTAAAACCATTCCCTGTATTGTCGTACATATTATAAGGGGAAACGGTATCTTTAAGTCCTCCTGTTTCTCTGACAATCGGAATCGCACCATATCTCATAGCTATGAGCTGTGTAAGCCCGCATGGTTCAAATCTTGACGGAACCAGGATCGCATCACAGCCCGAATAAATACCGTGAGCGACATTTTCATTGTAATCAATGTATGCGCAAAAACTGCCTTTATATTTATATTCATAATAACGGAATGTATTTTCATACCAGGCATCACCGGTACCAAGAACCACCACCTGTGTATTCCCATCCATAATCCCCGGAATTACAGCATTTACAAGATCAAGGCCTTTTTGGTTGGTAAGACGTGAAATAAGTCCGATCACCATCTTATGGTCATCCACTTCTAATCCCAAAGATTCCTGGAGTGCTTTCTTGTTTATCTTTTTATTTTCTACTGCTGACTCGGCATCATAATTAGCTGTCAACAGTTTATCTGTTGCAGGATTCCAGTTATCTGTATCAATTCCATTCACAATTCCTCTGATTTTATTATTATGATATCTCAAATGTTCCGCAAGACCTTCACCGTACTCTTCCGTCTGAATCTCGCCCGCATAAGTATTGCTAACTGTCGTAATTTTATTACAGTAAGCGATACCGCCCTTTAACATATTGGCATCCAGCCAGTTCTGAATCATGCAGTCTTTATTGAATACATAATCCGGAAGACCTGACCAGTATTGAATCATTTTTCTGTCATATATTCCCTGGAATCTCAGATTATGTATCGTAAGTACTGCATTTGCCCGTCCAACATTCGTATTCTGAAAACAGGTTCTTAAATAAAGCGGTACTAAAGCTGCCTGCCAGTCATGACAATGTACGATGTCAGGTGTCCAGTCCAGATAATTGAGTGCGGCAAGCGATGCCTTAGCAAAATAACAGAACTTCGGAATATCATCTATGAGGTTCGTATACGGATTACCCCAGGAAAAGAACTCGTCATTGTCGATAAAATCATAGACAACTCCATCTTTCTGATATTCCATGATTCCTACATAATACTGTTTCCCGTCAGAACAAAGATCCATATAAAAAGAACCTCTGTACTCCATCTTTTCCTGAAACTTCTGAGGAATACATTTATATCTTGGAAGAATTACCTTAACATCCAGATTTAACTTCGCCAGAGTCTTTGGAAGCGCAGACATAACATCTCCCAGTCCGCCAGTCTTAACAAATGGATAGCATTCCGAACCGATGAACGCAACACTTCTTCGCGGTCCTAAATCCAGCTGTACCATCTGTTCCTCCTGTTTCACAGGGGTTTTGTTTACAACTGCTATTTGCTTAACAAAATTCTTTTTTCTATTCTTTTTTCTACTCATATCTGGTCTCCAATCTGCAAAACATTTGCCCCATCACGGATAATATCATCCTATTATTTTATTTCAAGAATGCCTCAGCATTCTTGCTGCGAGGTGGGAGTCATCTCCCAGCTGATATAATAATTGTAGCGAATAATGCAACGATTATCAATGACAAATCATCGAATCCAGCATTCTGGCAAATCTTAACGGATTAAGAATCTGCGACAAAGACACTTCACCCTTGCTTTCCCTGGTGATTTCCGTTTTATCCCCCCTAAAGCCTCTATTTTCAGGCACAAAAAAATCACCGTCCCCAGAGCTCTAAGCCTCTAAAAACAGTGATTTAATAGTGCGCGATCAGGGGTTCGAACCCTGGACACCCTGATTAAGAGTCAGGTGCTCTACCAACTGAGCTAATCGCGCATCTCTTATTTTTCTGTCGCATCTCTTAACGACAAGTGTTATTATATAATAGCCTTTCTGAAAATGCAAGCACTTTTTTTCTTTTTTTACAAATTTTTTCATTAGAAAATTTTTCATTTGGAACATCAGTAATTTTCTTGATGCTCTTGCGTCCCACTACCGGATATGCTATATTTAAGATACAAAGAGGGAAACCGCAAGCGGCTACCTTAGTTATAATATTAAGCTATTGTACAATAGCCGTCACTATTTGCGGTAGTGGCGGCTATCTTCGTTTGCCCTTGAAAATCTCATAGCAAAGACCTACAAGGGCAACAATGAATATACAAAACTGAATCATATCAGAATATGTGACCATCGCATCGCCCTCCTTTCTTTCGTTAGGAGGGTGTTTTATCCCTCCGTAAAAGAAGGGTAGCCGCCTGGCTTTGGTTTCCCTATCTGTATCATAACATAGCATTAACGAACAGACAACCAGATTGATTCTATTAGTATATTTTTATATTTCCAGATTTCGCATTATCAATAATTTTTTCTCTATTTCTAAGGTTTTTCCCCTATATCCTTGAAAATCCCTCTTTTCCCATTTTGGCCATTTTTTTGTACTTCCCTTGATTTTTCAGAACTTCCATGCTATACTATCACCCGATGTAAAACCCGAAAACCCAAGGTCTTACAAGGGTTTCGCCGATTTCCGGCGTAGGTCATATATCAACATATATGCCTCCGCGGCATTCGTCAGATGTCCATGCAAGCATGCACGCCTGACTCATTGCTACGCGAAAATGAATCGTGTGTTCGTGACCTTCCACACGTAAAACAAAACTAAAGGAGATTTAAAAATGAAGAACAAAAACATCAGTTTCATGACACAGGCTGCTATGATTGCAGCTATCTATGTGGTGCTCACTTATGTATTCGCACCATTTTCATTCGGAGAGGTACAGGTTCGTATTTCAGAGGCCCTGACCATTCTTCCGGTATTCACACCAGCAGCAATTCCAGGATTATTTATCGGCTGCCTGATAGGTAATATCCTCGGAGGCGCAATACTCCCTGACATTATCTTTGGAAGTATCGCAACATTAATTGGAGCATTCTTTACATGGAAGCTTCGCGGGAAGAGTCCTTACCTTGCCCCGGTTCCACCGATTATTGCAAATATCCTGATCGTTCCGTTCGTTCTGCGTTACGGATACGGAGTTGCACTTCCAATTCCATTTATGATGTGCACAGTTGGTATCGGAGAGATTATTTCCTGTGCAGTACTCGGAATGGTTCTTTACTTTGCACTTAAAAAATACGCAAAGACATTATTTGCACAGTAAAATATCAATCACTGACAATTTTATCGAAACATATATTTCAAAGATAATTTTTTATCAGAGTCCGGAACTTATCTAAAGTAATGTTCCGAACTCCTCCAAGAAGAGAGCGTAACGGTTTAATCCTGCTCTCTTCTTTTTATTTTCTGCGCCAGAGCCGCTATCATTCCGGCAACACCTGCAACTACCAGCATTCCTCCTGCATTTGCTTTGTCTCCGGTCTTAACCGACATAGCTTTCTGAGAGATTTTGCTGTTATCGTACTTATCTGCGGCATCTTTCTGCTCGAATACCTGTCGTATTTTTTCTGTCTCTTTTCTCGATTCTTCATCAGCTTTTGCCTGGGCAGCTGCTTCCTGCGCTTTCTGTTCCGCCAGATACTTATCATAGGTTGTCTGGGCAACTGCCAGTTCTGCAAGTGTTCTCACATTTTCCAGTTTTGCCTGTCCATATGCTTCTTCACTTTCTGCCGCTTTCTGCTTTGCCGCGTCATAAGCTTTCTGCAACAGGGCTTCTCTGCTTTGGGCATCTTTTACTTTCGAAATCTCATCATTTAAATACGTGAAATCCGGATCTGTAATCTGATTTAGAAATGCAGCATCATAAGACAATGCCTTTGCCCTTTCTTCCTTTGACTGGGCTTCTGCCTGAGTGTCTTTCGCATCTGCCAGAGCTGCTTCCAGTGTATTCACTATATTTTGGGCATTTTTATACTCCGTTTTTGCCGTCACCTCTTCCTGCTGTTTCTGATTATAATCTGCCTGTGCATGAAGAAGCTGCATAATCATTGCCTTTATTTCGTCATATGCTGCCTGCTTTTTATCCACTTCTATCTGCGCTGCTGCAGCATCTTCTGTCTGTGCTGCCAGCTCTCTCTGTAGCACAGACAATTCTGCCTCCTGTTCTTCCAGTGCCTGTTCTGCTTTGTTTTTCTGTTCCACGGCATCAGATATGGACACATTTTTCTCCTCTAATTCTTTTTCTGCAATATCCAGTGCATTCTGCTTTTCATCTACATCCGCACGTTTCTTTACAATACTGCTGTTGGTTTCAGCTTCCAATTGTTTCAGTGCATTTTCTGCTTTTTCCAGTGCATTCTCTTTTGCCTTGACATTTTCGTCTGCCGCATCTGATTTCACCTGTGCCTGATTTAAAAGTGTCTGTTTCTGATTCACTTCATTCTCTGCTGCAATTTTCTCTGCCCTTGCCTGTGCAAGTGCCGCTTCTGCCTGCGTCTGGTGTGTGGCTGCAGATTCCGCCGTGGCACTTGTGTTTCCGCCAAGTGCTTTTACCTTTGCAAATGCATAATCGTAATTTTTTTGTTTTTCTTCCTGGGAAGCCTGTACAAGATTCAGCTCGTTCTGTGCCTGGTCTACTGCCTGTTGCTGCGTTTTCACCGCCTGACGCGCTTCTTGGGCTTCTTTCTCAGCCTTTTCCACCGCTGTGTGCGCTGCGGCATTTGCCTCTGCACTCTGGCTATATTTGAACTTTTTATCTGTCATTCTGATTATTGCACGAGAGCAAAATGAATCTGTAATCGAGAAGAGCCAGAACCGACAATTGCCGGTTCTGGCTCTTCGTAATGCCAAAACAAATATTTCACTTCTATTTTGCTGCCAGATATACACTGACATTTGCAAAGTCACTTTGTGCATGATTGCTGCGTGCACCGCTTCCGATATCTTCACAGCTGACTATTCCGTCACTATAACCAACAATCATCAGCGTTGTTTGCGCATCTAAGACGGCAATTAACGGCCGTCCCTGATTAACATTGTAAAGCAGTTCGTCTATCGTACAGCCACTTAAATCCATCACGCTTCCATAAACTTCTGCAATTGCATCGATCGCAGATTTTCCACCTGCGAGTGCCTGTCTGAGCTGTTCTGTATCTGCATCTTCCGTGTCAATCGAATATTTCAGATCGCGGTTTCCACGCTCCCAGATGTAAGTCTGATCAGCATCGACCACGACTCCGCCACAGTCATTGGCTTTCTGAATCGCTTTTCCTGCAGTATTATAAGTTCCCTGAAGCCTTCCATGACCATACACATAAAATGCGTCTGTTTCTTTTTTACGGTCCAGACTGACCTGTGGAACATTTTCAAGTACCACCTGTTTCGGTTTTAATAGCTTCGGCTCCTTGTCAGAAATGCCATCATCATACGTCAGGCGAACCTGTGTCTCTTTCAGATCTGTTTTATATGTCTGCACATAAATATTGCTTTCTTTCGCCTCTTCGCTGCTTGTAATATAATCCTGTGCTGTTCCGGTGTAAGTATCGCCGTCTTTTACCGCACGGTCAAGGGTGATCATATTATCCTCAAATGTAGCACTTAACATATAGATTCCTGACTGTTCATAAGTTTTGATCACCTTATCTTTACTACTTGTAATCTCCACTTTATACATCGGAATGACCTGGGCTCCTGACAGTGTTGTTCCGACTTCTTCCGTTTTTGCAACACCGTAGACAAAATCACCATCCATGAAGCCAAGTGGTTTGATACACTCGCCATCTTTGCAAGTCACTTCATATTCTTGATCAGTCTCCAGATTCATAACTGTCACAGACTTGGACTTCGAAGGATCTTCTTTCTCATAAGCTACCAGATGTCCATCTTCGCTTGCAACATACTGATCTTCATTCAGTCCTGTCGCAAGCTCCTTTTTCGTACCTTTATTCATATCCATTTTGTAGAGTACGTCATCTGCAATCGTATACAGACAGCCATTTTCTACATTATAGTAGACCAGTCCGCCCACTTCTTCCTGGGCACGGTCATAAGCCTTGTCACTGGATACGAATAATTTTTCCTCAACAGAATTCTGTTCAATATTATAATAGTAGACTGCTGATCCAGTCTCACCTTCATGGCTGCCCCGGTTCATGTATCCGCATACAGCAAATGTTGTATTTCCCTTTTCGTCTACATTTAAAATCTTAATATCATGCTGCATCAGCATATTCCGGATATCCGTATTCTCCGCATCTGCAAAGCTGAACACAAGAGAAACTTCATCCCGATCACGATTATAATTCCATAGTTCTCCCGCCTGCACAAATGACACAACGGTTCCGTTTTTATTTACCATGTAGACCGGATTCTTGTCTGTGATGCCAAGAAGTACACCTTTTTCATTCAACACCTTCTTCGTCGCATCAAATATCTGGTCCATCGTCCGGTCATAATCTAACAGATATGTCTTCTGGCTTCCGGAAATGTAACGCACACGGAAATATTCCCGTACCTGGTATTCGTCTTGCTCATTTTCCTCACCAGTACAGTTCACACGATATTCCAGCTCCACTGCCATATATGTGCTGTTCAACTCTTTAATCGTCCAACGCTCACTTCCATCAACCTTCGGGGCCAGATCTCCCCATGTTACATGCGTGTAATCTGAGTGGATCGTCACATGCTGTAATGTCGTGTTGTCTCCTTCATCACTGGGCTCAATCGCCGTTCCAATTCCAACACCTTCCGCTTTCGCCAGTGCATTTTCATGGAAACTTTGTACATAATCCAGGCTTGGCGCCGCATTTAACTTGGCTCCGTCCACGATTCTCGTATAATAATACATGTCGTGATTGTCCATATGCAGCGTGATCTGAAGCATACGCTCCTCAGACAAAATATTTTCACCATCGACATTTCCTACTTCCAGCGTTGCATTCTCTCCTGGCTTCTTCACCTTTTGTTCCAACAGCTTTTCTTTGCCATCGATCGAATAAACCGTATAGTCCAGGCTGTCGATCACATTTTCATAAGCTTTAATGGTAACCTGAAGCTGACCATTGCTGACCGGTGTGATGGAATCACGTACGCCTGTCAAATCCATCTCATTCTTATATCCGGGCAGGTCATTGAGCGAATAACCATTATAAGAAAACGCAATCTGGGGACGTGTTGCTGCCCCCATATCTGTCGTCATGTTACTGTTCTTTTTATTTGTCACATAGCCAAATATGACCACCGCAGCAAGAAATACCAGAACCAGTACCCCTGCGTGGATCACGCGATTTTTCCATTTCATTTAAAGCTCCCCTTTTTCGTCTAGCAGTCTCCCCAGTGTCGGTGTCACGCGAAGAAATGTCTCGCATGCGCGGATGCTCTCTTCATTATCTGCCCGACGACCTGTTTTCACCGCACGAAGCAGAATATTTTTCGGTGTATGTTCCATGTCAATAAATTCCAGAACCTGCACGTCGTATCCCTCCCTCTTTAGATACTCCGCACGTAATCCATCTGTCACAAGCGCCGCCATACGTTCTTTCAAAAGTCCATAATTCATGATCGGCGAAAGCACATCGTTCTTCATCTGCCGGTTCAGTTCATGCTGGCAGCAAGGCACCGATAAAATAACCTTCGCATTCCAGCCAATTGCTTTTGCCAGCGCAAAATCCGTTGCTGTATCACAGGCATGAAGTGTCACAACCATATCTACTTCCTCCGCGCCCGTATAGTCTGCAATATTTCCCTCCAGAAACGTCAGCTTATCATACTGATACTTCTTCGCCAGCTCGTTACATTTCCGGATTACATCCGTCTTCAGATCCAGACCGATGATCCGGATGTCATAAGATTTCAGCTCATGAAGATAATAATACATAGCAAATGTAAGATAAGACTTTCCACAGCCAAAATCCAGAATTGTAAGCTCTCTTCCAGAATCAAGCTGTGGTAAAATATCCTCGATAAATTCCAGGAACCGGTTGATCTGCCGGAACTTGTCGAACCTTGCATGCACAATCTTTCCTTCCTCCGTCATAACACCAAGATCCTGTAAAAACGGAACCGGTACACCTTCCTGCAGGATATATTGTTTCTTCCGGTTATGATTCAGATCCAGCAGGCGCATCTTTGCTTTTTTCTGCTTCTTCTTAATTGTAACCTTTCCCTTCTTGCTGATAAGCACAGAAAATTCCGCATCTGCCGTCACAAGCTGCATCTGCTTCATATTCTCCATAGCCTCCAGCATCTTTTCGCACGCCTCATCCGCACTTAAATTCTCATGAAATGCCTGATTCCCACGAAACGTCTCCATCTGATAGACTCTTGTATCTTTCATGAGCACCGGGCGTACCTTAACCTTTACCGAGAGCTTCTCATCTCTCGGATTACTCAAAACCGCCGATATAAAATTGTCATTTAAATTTTGTTCTAATATATTTTTTAATTCATTCATAGTAGTAATATTGTACTAGCGGTACGGGAAAAAGTCAATTTGGGACAGGGTAAAAGTTGATTGGGGACAAGGCAAATTAAAGTTAGAGACGTAGTACTTTTGCAAAATGCTACGTCCCTAACTAAAAATTTATCAATCTATTTTATCAAATATAATCACGACTTTGAATAGATCACCGTCCAGATACAAATCAAATGTTCCACCCATCATTGTGGTCAATGTCTTCGCAATAGACAATCCAAGTCCGCTTCCTTCGGTACTTCGTGACAGGTCGCCGCGGATGAATCGTTCAGTCAGTTCTTCTGCCGAGGAAATGTTAAGTGGCTGCTCAGATATGTTTTTCAGACTGAAGATTACTTTTCCGTCCAGTGTCTGCAGATCTGCATAGATGCGTGTTCCTTCCATAGCATATTTTGCAGCATTATTATAAATATTTGCAAGCACGCGCCACATTCTTCTTCCGTCTACCCGAACAATCGCATCTTCTTCCGGGAGGTTCATAATTTGTGTCAGATTTCTGGCCTGGAATTTTTCTTCAAATTCTCCGCTCGTCTGCTGGATGAGTTCTATCATATTGATATTCATAAACTCGAGAGAAATATTACCTGAGCTGACTTTTGATGCCTCTACAACATCTTCTGTCAAAGTCTTCAATCTCTGAGATTTTTCTTCCAGAACTTCAATATATCTTTGAATCTTCGGATCATCAAATTTTTCTTGTTTCAAGAGATTTACATAATTAATAATGGAGGTCAGCGGCGTCTTGATATCGTGAGATACATTTGTAATCAGATCTGTCTTTAACCGCTCACTTTTCATATTCTTCTCGACTGCCGCATCAAGTCCGCTTCCGATAGAATTGACTTGTTCTGCAATCTTGCGTTGTTCTCCATGTATATCTTCGAAATCAATCTTGTAATCCAGCTCCCCTTCACTGATTTTCTCAATACCTTCTTTAATTTTCTGTCGTCCGACTGCCCAGTTGACAAGGATTACAAATCCTGCTGTCTGCACAATGAAAATCACGAATGACCAAAATGCACTTGGCCAGCCTGATGCCAGATATGCCACCCAATGTACTGCTGCATACGCAAGATATAAAACAATTATTTTTGCTATGTGTCTGGCATTTCGAATCAATAATTTCACAAACTCTACGACACTGTATAGAAAACTGTTCTTCCATGCAATTCCTGCTTTTATTCTTCTGGCCAGACTCAAAATACCAACGAGAAACATATTACATGTATAGACTGCAAGTCCTCCGAATCCAATCATTCCAAAAAATGTTTCGTAAGAAAGAATACCATTTCCTACTGCAAATGTTTTCTGGGAGATAATTCCTGCAGCTCCCATGAAAAGCACGGTCAATAGTGACGGTACGAACCATGCAAATATAACTGTTGCAGCTCCGATTTCTGTCTTACATCTGTCAAATTTATATAAATGCAGTTCTCCATCTCTTTCCGTTCGACCTGCGATTACAACAAGCCATACTACACTGGCAAAAAATATTAAAAACGCCAAAATCATTCCTGCACTGACTCCTCGGACAAACGGACTATACTTTTCATAAAAATGTGCATTTTTATAATAACTATCTTTCACAGGATACTTCGTATCCACACCTGTCATAAACACAAACTCTCCTTTATCTGCATTACTCAGATAAACGGTCTGTGACTGCCATAGTTCTGCATCTGCTTCCTGAATATTCGTCTCAAACTCTGACAGTTTTGATTTTACTATGACATATTTCCCCATCTTACGAACACTTTTAGCAACATCATTAATATTATTTTCCTGCCCCAGCTCCTCCCGATTTGTGACGACTTTTCCACTCTTTAAATCTAAATAATAATAGAAAAAATTACTATCTCCTTCTTTATACTGCTCTGTCAGGCTCTCATAATTTGCATAGCGCTCTCCAATCTGATAAATACAGCTTTCCAGCATATTATAAGCTTCATTGAGCCTGCCATTCCAGTTGGAATTCTCGTTAACTATCTGCAAGAGATTTTCTGCTTCCAGTGGAGCTGCCTCCTCACGGAATAACACTCCATCATATTTCCAGCAATCTACATAGAGCATAGTTCCCTCTGCATCTTCGATTCCCCGAAAATTCTTTTCCTCTTCCGTCATTTCATTTCTATCTGATATATCCACATTTTCCAGCTCATCTAAGATCTGCTCCGATGTCTCCGCACCTATTCCATCTGTCATTACAAATTTTAATTCACCATTTAACACCTTTTCATTAAAATCATCCTGACTATAGTAATGATAACTTCCATCTGATAATTTACAAACGATCGGAGCCTTCAGATCTTCTGCGTCGTTGCCTTCTAATTCTGCTGAATCCGTGTTTGTATCTCCGACATAACTGGTACTCTCACTGTAGATCAATTTCTGATACCAATTCAACAAATCTCCCAATCGATATGAAAGACCGCTTTCATTCTGACCACTGATCGTCTCACTATTGTTATATACCTGAATATCGACCAGCTTATCCTCGTCAATCTTTCCATCTGTCTCAAACATCTGCTCACTGTCAATGCCGGACATCACTTGATACGCACTATTCATAAGCTCTGTATCAAAGTCATAGGAATCTTCATAGCTCTGCGTAAGTTTTCCTGTTATAAGGTCATCGAAAAGTTCTGCGTAAGACATGATGCTCATAACGCCGAGCATCATCGAAATAACCATAACATTTGCAATTATAATCAACAAAATTCTGGTCTTTTTTTTCTTATGCCATATCTTTTCCATAACGTCTCCCTTCTGTTAGCTTTTTCTTGCTGGTCTTACCCCGACCTGCTTTTACTGCTTCTCGATCTTATACCCTACGCCCCACACGACTTTCAGATATCTTGGTTCTTTCGGGTTGATCTCAATCTTCTCACGGATATGACGAATATGCACTGCCACTGTATTATCAACACCCACCGCATTTTCATTCCAGATATTTTCATATATCTGGTCAATAGAAAATACTTTGCCCTGATGCTTTACAAGCAGCAGCAAAATGTTGTACTCAATCGGGGTAAGCTTCACCGGCTCGCCA
>OCHG01002035.1_pt1 | contig 11561 bp, 9 predicted proteins | sample 1538801 | NCBI WGS metagenome assembly OCHG01 (sample SAMN04571727, study PRJEB22368) | human gut metagenome | biome: human gut; material: stool | host: Homo sapiens | place: Luxembourg | collected 2012-09-20 | reverse complement strand
GCCCGCGGTAAGCTGCCCCTCGTCGTGGGCGGCACGGGGCTGTATATCACCAGTCTTTTGAGCGGTATGGCGTTTGCCCCGGAAAAGACCGACCCCGCCATCCGCGCCCGATTACAGGCACGGGCGGACACCGAGGGCGGCGCGGCACTTTACGCCGAGCTGCAAAGGATCGACCCCGACTACGCCGCTCAGGTCCACCCCAACAACCTGCCGCGCGTCATCCGCGCACTGGAGCTGTTTGAAGCCACAGGCCGCCGCATGAGCGACCAGCGCCGCGAGGCCAGGCCCGCCGAGGCACCCTACCATGCGCTCTGCCTCTGTCTGACCTGCCGGGACCGCGCGGTGCTGTACAGCCGCATTGACCGCCGCGTGGACGAAATGGTCGAAAACGGTGTGCTGGACGAAGCAAGGCAGGTCTACGACCACCGCGATGCCTACCGCACGGCGGCGCAGGCCATCGGCTACAAGGAATTCTTCCCGTACTTTGAGAGCACGGCCAATCTGACCGAATGCACCGAGCGTCTCAAGCAGGCAACGCGCAACTACGCCAAGCGCCAACTGACCTGGTTCCGCCGCCAGAACGATGCGGTGTGGCTCTATCTGGATGAGGAGGATGTCACCGAGCGCGCCTGCACGCTGGTGCGGGCCTTTTTGCACAACGAGGAATAACGGAAAGGAGGGTGCACCGTGAGCAACCGGCAGGACCGCCCGCTGGCAAAAAAACTTTTACACGCGCTGGGTCTGCTGGCACTGGCACTCTTCCTGCTGTATGTTGCCGTCCAGTTCGTGCTGATCTTCCATCGGTCCTACAAGACTGAGACCGCCATCCGCTACACGCTGGCCGAAAGTCTGAACCTGACCGGCGTTGTGGCATTTGACGCTGTGGATGTGCCGGGCAGCGGCAATCTCGGCTATCTTGTGCAGGATGGCGAGCGCGTGACGAACGGCACGGTGGTAGCCGAATGCTACACCGATGACACCCAGGGCCTGCAGCGTGAGCGTCTGGACCGGCTCGAACGCTCCATCACGCTGCTTACGAAGTCGCAGAATTCTGCCGGCAGTGAGCTTTCGGTGCTGACAAACCAGACGAAGCAGGCGTTGTACAACCTGCTGGATAAGCTGGACACTGCCCAGTATACCGGCATCTCCGACGCGCAGGACAGCTTTCTGCTGGCCCAGAACCGTCTGCAGATCAGCACCGGGCAGACGGCGGATTTCTCCCAGTCCATCGCAGCGCTGCAGACCGAGTACGACGGCATCAAGGCACAGCTCGACACGCTGCAGACCGTCACCGCCACAACGAACGGCTATTTCAGCCGCACGGAGGCCTCGCCCGCCATCCGGACGGACTGCCGGGCGCTGGCCGATGCCGACCCGGCCACGCTGCAAAAAATGCTGGCAGACGGCTTCCCGGCAGCGGATACAAACCGCGCCGGACAGATCGCGACGGGCTTCAGCTGGAAATTCTACGCGGTCTGCGATTTGGATACCGCCGCACGGTTCGACGGTCTGTCCACGGTGAAAATCAGCGTACCCGGCAAGCAGAACACCCCGCTTTCCGCTACGGTGGAGGAAATCACCGAGGACAAGGACAACGGCATTGCCAAGATCGTGCTGCAATGCCAGACCATCAGCGCCGAGGTCCTGGGCCTGGGCTGCGAGACCGTGCAGGTCGATTTAAAAACCTACGAGGGCATCCGCATCGACAAGGAGGCGCTGCATATCGTGAACGGCCAGCGCGGTGTCTATGTCAAGTACGGCAACCTGCAGCGCTTTTTGAAGATCACAACGCTGTATGAGAACGACAGCTACATTCTTGTCCCGGAGGACGGCAAGCTCGGCAGTGCAAATGAGGTGCGCCTCTATGATGAGATCATCGTGCAGGGCACAAATTTGGAGGATGGCAAACTATTGTAACGAAAATACGCCGTTTGTATTGACAAGACTGCCAAAAAAGAAGATAATATTTAATGTATATCGCTGTAATGACGCGCTGACGTAAACGGCGCTTTCTAATCAAAGGAGTTTTACGACCATGTCCATGCTTGACAGTTTGAGAAGCAAGCTCGGTATCGACCCCGATGCAGATTCCTATGTAGATGACACTGAAGAGAATGTTTTCCCCGGCGGGCAGGGGGCTGCAGCTGCGCAGGAGTATACCCAGCAGCAGGAGATCAAACAGCACAGCAATAAGGTCGTGAACATCAACGCGACGACCCAGCTGCAGGTCGTTCTGGTCAAACCGGAACGCTTTGACGATGCGTCCAGCATTGCGGACCAGCTCAACGCCAAGCATACTGTGGTGCTGAATCTGGAGTCTGCCAGCAAAGAGGTCTCCCGCCGTCTGATCGACTTCCTGTCCGGTGTAGCGTATGCCAACAACGGCCAGATCAAGCGCGTGGCGACCAGCACTTTCATTATTACGCCGTACAACGTTGATATTATGGGTGACCTGCTCGACGAGCTGGAAAACAATGGCGTCTTCTTCTGATACCGCCAATGCGGTGCGCGGCTTTGTGCCGCCGCAGAATGACGACGAGCGCCGCCTGATGCGCCGTGTCGAGGAGCTGTGTCGCGTTGCGGTAAGCCGCGGCATCCCGCGTTATACGGGCTTTCTCTCGGACCGGGAGCAGAGCCTGGCGCAGGCCGCCTGCAACAAGGCCGGGTGCAGCTGCATCCGCTTTTGGGGCGGCTTTGACGCGGCAGAACGCCGGGTGCTCTGTATTGAGCCGCCCGACGCCTGGCAGGAAGAACCGCTGGCCTACCTGCAATGCACCGCTTACGGGGATAAGCTGCCGACCCACCGGGATTATCTCGGTGCGATTCTGGGCCTTGGCCTTGAGCGCAGCTGCGTGGGGGACCTGCTGGCAGACCCCGAGCGTGAGGACACATTTTACGCGGTGATCCTCGCCGACAAGCAGGAATTTATAAACGCGGAGCTGACCGGCGCAGGGCACTGCACCGTGCATACTGCGTGCATCGACGCACTGCCCGCCCGTCTGGCCGAAAGCCGCGAGCGCACCCTGCAGGAGGCTACTGTGCCGTCCCTGCGTGCGGACGCGGTGCTGGCAGCCATGCTGCACACCTCCCGCACCCGCGCGGCAGAATATATCGCCGCGGGCCGTGTGGAGATCAACCACCTGCCGTTGAAGGCCGCCCACGAGACCGCCTACGCCGCGGATGTTTTTACAGTGCGCGGCGTGGGGCGCTTCAAGCTGGCGGCCATCGGCGGCAAAAGCCGCAAGGATCGTCTGTTCATATCCTTTTACCAATATTGAGCGCAGGATCGCCCGCAGCGCTGCGGGCAGGGAATAACGGGGCCATGCGCCCCGCATACAGGAGGAAAGCCGTCATGATCTCTTCCGAGGATGTCCGCCACGTCACATTTGACAAAGCGTTCCAGGGCTATCGCCGTGAGGATGTGGATGATTATCTCAAGCAGGTCGCCCAGGCAATGGACGACCTGGCTGCCCAGAATGATGATTTGCAGAAAAAGCTCGTCATGCTGGCCCAGCGCATTGAAAAATACCGAACGATGGAAAACTCCCTGAGTACGTCGATGATCAACGCCCAGCGCATGGGGGACAGTATTATCCGCGAGTCCAAGCAGAAAGCGGCGGAGATCATCCGCTCGGCCAACATCAAGGCGGAGGACCGTGAGCAGCGCGCCCGCGATGACGTCGAGCTGGCCAAGCAGGAGATCGTCACGCTCAAGGGTGAGGCAGACAGCTTCAAGCGTTCGCTGATCGAGATGTACCGCAAGCATATCAACCTTATCAATAAACTGCCCGATTACACCAGACGGCCCGAGGATGAACCCGTTCCGCCGCCGTCCCCGGCCCCGGAGCAGGCCGCTGCCCCTGCGGCAGAGCCGCAGCCCGCTGTGCAGGCCCCGGTCTACACGGCCCCTGCAGCCCAGCCTGTGCCGGAGTCGGCCCCGGTACAGCAGGCAGCCCAGATGCCCGCCATGCAGGAGACGGCCTACTATGAGCCGCCCACAGCCCAGCCCGTGCCGGAACCGGCGGAAAGTGCCCGGGCTCAGGGCGAAAAAGTAGACACGGTGGAATTTGCCATCGCGCCGCACCCGGAGGAGCCGGAGGAAGCCGAGCCCGCCCCGATCCCCGTGGAGGAGCCCGCCATCGACGAGACGCGGTTCCAGGATGTCTCCGGCCTGTATGACGAGCCGGAGGCCAAGCCTGCCCGCCGCCGCAAGGCCGGTACGACCAGGCGCACGACCCGCAAAAAGGCAAGTGACGAACCGCAGGAGGAGCTGAATTCCCCGGCGTTCGATAACTTTGAAGGCGTAGACTTTGACAGCTGACGCCCGATGTGATATAACTAAAGAATCCAATGAATAGAGGAGAGTAGGAAACTTTGGCGCAGAACTACAACGACACCATCCATAAGATGCAGACCCCGTTTGAAATGCGGGCCGGTCTGCCGAAGAAGGAACCCAAAATGCTCGAGGACTGGGAGCAGAACCATGTCTATGAGCAGATGATTAAGAACAATGAGGGCAAGCCGCAGTACATCCTGCACGACGGCCCTCCGTATGCCAACGGCAATATCCACATGGGTACGGCCTTGAACAAGATCATCAAGGACATCATCATCCGCTATAAGAACATGTCCGGCTTCCAGGCACCCTACGTGCCCGGCTATGACACCCACGGTCTGCCCATCGAGCTGAAGGCGCTGAGCTCTCTCGGCGACAAGAAGGCCGGTGTCTCCAAGCTGGAGCTGCGCCAGATCTGCAAGGAGTTTGCCACCGAGCACATCGGCGTCATGAACGAGCAGTTCAAGCGTCTGGGCGTGCAGGGCGACTTTGAGAACCCCTACCTGACCCTGCGCCCCGAGTTTGAGGCCCGCCAGGTCGAGATCTTCGGCGAGATGGCCAAGAAGGGCTACATCTACAAGGGCATGAAGGCCGTGTACTGGTGCCCCGAGGACCGCACCGCCCTGGCCGAGGCTGAGATCGAGTACGCCGAGGACGAGTGCGATTCCATCTATGTCCGCTTCAAGCTGACCGACGACCCCAACGGCGTGCTGGCCAAGCACAACATCCCGCTGGACAAGGCATGGATCGTCATCTGGACGACCACCACCTGGACACTGCCCGCCAACGTCGCGACCTGCCTGAATCCCAATCTGGAATATGCCTTCGTCAAGATCGGTGACGCCTACCACATCATGGCCCGCGAGCTCGTTGAGTCCACGATGAAGGGCTGCCATATCGATGAGTACGAAGTCCTGCCCGAGACTGTTCTCGGCAGTGAGCTCGAGCTCATGCAGTATCAGCATCCGTTCCTTGACCGCAAGGGTCTGGTCATTCTGGGCGACCACGTCACGCTGGAAGGCGGCACGGGCTGCGTCCACACCGCTCCCGGCCATGGTGTTGAGGACTTTGAGGTCTGCGTCAATCACTATCCGCAGGTTCCCGTTGTCGTTCCCGTGGACGACGCGGGCCGCCTGACCGCCGAGGCGGGCGAGAAGTTTGCCGGTCTCAAGGTCTGGGACGCCAACAAGGTCATTCTGGAGCACATCAAGGAGAGCGGCCATCTGATGGGCGTGCAGCACATCACCCACCAGTACCCGCATTGCTGGCGCTGCCATCATCCCATCATCTTCCGTGCTACCGAGCAGTGGTTCTGCTCCATCGACGCCTTCAAGGAGGACGTCTACAAGGCCATTGATAGCGTGCACTGGCAGCCGGCGTGGGGCCATGACCGCATGGCCGGTATGGTCCGTGACCGCAGTGACTGGTGCATCAGCCGCCAGCGCGTCTGGGGCGTGCCCATCCCGGTATTCTACTGCAAGAAGTGCGGCAAGTACCATATCACCGATGCCTCCATCAAGGCTGTGTCCGACCTGTTCCGCAAGGAGGGCAGCGACGCCTGGTACAAGTACGATGCCAACGACATCCTGCCCAAGACCGAGGTCTGCGAGTGCGGTGCCTCCGACTGGGAGAAGGACCCCGACATCATGGACGTCTGGTTCGACTCCGGCTCCACCTGGAGCGCTGTCTGCCGTGAGCGTCCCGAGCTGCGCTGGCCCGTTGATATGTATATGGAGGGTGCCGACCAGTTCCGCGGCTGGTTCCAGTCCAGTCTGCTGACCAGTGTCGCCACCCAGGGTGTGGCCCCGTACCGCGAGGTCCTGTGCCACGGCTGGGTCGTCGATGCCCAGGGCAAGCAGATGCACAAGTCCGCCGGCAACGGCATGGAGCCCAGTGAGATCATCCGCGACTACGGTGCTGACATCATCCGTCTGTGGGTCGCTTCCAGCGATTACACCGTCGACGTCCGCGCCGGTAAGGAAATTTTCCGCCAGCTGTCCGAGGCGTACCGCAAGATGCGCAACACGGCCCGCTTCATGCTGGGCAACATCAGCGACTTTGATCCCGCGAAGGATATGGTCGATGATGACCAGCTGTTCGAGATCGACCGCTGGGCACTCGAGGCCTGCAACAAGCTGACCGCCACCATGCGCGATGCCTACGAGCACTACGACTTCAGCCGTGCCTACCACGCACTGTACAACTTCTGCGTCATTGATATGTCCAACTTCTACATGGACGTCATCAAGGATCGTCTGTACTGCGCAGATGACCACGCACGCCGCTGTGCCCAGACCGCGCTGTACCGCATCCTGGTCGACTTCACCAAGCTGCTGGCACCCATCCTGTGCTTCACCAGCCAGGAAATCTGGAGCTACATCCCGAAGCTGGACGGCATGAAGGACTATGTTGTCTTTGAACAGATGCCTGAGGCCAAGGCTGCCGCCGATGAGGCGTTTGAAGCTAAGTGGGACCGCATCATGGCCATCCGCGACGACGTCAAGAAGGTGCTGGAGCAGGCCCGTGCCGATAAGGTCATCGGCTCTGCGCTGGAGGCCGGTCTGACGCTGTACTGCAGCAAGGAGGTCTACGACTTCCTGAACGCCATCCCGATGGATGAGTTGGCTGACCTGTTCATCGTCTCCCACGTTGACCTTGTCGAGGGTGAGGGCGGCGTCAAGGGCCTGGTCGAGGGTCTCGGCGTCAGCGCTGCCCATGCGGCTGGCAACAAGTGCCTGCGCTGCTGGAAGTACGAGACCACCGTCGGTGAGGACGGCCTCTGCCCGCGCTGCGCTAAGGGCTTGAAGCAGTAAATTTACTCTACCGTCAGCGGTGCTTATACGTTTAAGCACCGCTGATTTTTTCGGATAAGGTGTTGTATGATTTCTGGTTTGTTATCGCTGGCAGGAGCGGCCATTCTGGTCGTCATTGACCAGCTCATCAAGCACTGGGCCACGGCGGCGCTGCTGCCGGTGGGCAGCATGGACGTGCTGCCCGGCGTTGTGGAGCTGCGCTACTGCCTGAATGACGGCATGGCGTTTTCGATGCTGGCCGGTAAGCAGGGACTGCTCATCGGCATGACGTCGGTCATGCTGCTGGCTGTCCTTATCATGCTGTTCGTGCGCAAAATGCCGCTGACAGAGCGCGCAGCTTGGACGCTGGTACTGGGCGGCGGCGTGGGCAACCTCATTGACCGCGTGCTCAACGGTGTGGTCGTGGACTACATCAATGTGCTGTTCATGCGGTTTGCCATCTTCAATTTTGCGGACATCTGCGTCTGTGTCGGCGTCGGCCTGCTGATGCTCGCCGTGCTGCTGGATTCTTTCAAAAAGGATAAGACCGCAGAGCCAAAGGCGGACGAAGATGGAGCGGCTTGAGCTTACCGCAGCCCCCGGAGACAGCGGACGCCTGGACGCCTGGCTGGCCGGGCAGTGCCCGACGCTGTCCCGCAGTGCGCTGCAAAATCTGATCGAGCAGGGGCTTGTGACCTGCGGCGGCGCGCCCGTCAACAAAAAGGATAAGGTGGCGCCCGGCAAAATCTACGCCATCGACCTGCCTGACCCGCAGCCCATCGAGGCTCGGCCCCAGAACATCCCGCTGGACATTGTGTACGAGGACGACGACCTGCTCGTTGTCAACAAGCCTAAGGGCATGGTCGTGCACCCGGCCCCCGGCAACCCGGACGGCACGCTCGTCAACGCGCTGCTTTACCACTGCGCGGGGCAGCTGTCGGGCATCGGCGGGGCCATCCGCCCGGGCATCGTCCACCGCATTGACAAGGACACGAGCGGCCTTCTCGTCGTTGCCAAAAACGATGCCGCCCATCAGGCGCTCAGCGCCCAGATGAGCGTACACAGCATCCACCGCGTCTACCATGCCGTGGTGTACGGTAACCTCAAGGAGGACGAGGGCTTTGTGGAAAAGTGGCTCGGACGCGACCCGCGGGACCGCAAGAAAATGGCCGTCCTGGCCGAGAACGCGGCGGGGGCCAAGTATGCCTACACGGGCTGGCAGGTGCTGGAACGCTGCGGCAATTTCACTTACATTGCGTGCAAATTAAAGACCGGGCGCACCCATCAGATTCGTGTACACATGGCCTCGACGGGGCATCCGTTGGCAGGGGATGCTGTGTACGGCCCCAAAAACTGCATCAAATCGCTGAATGGCCAGTGCCTGCACGCCAAGGAGCTGGGCTTTGTCCACCCGCGGACAGGGGAGTGGATGCAGTTTGATTCGCCCCTGCCGCCCTATTTTACAGAGTTTCTGACACGGTTAAGAAAGGAACATCGCGCATGAAACCACCCCTAAGCGATACCCTTGTGATCTGTGATATGGATAATACGCTGCTGACGGCCAAGGAGGGCATCCCCGCCTGCAACCGCGCGGTCATCCAGCTGTACACCGGCATGGGGGGGCTTTTCACGGTGGCAACGGGCCGCCCGCCGGAGTCCATCCGCGCGGCGCTGGGGAACATCCGCCTGTCGCTGCCGGCCATCTCCTGCAACGGGGCGCTGCTGTATGATTTCTCCGCCGAGTCGGTGCTGCACCGCTCGACGCTGAACCGCGAGCAGGCGACGACGGCCATCCTTGACATCCTGAACAAGTTCCCGCATATAGGCGTGGAGGTCATGGCCGGAAACGGCGAGATGTTCGTCATCCACGCCAATGAGGTGACCCACGCCCATCAGGTGGACGAGCACCTCGGCAGCATTGCCTGCCCGGTGGAGAGTGTGCCCGACGGCTGGGTCAAGGTCGTATTTGCCTCTGACCCGGAGAGCATCCGCAAACTGGGCCAGTACGCCAAGACGCGGTACTACGGGCGGGAAAACTACTTCCTGGCCACGAACAGCATTTACTTAGAGATCATGCCCAGCGGCGTCAGCAAGGCCAGCGGTCTGCATGACCTGTGCGCCCTCATGAGCAAATCCATGAAGAACACCGTCGTTATCGGTGATTACTACAATGACCTGGAGATCATGCGGGAGGCCGGCTACGCCGTGGCTGTCGCCAACGCACCGGCAGAGGTCAAGGCAGCCGCCGACCATGTGACGACCTGCACCTGCGCCGAGGGCGCAGTGGGGGAGTATCTGTACAGCCTGATTAGCAGAGCCGAAGGACGTGAGGTTTGACGATGAAGGTCAGCGAATTGATGAACCCCAAGGGCGTACTGCTCTATGCAAAGATCGATAACTCTGCCGACGCGCTCGGCATTCTGGTCGAACTGCAGGAGGGCATCGGCGTTATCACCAACGGCAATGCCTACTACAATGCGGTCAGCTACCGGGAAACGTTCGGCGGCACAACGGCCATCGGGGGCGGCATTGCGCTGCCCCACGCCTGCAACGCGGGCGTGTCCGCACCGGGCATCTCGGCGCTGCTGCTGCGCCGCGGTGTTGACTGGGGCGCACCGGACGGGGAACCCGTGGATCTTGTGTTCATGATCGCTGTTCCGCCGGGCAGTGAGAGCCTGCATCTGCAGATCCTGGCGCGGCTCGTAAACCTTCTGAGCCGCAGCGACCTTGTGGAAAGCCTGCGCACAGCCAGCAACCCCCACCGCTTTGTGGAGCTGATCGCCAAGGCGGAAAACGCCTGCTTTGCGGACTGAAATAAGAGCTATCCCGGCCTGTTTATATGGGCCGGGATTTTTTGGTTGCCTCCGTAGGGGCGCATTCTATATGCGCCCGTGCGGCTTACGGCGGGTACCGTGGGCGGATATGGAATCCGCCCCTACGGGGCATTGATTTGAATATTCGTCAATATAGCCAAAAAACGCTGTAAATCGCATGACGCATTATACGTATTTGCGCTTGCTTTAAACCGGTGAAGTGTGCTATACTTTAAAGCACTAAACCGGCTGCGCAGGAGGGACCCGCGTGAGGAGACGCGGGTGTACACCTGACACAAAGCCGGAACACCAACCCGAACGAAGCAAGCAAAAAGAACGCTTACAAGCCAAAAATCCGACAAGCAGAAAAGGAGAAGCACTATGCGTATTCACAAGATCAGCCGTCGCAACTTCATGCAGATCACTGGTATTTCAGCTCTGGCAATGGGTCTGGCCGCCTGCGGCTCCACCGCATCCACCGACACCGCCGCTTCTGCTGCGGACACCGCCTCCAGCACCGAGGCTGCTGCAAGCACTGCTGACAGCACCGCCGCTGCGGATGGCAAGGTCTATAACATCGGTATCTGCCAGCTTGTCCAGCATGAAGCGCTGGATGCCGCTACTCAGGGCTTCAAGGATGCTCTGGTCGAGAAGCTGGGCGAGGGCAGCGTCAAATTTGACGAGCAGAACGCCTCCGGCGATTCCGCCAACTGCGCCACCATTGTGAATGGCTTTGTCTCCAACGGCGTTGACCTGATCCTTGCCAACGCCACCGCACCGCTGCAGGCCGCCGCACAGGCGACTGCCGACATCCCGGTGCTGGGAACCTCCATCACTGACTACGCCACCGCGCTGGACATAAGCGACTGGACTGGCACTGTCGGCAACAATATTTCCGGCACCTCTGACCTGGCTCCGCTGGACCAGCAGGCAGCCATGATCCAGGAGCTCTTCCCGGATGCCAAGAGTGTCGGTCTGCTCTACTGCAGTGCAGAGCCGAACTCCGTCTACCAGTGCGACGTCATTGAAGGCTACCTGACCGAGGAGGGCTACACCGTTGCCCGCTATGCCTTCACCGATACGAACGACGTCACCTCTGTGGCCCAGACTGCTGCCGATAACTCCGACGTCATCTACATCCCCACTGACAACACCGCAGCCTCCAACACCGAGGCCATCGCAAACGTTGTCATCCCCGCCAAGGTCCCCGTTGTGGCCGGTGAGGAAGGCATCTGCTCCGGCTGCGGCGTTGCAACGCTCTCCATCAGCTATTACGACCTCGGCTACGCCACCGGTGAGATGGCTGCCAAGATCCTCGCGGACGGCGCGGACGTCTCTGCGATGCCCGTTGAGTTCGCTCCGAACGTGACCAAGAAGTACAACGCCGCCAACTGCGAGGCGCTGGGCATCACCCCGCCGTCCGACTACGTGGCTATCGGCTGATTGATCTGAACTGCGACTGAAAATCATCATAACAGCGAGGAAGGGGAGATTGCTCTCTTTCCCCGCTGTTTTGGTGCTTTACGAAATGAGGATGTTTTTATGGATTTCCTGACCTCTTTGGTAAACTCCATGCCCGGCGCTGTGGCACAGGGCCTCATCTGGGGCATCATGGCCATC
>OCHG01002022.1_pt1 | contig 11652 bp, 4 predicted proteins | sample 1538801 | NCBI WGS metagenome assembly OCHG01 (sample SAMN04571727, study PRJEB22368) | human gut metagenome | biome: human gut; material: stool | host: Homo sapiens | place: Luxembourg | collected 2012-09-20 | reverse complement strand
TTTGCAGGACAGAAACGGAAGGAGAACGACATACGTTCAGCCGGAATCAAATAAGGCTGATGAGGATAAGCCCCCCAACTGGTATCACCACCCACTCCCATCTGTTTCAGGTCAATGTTCCATGTCACCATATCCTTGAACTGGATATCAGATAAATGACGCTGCGATTTACGAAGACCTGGCTCATCTAAATCTTCTGTAGGGAACAGATAAGCACTGGTGCTGACATAAGGCTGTCCGACAACCATCAATCCCTGTCCGGCGGTATCTGTCAGGCTCATCCAACGGACTTCAGTCTTATTACCGTTTTCCTGCGGACGGTCATACGGGAAATACTGATCGGCCACACTTCCCTTGTACAGACCTACATAAGAAGAAGTATTCCGGTCTATATAATTCTCATGAGGACCACGTCCCAGCCATTCCATCTGACTAAACTGCTTGTTCAGTGTAATACTAACCCCCATCCGGGGCAATAAAGGCAATGTATCGTTACCCGGAATGAAAGTACAGTTCACATCCAAATACCCTTTTCCCGAAAAATGATAGGCAACGATAAAATCAGACTCTCCTACAGGCAACTTATAATGAGAAACAACCTCATAAACTTCTTTACCCAACGCCTTTTGTTTCATGGACAACAGTTTTGCCTGACGCCCCGCATCACGCCACGGACGCAAGGTTTTATTCATGCCATTTCCCATATCATTATCCGTCACAGGACGCCAGAAATTAGGACGTAAAGCTTCTTTTATCAGCTCCGTACTTCCCTCTTTATAAGAAGTCAAGGCACCGGTTTCCTTATCAAAACCTACGCTCAGATTACCGGCTGTAAGTGTCAACAACGAAGCCGCATCATCTGCTACCACCGATGAAGACTGAACCTCAGCAACAAACGGCTGATAAAATGGAAGACTCACCTGGGCATCAGCCAGTTTTGTTCCGGCTTTCAGCAGACCATCCTCATTTTTCAAACTGGCATAGAAATTCAAGAAATACTCCACACCGGGTTTTACCTGTATGGCTGGAAAAGAAGTCTTAAACTTACCCGTCTGCCGAGGAGCCAGGGATACATTATCAATAGTTCCGGTAGCCAAAAGTTCACCATTCCCCTCCAGCTTCCAAGTAAAATTGAAATCACTTAAATCCGTAAAGAAGTACTTGTTACGTAACTCTACCCATCCCTCATGATAATCCAATAAAGAGAATGCTATATTTTGATATACTTTTTTCACTTCATGGATATGCGGCTTCAAGGTACGGTCGGCGGCAATCAGACCGTTCATACAGAAATTGGCAGAACTTGGAGTACCTTTCGGAGCCAGGTCACCTCCGTATGCCCAATAGAATTTTCCATCCGGCGTCTTTGCATACAAGCCCTGATCTACCCAGTCCCAGATATGTCCGCCCTGTAAAGAGGGATATTTCTCTATCACATCCCAATAATCCTGAAGATTTCCTTCACTGTTGCCCATAGCATGGGCATATTCACATAGAATCAGCGGTTTGGACGGAAGATAGAGAGAATGATTGATCAATACATCTATCTTTTTATACATTGGACAGAAAATATCGGTATAAGGTCCCTTTATTCCGTCTTCCGAATGCACGGGACGCTGTGAACGGTCATTGGCATGTACCCATTTATAGGTAGCCGCGAAGTTACATCCCTCACCGGTTTCATTACCCAATGACCAGATAATGACACAAGGATGGTTTTTGTCACGCTCGAACATACGTTCCGTGCGGTCTATGAAAGCTTTCTCCCATTCGGGCTGGTTAGCTAGGCATTGATCGGGCTTATATCCCATGCCATGGCTCTCGATATTGGCCTCATCAACCACATACATACCATAAATATCACATAATTCATACCAGCGGGGATCGTTGGGATAATGAGAGGTTCGTACACTGTTGATATTATTCTCTTTCATCAATTGAATATCACGCAGCATGGATGCCTCATCTACCACATGACCGTTATAAGGATCGTGTTCGTGTCGGTTTACTCCTTTTATATAGACCGGCTTGCCATTTACCAGCAGTTGAGCATGTTTGATTTCGGATTTACGGAAACCTATGTATTGGGAAATATATTGTTCCGGTTTGCCATTTACACGCAAAGCAATCAGCAATCTATACAGATTCGGTTTCTCCGCACTCCATAACAAAGGTTCTCTCACTTCCTTTTTAAAATGAAGTTCCCGATCGGCAGCATTCCAACGCTTACGCTCATTGTAGATACTTTTGCCTGCTTTGTCCAACAGGCTTACTTCCACTTCAGCCCCTTTTATTTTACCTTCTCCTGCTTTGCCCAACTCTACAAAAAGATGAAAGTCAGCATTCTTGTATTCCCCGTCAAGATCGGTCACCACTTCATAGTCGCGCACATGAGTTTCAGACCGGGCATACACATAGACATCACGCTGTATGCCGGCAAAACGCCAGTAATCCTGATCTTCCAGATAGTATCCGTCACTGAACTTGAAAACCTGTACGGCTATTTCATTCTCCCCTTGTTTTACATACGGCGTAATATCAAACTCCGAAGGTGTTTTGGAATCCTGAGAGTAACCTACTTTTTCACCATTCACCCACACATAAAAAGCAGAAGCCACTCCTCCGAAATAAAGAATAATCTGGCGTTTATTCCAATGAGCAGGAATAGTAAAAGTACGTCTATAAGAGCCAACCGGGCTGTTTTCCACTGCAATCAATGGTGGATTCTTCTTTATACCATACCCACTGCCTACATAAAAAGGATAGCCGAACCCTTGAAGCTCCCAATTGGAAGGAACTTTAATATCATCCCAACCTGAAACATCATATCCTTTTTGGAAGAAGTCCATCGGTCGTTCATCCGAACGGGGTACAAAATGAAATTTCCATGTTCCGTTCAAGGATTGGAAGTAAGGAGATTGTGATTTATCACCCTGCAATGCCAATTCTTTAGTGGGGTATCCCATAAAATTAGCCGCCGAAGGCAGACGATTGATATGAAGCACATTAAAATTTTCCCAATCATTATCCGAACGGGGGTATTTGTTTTTACGCACTTCTACATTGTCTGTGCTCGTTTCGTTAGCGCTCCTGTTTACCGGAGCACCGTCATATTGGGATTGTGCCATACCTGCCAACGACAAAGATATGGCAATCCCTGTCAATATAGAACGAATTTTCATCATAAATATATCTTTTAATAAATTCGGAGTATCCGCATACTGATTTTTACTTCCACTATCATTGATCCAACAACAATCGCAAAATCAAAGCAGAAGACCAACCAAAGTTGGGTGCATTCAACACTTCACCTGTCAGTGGATTGTAGTTTTCATGAATCGGTCCGTCGGTCATCAGTCCTTGAGCATGTGCCATGAACTTGCGAGTCAGCAAGTCGGCTTCCTCCACATATCCGTAGCGCTTCAATCCGGTTATACCAAAATATACCTGGTTAAACCAAACCGGACCACGCCAATAACCGAAAGTAGGACGCAATGCAGGATGACTTACATCAAGAGTACCTAGCGGCAGGTAAGAGTTGAAATGTTTTTCATCCATCATGATGTTCTTCACACTCTCGGCTTGTTCCGGGGTAGCAATACCTGCCCACAAAGGCAACCACCCCTCAGCCCCCATCACCTTGACAGGTGTACGGTCATTCAAACGAATATCATAAAAGAAACCACTCTCGCTGTCATACATTTTAGTCTGTACATACAGCTTGATTACCTCAGCCTCCTTAGCCAACTGTTCAGAAAGCTCTTGCTTTCCCAAGATAGAAGCCATTTCCGAAAGTGTCAGTTTATCTACATAAAGGAAGGAATTCAAACAAATATTCTCCTGATCCATCGACCAAGCTTTCTCCATCTCATTCTTTAGCATCCGGGTGTCATCAAAACGCACACCGTTATCCATGCCGCTCTCCCAAGCCGCCGCAATCAGTGTACCATCAGTAGAACCATATTCGCAAATGCCATTGTGATCGTGGTCACGCTCAGCATACCACCATTGATGGAACCTATACAATTTATCAAATATTTCGTCCAAGAACGCTTTGTCTCCTGTAACCTTATAGACATTCATGGCTCCCCATGATGCTACAGGAGGTTTGGAGTCGCGCCAATTGTTACGTGCCTTATTATAACCGATAAAATCAGGAACCATACCATTCTCTGCCTGATAATCGAACAAAGAAAGCATTTCACTCTTGGCCCCTTCGGGATTATAGTACACATTACCCGATGCAATTTGCCAAGCATCCCACGACCAACATCCACCGATGAATCCTATATAAGAAGGGAAACTACAACCATGGAAGATATCACCAGCCGGAGTACGCCAATTGGAGTTTAACGTCATCAATGCTTTCACAGCAATGTTCCTGTAAGCGTTTTCTTTCATATAAGGACTGTCGGCAGATAGTACCCGTTGAAGCCCCTGATTCCAACGCTGCGCATTGTCGGCAAAACATTGATCAAAAGGTATGGACTTTATTGCAACATACTCCTTATCTGCCTCTTCGCCTTTCAAGGTCAGTGTCTGGCTGTATTCCGAAGTATAACTTTTGCCGGATTGCAGCAAATAGTCACTCTTCTCAACAACTTGCAAACTGTCGTTCCCCACAGTCATCACTTCATCGGCTGTATGGAAAAGCACGGTAGCCGTCACTTCGTCTACCGGCGGTTCGTTACGCAGTGTGATAATCTGGCGATTGGTTCCCCAACGGCGACCGTAGAACGGATAATGGAACCGAACGCCCTTATCCACCTTAGTGGCAGTAGTATTCTCTTCAAAAACACCGCCACTCCAAGTCAGTGACACATTCAAAGGTGTGTCACTAAGATTTGTAATAACAGAACGTACAAAAGCAGTGCGTGAAGTGGCAAAACACAACTCAGTAGTGAATTCCAACCGCGCATCTTTAAAATGTTGTACCAACTTTCCAGGTAGATACTTGGCTGTCTGCATATTACGAACCAAGTCGTACTTTTCACCATTAACCACCAACGTAGGCTGTGCCAACGTTTGGGCAATCCATCCTCTTCCATGCATCGTCATAGGCCCGATGAAGGCACCCGCAAATGCCCTGCTTTGGTTTACTGGCAATGCATAGCCACTCCATGCACCCAGATCAGAGAACAAATTGAGATCCCCATCTACAGGTTGTTCCGGTACATTTTTCACATTCAACAAATTGGGAAAATCTTCCTGTGTCGTAAACAGGGACTTTTCCGGCTGTGTAGCGACCGGGGTACATGCCCCCAGCCAAAGAATGCTACACATTCCATATATAGGAAATAAATGTTTCATAAACGGTTCTTCCAAAATTATACAAACAAGATTACTTGCTATAGTTCGGATTCTGCTCCCAATCGGGATTCAACAGAAATTCACTATGAGGAATAGGAAACAACTGGTGCTTGGTATCTACATAATTCTCAACAAACGGTTTATTGTGAGCTTTCAGCGTTTCTTCTACAATACCCCAGCGAACCAAGTCATACCAGCGCGAACCTTCCAATGCCAGCTCGCAAGGACGTTCTTTGTCTTGCAGATGTTTCAAGACTTCGGCTTTACTCATGGTAAGCGGCAATGCCGGTACATTGACACGTGCACGAACCTTATTTATTATGTTAATGGCCTCTGTTGTTTCACCCTTGTCATTTAGACATTCTGCATAAAGCAACAATACATCGGCATAACGGATAACGGAAACATTAAAGAAACTATAGTCCCAATAATCACTCATACCCTCGGTATAAGTAACATATTTGTGCCAGAAGATTTCTCCTTCTTTGTGGTAATCCTTAAAGGATTTTCCATTCTTATAATAAAAGGGACGACACTCGGGATCGTCAAAAATAAGCGTATGAAGTGCACGGTCGCTAGACTTACCGTCTATAGTCTTATCAGCCAATAACGTCTGACACATCCAGTCCGTAGGATAAGCTTCTTCATATGCATCCAGCCCAGCCATAGGTCCCAAATGAACGGTAAACAAGTTATATTCATACTGTCCGCCTGAACGGTCTCCGGTAAACTGAATCTCAAAAAGAGACTCTTTATTGTTCTTGTGCATACCGTCAAAATTATCAGCCCAATTCTCCATCAAGCCAAAAAGACTTCCTTCTTTATCAATGATTTTCTTGAACTCAACTTCGGCTTTACCCAATTCTTTGCGGAACATATAGAACTTACCCAAAAGGGCTGCTGCCGTATAACGCGTGACACGTCCTTTTTCACTTTCCTCATAACTTTCGGGAAGGTCGTTCTGTACTTCTTTCAGTTCGGTCTCAATCAGACTTACCAATTCTCCCGGATTGGCCTGTGGCGGATAGAACTCTTCATCCGTACCTACCAATGCCTCCTTATAAATAGGAACTCTCTCACCAAAGTTCACATACAAACGATAATAAAAGTAAGCACGCAAAAAACGAGCTTCGGCTATGGACTGCTTCTTCAAGGCATTGAGTGATTCCGAGTCACCAGGTACAGTGGGAATGTTGGTCAAACATTGATTGGCATAATTAATACCTTTATACAAATTAGTCCACTCCGTCTTGACTACGGAGTTAGTGGGTTCCACATTGAATGATGAAATATTCATCCAACTCGTCACATCATCTCTGTGGGTAATCTCATCACTTCTGTATCCGTCTATTACTATATAGCGTTCAAACGGTATCGCCCAAGATGCATTCGGCTGCAAAGCTCCGTATACACTAGTCAATCCTTTCATAATATCCCCTTCACTCTTCCAGAAAATACTAGGTGATAAAGCATTGGGATTAGAGTCTTCATCCAAGAAATCAGTGCAAGAGGAAAAAGACATTCCGCTCAGAAGAGCTGCATATAATAATATGTTTTTGAATTTCATAATCTTCGTATTAAATTTAATTAGAAACCGAATTTAAGACCCATCATAAAGTCACGACTCAAAGGAATGGCTGCATAGTCATATCCCATCTGTCCGACTGAAGAACCGGTTGAAGGATCATATCCTTTGTAGTTGGTAATAGTGAACAAACGGGTAGCGCCTACATAAATACGCAGGTTACTCAAGCCCATTTTCTTACAATATTTAACCGGCAGATTATAACCTATCTGCAAGTTATTCAGACGCAGATAGTCACCATTCTCCACAAAACGGGTGGAAGTACGAGAGTTCTTATTAGGGTCACCAGACACGGCACGTGGAATATCAGTATCAGGATTTTCAGGTGTCCAAGCATTCAAGGCATTCTTACCATAGTTGAACACATGGTCCATACGCTCCAACTGATATTTAGTATAGTTATAACGCTTAGCACCAAAGTCACCGTAGAAATTGGCTACCAAATCAAAGTCTTTATAAGCCAAGTTAATGTTGAATCCCAATGACACCTTCGGTGTACCACTACCCACTTTCACGCGGTCGTTTGTATCAAGCATACCATCTCCATTCTGATCTATGAAACGGATATCACCCGGCTTAGCCACAGGCTGCAGAGGCTGCCAGTTGCCGTTTTGATCCTTATAGCCATGAGCTGTGTTCCATTCGTCCACTTCTGCTTGATTTTGGAAGATTCCGGCAGTTTGATATACCCAGAATTCACCGATTTCACCACCTACATAAGTACGCAAAGCACCGTATTCATAGAGATAGTCAGGATTGGCCATAGATTTCAACACACTTTTATAATGAGATAAATTCAAATCCAAATCATACTTCAATCCTCCGGCTTTGCCATGATAAATGGCTTGCATTTCAAAACCGGTTGTGCGCAACTTACCATCGTTCACCAAGATAGAAGAATTATAGCCGGTAGCTAAACTGATGTTACGGCTAGAAAGCATATCCCTGGTGTTCTTAATATAAGCTTCCGCAGAAAGCTCCAGTTTATTGTTCCATAAACTAATGTCTACACCGATATTCTTATACACCGTCGTTTCCCACTTGATGTTACTGGATGGAAAAGCTGTAATGGCATATCCCATGGAAGTTTCACGACCATCAAAAGGATAGTTCAATGCATGGGTATTGTAGCTCAAAGTAGGAATATATCGATAAAGACCTATGTTCTGATTACCCAAAGCACCGTAGCTCAAACGGAGTTTAAACATGGAAACAGTTTCTTTCAAATTTTCCCAAAATGGTTCATTAGCAATGTTCCAACCCAATGATACAGAAGGGAAGAAACCCCACTTGTTGCCTTTCGCAAAGCGTGAAGAGCCATCATAACGGAAAGAAGCCATAATCATATAGCGCATCATATAGTTGTAGTTCACACGGCCAAAGAGAGAGCGGAGAGCACTGCGAGTCTTAGTACCACCTACAGAATAGTTACTTTTAGCATGTCCCATCAAGCTCATACTATTATTCTCAAAATCAGAACCGGAAGCACTAAGATCTTCATACTTATTTTCTTCCTGAGAAAGTCCCAATAAAAGAGAAAGATTGTGTTTTTCAGCAATGGTCTTGTCATAATTAGCTGTCAATTCCAACAAATCGTTGGTAGTCTGCGAACGTGATTCAGACAAACTAGCCATCGTATTCCGTTTGGCCGCTCCAATCTCGTAGGTAGGTTTGAAAAGACGAGATTTGCCAAAGTACATATTGCGGCTAGCATTGAATTTCACGATAAGCCCTTTAATCGGCTCGTACTGCAAATAACCGGAAGCTGCGATATAATCGTTAGAGCTTGTATTATCAATCAATTTATTGAAAGCAACCTGATTACCGGCGTCAGACATGCCCATACCAGAGATGGCACCACCATAACCGCCATCATTGTTCTCATCATAAAGGAACGCTAACGGCTCCATATTCGTCACCTGATAAATGGAAGAGAAACCCGAATTGGATTCCAAATCGGCCGACCAACGGCTATAGCTTACAGATTCACCCATTTTAAACTTACCACGGGTAACATCAGAGTTTAAACGGAAACCGAACTTTTCATCTCCGGTAGCAATAGTCACACCGTCCGTCTTACTATAGAAAGCAGAAAGAGACACATTGGAATTAGCACTACCTGCCGTATAACCAATGTTATATTTTTGTGTAAAACCACGTTGATAATACTCTTTCTGCCAATCAGTATCAGCAAACTGACTCGGGTTTCTCTCGTACTCGCTGATATATTTAGGCCAGCGGCTTTCATCCGTACCTGCATTTATTAATGCCATCTTACGTACTTTAATAAACTCAGCTGAATTACAAACTTCCAGACGCTTCGGCATGGCACTCAACCCCCAATAACCGGAAAAAGTAATCTTCGGAGCTGAATTCATCGTACCACGATGTGTTTCAATCAAAATAACACCAGCTGCCGAACGTGAACCATAGATAGCGGCAGTAGCAGCATCTTTCAATACGGAAATCGATTTAATATCTTCAGGATTAAGATAAGACATATTACCCGGAACACCATCGATAATCACTAGTGGACCGTTACTTTCACTGTTCTCGCCATCATCATCTTTCCAAGAAGTCACACCGCGTACCTGCAAAGTGGCAGAAGAACCGGCAGCACCACTGCCAAAGTTTACCGACAAACCCGGAGCCATACCTTGCAATGCCATCTCTGCATTTGCAGTAGGAATCTTAGACAGTTTATCACCCGATACTGATGTTACCGAACCTGAAACATCAGACTTTTTCTGTGTACCATAACCAATTACAACCACCTCATCCAATGTCTTGGTATCTTCTATTAATACAATTTTTATAGTAGACTGATTACCTATTTTCACGGTCTTTGTGGTATAACCTACATAAGAAACAATCAATTCAGTTCCCTTACCGATAGATAAAGTAAAACGACCATCCAAATCAGTAATCGTACCGTTTGTAGTACCTTTTTCCAATACACTGGCACCAATGATAGGTTCACCCTGCTCATCGGCTACAATACCATTTATAGATTTCTGTTGTTTCACAGCTTCTACTTCGGAAGCCGCCTGCTTATATAATACAATATGACGATTTTCTATTTTATAATCGATACCTGATTTCGAAAACAACTGATCTAAAATCTGGTTTATCGTTTTATTTTCTACTTTAATGGATACTTTTCTATTGACATTGATTTGATTCAGATTATAGGTAAAATAGAATTCCCCTTTTTTCTCAATAGCATTAATCACATCATGCACCGTAGTATTTTCCATATCCAAAGACATCTTCACATTCTGTGAATAAGCGACACCTGCCCAACACGGGATAGTTCCCAATAATAGAAAAAGAACAAAGAATTTCATAATTAACAATGTTTTTCGTAGCCATAGTGATTTTTGCTCACCCAATGGTGTGCATTTCATAATATTATCCATACATTTGTAATTGATTAGTTTGTAATAAATTATAAGGTTACTCATTAATCCGGGTCGAAAGATGGTGGTGCGTCTTCGACCCTTCATTTTTTGCAAAGGTTTTACTTCATAGGCATCCGTTGTTTTTCAAAGTTTCACATACTGTTATTTTTTATATAGGTATACCGTTTTCTTTTCAATTCTATAATCCACCCGTCTGGTTTCTTTCAGCAATTCCATCGCCTGGGCTATGGTCAAGTCTTTCCTAAAATGGCAAGTGAAATATTCTTCAACCAGCGAACTATCCATAATCCTGATTTTCACATCATACCGACGTTCTATAACCTTTGCCATTTCTTTCAAAGTCTTATTGTCGAATCTCAGGTCACCAGTAGTCCAACTATCCACATTTGCCTGCGCCGAATTCCTTATTAACACCAAGCCATCACTAACGGTGTAATATACCTGGTCATTGGGCGACATTCTTTCCTTACTTCTGTCATCTAAGGTTGATACTTCTACCGAACCTTCTTTCAAAGTAATCCAACTCGGTTCATCCAAATAGGCTTTTGCATTAAATTTTGTACCCAACACCCTGATATTCAACATCGGCAATTTCACCGTAAACGGACATTTGGGATTATGTGCCACCTCAAAATAGCCCTCTCCTTCCAATGTGACCGTTCTATATTTTTCCGAGAACTTAGCCGGATAAGAAAAACGGCTCTCAGCGTTCAGCCAGACTGTTGTCCCGTCACTCAGCAATAAAGAAACCCGTTGGCCTTTCGGAACCACTACCGTATTGTATGCTTCCGGTTCCTCTTTCGTGATATAGAACAAGTTTGTCGCAAAAAGACAAACAGCAACCAACACAGCCGCATACTTCCACCATTCCCTGACGGTAAATCTCTGTATCGGTTTCTCTCTTTTCTCTATCTGCCCACTCAAGCCAAGTTGTCTGCTCAGTTGCCGATAAGCTTCATCCATACGTCCTTTATCCGAAAAACGCATTTCAGTTTTCAGACCCCAGATTTGCTCCAGCTCAAATAAACGCTGACGGCTATCTTTCTCCTTCAACCACTCTAAAACCTCTTTTTCTTCGGTTGCAGTACAATGCTTATTAATATATCGAATTAAAATATCGTCCTTCATTTACTTTCTTTATTGTCTTTCATTATTAAGACAATTAACCAAGAAAGAACTACGGGGTTAAAAAGAAGAAAAAATGCTTTTTTTTGCATTTTATTTTTTACAGACTCCAGAAAAAGCCTGCATGAAAGTATTAACGAAGCAAAAACAACAGGCAGAACAATACCTCCTTCAAATCCTCTCTCAAGAATTTTGTGGCTTTCTGTACAT
>OCHG01002015.1_pt1 | contig 11697 bp, 8 predicted proteins | sample 1538801 | NCBI WGS metagenome assembly OCHG01 (sample SAMN04571727, study PRJEB22368) | human gut metagenome | biome: human gut; material: stool | host: Homo sapiens | place: Luxembourg | collected 2012-09-20 | reverse complement strand
TTTGCCGGAATTGGCATTTCTTATATTAGGGACTTATTTTACAGCCCCTTTTTTAAATTCTGAATGTTAAGCCACCAGACAAGTTATTACTGTGCGGTAGTCGTAGCTGCCGCATCATCCGTGGTCTGTTCCTCAGGCGGAATCACTATCGGCACACCCATGTCATCTCCGGATGTATCCGGAACTTCTACGTTATCTGCTTCATGCTCATCAAAATCAGCCGGTGCATGGAAGGTAACCGTGTTGGAACTGCGGAAGATCGTATTGCTTGAGCCAACCTGGTTTACCACCACTTCAGAACCATCAGACAGGTTTGCCATAGAAATCTCAAGGCAGTTTCCGGAAATATATTCTGTGGAAACTTTCTCGCCATCGACATAAACCTTACTCCAAGGAGTGAAATTCTCACCGAAGATGGTCAGCTTTGTCTTATCCGCGCTCATGGATGTATGGTCAATTACAACATCCTGAACACCCATTACAAGGTTGGAAGCCGGATATTTGTCTACCCCATGGTAGGAATAGCGGTTTCCGTAAAGCAGATCGTACTGCAGTAATTCCCAGTTTGTGATGTAAGAGGCATCGTCAGTAGATACGCCTGTGTTCATTTCAGACTGGTGATAACGGAACATCGTTCCTTCGTGAATACCAAGCTGATCTGTGATGTAAGACATCAGCTGGTAAGCAGCCACATCTTTATCCTGTTTCTCAAGACCAAAGTTATTCCATGTAACGTATGTAGTGTCATACAGGTTTCCGGTATTCATATCGGATTCTTCCAGTCCAAGGGTCGGAAGGTGATCGCCGTACATGACAACGATTGTTTTCTCGTTACGTTTGGATAAGGTATCGATCAGGTTTCCGATGAATTTGTCAACTTCGTGAAGTTCGTTGATGTAGTACTCCCACTGATAATGCTCAGCTTCGGTATCTCCTCCGGTTACCTGAATTTCAGGGTTATCAAATACTTTGTAATCCGGGTAGCTTCCGTGACTCTGTACCGTAATGGTGTAGAGGAAATCAGACTGATCCGGAGTAGAATCCAGTGTCTTGGTTGTCTCGTCAATCAGAATGTTGTCTGTCGGCCAGGAAGCAATTTCATTATATTCTGTGATATTCATCAGCTCTTTGCTGGTAAATGTATCAAATCCCATCTGGGAGAATACTTTTGCACGTCCGTAGAAGTTACCACCGTTGTTGTGCAGGGCATGAGTGGCATAACCGATATTACCAAGGTCATCAGCTGCACTTTCACAGGTAGTATTTTTTAAAACGGTTTTGTATGGGTACTCACCCAGACCGAAGAAACGGATGCCCATACCGGTCAGAACTTCAAATTCCGTATTTGCGGTTCCGGCTCCGACAACCGGAACCGTAAGGTATCCGGATGTATAATTTTCCATTAATTTATGGAAGTTCGGGATCGGATCTTCGGAGTAGCTCAAAAAGTTTAATTCATACGGATCGATAAATGTCTCAAGCTGCATGAAAATGATGTTCGGCATATCAGAAGAATCAGCCGTTGTCGGCTCTGTCGTTACATTGTCATTGATCGTGTCAATGGTTTCTTCCGTATAATTGGCAGGTTTGCTCATGCCGGTATCTACCACACTGGCAGAAAAACTGTATACAAAACCGTAATCCTTATATCCCTGTGCCAGATTTCCGAAGTATCCGGAAAGGATATCGGAGTGGATCGCTGCCTTTGTGATAAAAGGAATACTTGCTACGCACAGTACCAGTAAACCAAGGTTGCGGAACAGATGAACTCTTCCTTTGAATTTCGGTCCCTTGAATGCAAAAAGAATCAGGAAAGTTGCAAGTGCGATCAGCAGAATGACCACTGCGATCTCCTGTCCGGCAGACAGATATTTGCTGTTTTTCATGGAGAGCAGGTCTCCGATCAGCTTCAGGTCTGCAAAGTTAAACGGTGTAACACGGGAGGCAAGTACGCATCCGTTGATAACACCAAGCAGCATCCAGAATACAGATATCACAATGCGGACCAGTGCACGATGCTTGAACAGATATACGATGAGCAACGTTGCAAAAATCAGCAGTGCATTATAAAGGAATGTCAGCGGTGAGCTGATACAGAAACTTACTGCTGATGTAAAGGAATGTCTGGATACACATTCAATTGTAAAGACCAGGATGCAGGCCAGCAGTCCGTGGAACAGCAGTGAAAATTTATTCATAAACTGTACTTTTGGATTGTCAGACAGATCCGGAAATTTAAAGTTTTTCAGAAAACGGAAAAAACCATGTCGTTTTCTTTTGATATTATCACCGATGATGATCGGTTTTTCTTTTCCATTTTTTCTAAATGATTTCATATAAACTCCTTCTCTCAAAACGTGGTGTTGAAAGTGCAAACTTTACTATTAAGTTAAAAGAATTTTACATAACCGTACAGATATTAGACCTAAATTTACAAAAAGTCAATTAAAAAAGTATAAAATACACGATATGAACAAAAAAAATTCATATTGCCGTTTCCTTTTGTGAATATTACAGCGTTACAGTTCACACATTACATACGTTTGAAAAAGCAATCATGCCTGAATGAGGAACTTGCAGAATGCGCAGGAAACTGTATCAAAAATCATAATTCATATCATAAATCATATAATAAGGAAATTTTTGAAAGAAAAAGGAAATAATTTCTTAATATGTCGGTCAATTAAGACTTGCAAAGCGAAAAACGTTGTGCTAAGATACAAAATCATGAGTAAATGCGTAGAAGGAGACTCTTATCTTCAGAAACTGACAGGAATACGGCGTCACCGACTGAGAGCGCTGTTTGGCGGAGGAGAGGAAGGGAACACTCTGGAGCAGACAGATTGAATGCGAAAATCACAGATCATTCAAGTCGAACGTACGTGAGACTTGGTGCGTGATTCTGGTCAGCGAAAGCTGACATATTCTTCTCAGAATCACTGCACATCCTCGCGGAGCGTTTATCTCAGTCGGAGATTGAACTCCCACTGAGAAAGATTTGTTGTTACTCACCACTTGCAGAAGTGGGAGTCTCAACTCAGACTGAGGTGAATTTCAGTAGGTCTGTACGGATTGCACACGTTACGTGCCTGAGTGGGGAAAGACACAGATCATGAGTGTTTTGTAGTATTGTTTTTCTCAATGCGGGTGGTACCGCGGAATAATAAAAGAACATTATTTCGTCCTGGGATACAAAGAAGTATCCTTAGGGCGTTTTTTTGTCTTTTCAGAGCCAAGGCAATTCGAAAAAATATGCAAATCATGCCTGCATGAATGAATATATTTTTAAGAATTTCTTTGGCGAGAAGCCACATCGAGATGGAGCGTAGCGTAATCGAGATGGCTCTGAAAAAGACAAAAATAACAAAAATAAGAATAATTCCGTCCCGCACCTTACAACATTTTATGCAAAAGGAGTGTACGAAACAATGAAAATGATGACCGGTGTAATACCAAAAGAGACGATGGAAATCAGTGAAATCCTTGCCTCTGACCTGTATGGTCAGATGATCAGCGTGAATGGAGCCGTCCATACGGTGCGTGACATGGGTGAGGTAGCCTTTGTGGTCCTGCGAAAAAGAGAAGGTCTCCTGCAGTGCGTGTATGAAGAAGGTGTGACCGCTATTGCTCTGAAGGAACTCAAGGAAGGCGCAGCCATTGAGGTAAGCGGTGTATTAAATAAGGAAGAGCGTGCGCCGGGAGGATTCGAGATCCGCATGAAAGAGGTTAAGATTCTTTCCGAGCCTGCAGAGAGTCTGCCGCTTCCAATCGCAAAGTGGAAGATGAATACTTCCCTGGAAGCCAGATTAAACCACCGTGCAGTAGCGTTAAGAAACATCAGGGAGCGGGCAACCTTCCGGATTCAGGAAGGCATTGTGAGAGGCTTTCGTGATTTCCTTTACAGCCAGGGATTTACAGAGATCCATACACCAAAACTTGGTGCAAAAAGTGCTGAGGGCGGTGCCAACCTGTTTAAACTGGAGTATTTCCACAGACCTGCGATCTTACAGCAGAGTCCGCAGTTTTACAAACAGATGATGGTGGGCGTGTTTGACAGAGTCTTTGAGACAGCACCGGTTTTTCGTGCGGAAAAACATAACACAAAACGCCATTTAAACGAATATAACAGCCTTGATTTTGAAATGGGATACATTGACGGATTCGAAGATATCATGGCGATGGAAACCGGATTTTTGCAGTATACCATGGAGTTACTGAAAAAAGACTATGCGAAAGAGTTAGATATTTTACAGATCGAACTTCCGGATGTAAGTCGGATCCCGGCCATCCGTTTTGATGAAGCAAAACAGCGCGTGGCTGAAAAATACGACAGACAGTTTCGCAATCCATACGATTTGGAGCCGGAGGAGGAGCATCTGATCGGTCAGTATGCAAAAGAAGAATTCGGCAGTGATTTTGTATTTGTCACACATTATCCATCCAAGAAACGTCCGTTTTATGCGATGGATGATCCGGCAGATCCGACTTACACCTTAAGCTTTGACCTGCTTTACAAAGGTCTGGAGATCACAACCGGTGGACAGCGTATCCATCAGTATGATAAATTAATGGAAAAGATCGCACAGCGGGGCATGGAGACCGAAGGCATGGAGCATTACCTGTCGGCATTCAAATACGGCATGCCGCCACATGGTGGACTTGGTATCGGAATGGAACGTCTGACCATGCAGCTGATCGGAGAAGATAACGTCCGTGAAGCGACCTTGTTCCCGCGAGATCTGAGCAGATTAGAGCCGTAACAGATTATGGCAGAACCCGGAACCGTTACAAAGTGCGATTCAGATGTAGGAGGAGAAAAACGTGAGACATACAGGAACACAGACAATCGCAACAGAACGCCTGACATTACGGCGTTTTACCATAGAAGATGCAGAAAATATGTATTACAACTGGGCGAGCGACCCGGAAGTGACCAGATACCTGACCTGGCAGCCGCACAAAAGTGTGGAAGAGACCGCAGAGATTCTGCAGCAGTGGGAAGCAGGTTACAGCAAAAATGAGTTTTATCAGTGGGCTATCGAGTTAAATGACATCGAGCAGCCAATCGGAAGTATCAGCGTGGTATCACTGAATGAAGATGTCCAGAGTGCAGAACTTGGTTACTGCATCGGAAAATCCTGGTGGCATCAGGGTTACACCACAGAGGCTGTGGAGGCAGTCATCCGTTTCCTGATGGCAGAAGTCGGAGCCGGACGTGTCTGGTCACAGCATGATGTGGCAAATCCAAATTCCGGTGAAGTGATGAAAAAAGCCGGTATGGATTATGAAGGAACCCTGCGCCAGTCCCTAAAGGACAATCAGGGTATTGTGGATTCTGCTATTTATGCAAAAATCAGTCATGTGGCACTGGACGAAGAGCCGGAAGAAGAGGATCAGACCAGCGGCGCATCCGTCACAAAAGTAATGGCAGAGGACGGAACTATGAAAAATGTCATTTCCGATGACACCATGGAATATGTCGGCATTTTGGCAAAACTGGAACTGAGTCTGGAAGAAGCAGAAGCAGCGAAAAAAGATATGGAAGATATGCTGGATTACATCGATCTCTTAAACGAGCTTGATACCACGGGCATTGAGCCGATGTCCCATGTATTCCCGATTGAAAATGTATTCCGCGAGGATGTTGTGACAAACGGAGATGGCAGTGCAGATACATTGAAGAATGCTCCGGAGCAGAAAGATGGCGGATTCAAAGTACCGAAGACAATCGGTGAATAAGAACGGAGGACATGGAAATGAGTTTGATGAGTTTGACAGCAGTAGAGCTGGGAAAAAAGATAAAAGCAAAAGAAGTGACCGTGGAAGCTGCCGTTCGGGAAGCGTTGGATGCGGCACGCGCAAAAGAAGAGCAGGTACACAGTTTTGTGACAGTCGATGAGGAAGGTGCGCTGGTACGCGCAAAAGAAGTACAGGCACAAATTGATGCCGGAGAGCTGACAGGACCGTTAGCAGGTGTTCCGGTGGCCATCAAAGACAATATGTGTACCGAAGGTCTTTTAACGACCTGTTCTTCAAAGATTTTATATAACTTTATACCGACTTATACGGCAGAAGCAGTGAAAAAACTGGAAGAAGCCGGAGCAGTCATTATTGGAAAAACAAATATGGATGAATTTGCCATGGGAAGTACGACAGAGACTTCTGCTTACGGCGAGACAAAAAATCCATGGAATACCGCGCACGTTCCGGGAGGATCTTCCGGCGGTTCCTGCGCAGCTGTGGCAGCAGAGGAGTGTTCCTTTGCCCTTGGTTCTGATACCGGCGGATCCATCCGTCAGCCGAGTTCTTTCTGTGGAGTAACCGGTATCAAACCGACGTACGGAACCGTTTCCCGTTACGGATTGATCGCATACGGTTCTTCGCTGGATCAGATCGGACCGGTGGCAAAAGATGTGACAGACTGCGCAACGATCCTGGAAGCAATTACTTCCTACGACAAAAAGGATTCGACATCCGTAAAAAGAGAAGACACCGATTTTACGTCTGCCCTGGTAGACGATGTCAAAGGCATGCGCATCGGTATCCCAAAAGATTATTTCGGAGAAGGGTTAAATCCGGAAGTAAAGGAAGCGGTACTTGCAGCAGCAAAGGTACTGGAAGAAAAAGGTGCCATCGTGGAAGAATTCGACCTTGGTCTCGTAAAATATGCGATCCCGGCCTATTATGTCATTGCCTGCGCGGAAGCAAGTTCCAACCTGGCACGTTTTGATGGCGTAAAATACGGCTACCGTACGAAAGAATATGAAGGCCTTCATAATATGTATAAAAAATCCCGTTCCGAAGGATTTGGTCCTGAGGTAAAACGAAGAATCATGCTTGGATCTTTCGTTTTAAGTTCCGGATATTATGATGCCTATTATCTGAAAGCATTGCGCGTCAAAGCATTGATAAAAAAAGCATTTGACGATGCATTTGCAAAATATGACATGATCCTTGGACCGGCAGCACCGACCACAGCACCGAAGCTTGGCGAGAGCCTGCAGGATCCGATCAGCATGTATCTGGGCGATATTTATACAATTTCCGTGAACCTTGCGGGACTTCCCGGAATTTCCCTTCCGTGCGGTACGGACCGTCAGGGATTGCCGATTGGTTTGCAGCTGATCGGAGACTGTTTTCAGGAGAAAAAGATCATTCAGGCAGCATACAGTTTTGAACAGACACGTCCATATCAGCACAGCCCGCTGAGTCAGGCGTAGGAAGGAGGAGAAGAGATGAGTAAGAATTATGAAACAGTCATCGGACTGGAAGTGCATGTAGAGCTTGCAACCAAAACAAAAATCTTCTGTTCCTGTTCCACGGAGTTCGGAGGAAAACCAAATACACACACCTGCCCGGTTTGTACCGGTATGCCGGGTTCCCTTCCGGTGTTGAACAAACAGGTAGTGGAATATGCCATGGCCGTTGGTCTGGCTACAAACTGCAGCATTACCCGATACAGTAAATTTGACCGGAAAAACTATTTTTACCCGGATAATCCGCAGAACTATCAGATCTCACAGCTGTATCTGCCAATCTGCCGCAACGGATATGTGGAAATTGAGACTCCGGCAGGCAAAAAACAGGTGCGCATCCATGAAATCCATATGGAGGAAGATGCCGGTAAACTGGTACATGATGAATGGGAGGACGTATCCATCGTGGACTACAACCGTTCCGGTGTGCCGCTGATCGAGATTGTATCCGAGCCGGATATGCGTTCTGCCGATGAAGTGATCGCTTACCTCGAGACACTGCGTCAGACGATTCAGTATCTGGGAGCATCCGATTGTAAACTAAACGAAGGCTCCATGCGTGCCGATGTCAACCTGTCTGTCCGTGAGGTTGGTTCACCGAAGTTTGGAACCCGTACCGAGATGAAAAACCTGAACTCGTTCAAGGCGATCGCACATGCCATCGAAGGAGAGCGGGAGCGTCAGATCGAGCTTCTTGAGATGGGAAGAAAAGTTGTGCAGGAAACCCGTCGCTGGGATGACAACAAAGAATCTTCTCATGCAATGCGTTCCAAAGAGGATGCACAGGATTATCGTTACTTCCCGGAACCGGATCTGGCACCGATCGTTATCTCGGAGGAGTGGATCAATGAGATCCGCAGTCGTCAGCCGGAATTGCGTCCGCAGAAGCTGGAGCGTTACCGCAGAGAGTACGATATTCCGGAGTATGATGCACAGATCATTACCGGAACAAAACATATGGCAGATCTTTTCGAGGAAACCACGAAAATCTGTAGTAAGCCGAAAAAAGTCTCCAACTGGCTCATGGGCGAAACCATGCGTCTTTTAAAAGAAAACGGTATGGAAGCAGAGGAAATCTGCTTTGCACCGGAGCATCTGGCTGCTCTGATCGAACTGGTAGATGCAGGCACCATCAATGGTTCCGTGGCAAAAGAAGTTTTTGAAGAGATGTTTCGGTCAGACATTGATCCGGAAAAATATGTGGAAGAAAAAGGATTGAAAGTGGTCAATGACGAAGGCGCACTGCGCGAGACCATTGAAAAAGTTATTGCAGACAATCCGCAGTCTGTGGAAGATTACCATAATGGTAAAAAGAAAGCCATGGGATTTTTGGTTGGCCAGACGATGAAGGCTATGAAAGGAAAAGCAAATCCGGCTATGGTAAATGCAATTCTCCAGGAACTTCTTGCTTAGGGTGGTTTAAAAAGAAGCTGGAAGAAAGCTCCAATGCTGGCACGACTGATTTTCTATCTGCATAAAAGCATAAACCTTTTATTAAATGCGGGAAGTACAGTTGAAAATAGTCGTCAATCTATGGTAAAATAGAAAAATCTCAACGGCATTTTTGAGGAAAATAAAATGTAGGATCGGAATGATTTGTTTTGAAAGATTCCGAGCGTACATGAAAGACGAATGGAGATTTTTTTATGATAGATAACGATTACAGAGAAGTGGATACAGATGAAAAAAATGTATCCGATGTAGAAGAAACAAAGGAAGGGACTCCGGTGGAGACCGGTGAGGTAGTGACGGACGATTCCACAGAGGACAATGAAAAAACAGATGATTTTGATGAGTTCTGTGCAATGTGCAGACGTCCGGCCAGCAAGGCAGGCAAGCTGATCCATGTGGCTCCGAATATGGCAATCTGTCAGGACTGCATGCAGAAGACTTTTGATACCATGGGGCAGATGCCTGGAATCCCGGGTCTGGGAGATATCAATATCGGAGATATGCTGTCAAGTGGAAAGATGCCGAATATCCAGTTTGTAAACATGTCCGATCTGCCATTTGGCAACCAGCAGAAAGTAAAGAAGAAAAAACCAAAAGAGAAAAAGAAAGAGGAGCCGGTTTTAGATATCCGCAAGATCCCGGCACCGCATAAGATCAAAGCAAGTCTGGATGACTATGTAGTCGGACAGGATTACGCGAAAAAGGTTATGTCTGTGGCTGTTTACAACCATTACAAACGTGTGGCAGCAGGTACTGAGGCAAATGCAGATGGAGTAGAGATCGAGAAATCCAACATGCTGATGGTTGGCCCGACAGGCTGTGGTAAGACGTATCTGGTTAAGACACTGGCAAAACTTCTGGATGTGCCGCTTGCCATCGCTGATGCGACCTCTCTGACAGAAGCCGGCTACATAGGTGATGACATTGAAAGTGTACTGTCCAAGCTTCTGACTGCAGCAGATAATGATGTAGAAAAAGCAGAACGCGGTATTGTATTTATTGATGAGATCGACAAACTTGCAAAGAAGAAAAATGCGACACAGCGTGATGTCAGCGGTGAGTCCGTACAGCAGGGAATGTTGAAGCTGCTGGAAGGTGCGGAAGTGGAAGTACCGATCGGTGCGACCAGTAAAAATGCGATGGTTCCGATGACAACGATTGATACATCCAATATTTTATTTATCTGCGGTGGTGCGTTTCCGGGACTGGAAGATATCATCAAAGAACGTTTGAATGAGCATGCTTCCATCGGTTTCCAGGCAGATCTGAAAGATAAATATGACAAGGAAGAGAATCTGCTCCGTCAGGTGACCACAGAGGATATCCGTAAATTTGGTATGATTCCGGAGTTTATCGGTCGTCTGCCAATCCTGTTTTCACTGGATGCATTGTCCGAGGATATGCTGGTACAGATTCTGAAAGAGCCGAAAAATGCGATCATCAAGCAGTATCAGAAATTACTGGCTATGGATGAAGTAAAACTTGAATTTGATGATGGTGCACTGCGTGCCATTGCAAAACGTGCCAAAGAGAAAAACGTAGGAGCCCGTGCACTTCGTTCCATCATTGAGGAATTCATGCTGGATATCATGTATGAGATTCCGAAGGATGACAATATTGGTGCGGTCACCATTACAGAGGCTTATATCGAAAAAACAGGCGGCCCGCTGATTCAGATGCGTGGAACGCCGGAACTGGAGGATAAATCCGGAACAAATTAAGAAAGCTCCCAGCTTCCATTGCAAGTAGGGAGGAAACAAGGCAGGAGAAAAAGCAAAGATGCTTATTTCCCCTGCCATTTTTAGACCAATGAAATAAGTTTCGTGTTTTTACTTTGTATAGTATAAGCAAGTGAAATGAGAAAGTTGCCTGGATGTCTGCTATTAATGATTAGTAGAGAAAAAAAGAGACCAGCAAAATGATTGAATAAAAAAAGGAGAAATCTGAATGAAAGAACTGACCCCGAAACTGCAACTGTTTTTAGACTTTCTGATGCTGACGGTGGGAGCTGCCATCGCTGCATTTGCCATTGAAGAATTTCTGGTGCCCTGCACAATCTTAGATGGCGGTGTTATCGGTATCGGCATCATGGTAAATAATCTGACCCATATCCCGTTAAGTATTCTGACCATCGTTCTGAACATTCCGTTTCTTCTGATTGGTTCCCGAAAACTTGGTGTCACATTTATTGTAAAATCCGGCTACGCCATGGCAATGTTTTCCATATTTCTGGAAGTATTTGCTCCATGGGTCAATGCGACAGATCAGTATCTGCTGGCGGTTTGTTTCGGCGGAGTGATCCTCGGTGCCGGAGTAGGTCTGGTGATCCGTTTTGGCGGTTGTCTGGACGGAACAGAAACAGTAGCGATATTGATTAATCGTAAATTTAAGCTGCCGGTAGGACAGACAGTACTGATCTTCAATGTCATTATTTATATTGTAGCGGCATTGCTTTTTGGATTTGATCGTGCCATGTACAGCCTTCTTACTTATTTTGTTACATCAAAGATTATTGATAAAGTGGAAACAGGTCTTGAGCAGGCGAAAGCAGCCATGATCATTACGGATGAGGGAAAAGAGATTGCAGACCAGATTTACCAGAAATTAGGCAGAACTGTGACAATGCTGGAGGGCGAAGGCCTGATTAGTGGAAAGAAAGTCGTATTGTACTGTGTGTTGAACCGTCTGGAAATCTATGAACTGAAGCGTCTGATCAAGAAAGTTGATATGTCTGCGTTTATTACGGTCAGTGATGTGTCTGAGATTATTGGAAAACATATTAAGAAGACTGCGATAGAAAAAGCAATAAAGAATGAATAGCTCAAGAATATCTGAAAAAATGGACAGGATCGGATATAGCCGGTTCTGAAAAGAATGAAGATTAAAATAATAAGAAAAATGAAAAGACAGCCAAATCCGAACGGCTGTCTTTTCTAAGGAGAAGGTATTTTTTACTATGGGGGTAGCAAAAAACTTATAATGTATTGGG
>OCHG01002011.1_pt1 | contig 11712 bp, 8 predicted proteins | sample 1538801 | NCBI WGS metagenome assembly OCHG01 (sample SAMN04571727, study PRJEB22368) | human gut metagenome | biome: human gut; material: stool | host: Homo sapiens | place: Luxembourg | collected 2012-09-20 | reverse complement strand
CGGATATCAGCATTTTTATTAAAAACAGGCGTGGAACCTTTGCAAGGGGATAGGCAGAGGGAAGACGCATTCCCATAGATTGACAGAACAGAAAAACGAGTAAGTGAACAGGGGAGACGTTCGCTTACTCGTTTTTCGTTTTATTGCAAATCGTTGTTGTCGAAGATTTTTAACAGCTTGGTCTTCCGGTTATCGGCCCGGAAGTCTGCCAGCGTCTGCCGCAGTGTCGTGTGGCGGATACGGTAGGTGTTGGACAGGAAACAGAAAAATGTGATGACCCAGAGAACCGGCCAGAGAAGTACGCATTTATGAAGCTTTGGGAACCGCAGCTTCATCTGAATATGGCCTTCGTGGAACCAGGCATGGATACCGGTGTGCTGGTAGGAACCGCTGCTGACAATTTTTCTCTGTGTATCACTGCCGAAATCGCCGTCTGCGAGAATTTTTTCCAGAAAAATGGCACAGTCAGAGGCAGAGCAGTGAACCTGCGGATCAATGGAGGCAGAAAGACCGAAATAAATACGGCAGGATTCCAGAATCAGCTCATAAAGATGAAAAATTTTCGATTCCCGGCACCAGAAGTGGATTTTTTCAAAATTAACCTCGGAGGCATAACGTTCCAGATACAGAGTGAAATCGCAGAGCAGACGGCTGCCAAAACCGCTGTAGAGGTAATGCTTGAGCATGTGATGCAGCATGTAAAACACATTTTCCGTTGGCGGCAGTACCGGATAGGTCTGACCGTAGAGTTCCACGAAAGATGGTTTCAGATGACTGGCGGAAAAAATTTCGTCCACCAGTTCATTGGCCCGGGAAAACTGATAAATACCGACGATGCGGTAATGGAGTTCCAGCGTAAAGGAGCGGCCAGTCTCGGGAAAAGTGAAGCGGTAGGTGACATGGTGATCGCTCTCCTCCGGCTCCTCCGTGTAGCCATGAGCGTTAAGAATCCGGCAGGCACGGGAAAAAGCATCTTTTTCGGGAATATAAAGATCCAGATCTCCCAGCTTCCGATATTCGGGAATGGGATAATTGGCGGCGAGACTGATGCCCTTTAAGAGAAAGCAGGGAATCTTCTCCGCAAGGAGGAGCGAAAAAGTAAGGCGTGTGAAATGTTCCAGCTGATAATAGGAGAGCAGCATCTGCTTCGTCTGCTGTTTTATCCCGGAAAACGATGGCTGCTGTTCAAAATAAGGCAGAAGAAAAGGAAGTGAACAATGTTTTTCTGCCAGACGGTACAAAGCAGCGGTATCCACCCCATCGAGTGGGATCGGTTCAGACGAATCGGTGCATAAATTTTTCAGAATCTGTAGATAAACGGTATCAAGCGGCTGCATGAGAGACTCCTTTGAAGATTTTTTGTGAAAAGAGAAATATGGTTCAGTATACCACAAAAATGCCGAAATTTGAGCGATAAAATAAAAAAATATTACAGATAACGATAAAAAATAAAATAAAGTTTACAATGAAATAAGTTGGGGCTATAATAAATCTGTTAGTACAGCATTTCATAAACAGCTGTATCAAACGCTCAGACGAGTGTAGGGTATAGTCATTTTGAAATGCTCTGGAAGGATGGACTTTTCCGCCATCGGGAAGAAAAGCAAAACGTAAGTGAATGGAGAGAAAGATGACCAGAAAAGGTGAGTTTGTACTCAGACAACTTGCAGACGAATATGTTCTGATTCCATACGGGGCAACGACGGAAAAAATGAATCAGGTGCTTACCTTAAGTGAAACTGCGGCTTTTATTTATGAACAGACCGGTGATGCCGTATCTGAGGAGGAGATTGCCAGACGGCTCGGAAAAGCCTATGATGTGCCGGCGGAGGAAGTGCAGGAGGATGTAAACGCCGTGCTGCAGACATTGCAAAACTGTGGGGTTCTGGAGCGTGTTTGAAAAACGAAAAATCATTTCCGCAAGCTGCGAAAACGAAGAGGATAGTGTATGATAGTATTTTTGGTCGGTGGCGAGAGCAGACTGATGGATGCTCTGATCACCAAAATGGAAAAAGACGGACATAAGACATATCTGCTGACCGGAAAGCGGGATGGAAGAGGAAAGTACCGCCGCGTCTTCGAACGGTATAATTTCCCCTACGACAGCGAGAGCGTGCGGGAAATTTTTACCAATGTAAACCCGGATCTTGTTATTTTTCTCGGAGCTTACGATACCAACTATGACTGGAGTGATGCCAGAAGAGAGTCGGTCCGTTACACCGCAGATCTGACGAACCTTCTTTCGGCGTATGCATTTAAACAAAATGGTCGTTTTGTGTACCTGTCTTCCGAAGTTGTTTATGGCCGGTCTTACAGCAGCGATATCCACGAAACGGAACCGGCATCGTCCAAAAGCTTTCAGGCAATGGCGATTTTGCAGGGAGAAAATATCTGCAAAAGCTATCGTGACACCAGAGAGATGGACACGCGGGTTCTGCGCTTCGATCATATGTATGATATTCCACGGAAAGGAAAGGCCGACAATAACCCATGTTTCCAGATGATGCTGGAAATGCTGAAAACCAATCAGATTGCAGCAAACAGCCGAAATGTTTTTTCCATGATTTATCAGAGCGATGCGGTGGAGTTTGCGTACCGCGTGATGATGGCAGAGCATCCGAAATATCCGCTGTATCACATTTCTTCCGGCGAGGTCATCAGTCAGATGAAACTGGCAGAGCTGATTCAGCAGAATGCGGGAGACGGAACGACGATTCGGGATGATACCGTCGGAGAGGGCTATCGCCTGGTGCTGGATGGCAGACGGTACAGGAAAGAATTTGACGGAAAAATTTTTGTCCCATACGAAGAAGGCGTAAAAGCTGTTGTAGAGTATATGAAGAAATACAGCAGTTCCTTTTTACAGAGAGAAGATACGGGCGCCGGATGGGGCAACCGGGTCTGGAGACTGCTGGTGCGGATTTTCCGCATGCTGGCTCCGTATCTGGAAAACCTGATCTGTTTTATCCCGTTCTTTATGATTCATAACCGTGCGGTCGGCAGCCAGTATTTTGCAAAGCTGGATGCGTATCTTTTGTATGTGCTTTTGTTTGCGATTGTGTATGGACAGCAGCAGGCGATCTTCTCAGCGCTTCTGGCGACGGCTGGCTACTGTTTCCGCCAGATGTATAACCAGAGCGGTCTGGAAGTGCTGATGGATTACAGTACGTATATCTGGATGGCGCAGCTTTTTATCCTGGGCATGGTAGTCGGTTACATGCGTGACCAGATTCATCATATCAAAAAGGACGATCAGGAGGAGATCGGCTATCTGCACGGACAGCTTGGCGATATGACTGAGATCAACGACAGCAATGTGCGGATGAAACAGATTTTTGAACTGCAGCTTGTCAACCAGAAGGACAGTCTTGGAAAAATTTATGAAATTACATCGTCACTGGATCAATACGGTGCCTATGAGGTGCTTTTCTATGCAGCACAGACGATTTCCAAGCTGATGAATACGGAGGATGTGGCGGTTTACACCGTTGCCAACCAGTCGTATGCGCGTCTCTTTTCCTTTACTTCGCCGACGGCCAGAAAGCTGGGAAATTCCATCCGCTACCCGGAGATGGAAGCGATGTATACGGATCTGAAAGAACGCCGCGTATTCATCAACAAGACGATGGATGAGCGCTATCCGCTGATGGCGCAGGCCATTTATGCGGAGGATGAAATGCAGATCATTCTGATGCTGTGGGGACTTCCGTGGGACCGCATGAACCTGGCCGAGTCCAATCGTCTGACGGTCATCAGCTATCTGATTCAGAATGCGGTTGTCCGTGCAAACCGTTATCTGGAAGCACTCCGGGAGCACCGTTATCTGGGCAACAGCAGCATTTTGGAAAAAGAGGCATTTACACAGCTGGTAAGTGCGTTTTTTGAGGCAAAGCGGAATGGACTGACAGAATGTTCCCTGGTAAAGATTACCTGCGGAGAAGAAAAATATCTGGAAGCAGCAGAGGTGCTCGGAAAGAAACTGCGACAGACCGATTACGTCGGAATGCTGGATGGCGGCCTGTATGTATTGCTTTCGGATACAGAGGAAAAGAATGCGCTGGGTGTTATTACTCGTTTTGCAGAAGCTGGATATGAGAGTACAATTGCAAATGGGGAGGTGGCCGCATGAGCATAAACGGAACACTGGCGTTTGTGATCCTGTGGATCGTGAATGCTCTGATTGCGCTTGTGTATCTGCTGGTTGGAATTTTCCTTTATGTTCCGGCGTGTGATCTGAAAAGAGAGCAGGGGGAGGAGATTCAGTACGACAATCGGAGAGCATTTTTTATTCGTTTTATCGTCATGGTTCTCTGCCCGGTCGTCGGTCCGGCATTTTTTCTGTGCAGTTATCTGATTTACAAGACGGTATTCCGCCAGGCGGTCGATCTGGAAGATGTTATTTTCAGCAAGGAACGTGTGCAGACACATCTGAAAGCGGACGAGGAGCGGGAGCGCAACATGGCGCCGCTGGAAGAATCGCTTGCCGTCAGTGACAAGCGGAATATGCGTATGCTGATGCTGAATGTGATCCGCGGAGATATGCAAAAATCCCTGGAATCCATTACCATGGCACTGAACAGCGAAGATTCTGAGACATCCCATTATGCGGCCTCGGTATTGCGGGATGAGCTGAACGATTTCCGGTCCAATGTGCAGAAAATGTACACGCAGATGCAGCAGGAAACAGAGACGGAAACAGAATGTGAAGAAATGCTGATCGATTATATGAATCGAATTTTAAGTCAGAAAATTTTTACAACAATGGAGCAGACCAAGTATGTCAATATGCTGGAAGAAGCGGCCGAATCGCTGTACCAGAAAAACGGTGCACGAATTACGGCAGACCGGTACGAGGGACTGTGCCTGAAACTTCTGGATTTAAAAAAAATTCCGGAAACCGAAAAGTGGTGTATGCGTCTGGCACGGCAGCACGGAAATGCGCTGGCAGCGTATACCTGCCGGTTAAAACTGTATTTCACAATGGGGGAAAAAGAGAAATTCTTCGAAGTTTTGCAGGAACTGAAAGAGTCTGATATTATTATTGATAATGAGACGCTGGAGCTGATCCGGATTTTCAGTTAAGCAGGAAGAAAAAGAAAAGCAGAAAGGAGGAACAGAGATTATGACAATGAAATGGCTTACAATTTTACAGTTTCTGGAAATTGTCGCGGCATATGGCATTGTAACTTTGTTCCTCCCATGGCTGGTACTCCGGAAGCGGTTCCGCCGTTTTTCTGCTGCGGAACAGCTGACCGGATATTTTTTTGCGGGAAATTTTTATATCATCTATCTGGTATATCTGCTGCAGTTTCTTCATATCAGCAATCGTGTGACACTGACGGCAGGCACCGTGGGGCCGTTTCTTCTGGTGTGGATCTGGAAAAGAAGAAGTAAGATTCCAGGTGTGATCGAGTGGGTTCTGGAGAATGTAGAGCGTCTGCTGAGTGGAGAACGTGGAAAGAAAACTTCGCTTGTGCAGCTGCGAGGGACCATTTACAGGCGGTTTTTCCGTGGAAAAAGAAAGCAATGGCTGAATGTGCTGCTGGAGCTTGCTGTGATGGGGGCCGCGATTGCGGCAATTACGTATGTCTATGGGCCGAATATGATCGAAGCTTACGGTTATAAAGCCAGTGATATCCCGGTACACAACTACTGGATCAATGAGCTGGATCGGAACAACATCTGGGTTGCAGGTGTGTACCCGTATGGATTTCACATCGTGATTTATTATCTGCATATGGTGTTTGGGATCAAAACGTATGTCTTGCTGCGGATCTTTGGCGTAGTGCAGACATATTTTGTATATCTGGCAATGGTTGTGGCGCTGAAAATGGTGTGCAAGGGAAGATTTACTCCATATCTTGGCGTGCTGTTCTATGTGATGGATATTTTTAACCGGAATACGTATGCAAGATTTGAAGGTGCGCTGCCGCAGGAATTCAGTATGATCTTTATTCTGACGTCTGTCTGCATGGCGATCCGTTTTTTTCAGGAATTTGCAAAAGAGCAGAAGGCAGAAGAGAATGAAAAAAAAGAACTGGATCAAAACTGCCGTTGGTATCTGATCCAGTTTGCCATTGGATTTTCGCTTACGCTGACGATCCACTTTTACAGCACGATGATCGCCGGGCTGTTTTGCATTGGTGTTGCAGTCGGCTTTTGTTTCCGGTTTGCCCGGTGGAAGTATTTCCGCAGAATTATGGCAACGGGAATCCTGAGTGTGCTGCTTTCTGTACTGCCCATGGCGGCGGGTGTTGCGATGGGAAAAGGACTGCAGGGATCCCTGTACTGGGGATTAAGTGTTATCAATGGAGGAAAGGATGATGAAACGGAAGCGACAGATTCTCTGGTGGAAAATACAGAGCTGAGCACCATTTCGGAAAGTGAGGGGACAGAAAACAGGGATGGCGGCTCAACAGTCAGTGCATCACAGGTCGAGGCGCTGAAAAAAGCGGCTGAAGAGAAACTGGCAGAACAAGCGAAGGAGCAGCAGAAGCCATTAAAGGAACGTTTAAAAGAAAAATTTGCAGCAGTTCGAAGCAGCATTCGCGTAAATGTGATGAATGTAAAACCATATATTGTGGAAATTACCCTGGGAAGTATTGTGCTTTTGGCTGCGCTTGGAAGTTTGATGGTGCTTTTACGGGAGATTGATTTTGCGGGAGTGATTTTTTCCACTGCCTTTTATCTGCTCTGTATGTGCTGTCTGCAATGTGCATCCCTGCTGCATTTGCCGGCATTGATGGATCCAAACCGCTGCAGCATTTTCCTTTGCTATTCGGTTTGTTTTTCATGGACGCTGGGAGCAGATGCCATCGTACATCTCCTGATACGATGGTGGAAGAAAAGATGGGTCAGCAATGTTGCATCTATCCTTACTTTAGTCATAGCGGTTTCTGCTGTGATATCAAATGGTCTTCTGAGAAAGCCGATTGTTGTAGACGCTCTGGAAGATAATGGAGCGATTGCCTGCGTTACCAATATTTTAAAAGAAAACAGGAATTTCACCTGGACCATCTGCTCTGCCGATGATGAACTTCGAATGACGGAGTTTTACGGCTACCATTATGAGACCATTACTTTTCTGCGTGAACTGCAGGATCTGGAAAATCCGGAGATCATTATGCCGACACAGAATGTATATTTTTTTGTGGAAAAAATTCCAATTGATTATGCGGGAAGTACCAACCACAAAGAAGTAACCGTGGAGGGAGCAGAAGCACCCCTTCCGTCAGCAGGCGGAATTGAACCGTATTTTGCAGAAAACCGGTGGTATACGATGTGCCATATTTATTACTGGACACAGAAATTTAAAGAACTTTATCCAGACGAGATGGAAGTCTATTATGAAACAGACAGTTTTATTTGTTATCGTGTACAGCAGAACGTAAACAGTCCGTACAATTTTGCAATTGATTACGGATATAACAATCCAACGCCAAAGGCAGGAAGCGAGGAAGAATAGAGATGGTTTCGCGTAGAAATTTTGTAGCAATTACAATCATTATGGCGATCGTTCTTTTCTTATTCCAGGGATTGAATGTGGCAAGAGAAAAGCTGAACTATTACGATACAAATGCATATGCGAAGGATAAAGAAACGTTAGCGGATGGAAGCGGAGCATTTGGAGCAGTGGATGCTTCCGATCAGATTAACATAGAGGGCAGCAGGGGAACCATTGTTTATATCGGAGCAGAAAAGAGCGACTCTATCGGTACCGTTGTTCAGGAATGGTGCCGGTATATGAAATATGAGTCAGCAGTCTATTCATCGATAACAAAATATGAGAAAGCAATGGAGAAAAAAGATACCAGGCTGCCGGAAATGGTGATTGTGAATTCGGAAAATATAGACTGGACAACCGTAAAGGATACCGTGGAACTGCAAAAATGTACAGAACAGGGGATTCATCTTGTATTTGCAAATCTGCCTGATGTTTCTGTGATAAAAAAGAATCAGAAATTCATGGAATTGCTTGGCATCAAAAAAATTACAGCAGATCAGGTAACGGTGAAGGGAATGGATTTGTATGCGAATCTGATGCTTGGCGGAGAAAACATTTATGAGGCGAAGAAACAGGAAGAGAAAAAGATGCAGGATCTTGAACTGACTTTTCCGTGGTTTAAACTGGCAGGTGGTACGAAAGCTTATATGAAAGGTATTCCGGAAGACAGTACCTTAAAAGTGCAGGAACATCCCGTTGCAATCTGGCGAAAAAGTACGGGAAATGCCTATGTTTTTGCAGTAAACGGAGATTATATGGAGGATGAAACGGGACTTGGAATCCTGACCGGAATGCTTTACGAGACAAGAGATTATCTGATTTACCCGGTCGTAAATGCACAGAATCTGATTGCTGCTAATTTTCCGGTTCTGACAGAGGAAAATACAGCACAGATGCAGGAGATTTACGGCAACACAGCAACAGCTGTTAACCGTGATATCATCTGGCCCTCTTTTGCTTCTGTTTATGAAAAGAATCATCTCGGACTGACCTGTATGCTGGCGCCGAAGCTTGATTACAGCAGTACAACAAAACCAGATGGCAGTATGCTGAACTATTATGTGAAACTGATTAATGAGCAAAAAGGGGAAACAGGGCTTTCCGGTACTTGTGAGTCAGAAACGGATGTGATACAGAAACTGCAGGAAGATCAGGAGTTCATGCAAAAAAAATTGAATACGTTTGCTTTTTCTTCTTTTTACGCTGGAGAACAGACGGATGAAGAAATGGAAAAAGCATTGCAGCAGCCTGTTCTTGAACAGATTCGTACGGTTGTAAAAGCCAAGGATACCGAGGGGGATATTGTAAGATATCAGAACGATCAGGTTACAAGCCAGAAAGTGATATCGGAAGAAGAGGAGCAATTTACATACCGTTCCTGGATGAAAGTAAAGAGTGTGGAATCTGCACTTGGATATACCAGTGTTCTGCTGGATTTGGATGCTATTCTTTATCCGAAAACAGAAGAGGATCGCTGGGAAAATATCGGCAAGGAATTTGCGGCGAATCTTTCTACGTACTGGAAGCTATTCTCCGGTTTTGACGGCACGACCGTATCGGAATGTGACACCAGAATCCGGACATTTCTGAATTCCCGTTATGAAGATGACAGAGAAGACAATGCCATCACATTAAGGACAACAGGAACCGATGAAACAGCGTATTATGTTCTTCGCACGCACAATGAAGATGTCAGAAAAGTTACAGGCGGAACAGCAGAAAAACTTGAAGATTCCGCGTGGCTGATTCGCGCAGAGCAAAGTGAGGTAAGGATTACGCTTGGAGCATCGGATCAACGGTATTACTATGAGAAAGGGGCGAAAAACGAATGAGAGTCTGCATTGTTGCGGAAGGATGCTACCCTTTCGTCGTAGGAGGTGTTTCAAGCTGGGTACACAGCCTGATCCAGCTGTTTCCGGAAACGGAATTTGTGATTCTTGCAATTGCGGCAAATCGTTCCCAGCGGGGAAAATATGCCTATGAATTGCCGAAAAATGTGTCTGCGGTCTATGAACTTTATCTTGACGATGTGGACTGGAGCGGCAGCAAGAAACTGCACAGAAAACGGCTGAAAAAAGAACAGTATCAGGCACTGCGCAGTCTGATTCTGGATCAGGACATCGAGTGGGATGTTTTGTTTGACCTTTTCCAGAAAGAAAATGTTTCCCTGAATGCGCTGCTGATGGGGGAGGATTTTCTGAATGCGGTCAGAGACTGCTATAATCTGAAATACAGTCAGATTGTCTTTTCTGATTTCCTGTGGACGATGCGTTCGATTTATCTGCCGCTGTTTCTCACCATGCAGACGGAAATACCGCGTGCCGATTTGTACCACTGTGTTGCAACCGGTTATGCGGGGGTTCTTGGTGCCATGGCAAAACACTTCTACGGCAGCCGTCTCCTGGTTTCTGAGCACGGAATTTACACCAGAGAGCGGGAAGAAGAACTGATCAAAGCCAAATGGGTAGAAGGAATCTATAAAAATATCTGGATTGACCAGTTTCGAAAAATGTCAAAGCTGGCGTACAACGAAGGGACGCTCATTACATCACTGTTTGAACATGCACGGGAACTGCAGATCGAACTTGGCTGCCCGATCGAAAAAACCATGGTCACGCCAAACGGAATCCGTGTGGAAAATCTGCAGAATATTCCGGGGAAAACGGAAGAAGATGAAGGAAAAATCAACATCGGTGCGGTACTGCGTGTGACCCCGATTAAAGATGTCAAAACGATGATTCAGGCATTTGGTTTTGCGAAAGAAAAAGATGACCGTCTGAAACTCTGGATTATGGGACCATGGGAAGAAGACCGGGAATATGCCGAGGAGTGTTTCCAGCTTGTCTCGGATATGGAAATCCCGGATGTTGTTTTTACCGGAAGAATCAATATCCGCGATTATCTTGGAAGAATGGATGTGACCATTCTGGAAAGCTATGCGGCGCATAAGCCGGTGATTGCAACGGATGTCGGAAACTGCTATGGACTGATTTACGGGGAAAGTGATGATTTCGGTGCGGCCGGAATTGTCACGCATATCATGAATATTGAAGAAATCGCGCAGGCGATGCTGGATATGGCGGCAAATGAAAAAATGCGCCTGGAAATGGGAGAGACCGGCTATCGCCGTGTGATGAGAAATATAGAGTAGAATATATGCAGAAAACATACTGGGAGATTTACCGGGATTTCGCAGAACAGATGGGGCTGGAGTGGAAGGAAGAATCGGTAAAACTGCCGGATAAGGAAAAGTAAAACCGGAGCAGGCACAAAAAAGGAGGAAGAGGATATGGCAGGAATCGGAGTTCGGCTGAATCGGATTTTTGAAAAAAATACACTTACGACAAATCTGGTTGGATTTTTCTACAGCACCGTAGTGACGGTTGCGCCCATGTTTGTCATCATTATCAATCTGATTTTAATGGAATATCTGCTGGATTTTGCCAGTGTGGGATATGTGACAAGAGAGCTGTTTTCCTGCACGATTCTTTATACCTTTATCTTTTCTCTTCTGACGGCGTCCCCGTTTAATGCGGTGCTGTCCCGCTATATGTCTGATGTGATCTACGAAGAGCGGTATCAGGATATTTTACCCTGCTATCATATTGGTATGCTTCTGAACATTGGTCTCAGCTGTCTGTTGGGGATTCCGTTCTGTCTCTGGGAACATTTTGTGGGAAAGGTACCAACCGCATATGTATTCTGTGGCTTTTGCGGTTATATCAGTCTGGTGCTTGTTTTTTACTCGATGATTTATCTTTCTATTTGCAAAGATTATCAACGGATTTCACAGTATTTTTTCTTCGGCATGCTGGTGGCATTTGTCCTTGCCCTGATTTTACACTTTATTCTGAAGTGGGAGACAACATGGAGTATGCTGTTTTCTCTGACGATCGGATTTTTTGTGACGGCAACGCTGGAAAATGCGCTGATCCGCCGGTATTTTGTGCGAAATAGCAATCATTACCGGCCGGTACTGCAGTATTTTAGGAAATATTGGAAATTGATTTTTACAAACTTTTTGTATATCCTTGGGTTATACATTCACAATTTTGTGTTCTGGACAACGGATATGCGGATGGAGATTGCAAAAAGTTTCGTATGTAACCAGCCATACGATATGGCATCCTGTCTCGCCATGTTTACCAACATTTCCGCAACGATCATCTTTATTGCGCGTGTGGAGATGAACTTTCACGAAAAATATA
>OCHG01002010.1_pt1 | contig 11728 bp, 9 predicted proteins | sample 1538801 | NCBI WGS metagenome assembly OCHG01 (sample SAMN04571727, study PRJEB22368) | human gut metagenome | biome: human gut; material: stool | host: Homo sapiens | place: Luxembourg | collected 2012-09-20 | reverse complement strand
CTGGGAAATATGAGTATCGCCAATGCCCTGGACCTTCTCGTTGGCGCTCTTGAACGCCTTCGAGCTATCGGAGAGCGAATCGGCGACCGCCTGCAGCGCGGACACGTTGATTGTCCCGTCCTGGAACAGCTTACCGGGCGTTGCCTGAGCGAGATTATCGGCCATGGGGACCAGCGCGCCGCTCGAAACATCGGACAGAGCGTCGACCATGGTGCGGGCGGCGTTAATATCGCCGCCGTACACCGGAATGAACGAAGCCATCGTCCACACCGGACTCGAGGTCTCCTTCTTCATGCTGCTGCAGAGCTCGTCAATTTTTTTCGCATCGTCGGGCAGGGTCGAAAAATCGCCCGACGTGACCTTGTCCTTAAGGCCGCCGACGATCTCGACTGTTTCCTTTGCCTGGCTCTTCACGGTTTTTGCCGAGTTAAACAGCATGAAGCCACTCACGCCAAAAGCGACAAGAACCACCGCGACGATGACAGCAACAACGGCTGCAACGCGGCGCTTCTTGCGCTCGCCCTTGCGATGGCGATGGCGAACCAGGCCGTTCGAGGTCGGGCTCGTCGAGGAATCACCGCCGTAGTTCAAGCCAAAATCGTAATAATCTTCTTTAGAGCCCGAGCCCTTAAACTCGGCACCGTCGTCATTGAGACGGGCAAACGTGCCGGTTTCGGAAGCGCCCGTATAGATAGTGCCTAGGTTACCCGTAAGCCCTGCGTCTCCAGCAGAAGAAGCACTATTGGCGGGATTGGCAGAGTTGACGGGGCCGGCGTTGTGGGCGCGATTAGCGTTGTTAGCGGGGCCAGTGGAGCCGGCGACATTTGCACCGCCCGTTGGCGCCGGACGGACCCCGGCCGACGAAGCCGCAGAGCCCGCCCCGCCCGGAAATGCCTGCCTGCCTACGCGACCAGCCTGTTTTGCCTTTTGAGACTGTTCGTACAGAGCGGCAAACATCGCCGTTTCGCCCGGAGACGTACGGTTGCCAGCACCGTTTTGGCTGGATCCACTCGGTACGCCAGCGTTTCCAGTCCCATTTGAACGCGGCGGAACTGCAGGGCGCTCGCCGTCGCCGTTCTTAAAGTGGTTACCAGCCATAGAGGAGTCCTCGCAATACTAAAAGTCAATAACGCTACTAGTTTATGACATATTTGGCATCGTCAGTTAAACTCCAGATGCAGGCACCAATTCACGAAATTGTGGTGCAACACCGTGTCCGTCTGGGCAGCGGCGTGAGCTATACCGTCAGAAACATCATCACGATAATCATGGCAAAGCCGATAAGGTCGGTCGGCAAAAATACCGTGCCCAGCATAACGGCGCTGGTGATGGTCGCCGAGACCGGCTCCACGGTTCCGATGAGGCTCACCGAGCCGATGTCCTTAACGCCCTGCATATACAGCATGTAGGCAAAAAACGAGCCAATGACCACAAACACCGCGAGCGCCTCGATACCGGCAGCATCGAGCACCGGCATATGAGCCCACGGCTGCACGAAGACGCACGAGACCACGCCCGCTGCGAGCATGGCAGAGCCTGTAACGATGGGGCTGCCGTATTCGGGCAGAATCTTGGCGGGCTAACCGCACACATAAGGCCTGCGACCAGACCAAGCGGCGATATGCTCAAACTGGTCGGGTCGCCGCCGGTAGCGATTAAAAAGGTGCCACCGAGGGCCAGACCAATGCCGATCGTCTCGCGAGCGCGCGGCATGCGGCGATCGACCACGCAGGCGTAACCCATGATGATGACCAGCTGCAGGCACTGGAGCACCGTCGCGGTTCCGGCATTGGTCAGACGCACGGCCGAAAGATAGCAGAACTGGTTGAACAGCAGGCCAAAAGCGGTAAAAAGCAGCAGTTGCCTACGGTCGGCGGGCGTGGTCCAGAGCCTAACCAGACGCTCGCGATCGCGCGTGACCACCACGGTCATAAAGAGCAGGCCGGCGAGAATCTGGCGCACACTCATAAGCCACAGGGTATCAACGTGATAAGTATCGAACAGGAAGCTCGCGCTTGTGCCCGAAAAACCCCAAAACGAACCGCCCGCCAGCGTGGCCAGAACGCCCGTAATCATCTTGCGCGACGACGCATCGTTGAGGCGCTCGCGCCATGCACGGCGGGTGCTGCGGCTGAGCTCGTCAGTTCCCTCGGGCACGACAAAATCGGACGCCGCCGTCATCGGTACCGAAGCCTTTTTGCGTGCACGCTGCGCTGAGCGCTCCTGCTCCATTCCACTCCCCCGAAATCAATTGGCAACAAAGCGCTCAAACTGTAGCACGAATATTGGTATGAAAAAGCAGACGATTCGGAACATCTATGGGCGTCCCAATTGCAGGGACGAAAGGCACCGAAGAGCTATGCCGATCGGTTGGAATCGTCTAGGGCGCCGGGATCGGTTTCCACACTTCCCCCAGTATGCTCGTCGTCGCTCTGCTCCTTAGCGTCGTCCTGGCCTTCCTGCTCGCTACGACGCTTTTCGCGAATCTGCTCCACGGCAGCACGCAGGGCGGCCTCGTCCTCGGCGCGTGCCACCTCTTGTGTGGTTTTGACCATATGGCGAATCTCGAGCACCAGCAGCACGATCAGCGGCACCACGATAAGCGGGAAGAACAGAAGCGGGTTGGTGAGCAACGAGACCACCACGCCCAGGCCTGCCGACACAAAGACCACGCGGCCCACCACATCGGCGGCGGGTACGGGCGCGGCGTCTTCGACCGGATTGGCATCGCCCTTGGTGCGGTAGACCGGCGTGCCGTCGGCCGCATCCTCCACGGCAACGATGCGGTGCGTGTTGAGCGAACCCTCCAGCGCGTCATCGGACGAATGGAAGGTGATGATATCGCCCACCTGGTAGACCTGGCTGTTGTCGGTATCGACGACGATAAACGAATGCACGGGAATCGCCGGCTCCATCGAGCCGGTCAGCGTGCGCATAAAGCCATAGCCCATGATGGTGGGAATCTCGCCGGCGGGCGTGAACACCGTGCGCAGCAACACCACAAAGGCGACCAGGATCACCACGGTCGCCAGCACGTTGATCACACGAAGCACGTGCTTCATCATTTGTCGTCGTCCCTTGCGGAAAGTGCAGCGTCGGCGGCGTCGGCGGCATCCTTTGCAGAAGGCGCGGCATCGGTCGCGGCACCCGCGTCGCCCTCGGCACCCGCAGCCAGCTCGCCAGCATCGCCGCGCAGACGAGCCAACAGATAGCGCGACAGACTGTTGCCCTCGGCACGGCGTTCGGCACGGGCGCGATCGCGCTCGGCCTGCTCCAGCTCGTGCGCCAACGAGTCCAAGCGCTGCTGCATCTCGGCGCGGGCGGACTCGAGCTCGCGCTCGTACGCGGCCTTGGCGGCGGCGAGTTCCTGCTCAATACGCTTCCCCGCCTCGAGCTCGGCCGTAGCGATACGCGCGTCGGCGTCGGCACGAGCCTCCTCGGCGGCGCGCGTGGCGGCATCGCGCTCGGCAGCGGCTGCGGCGACCTTCTCGCTGGCGTCCACCGTAGCCTGCTCCACAGCAGAGTCGGCGGCCGCACGCGCGGCATCGATTGCGGCATCGGCTGCCTGCTGAGCAGCGGAAACCTTCTCATCGGCCGCGGCGACGGTGTCGGCGAGCTTCTGCTCCGTTACAGCAGCAGCGGCGTCGGCCGCCTCGGCCGCGGCACGGGCATCGCGCTCGGCCGTCAGCTGCACTTCCTCGATCTGCAGCTGGGCGGCGTCCAGCTTGGCATGCAGCTCGGCCACCTCCTTGGCAGAAGCCTCGCGCACGCCGGCAAGCTCGGCCGCGGCAGCATCCTTGGCGGCCTGCAGCTCGGCGGCATCGATCGCCGTCTTGGCAGCCAGAGCCGCGGCGGACTCGCTCTTGACCTGCGCAACCTGCTCGGCGGCCGTCTGCTCGACGGCTGCAATCTTGGCATCGGCATCAGCACGGACGGCAACCACCTCGGCATCGGCCTCGGCACGCATCTGCGCCAGCTGCACCGCCGCGGTCTCACGCGCCTCGACAGCGTCGGCCTCGGCAGCCTTCTTGCCAGCCTCGACATCCTCCAGCGAGGCGCGCAGCTCCTCGACATCGGCCTCGGCAATCTGTGCGCGCTGCGTCAATGCCAGCTCACGCGTCTTGGCCTCGTCCAGCTCGTCGGCCAGGTCGTCGCGCTCGTCGGTCAGCGCATGGGCCTGAACCTTCCAAGACTTGACCTGCCCCTGCAGCTCCTCAATCTGCTCGCGAGCCTCGGCCAGCGCCTGCTCGGCATCGAGCTGGGCCTGCGTGACCTCCTCCACAAACACGCGACGGACCTCGACATCGGGCAGGTCGGGGCTATCGACCTGCACCTCCTTAATCTCCTTAATAAACTTGGGCGCCACCGGCTCGGGATGCACGCTCTCGAGCTCCTGCAGGTTGCGCTCGTCGTCGGTCAGGCTCTTAAAGACGGTGTAGTTGTTGATGAGGTTGGTGTACATCTGCACCATGTACTCGTCATCGAACGCCAGCGCCTGCTGCTGGACGTCGATGTTGTAGCCCACCTTGTCATAGCGCTCCATAAACTGCCACAGCTGGTAGCACTTGCGGTAGTTGGGGTCCTTCATGATGAGGTTGGTGCGCTGGATGGGGCTGCGGACCGCGCTGCAGCCGTTCATGATCTGGCAGAACGACGCACCGCGCAGTGCCATGACCAGGCGGCGCACGCGGTCGATGCGCATAAAGACGTCCATGTTGTCGGCGTCGTTCTCGGCAAAGCTCTGGCGGTTCTTGACCGTCATCTCGACGTTGTACTCGATCTCCTCGTACGCGTCGTCGATCTTGCTGTGCATCTTAAAACGGTTGCGGATCTCGTTGCCCGTCGACCAAAAGATCACGTCGGTACGCTTGTCTACAAACGTCAGCAGGCGCTGAATCAGGTGGTAGATAAAGCGGTTCTCGTACAGGTCGTACGTCTCGACGGTACTGACGTTGAGGATGCGCGTGGGGTGGACGTCACCATCGTCGCTCGGCGCCAGGAACTGCGTGTTCTGGCTCAGATGGCGAACGCTATCGGCGCTGATCTTTTTGGCGAGCGAGACCGGCACCACCTCTTCCTCGGTGGTGATAAAGCGGCGCGGATTTTCGATGATGGTGTTGATGGCGTCGAGCGAGTCCTCGATCATGCTGATCCACTCCTCGTCCACCACCTTGACGAGCTCCTCGCGCTGCTGCTCGATCGTGGTGCCCGAGGCCTGCGCCATCTCAAACAGATAGCGGAAGTAGCGGCTGTCCTCCTGGATGGGCTCCATCTGCTCGGAGAAGCTGGTATAGAGGTCCTGAATGGTCTCGGACATGGGTTACTCCATAGGTTGGATCGATCGGGAAGGGGCGCGGCGACACCACACTGGGCAAACGCTACTGATTGTCTTGTCCCACGCCCCGCGCTTACGGCATTAGTAGAAGTTCTGGATCCGCTGCAGATACATGACGGAATCGGGCAGGCCGCCCTCGCCAAAGGTCTTCTCGATGTACTCGATCAGGCCCTTCATCTCGTCGCGCACAAAGCTCACGTTCATGGACTCAAACTTTTTGAGCACCTTGCGGGCAATGATGTAGTCCATGCCGCCCAGCTCGGTGCCGCCGCACGCCACGTACACGGGGATAAAGTCGTACATCTGCTTGATGATACGGTTACCAAAGGCCAGCTTAAAGCGGGTCTGCAGGTACTGGTCCAGCTTGTGCATCTTCTGGAGCAGCTCCTCGTCGATCACGTACTCGACCTTGGCCTTCTGGAACAGATACTGCAGATGCTCGGCCGTCACGTGCACGCGCTCGTGCGGCTCGCACTCAAACGCGTCGGCGCGCTCGTTGAGCTCGATGGGAATCGCGCGGTCGTACACCTTGTCCGTGATGGTAAAGGTAGAGTCGTCGTTGTTGGCCGTGCCGATAAACCACAGGCTGTCGGGAATGGTGAGCTTTCCGTCGTGCAGACCCTTGGGGTCGGCGGCCCACTGGGTAGGCACCAGGTCGAGCACCCACTCGTCGTGGCTGGGCATCTCGAGCACCGACAGGATCTCGGCAAAGTAGTACTCCACGCGGGCGAGGTTCATCTCGTCGAGCACGATCATGGACGGGTCCTGGCGCAGCCCCGCCTCGTACACGGCACGGAGGAACTCTGTCTCGTTAAAGCGCTTGGAAAACTCGTTGAAGTAGCCCAGCACCTCGGTGCGATCGCGAAAACTCGGCTGCACCGACACGATGGTTGCGGGGTTGTCCAGATAGCGGCTAAAGCTGTATGGCAGCGACGTCTTACCGGTACCCGAAATGCCCTCCAGAATCAGCAGCTTGGAGGCGGCCATGCCGGCCACAAAGCGGCGGATGACCTCGGGCGTGTAGTAAAGCTTCATCTGGCTGCAGGCGAACGCGCGGAAGCTGTCGACAAAGTCCTCCAGCGAGATGGCATCGTCGTAGACCGGGGGCTCCCAGTCGCGGTACTTAAGGTCCACAAGGGACAGCTTGGGGAAGCGGTTGGCCTGGGCGATCTCTTTTTCCTCGGCAAGAGTCTTGGCCTCGACGGTGGCCTTGGCCATAGCGGCCGCGGCGTCCTTGACGCCCTCGCCATCGAGCGCGAGCGACGCGTTGCCCGACACCACGGCAGCCGTGGCGCCCTCGCTCGCAGGCGCGCCCGCGGCGGCGCCCACCACGTTGCCCACCGTGGGCAGGTGGTCGTCGGCCAGGGCCGAGGCGCCCATGTACGGAATCTGCTTGGTGCCGCCCATGGCATTGACCTTGAGCGCCAGCAGCTTGTTCTTCTCGTCCATGAGGTCGAGCACCTGCTTGTTGAGGCGGCCGATCTCGCGATAGAGCGCCTTGTTGGACGTGTCGTCGCGATGCAGGCGGCGGTTGATGCGGTAGCGGTGGACCAGAATGGCCACAATCAGCACGGGGACCGCGATGAGCATGGCAAGCAGAATGACCGCGCCGATCTTGCCCACCAGGTCAAACGTGGTGAAGTAGGTCATAAAGATGTTGAAGTACTCAACCCAGCCAAACACCAGCAGGTCAAGGATGGAGCTCACGACGGCAACGACGTTGTAGACGACCTTTGCCAACAGCTCCCAGGCAAATCCCAGAAACTCACTCACCGTCGGTACCCTCCTGCTTGGTCGCGTTCATCGCCGCCTCGGCCTCAGCCTTCAGACGACGAGCTTCCTCGAGCTTGGCCTCGGCCTGGGCGAGCTGCTCGGCGGCGTTATCGGCCGTGACGGTTGCGGTGTCGCCCTTGCCCTCGGCATCCACGATGGCAGCCGCGGCGGCCAGGCGGTCCTCCTCGGCCATAGCGCGCTTGAGGTTCATGCCCACCACGATGAGGTGATACACCTGGTAGATAAAGAACAGCAGCATGGGCAGGACAATCACGATGAGGAAGCCCATGGAGCTGGACAGGAAGTCCATGACCTTGCCCATCTGCGGCAACGAGAACAGGTACTTACCAACGATGTCGCCATCGCTGATGATGTGCGTATCGGCCACGTCGTTGTTATCGCCCTTGGTGGTAAAGCTGCGCATGCCGTTAACCTCGTCGATGGCGGCGATGCGGTGCGTGTTGAGCGCGTACTCGTTGTCGATGATGGTATGGAACGTCACGATGTCGCCCACCTCGAGCTTGGAGGTGTCGCATTTTTGGATGATGATGAGGTCGCCCTTGTTAAACGTGGGCGCCATGGAGTCGGACTGCACGGCGAGCGGGGTGAAGCCGGCGATGTCAGAGACGCTGCCGTCCTCGTGCGTGGCGAGCGTGGTAAACGCATACAGGGCCGCCACCAGGATGATGATCCACATGACGACGCTCAGCGCGATGGATGCGACTTTTTTAACAGATTGCATGATGTCCCTTACTACCGTGTCTGTCTAGGTCGTGCGCGGCCCGGCGGCCGCCGTGCGTATCTACTGTTCCTCGATGCCCTCAAAGCGCATCGAAACCGAATAGTTAGCTCCCTTTAGCATATTAGTGCAATTTGGGTCCGTTCCCTCGAGCCATATGCGAACGGTTACCGGCTTATCCGTATCTTTTATCAGGTCGAACATGTCGCTGACCGCGGTGGCCGTGCCCGAGCCGAGCCCAAAGACGGTGGCCGCGCTAGATGAGCCCCCGCCCCCGTTGGGGTTGTAGACCCAGGTGTGGCCGTCGGCGGTAAAGCTCATGCGCATGGCGCTTGCCATGCCCTGCGTGTCGGAGCTAAACCGCGTGCCGGATGCGCCGTTGTCGCCGTCCTGGCCGGTCAGGCGCACGCACAGGTCCGTGCTGCTCATAAAGTGCAGCGTGAACTCCAGGTAGGCGCCGGTGGCGGGATCGGCGGTGGAGCCGTCCTCGAAGGTGAAGGTCTGGCAGTCGCTCGTGGTGACGGGCTTGAGCTTGGACGCATCGATGTCCACGCCCTTTTCGCTAGCGATGCGCGCCGAGATCTGATCGAAGCCCAGGCTGTGCACGTATTCGTCGAACGTGGCATGCTCGTCCAGGTCAAAGCGCAGCGAGCCGTCGGCATTGGCGTCGATCATGAGCATGCGGGTCTTGGCGCTATCGGCGATGGAAAACCAGGCGAACGTTGCCATGGCTATCGCCACCAGCGCAAACAGCACCAGCACCATGGTGGTGGTGAGCTTGCGGCGTAGGTCGGTGTCGGCGGGGGCGGCGGTGCCGGGCCGGCGGGTAGCGGCGGTTGGACGGCGGTCGTCGGTAGCCGAGCGGCGGTCGTCTGGTTTAACGTGTGCCATTACGCCTCACCGTCCAAGGTCGCAAAGAGCGCCAGGTGCAAGGTGCCCGGATCTTGATAGAGATAGTCGGCGCTATCGGGGTCGGTGCCCTCGATGTAGTAATAGATGTCCAGGCGATAGGTCTGGCCCAGCGCCAGCGTGGCGAGCGTGTTTTGTGGACGCTCGGCCGTCTCGCCGGCGTCCAGCGTAAAGGCGGCAGGGTTCTGCGTCACGTTGGCACCGCAAGCAAGCTGGCCGTTTTGCCAGCCCAGCAGCATGCCCTCGGTGTAGCCCGCCAGGCCCGCAGGCGCGGTCGCAGGATGCTCGTCGCGATGGCCGCTATCGGAGCTGTCGAGCTCAAAGATGTTGTTGGCAAGCACCTGGTTGCTGCTCGAGATCTTTATGCCCACGCGGGCTGCGCGCAGCAGTTCGGCATCGGCACCCTGCGGGACCAGCGATTCGGCCAGATACAGGTTGACCTTGCCCCTTACTTTGCTGGCGCCCGTTCCGGTAATGGTGGGGCGCAGGTCGATCCAGCCGTGGTAGAACGCGGAGCCGTTGTCTTTTGCCTGCTCAAACACCGTGGCATCACCGGCAGAGTTGTTTTGCGCGCAGGCAGCAAAGCCGTTGAGGTCAAAGGTCGAGACCGGGTAGAGCGTCACGGCGCCGTTCGCGGTGGAAGTTAGGGAAACGTCGCCCTGCTGCGACCAGCTGCCGCGGTCGGCGTCACCCAGCTCCAGCACCAGCTTGGACGTGTCGCTGTGCACGCTCACCGAGTTGGTGTTGACCTTCATGTTGTTGGTAAACCAGGCATAGGTCGCGGCTCCCAAAGTGGCGGCAAGCGCCACCATAACGAGCGCGATGTAGGCACGCGCGCGGCGGGCGTGGCGGCGGGCGGCGGCGCTGGAGGAGACCGCGGGGTCCGTATTCTGGGTTTTGCCCTCGCAGTTATCTGCTGGCATACACCTCTGATCTTCCATGTCGCTCGTCCCCTTACGCCTTGGCCGCGGCAAAGGCAAGCTGCAGCACCACATCGCGGGCCTGGGCCTCGTCGATGCAATTGGCGTCGCAGCCTTCCATGTACACAACGTAGCGAACGCTTGCCACCTCGTTGGCGGCTAGCGTGCAGATGGGCGTGGCGCCTGCGCGCGCCGTGGGCGTGTCGCCGGTGCCGTCCATGCTGTAGGCGCTTATGGCGCGCGGAGGGTCGGCGGTGTAGGTCCAGCCCGAGGCGCCCGCCGCCACCACCACGCCGTCTTGCGCGGTGGTGCGCCTGCTGGTGGCGCCCGCGGTGTTGCCCAGGTCGTCGCAGGTAAAGATGTGTGTCTGCGTACCCGACTGGGTCGTGATCACAAGACCCAGGCGCAGTGCGGCCAGCAGCTGCGGGTCGCTCGTCACGCTCATCTGGCCCGGATACAGGTACACGTTGAGCGCGCTGTCGCCGCCCTTAAGGTACAGCGTGCCCGAAAGGGCATAGTCGTCCAGCCGCGCGGTGCAGTCGGCGTAGTCGGTCGTGATGCCCGCGGCGTTTTGGAACGTGCCGCGCCAAAAGCGGGAAAGGTCTGACGTCGAGATGGGATAGAGCGTCTTGTCGGCCGCGGCAAGCGCGGCCGTCGTGTCCCAGGGTCCGTTGGCCGAAAGACCAATCTGCAGATCGGAGCCCTCGTCGCTTACCGTGTGTGCCACGGGCGTCACGTTGGTGTAGCGCGAGTTGCTAAACCAGGCGTAGGTGGCGGCGCTCAGGGCAGCTACCAGCACCAGCATCCATGCGGCCGCAGCAACCATGCGGCGGCGCGAGCTTAGGATGTCTTTGATGTTCGATGTACTCATCCCCGGCCCCCTTACGAACGCTTGCCGGCAAAGCGCAGCGCCAGCGATTGCAGGCTGGTGGCGGCCAGGTTGTTGGTGCAGTCGGGGTCGCAGCCTTCCAGCCACACGTACACATCCACACGCACGGGCGTGCTGCGGTTGGCGCCCTTGGCGGCAGCGGGCAGGCTGCAGATCTTGGTCGTGGCCTCCTTGAGGCTCACGATACCGGTGTCTTCGTTGTAGTCACAGAAGTTTGCGCTGGTCAGCTGGTCAAAATGGACCGTGGCGCCGTCGGAGCGGCTGCTGTCGAGCACCAGGTGGTTCTGCTCGTTTTCGCCGGTGTCCTTGCCATCGAGCGTGTTGTAGCGCGCCTGGGGATTGTGCTCGCCCGAGACCTCAAAGACGTACTGGCCCGTAACGGTATCGCTTTTGCCCGGGGCATAAGTGACCAGCCCCACGCGAAGGGCGGTGGAAATGGGACTTGCCGAATCCTGCTCGGCAAAGTCGATGCCCGACAGGTACACGTCGGTTGCGGCCGAGTTGGTGGCCAGGTACAGGGAGGTCTTGTAGTAGTCGGAGTGCTCGGCCGCGCCAAACATGCTGGCAAACAGCGAGTCCTGCGTGGTTCCGCCGGTAAAGCCCGTTACCTTTTGAAAGCCGTTGAGCACGTTGTCGGTCGAGACGGGATCGAGCAGGCCCGCAAAGTTCAGGCCGGCGTTGGTTTTGTATTCGCCGTCGTACTCGTTGGAGATGAGAAAGGTTACGCCCGTGCCCGCGGCCATCTTGACGTCGGTGATATGACGGTTGGCGTTGTAGATGTACCAGGCATACGTTACGGCTCCGGCAACAGCAAGGGCCACCAGCAACGTGGCGAGCATGCGATTGAACTGTTTTTTCAGCGAACGCGCGTCCGACATGCCCCTCCCCCAGATGCCGTGCTGCAAACTACCTGGACACCATTTGCCCATAATGGAGTTATTTTACGCGAATGTGCAGTTCATCGGGGGTACAAACGCGACTTTCCGCGTGCTGTTCGCACTGCATCGGGGCGGATAGGGTCGCAAATCGCCGCTTTTTAAAAAATAGTTCTTGCCACTGGGCGGGAGCTCCGTTATATTATTCCCTGCGCACTCGCGCACCCTTGATCGGGCGTTTAGCTCAGGGGGAGAGCGCTTCCCTGACACGGAAGAGGTCAGAAGTTC
>OCHG01001987.1_pt1 | contig 11818 bp, 10 predicted proteins | sample 1538801 | NCBI WGS metagenome assembly OCHG01 (sample SAMN04571727, study PRJEB22368) | human gut metagenome | biome: human gut; material: stool | host: Homo sapiens | place: Luxembourg | collected 2012-09-20 | reverse complement strand
ATCGGCACCACGGAAGATATAAGAAGGATTCTTATCTTTCTTAATCTTCTTATGCTTGATGAGTAGCTCTTTTTCAGCCCGGATCCGCTCAAGCAAAACACTCGCCGGCTCGTCATTGGGATCTTGTGGAACTAACTTCCCCTGAACAGCCATCTGCAGTATTGAGTTTTTCAGTTGCTGAGCTGTCATGCGTCTTCCTCCGAAATATCAATTCCGAGAATCTGAGTAATCTGGGCAAGGATGCGGTCGATGTCTGCATTCAGGCTGGCACGCTTTTCCTGATACTGCTGGATCAGTTCCTTAGGGGGCAGGATTTCTTCTTCCTCATGAGGATAACCGCAAAGATCAAAATTGTAGTTTCTTGCAGCTATTTCATCAACAGAGTATTTCCTCGCTTTGTCAAAACCATCAACGACAATTTCCTGTTTATTCTCCATCCATTCAACGACCGGGGCAAAATGGCAGAATTGCATCGGCTTTGTCTTTGAGAAGTTCTTATATCCATCAGGCATATCTAAACGATAGAACCAAGTTTCCTTCGTTGGGGCAGTCCGATCGAAGAACAGGATGTTGGTGGTGATGGAAGTATAGGGAGCAAAGACGCTGTGTGGCATACGGATAACCGTGTGCAGGTTAAATTCCGAGAACAGCTTTTTCTTGATGGCCACCTTCGCATTATCGGTGCCAAACAGGAAACCGTCAGGAAGAATGACTGCAGCACGACCGTTCTTCTTCAGGCGATACATGATTACAGACATGAACAAGTCTGCGGTTTCGCTACTTGCAAGGTCGGATGGAAAATGGTTCTTCACATCGGCCTTTTCGTGGCCACCATAAGGCGGGTTCATTAGAATTACATTAAACTGATCTTCCTCCGTGTAGTCCAAAACATCTCGCAGCAAAGAGTTGTCGTGGTATATCTTGGGAACATCAATGCCATGCAAAAGCATATTGGTGATGCACAGGGTATATGGGAAAGGCTTCTTTTCAATGCCGTAAATCGATGTGGCGTATTTTTGCTGATCTTCAGCTGTCACGACCTGTTTGCTCAATTCGTTAAGCCAGCTGGTCAGGAAGCCGCCAGTACCACAAGCAAAGTCTGCGACCTTCTCATCAATCTTCGGTTTGATAACTTTCGCCATGAAGTCTGTAACAGCACGAGGCGTGTAGAACTCACCAGAAGATCCTGCACTCTGAAGTTCCCGAAGGATGGATTCGTAGATCTCGCCAAATGCGTGGCTCTCTTCATAGTCATCAAGTTCCAAATCATCGATAATATTGATTACCTGACGCAGCAGGACACCGTCTTTCATGTAGTTGTTGGCGTCCTCAAAAGTGGTCTTGACGATAGCTTTCTTGATGGGGGTCTCGGGAGTAACCTCCAGATTTTTTAGGGTAGGAAACAGAGTGTTGTTTACAAAATCCAGAAGTGTATCACCAGTCATCGCGCTTCCAGAGCGATCGTCTGCCGCCCAGTTGTTCCACCGGCAGTTTTCGGGAATGATAGAGGAGTACGGACGGTCAGTATACTCCCACTCCTCTTCCTTGGAGTTGTAGACCTTGAGGAACAGGATCCAAGCCATCTGCTCGATGCGCTGAGCGTCACCATTGACGCCGGCGTCGTTCCACATAATGTCCCGGATTCTCTTTACAAAACCTGATAGATTGCTGCTCATGAATTAACCTACCTTATATAGTTCATTTTCAAGTTCCTGGACGGCCTCGTTGTACTTGTCCACACCACCGAAGAGCTTGAATATTTTCTGGATCTTTCCGAACTTTGCAAACTGCGGGGTCGTGAGAATGGCCTCGTGCTCAAGTTCATAGATTCCAACATTCATGTACTGATCCAGAAGCGTTTCAAGGACTTCTCGTGCAACTCCATTATATTTGCTGAGAAAATCCTTCTTCTTAACATTGTTTGCACGCTCTTTTCGAGTCAAGGGCTTTTTGTCGAACGCAACATGGCAGATGAAGTCAAAATCATCCACATCAGACATGTTCTGCTCTGCCTTCATAGCCTCAAGGTCAATGCCTCTGCTCGCAAGCAATTCCTGAATCTTCTTTTTCTTTTCTTCTGCCGTCCACTGGCGAATAAAATTGTCCAGCGAGGCATATGTACCGATAATGTTTGTTTTTGTGTAATCGACAATACTTTCCTGACGAAGCAGTTTGCCATTCGTATCGTAGACGGATACGGTTTTATTGATGATATGTACTCGACATCCGTTCTCATCAACGATTGGCTTCTCGGTGGGGCTAGGAGGGGGTGGAGGATCAACTGGGCCAGGACCCGGACCAGGGCCGTGGCCTTGCCCCCCACCACGCTTGCCCTTTCCATAGTCTTCATCCATTTCAATCGGCCCATCCCAATCAGGATCAGCAAAGAGACTGGTCACATTACGAATGTCCATAACGACAAAGTGGGTCTTACCATCTTTCTCTCGGATTCGAGTACCACGACCAATAATTTGCTTAAACTCAGTCATCGAGTTAATCCATGCATCCAGGACAATTAGCTTGGTCATCTTACAGTCAGCTCCGGTCGAAAGCAGCTTTGAGGTTGTGGCGATGACGGGAGATTCAGATCCGACCGAGATGAAGTAATCAAGTTTAGCCTTGCCATATTTATCGCTGCCGGTGATACGAACAACATAGTCAGGATCTTCTTTCACCATATCCGCATTGAGATCCGCAAGTGCATTCCTCATTCGGAGTGCAGCATCCTCGGTAGCACAGAACACAATCGTCTTCGCCTTTCGATCCGTTGACTTTAGATATTTTGTGATTTCTGTGGCCACTTGCGTGATACGATCTTCGATTATGATGTTGTAGTCGTAATCTCGGTTGTTATATATGCGATCCGGAATTTCGTTTCCGTGGATATCCAGTTGGCCTTTGCGAGGTCTCCATCCGTCACCGATATCTGTTGTAATGTTGATTACCTTAAAGGGGGCCAAGAAGCCATCCTCGATGCCTTCTTTGAGGCTGTAAGAATACACCGGCTTCCCAAAGTAATCAATGTTCGAAACATATTGCGTTTCTTTTGGGGTTGCTGTCATACCGATCTGTGTTGCAGAAGAAAAGTATTCCAGAATTTTTCGCCAGTTACTTTCCTTTTTTGCCGATCCGCGATGACACTCATCAACGATCACAAGGTCAAAAAAGTCCTTGGTGAAAAGCTGCGCCAGACGAGCAACAGTCTCGTCACCGGTTGCTTCGTCTTCCTCGTCGTCATCCTTCCCGGTAAGTTGCTGGTACAAAGAAAAATAGACCTCATGAGAAGTAACGGTAAGAGGATCATCTTTTACAAAGTTGATCTTATGGATAGTCTTCTCAAGTGGTGCAAAGTCCTGTTGGATAGACTGGTCAACCAAGATATTTCTATCAGCCAAATACAGGATCTTTTTCTTCATACCACTCTTCAAAAGTCGGTAGACAATCTGAAACGCAGTATAAGTCTTGCCAGTACCAGTGGCCATAACCAGCAAGATGCGATTCTGACCACGAGCGATTGCATCGAGGGTTCTATTGACTGCATTTCTTTGGTAATAGCGAGGCGGATAGGTGTTTTGACCCGTGTAGTAGGGCTGTTGGATGATTCTTTCCTCTTCAGGAGAAAGGCCTGCTCCATTATTGGCGCCGGCTTTGAAGCGAGAATACAGTTCTTCTGGTGAAGGGAATTCCTCCATTGTAAGATCGCGCTCTACACCGGTAAGGAAGTCATGCTCTCTGAATCCATCACCATTTGAGCTATAGGCAAACGGAATATCCATTATCTTTGCATAATCCATTGCCTGCTGAAGCCCATCTGCCACAGAGTGCTTGTTGTCCTTCGCTTCGACAATGGCTATCGGGTTATTTGCTTTGAGATATAGCACATAATCCGCCTTCTTGGCCTCTTTCCTGGTGACCAGGTTGCCTCGCAGATTTATTTGCCCGTCTGTGATCTTGGCTTCCATCGTAATGAGGCCTAGATCCCACTTCTTCGTAATGGCAGGCGTAATAAACTGGAGTTTAATGTCCTCCTCGGTCATCTGTTTTTTTGATAGGACTGCTGCCATATGTTCATCCTCCCAACTTCCGATAATCTTTTGTTATCACAACCTGACACTCAAAAGAATTAAACTAAGAACGGCTGCACAACTGACAGCAGCTTCTTTGCCTGCTGTGAGTGGAAAGAGCACATTGCCTCCCAATCAGCCTCGTTTGTAATGCTGACTTCAGGCATCTTGTCATAGATCCGGCAACCTCTGACGCCTTCTTGGCAAACCCAAGTCAGTGCCTTGCCGTAGGCCGTTTCTATCTCAGAACGGTGGGTTTCAAGCAGTCTGTATACCGCCCGATTCTTATCATAATCGCCCTGATCAATGTAGATTTCCACACGCGCAGAATCGAAGTTTGCCACACAAGAAATCAAAACGCCCGGTTTATTGGTGCCGCCATAAACCGCGTTGTTCTTTTGAGGATTCGCATTCTGGAAACTGCCGGTTGTCTTCTGGATCAATGGCAGGGCTTTCTCCCAGTACTTTCTTCTGATCTTATGGCGCTCTGCCTCGTCTTCAGATCCAGTGTCTTTTGCATCATCAAGAAAGAACACCAGATCGGATGAATCCTGCTTGTACTGCTCAAAGAACTTCCGCAGTAGATTGATTTTATACTGAGTGGCAGTACCCGTCCAGACATAGATATCCTCGTCAATCTTGACGCAGCTGGAATAATTCTCGGCAGTTCTTCCCACATGAATTGAGAGTTCAACACTGTCGTCGGCATCGGCCAGATAATTAAGATAAGACTTGTCCGCATTATGGAGTTCTTTCAGAACAGCAGCATACATTTCAGCCCAAGATGTTGTGTCATGCTCTATGCCACGGAACCTGTATTTGACGAGGGTCCGCCCTGTGAGGTTTATTTCATCATCAAGGGCCACTTCATCATATTGCTTTTGCGGTGGCGTATACGAACTTGCCGCATATGGCCAGAGTTGGATTGCCTGTTGAGTCAGATATCCACATCGTTCTTCTAATTCAGCCAGTCCCCAGTGTTCCTTTTGCGCTATGCGCTGATTCATCTTTATCCCGCTCTGAAGATATCCATCCTGCATGGTTTTCTTTTCGGAGAATGGGCTATTACTGTACTTTGAGTTGTATGCTGTCAGGGTGAGATTTGCAAGGCGATGAAGCCAATCGCTATGGATAGTCTCCGCATCGTCTTTCAATTCGCTAATCCAGACCGGAGTGAGCTTTTGAGGCATGATATGTTCGATGGTATATTCTCCGCTATCCAAACGGCCATAGATTTCTTTATATTCGCTGCTATCACCATTCTCCAATCTTTCGAATAGATAGGCCTTATACCGAGGTGGCATAGCATAGATGTTCTTGTTTTTCAGTCCCTCGGCAAATGCCTCGTCATCAGGGAATGCCGCCTTCTCCTTCTTGGAAATCAACACATATTTCAGCTTTTCGATGAACATGTTGTAGGTTCCATCAAAACGCCTGATGTCGGAGCTGAGTGTCAGGAAAACCTTGGCCAGTGTATTGGAGGGAAGATCACAGATAATTCGGCGCAGCAAATAGGACTCTACGATCCGGCAGGTCTCAGTGACCTCGTCTACAGTCAATATGCCTTCCTCCTGGAGCCGCAGCACCTCCATCAAGAAGGGGCGAGTAACACTGCTCTCAAACCGATTCAAACGGAAAATGGATGCTTTCAGTTTCGTGGGGAAGCTCTGGTGGCCGACCAGCAGCTTGTTGTACCTCTTGGCATAGGCCAGAAGATCCTTCATGATTTCTTCCATCTCGCCGGTACGCTTATCGGCAAACGCCTTAAAATCGGTGTAGATGTCCTTCATGCTGGTGATCTTCTTTTGTTTGATGCTTAGATAGTCACGGATGAATGGGCTGACATCGTAGGAATTGTTCTGCTTATCGTAGCCCGCATTCTTCTCAATGGGGTTCCAGTAACTATCGTAGTAACGCTCCTGTTCCTCAATGTCGAGGCCCATCAGGACGAAGTTCCGGATTTTGTCGCCCTCATTCAGTTCGAGTCCGGTAGAGTTGAGGCTCTCAAAAACGAGCTGAGGATCATCGTCAGGAGGTGTCAGCGTGATGTCGATGATCTGCAGCTTTTCAACGGCCTTGAAGAGCTGGTCGATTGTAATGGCTTGCTTTTGGATCTCATTGTAGAAGAACAGATAGTTCTGTGTGATGTTTGAAGAGCGTGCGAAATTTTCAGGATCTCCCCACAGGCGATCATAGGCATCCTGGTCACCCTTGATAGGTTTTAATTTGACCTTTCGGTTCTTAGGGTTAATCTCATCCACTAAATATTTCTTGGTGATCTGCGCATAAAGAGTATCGTCCTCAGGAACAACCTTTCCATCTTTGATCAGGTTGGCCATAGCCAAAAGGAGCAGGGAAACGGTTGTAATGCGTTGCTGACCATCAATGACGAGGTAGTCAGAACTACTGCCCATAGGGTCGCTTACAGACACGATTCCTCCAAAGAAGTGCCACCGCTTCTTGTTTTGGATCGTCCGAACAAGATCCTGGTACAGCTTTTTGCAGTGCTCCTCGCGCCAATCATAGTTTCGCTGATAGACAGGAATGATCAGCTTGTCCGCATTCTTCAAATAATGAGTGAGAAGTTTTCCTTGGCCGTTCATAATTTGCCCTCCAGCCCATCAGTGGCGTTCTTCTTGCCGGGTTTCTTATATTTCTCGGAGTAACCGATATACTTTCCGCTCTTTATTCTGGCATCCACTGGCTTTTCTGCGTCTTTCGGAAGGAGCCAACAATAACCAGCACGCTCTGCGCCCGGTATCCGCCCTTGAGAGCAAAGCGTTTGAATACGCCTGTTAGATAGGTTCCATTTAGTTGCTGCTTCGCTTATGGTCATATAATCCATCTCGACACCTCACACATAACAAAGAGGCCCTGTCGTGGCAGAACCTCTAAATGGCTGCCAAAGTACGCAGCTGTAAAACTATCAAGTATCAAGTTAATAATACACCATCATGCGAATAATATCAAGCCAGCTATGTGGATTAGCTACGACCATTTCGTGAACAATTGGCACAGACTCCCCGGTTTGCACCTCCCTTGCCACCGTAAGAGGACATCTGCACATCCTGCTTAATTCGGCCGCAAACCGTACACATGATCCATCGCCGATTGTAGCGATCCACTGTCCATTCTTCAGAGGTCGAGTCGTAGCTCTGGCAGATCCGGATATATTCCGCATCCAGCTCCTCTTGCGTAGGACCGACTGGGACCACAGGCCTAGCAGCATACGGTATTGGACGAGTATAGACTGATCTTCGCTCGAAAGATCTTTCTCGATCTTCACGCAGCCGGATCTCTTCTTCATTCGTTCTCCTGATTTTATCGATGTCGGATAGCCGATCTTGCAAATCTCTCTTGAAGTCTTCTTTCTTTTGAATTCCCGCACCTGCAACACAGAGGCAGCAAGGTGGCTGCGCAACATTGAAATGACAATGGGCACAATCTATCCACCGAGCAGAATACTTGCCCTTATATTTTCCAAATGAAATCGGGCACAGGTTGCCGGTTCCATGCTCCGGGGGCGAAACCGCTACAGCGTAGTACTTTTGCTTCCACTGTTCTTCCAGACGGCTGAAGACCCATTCGGTACGGTCGTTATCTTGAAGTACGCTTTGAAGCCTATCCGGGGTAAACTCCGTATCTTGGTCAATCTTCGGCATGGAGATTAACAAAAGCGAGTAGTCCTCCGCTTTTGCTTCTTCCGCCAGTTTCACACTATCATCGTCATCATAATAGCGGTCAAAATTCAACAGGATTCTTAACGGTGTCCCTTGCATGGTCACGCGCAGCAGCGGTGGATAAGACAGGGGTTCGCACTCGAAAGCGACAGAGTCAATCTTCAATCTTCGTGTTTCCTGCAAGAGTTCTGGATCATGCCATGCCGGAAACCGCAACATTACTGGGGGCAACGCCAAAAAGCCACTCTGTTTCAACGCTTCGGCAAACGCCTTATAGATGGCCACCTCGCTTGCATACATACACTCGTAATTTGAAACATGAGCAAAGTGGTGGCGCCGCCGCGTTCCTTTTCGTGCCTCAAATGGTTGCAGACAAGCTGCACAGATGCAGTTGCACTTTTGACCGCTTGGCACCTCGGAGATATGTTTCAACTCGCCGGTTAGCTTATTGACGCCGAAATAGATATGACTCGCTGAACGCTTGCTCGTTGAATATGGAAAGCGCTGATGTTCTTTGCCATATGCACCTCGCTATATTCTACCGAGATTATCTTTGAAGATCACTTGCGTTCGAATACAAAACTGATACGGTCTTGGTATTCAGGCAACTGCTCCAGATAGACATTAAGGCGCCGTGCTACCTCAGCACGCTCCAATGCTGATGCTTCTACCGGGCTTAGGTCGTGCCCACCTTCCTCCATGATATCCACTGCCATTTCATACAGCAGCTTATCCAGAAGCTCTTCGGGGCTATCAATTACAAGGCAGTCCATGTCGCCGACAGTACCACGGCAACTATCGATGCTGATGTAGATATACCCGACCTTACCAGACCATACAATATCGAAGTATGGAGTTGTTTTGATGTACTCGGAGAATACGCTCATGACTCGTTCAATGGCCTCTTTCACGCTGGTGTCATATTCCTTTTTCATGTCGGAGCCCTCCTTAAAATCGAATGGATGGGAGATGCACCTCTCCATACTTATCCGCTTCATGGATAATGCGAGGATAAGCACAGTAGAAGAACAAACCTCCTTGCTTATAATCCGTTCCTGTCCGGAACTCGTTGATTAAATTGTTCTGACATTCCCGGCATTGGTTGTTATGCCAATCGTGCGTTTTCGGGCATATGTACCAGTCCCGTGGATTACCCTTGATTCGGCTGCACTTCGGCGCATAGGGTTGGTTATCACGGAGGAAGGCATCAAACCGCTTCCGCTTGCTCAACAGAATGTTTTGTAGGCCGTCTTCAGTAAAAAGATCTGGCGCAAAACCATCATCAATGAAGAATCGGCGATAGTCGGCATACCCGTCATCATCTACGATCGCCCACTCCACCTTCACGAGCTATTCGCAACCGTCGTCATCATGGCCTTCGGTGAGCTGCAGAACGACTGCTATATCTGTGGATCGCTGAGGAACAACTGAAGCGAGCACGCGATTCGGCCACTTCCACACAAACTTGTTCTCATCATCCAGGCTGCTGGAGATATACTCATTCCCAAAGGCGTAGGACTCATCGAACACCCAAATCACCTTATAGCCGGCCCTCGTGTAGAACTTATTGCGCCGTTCAAATTCACCGGCAGAAATCGGACTGTGCTGAAACTCAATGACATGATGCCGGGGTCAAAAGGGCATTGTGCAACAGGTGGTTGTGCATGGTACACAAAATTTGGTCTAATTTCCGCCTGCTTTGGCTGGTATTGGAGGCTGCATCTCGCACCATTTTTGTGCATGCTAACATTTCAAAATCAAAAACGTCCTTTTGACCCCGGCATCATGACATAGCCGCCCATCAAGATGTCTGCACGATGGCATTCGCCCCTGTGTTCCACGACAATCTCACGAACATTTTCGGGAAAACGCGATTGCCATCCTCGGTGCCATTCAGACATATCATATTTCCAGTCATCTACACATGAAGTCACATGAGCGAAGTGCCACGAATTGACTTCGCCCTGGCGAGGAATTACCTGGTTGCCACATACAGGGCAGTAATACTCTTGCCCTTTCTCCGCATCGAGTGCGTGAATACGGTGATGATCCGATGTCAATGCAAATTCCAAGGTGATCCCTCCTCACAGAATGATCTAATCGCTGTCTTCTTGGCTGTCCGTATCTCTCTGGAAACCATACTCAAAAAAGCACATATCCAGAATCTTGGCTGCCGGATATTCAATTCGGCTGCCGCAATGTTTCCGGAGCTTTTCAAACTCATCCTCATAGTCAAGATACAGGTCGCCAAGGGTTCGGATGGATTTCGCACTGAATACTTGGGGGGCTGCACCGGTATCAGCAAGAGCTTTTTTGAAATACCGATCATAGGCGGGTACGCAGCCCACAGTACCCAGCAAGATCTTGGTAAGCAAGGTATCCGTTGGGATGCCGGCACCGGACGCCACATAAGCTTCTGTAATGCTCTCGCTAAGTTTCATGATGCGGTCAGCATAATACTCCTGCGAGAGTTTCTCGGGAGAAAGGTCCCAGAGATCATCCCACTCCGGCTGATAAATCAAACGGACAACATCCGTATGGATCTTGTAATCCTTCTGCATGAGGAAAGAGTTCCGAAGCATACCCCAACTGGCCAAATACCAAGCCAAGTGCAGGCAGAGATAGTCGATCGTGGCGTCAATCTGCGGGCGCCTATTCAGCCGAAACGCTTCATGGCAGTACTCCCAAGAGAGATACCGGTGATGTGGATCATCCTTCATACTGTCATAGCACTCGTATCCGGCTTGAATGGCTTCAGCAAGTTTTTTCTGATCCACAACACGATAGGGCGGCTTATGATGGTGCGTGTGGCCCTGTACTTCGCCTTTCCTGAATACGACCCATTGTTCCTCTAAACTAATGGAATCCACGACATATCCCGCACTGATCCAGCTGGAGCAAAAGGATGCAGGGTTTGAGAGATTTGCCCAGGATGGTCTGTTCTTATATGCGTGGTTAGGGATTGGGATGATCTGGTTCAACTCATCGAAAGTAAGCTTAACAGAGTCTCCTCCGTGTTCCTTCAGCCAATTTCCAAGTGGAGCATATTTCTCTCCAATAGCCATATCCGTCACCCATTCAGTTCATGAGGCTTGAACACTCTTTTGTCCAGCGCGAAGATGCGACTGCTCACCTCTCCCACCTGGAGACCGGCCAAGGTCTCGCGGTAGATTTCCATCCGGCTGTCAAGCATATCGATCTGGGAGAGCAGCTCGCTCTCCGCACAGATGGGCTTCACTGCAGCGCCGAATTCTGGCTCTCCGTGATGGGAAAGAATCATGTGCTGCAGCAAAACGGACTTGTCTTCAGGGAGCCCCAGTTCCGAAGCTACGGCAGCAACTTCCTGTGCACCCATTACGAGATGGCCAAGGAGCTGTCCTTTCACCGAATACTCCGTGACGAGGCCGAGCTGAGAAAAGGTAAACTCCTTCTCTTTGGCAAAGTCATGCAGGAACGTGCCTGCAAGCAGCAGGCTGCGATCGATGATATCCCCGTAAAGGCCGGCCAGGAAATCAGCCGTTTTCATCATGGTCGCAGTGTGCATCAGAAGTCCGGAGATAAAGCCGTGGTGGACGCTTTTAGCGGCCGGGATCGTCTTCAGGGACTCCTTATGGCGGGCCATCATCGTGCTGCAGATCTTCCTGTAATCAGCATCCGTAATCGAACTGATCAGTCTCTCCACTTCTGCCATCGTAGTGTCCACATCAATGGGAGCCACCGGGACCAAGGCGGACAGGTCGTAAGTATCATTGTCGTCAGCCAAACGGATCCGATCGACAGTAATCTGCGGGGTGCCTCTGAACTCGGAGACATTGCCACGGATCTTCACAACATTGCCTTCATCTGCAGAGGAGATGTGGCCAGAATAGTCCCATACTTTTATTTCGATGGAGCCGGATCGATCCGACAGAGAGGCACTCAAAAACGGCTTGCCGGTTGCGGTTGTCTTGGGATATGCAGCTTTCAAAACATAGAAGCCCTCCACCTCATCCGAAAGGGACATCTCTGCGATCAGTTTGTTATACTCCATCTTTATTCCTCCGTAGTCTGTCTTCGTTTACTCGCCTTTGACAC
>OCHG01001968.1_pt1 | contig 11929 bp, 9 predicted proteins | sample 1538801 | NCBI WGS metagenome assembly OCHG01 (sample SAMN04571727, study PRJEB22368) | human gut metagenome | biome: human gut; material: stool | host: Homo sapiens | place: Luxembourg | collected 2012-09-20 | reverse complement strand
GCCACAAACCGGCCCGAGTCGCTCGACCCGGCGCTCACGCGCCCCGGCCGCTTTGACCGGCGCGTGCCCGTGGAGCTGCCCGATCTCAAGGGCCGCGAAGAGATCCTCAAGGTGCACGCCCGCAAGATCAAGGTCGCCGAGGACGTGGACTACAACAAGATCGCGCGCATGGCCTCCGGCGCATCGGGCGCGGAGCTGGCGAACATCGTCAACGAGGCCGCGCTGCGCGCCGTGCGCGACGGCCGCCGCTTTGCCACGCAGTCGGATCTCGAGGAAAGCATCGAGGTCGTCATCGCGGGCTATCAGAAGAAAAACGCCATTCTCACGGATCAGGAGAAATGGACGGTCGCCTACCACGAGATCGGCCACGCGCTCGTCGCCGCGCTGCAGACACACTCCGCCCCCGTGCAGAAGATCACCATCATCCCCCGCACGTCCGGCGCGCTGGGCTACACGATGCAGGTCGAAGAGGGCAACCACTACCTCATGACGAAAGAGGAGCTGGAAAACAAGATCGCCACGCTCACCGGCGGCCGCGCGGCCGAAGAGGTGCGCTTCGGCGTCATCTCCACCGGCGCGTCCAACGACATTGAGCAGGCAACAAAGCTCGCCCGCGGCATGATCACACGCTACGGCATGAGCGAGGCGTTCGACATGGTCGCGCTCGAGACGGTCACGAACCAGTATCTCGGCGGCGACGCCTCCCTCGCCTGCTCGGCCGAAACGCAGACGCAGATCGACCATCAGGTCGTCGCGCTCGTGAAAAAAGAGCACGCCAAGGCCGTCGGCATCCTCACGGAAAACCGTGCCAAGCTCGACGAGCTGGCCAAGTACCTCTATGAAAAGGAGACCATCACCGGCGAGGAGTTCATGGCCATTCTCAACCGCGCCTGACGGGCTGCGATGCGGTCGTGCAGCGATCCTGAATCACCCCGCGAAAGGAGGACCACCGCAACCGTATGAATGAAAAGCTGAAAGAAAAAGTCAAGGAATCTCTCTCGAGCGTGCTGCCCATCACCCTGATCGTGCTGGTGCTGAGCGTCACGCTCGTCCCGATGGAGATCGGCACGCTGGCGCTATTTCTGACCGGCGCCGTGCTGCTGATCGTCGGCATGGGGTTTTTCCAGCTCGGCGCCGAGATGTCCATGACGCCGCTCGGCGAGGGCGTCGGCAAGACGCTGGCGAAGCGCGAAAAGGTGCTGCTGGTCGTACTCGTGGCGTTCGCGCTCGGGACGATCATCACCATCGCGGAGCCGGACCTGCAGGTGCTGGCAAACCAGGTCGCGTCGATCCCGAACAATGTGCTCATCTGGACGGTCGCCGTCGGCGTGGGCGTCTTTCTGGCGCTGGCCGTGCTGCGCATTTTGTTTCGCGTCTCGCTGGCAAAATGTCTGCTGGCCGCGTATGCGCTGCTGTTTGTGCTGACGCTGTTTTCCCCGAAGGAATTTCTCGCCGTCGCGTTCGACGCCGGCGGCGTCACGACCGGGCCCATCACCGTGCCGTTTATCATGGCGCTGGGCGTCGGCGTGTCAGCCATCCGCAGCACGCAGGGACACGACGACGACAGCTTCGGTCTCGTCGCGCTGTGCAGCGTCGGGCCGATTCTGATGGTGCTGCTGCTCGGCATCTTCTACCACCCGACGGACGCGGCCTACTCCGCCGTAGAGATTGCGCCGGTCGTGACGACGCGCGACGTGGCGCGGCAGTTCGCGCTCGGCTTCCCGGGCTATGCCGAGGAAGTGCTGCTGAGCATCCTGCCGATCGTGGCGGTGTTCGTGCTGTTTCAGCTGCTGACGCGCTGCTACCGGCGGCGGCAGCTGCTGCGTACGGGCGTCGGCTTTCTGTACACGGTCATCGGCCTGATCCTGTTTCTGACCGGTGTGAACGTCGGCTTCACGCCCGTTGGCAACCTGCTCGGTTCGGGTCTGGCCGGCAGCGCGTACCGCTGGGTGCTCATCCCGATCGGCGCGCTCATCGGCTACTACATCGTCAAGGCCGAGCCCGCCGTGCAGGTGCTCAACAAGCAGGTCGAGGACGTCACCGGCGGCACCGTGTCACAGAGCATGATGAACACGGCGCTGTCCATCGGCGTCGCCTGCGCGGTGATGCTGTCCATGGTGCGTGTGCTGACCGGCATCAGCATCTACTGGATCCTCGTGCCCGGCTACGCGCTCGCGCTCATCCTCGCGCGGTTCGTGCCGTCCGTGTTCGTGGGCATCGCCTTCGACTCCGGCGGCGTCGCAAGCGGGCCCATGACCTCCACCTTCCTGCTGCCGCTGGCCATGGGCGCGTGCACCGCGCTCGGCGGCAACGTCGTCACGGACGCCTTCGGCGTCGTAGCGCTCGTCGCGCTCGCCCCGCCGGTGGCGATCCAGATCATGGGCGTTCTTTATGTACATAGATCCAAAGCCGTGGCACAAAACAAAGCTGACCTGCTGTCCGATGACGGCGTCATCGACCTGGAGGACGAAGAGATATGATACATGCCGAAAACCGACTCGCACCGCGCATGGTGCTCATCATTACGAATCATGAATACCGCCGCAAGCTCGAACAGACGTTTCAGAATTTCCGCATCCCGATCTATTATCAGTGCCAAGGGCACGGCACCGCGCCGTCGGAGATGCTCGACATCTTCGGCCTGAGCGGCAGCGGCCGCCTGCTCACGATCGGGCTGCTGCCGAAATTTCTCGTGCGCGACCTGCTCGACGCGCTGCAGCAGCGCATCCCGCTGCACAAACGCGGCGGCGGCATCGTGCTGACGATCCCGATCACGGGGCTGCAGCGGCCGATGCTGCAGCTCCTGAACGATCAGATGCGCGAGACGATAGAACAGAAGATCGAAGAAAGGGTGGATAGCGATATGTCCGATATGCAAACCAGCGCCGGTTACACCGCCATCTGGGTCGCGCTCAGCAACGGCTACAGCAGCGACGCGATCGACGCGGCCAGAAGCGCCGGCGCCATGGGCGGAACGATCCTCAAAGGCCGGCGGCAGAACTCCAAACGCATCAGCCAGAAGCTCGGCATCTCCATGCAGGAGGAAGAGGAGTTCGTCGTCATCGTCACGCCGCGCGAGAAAAAGGCCGCCGTCATGAACGCCATCAGCGACGCCTGCGGCCTGCGCACAGACGCGCACGGCATCATCCTCTCGCTGCCGGTGGACGAGGTCATCGGCCTTGAGACCGGAGAAAACACGCTGTAACATTCCAAATAAACCAAAAATGCCGCAGGCAGCCGCCTGCGGCATTTGCGCATCCGCGCGCTTTTGCAAGATCCTTTCAGCCACTGTAAGTGGATTTTGTGCGCCGGGTGTTGTACCATGGCAGCAGAAAGCAAAGGAGGTACATGCAATGGAACCCATTCTCGAAATTGCAGCCCTGAAAAAATATTACGGCAAGGAGCCGAATCTGACCCGCGCGCTCGACGGCATCTCGTTTCAGGTCATGCCGGGCGAGTTTCTCGGCATCATGGGCAGCAGCGGCTCGGGCAAATCGACGCTGCTCAACTGCATTGCGACCGTCATCGCACCGACCGGCGGCGCCGTCGCCCTGCACGACAAGTGCATCACGACGCTGCACGGCAAGGCGCTCGCCGACTACCGCGGCAAGGAGATCGGCTACCTGTTTCAGAACTTTGAGCTCATCGACAACCTCACCGGTCGGGAGAACATTCTCCTGCCGCTGGCGCTGCACGGCGTGTCCGAGGGCGAGAGCCGCGAGCGGCTGACAAAGCTCGCAGACTATCTGGAAGTGACGGACGTGCTCGACAAGTTCCCGGCGCAGATGTCCGGCGGGCAAAAGCAGCGCATCGCGGCGGCGCGCGCGCTCATCCTCGACCCCGAGATCGTGCTGGCCGACGAGCCGACCGGCGCGCTCGACTCGAAAAACGCGCGCACGCTCATGGAAAAACTCTCCGGCCTGAACGCGGACGCCGGCACGACAATCCTCATGGTCACGCACGACTGCAACGCCGCGAGTTACTGCAAGCGCATTCTCTTCATCCAGGACGGCGTGCTCTTCCACGAGCTGCGGCGCGACGTGCCGGACGAGACGCAGCAGGAGTTCTATGGGCGCATCCTGGCCGTCATGGCGCAGCTGGGAGGGGGGAGTGCGAATGTTCTCTGAGCTTGTTGCGCGCAACAGCCGCCGCAGCCGCCGGGAAAACGGGCTGTTTTTCACATCCTTGCTCATCTCGATCGTCGCGTTTTACATCATCCTCTCCCTGTCGCATCAGGACGTGATGGTGTTCCTCCAGCGCATGGAGAGCAGCGCCGTAGACCGGCTGCTGTCGCTCGTCCCGGTGCTGTACGGGCTGACGCTGTTCATTTTGTTCTTTCTCGTATACTACGCCAACCGCTTTCAGCTCGCACGGCGGCGGCACGAATTCGGCGTGTACCTCATGCTGGGCATGCAGCGGCGCAAGCTCTTCGGCATGCTGCTGGCGGAGGATCTGCGCTCCAGCCTCATCGCGCTGGCCATCGGCCTGCCGGCGGCGCTGCTGATCTCGGAGGTCATCAGCCTCGTCACGGCGCGGCTCGTCGGGCTCGGCATCGTGGGGCACCGGTTCACGCTCTCCTTGTCCGCCATCGGGTGGACGGCCGTGGGCTTTCTTGCGATCAAGCTGCTGGCCTCGCTCATCCTCAGCGGGAAGATCGTGCGCGAGGAGATCGGCGCGCTGCTCACGGAGACACCCGAGGGCACGAAAAAGCAGCGCCCCGCCGCTGTCTACGCCGCAGCGCTCGTGCTGGGCACGGCGCTGCTCGCCGGAGCGTACACGTTTGCCATCCTCGGGTATGCGTGGAGCGGCCTGCGCTATATGGCGGGCACGATCGCGCTCGGCGTGGCGGGCACGCTGCTGCTGTTTTACGGGCTGCGTGTCATCATCGACCGGCTGGCCCGGCGCGGAGACCGCGCGGGCAGGCTGCGGGTGTTCAACTTCCGTCAGGTCGAGGAAACGGTCATCCACCGCTCCGGCGCGCTGGCGATCTGCTCGCTGCTGATTCTGGCGGCGCTGTGCTGCTTCGGCGCGGGCGTGGCAACCGCGCGCTCGTCCCGCGCCGAGACGCACACGCTCGACTACACCTTCCCCACTGACAGCGAGGACAGCAGCGCCGTGCGCGACACGCTGGCCGGGCTCGACGGTGCATTTTCCGACCTCTTTGAGATGCGTATCGGCCGCGTGCGCACGAGCACGGACTACCAAAACACCGTGAAATTCCCCGCCTTGCAGCGCACCATCGATGCCATGCCCGTCTCCGACGAGCAGCAGCAGCTGCAATACATGCTGGAGGCCGTGGGCTACCCGTACCTCATCGCGCTCAGCAGCTACAACCGCCTGCTGACGACCGCCGGTCTGCCGGAGCTGACGCTCGCGGACAATGAGGCCGCCGTCTACTGCGACAGCGAGGTCTCCCTGGCCAGCCGCACGGCGCTGATCAACCGCCTGATCGCAGAGGGCTCGTCCATCACGATCGACGGCGCACCGTTCACGCTCTGTGGGCAGGTGCAGTCGGTCAGCGTCGTGACCGACCGGTCGATCACGATGTCATTCGCGCTCATCGTGCCGGACGCGGTGTTCGATCACTACACGCAGGGCGACTATGACGTCTACCTCGACGGCGTGCTTGCCCCATCCATGACGGAGGGCAAGAGCCTCATGAACGCCATCGCGGACATGAACGCGCTGCTCGACCCACTCGGCCTGAAATACGAGAGCTACCTGCAGAATCTCGGCCGCGAGCTGTTTTACATCGTCGCGGCAAGCTACCTGACCATCTACCTCGCCATCATCTTCCTCGTCGTGGCCAACACCATCATCGGCGTGCAGTTTCTCATGGGCCAGCAGAAGGCCGCGCGCCGCTACCGGACGCTCGTGCGTCTCGGTGCGGAGCACGACACGCTCTGCCGCGCGGCAAAGACGCAGATCAACTGGTATTTTGGTCTGCCGGTCGGCGTGGCGGCAGTCAGCAGCCTGTTTGGCGTGCGCGCGCTCTTTTCCGGCATTCTCTCCGGCAGCGCGCAGAGCGGCATGGCGGAAATGATGATCGCCGCCGGTGCTATGATTTTGCTGCTGTGTGTGGTAGAATGGCTGTACATGGCGGCCGTCAAGCGGTCCAGCAGCCGGTATCTGCTGGGGCTGATGGCACCGGAACGCGAAGAATAACGCATACGGAAAGGGGGCGGCGCGATGAAGCACATCGCTGTCGTGGAGGACGAGGCGCTCATGCGCGAGGAGCTGGCGGATATGCTGCGCCGGGCGGGCTACGCCGTCACGGAGGTCACGGACTTTGCGGACGTGACCGGGCAGCTGCTCGCACTCGCCCCCGATCTGGTGCTGCTGGATCTGAATCTGCCGGAGGTGAGCGGATTTCAAATCTGCCGCGATCTCAAGCGGCGCAGCGCCCTGCCCGTGCTCGTGCTGACCTCGCGCGACCAGCTGCGCGACGAGGTGCACGCGCTCGAGCTCGGCGCGGACGAATACCTCACCAAGCCCTATCGAAAGGAGCGGCTGCTCGCGCGCATCGGCAACGTCCTCAAGCGCTACGAGGGGCGGCCGAACCTGCTCGAGGGGGCGGACTTTCTGCTCGACCGGCAGACCTACACGCTCTACATCCACAATCAGTCCGTCGTCCTGCCGCCGAATCAGGGCAAGCTGCTCGAGACGCTGCTGGCACACGGCGGGCAGACCACCACAAAAGACGAGCTGAGCCGCGCGCTCTGGGGCACGACGGAGTTCATCGACGAGAATGCGCTGCAGGTCAACCTCACGCGGCTGAAAAAGACGATGGCGTCCCTCGGCATGTGCCAGCAGCTCGTGTCCGTGCGCGGCGTCGGCTACCGGCTGGAGGTGGCGCATGAAGCGTAACGGAAGCTACCTGCGGCAGTACCTGCCGTGGCTGGGTCTGCTGCTGGGTGTGGACGCGCTCGCCGCGCTGCTGCTCTGGCTGGCAGATGCAAGAGCCATCGCCGCCATGTCGGCCGTGATCGTGCTGGCGACGGTGTTTCTGTTCGGCGGCGTGTGCGCGGTGCTCTGCGCGCGCTCGAAAAAGCGGGAGTGGGCCTTCACGGCCTTTCTGACCGCGCCGGACGCCGCGCACGAACAGGCGCTGTGCCGCCTGCTCTCGGCAAACGAGGCGCAGAGCGTGCACCTGCTCGGCGAGACGCTGCGCGCGCAGCAGCAGGCCATCGCGCAGTTACAGGCGCAGATGGACGACTACGAAAACTACGTGGAGCTCTGGGCGCATGAGGTGAAAACGCCGTTGGCGCTGCTGACGCTCGTGCTCGATAACCGGCGCGACACGCTGCCGGAGGCCGTGGGCTTCAAGCTCGACTACGTGCGCAACCGGATGCAGGCGTTCATCGACCAGATGCTCTACTACGCACGTCTGCGCGGCGCGCGGCGCGACTATCGCTTTGAGCGGCTGACGCTGCGCGGCTGCATCGACGAGGTGCTCGACGATTACCGCCCGCTGCTGGAGGAAAAAGGCTTCCGGGTCGAGATCCGGCCGACGGACGAGACGGTCTTTGCCGACCGGCGCGGGCTGTGCTTCCTGCTCGGGCAGGTCGTGAGCAACAGCGTGAAGTATGCGCTCAATGCGCCGGTGCTGACCTTTTCCCTGGAAAGCAATGACACGGCGACCGTCCTGTCCATCCGCGACAACGGGCCGGGCGTGCGCGCGTGCGACCTGCCGTACGTGTTTGAAAAAGGCTTCACCGGAGACTCCGGCCACGAGAAGAACAAAGCCACCGGCATGGGGCTCTATCTCGCGCGCGAGGTCGCAAAGGATCTGGGCCTCACGCTCACCGCCGCGTCCGACTGGGGCGCGGGGTTTGAAATTCGGGTCACATTCCCGGTCGTAGAAGAATAAACGTCCGAAAGGCGGCGCCGCTGTTCGCGGCGCCGGATTTTTTCTTCCATGCCTTGCCCCCTCGAGCTCCTCCGCCGTGCAAAATGCCCCGGCAGCTTTTGCTGCCGGGGCAAAGGGGGGATGCGACATCTAACGGGATGGTACGTCAGACGATGTTATACTTCTTGAGCAGATCCACCACGACGTTGTTGACCAGCGGCTCCTTGACGAGGTCGAGCAGCGGCAGAACCGACGGGAGCAGGAACTCCAGCGGCTTCTTGCCGTCGAGCAGCTTGCTGGTGGCGTAGAGCAGGTCGCGGATATCATACACGCTGCCCCAGACTTCCGGCACGCCGCGGTCGACATTGCAGAGCGTGTAGACCGCTTCCATCGCGGTACGGATGGAGTACTCGGTGGTGAACACGGTGTCGCGCGGGGTATCGGCGAACTGGCCGACGAACGCGAGGTTGACGGAACCATCGGGCACGACCTTCGGGCGGTCGCCTTCGGCTCTGGGCTCAAAGAACGTGGTGACGTAAGGCATCATGCACGGCGTGGTGTTGCATTCGTTCGTGGCCAGATCCATGATCTGATCCTCGGGGATGCCGATGTGGTACAGCCACTCTGCCGCCAGCTCGATGCCGGTGCAGTCGCACATGTTCTTCTTGATGAAGTCGCCCTTGTCGTCCCAGCAGTTGAGGCCGTAGACCCAGATCAGGCAGTGATCCTTCGGCTGCTCCTGGAACTGGCCCTGACGGTTGATGGTCCAGCTGACGAGCCAGCTCGAATCGCGGCAGGTGACGATGCCGCCGGTAACGACCTTGCCGGACAGCGGGTCACGCTTGCAGATCTTCTGGATGGCGTCGAGGATCTGCTTGTTGGCCGTGTCGACGGTCCAGGACTCCCAGCTGGTCTCCTTGATGTCCTTGAAGAACTTCTCGGGATGGCCGAACGCCGGATCCTGCGCGGCGAGCTTCTTCCACATCTCGATGGACGGGCCTTCGCCGTTCTTGACCTTGATGACCGGAGCGTGCGTCTGATCGCCGTAAGCGGACGCATCGCCCTGGCAGCCATTCGTGCAGATGACGAGATCGTTCTCAGTCAGCTCGATGACCTTTTCCACGCCGCCCTGGGTGTACTCGATCTTCTTGGCGACCTTCTTATCCTCGGTGCAGTCGCAGACGATGTTCGTGACCGTGGTGTCGAAGAGGACCTTTCCGCCGTGGTCGGTAATGTATTTGCACATCGGGAGGATCATGGACTCATACTGGTTGTAGCGGGTGAAACGCAGCGCGCTCAGATCCGGCAGGCCGTCGATGTGGTGGATGTAGCGCTGCAGGTAGAGCTTCATCTCGAGGGCGCTGTGCCACTTCTCGAACGCGAACATGGTCTGCCAGTAGGTCCAGAAGTTCGTGGCGTAGAACTCATCGTCGAACACGTCATCGATCTTCTTGTCCTCGAGGGACTTGTTGGTCGCCATGAACAGCTTCAGCAGCTGGGTGGCGGCGCCGGGCGTCAGGCCGTACTTACGGTCGGTGTGGGCGTCCTGGCCCTGCTTCTCGGTGACACGGCACAGGGAGAAGTTCGGGTCTTCCTTGTTGAGGTAGTAGTACTCGGAGAAGACCGTCTCGCCCGGGTTCACGATCGACGGGATGGACTTGAACAGATCCCACATGCACTCGAAGTGGTTATCCATCTCACGGCCGCCGCGCATGATGAAGCCCTTGGTCGCGTCGTAGATGCCGTCGCAGGAGCCGCCGGCCACCGGCAGGTGCTCAAAGAGCGTGATGTGCTCGCCGGGCATCTGTGCATCGCGGATCAGGAAGCAGGCCGCCGCCAGACCGGCCAGGCCGGTGCCGACGACATATGCCGACTTGTTGTCGATGCCTTCGGGTTTTTTCGGCGTTGCAAACGCCTCGTAGTTACCGCTGCTGTAATACATTCTGTGTACCTCCCATTCATGATGTGTTTTCCGTATTTTTTGTGCAGTCCGCTGCACGAGTTTCTTCTGTTATGGTCACTAACACTTGCCTCCAAAAAAAAGAAGCAGCTTCGTTTGACAATTATCAATATAGCGTATTTCGCCGTCTTTACTGCACCATTTGTTACGCAAATGGCGATAATTAAACATAACCATTTGGTTTCGTTGAATGTCACTAAACTGACGATTTGCGATTGTGCATTTTGACCGTTTTTCGCCGAATGTCCAACCAAAATGCGTCAAATGGTACAAAAGAAAGCTGTCAAAAAGCGAAATTTGCTTTTTGACAGCTTCCAGTTTAGACATATATGGTCGTCAAGTGTGCCCTACAAGTTGGCCATGCCCTCCAGCGCAGGGCGGTCGAGCACATAGATCTTGCCACGGCCGGTGCGCAGAAGGCCCATCTGACGCATCCCCTCCAGCTCCCTGCTGATGACCTCGCGCGTGGTGCCAAGGTGGTGGGAGATCTCCTCGTGGGTGATGCGCGCAAAGCCGTCCTCGGGGTGGGCATCGGCCTTTTCGAGCACGACGCGGGCGATGCAGCTGCGCAGAGGATGGAAAAAATAATACTCTATGTTATTGAGCACCGTCTGGACATTGCGCGCCTGCGTGCACTGCAAAAACTGCTGCACGACCGGCGATTCCGCGCACAGCGGGCGCAGGGCCACAATGTTGATGTAGGCAAACACGGCGTCGCTGCTCGCCTGCAGGATGGGGACCGTGTCGCCCGGCACCGCGCTGTCGAGCGTATTGAGCACGCAGCAGCCGCCGCTGACGATCGACATGAGCGTGATCTCGCGGCCGGTGTCCGTCGCAATAAACACACGCAGTCCGCCGGAGAGCACGAGAAACAAGCCGTTTTTTTCCGGCATGGAAAAGATCACGTCGTCCCCCGCGCGGTACGAGCGGACGATCGTATTCAGGCGCAGCATCTGCTGCTGAGAGCCCGTCAGCGAATCCCAGAACGGCAGGCACACCGTAAAGTCATAGGAACGTTTGTTTTTATCCGTGCTGCACACCTCCGCCGTTTTGGAATGATATGTTAGCGCCACTAACATATATGCGCAAAAAAAGAAACTTGCTGCTTCTTCTCACATCTTATCAAATTGACACGTCCGTACCGTATCATTTGTTACATATCTAACGCCTTTTCACGTTTTCCTGCCAGTACGGAGGCGTCTGGTTCATTCTTGATATAGCTCACGAGCAGCTCGCCGGTAAACTGGACGACATCGACCGGAGAAACGCCGAAGGACACGTTCTCATAGATCGTCGTGCCGGTATAAGCGTTGAGCAGGCACTGATACACCGCGTAAATATTCACATCCGGGCGGATCGAGCCGTCGGCCACGCCTTCGCGCAGGGCCTTGAGCGCCGGGACGGGGATCTCCTTGTCGTAGTACTTCCAGAACACATTGTTGACGTCGCTGCCGGTGTTCTTCTCGGAATAGGCCGAAAACATCTCGCGCGTGTAGTCGTACCACTCCGGCTGGTCATCATAAATGCGGAAGTAAATGTGCATGCAGACGACGAACTTTTCATACCCCGTCGTACACGCTGCGGACTCTCGCTTGTACTGCTCCATAAAATCAGTAAAAAACGTAGCCAATGCGTCGCGCCAGGCGGCAAACACGAGCGCGTCCTTGTTGCGGAAATAGCGGTACAGCGACGTCGGCGTCAGGCCGGCCGCCTCGGCGATGCGGCTGATGGGCGTCGCGGCGATGCCGTCCGCGATGAACAGCGTCTGCGCCGTGTGGATCACACGCCGGATGTTCTGTTCCCGTTCCTCACTGCGTTTCACGGTCTGCACCTCCCTGCGCAAAGTTGTTTACAGTATGCCATGTTTTCACGCCGTTTGCAACCGCAAATGTGCCGGGTGGAAACATTTGTGCCTTGCACGGCGCGGCGCAGCGTGGTATGCTCACGGCAGACAGAGAGATTCCTCCCCGCCGGAGCGGATGTCTTGGCCCCGACGGAAGTCGGGGCCTTTTTTTATGACCGGTTTCACCGGTCATAAAAAAAGACCGGATCTCATTCGAGGCGGGCCTTACCCCCTCGAGCTCCCCCGCGACACTTTATCCGTTTCCCTGCCGCATCTT
>OCHG01001966.1_pt1 | contig 11946 bp, 10 predicted proteins | sample 1538801 | NCBI WGS metagenome assembly OCHG01 (sample SAMN04571727, study PRJEB22368) | human gut metagenome | biome: human gut; material: stool | host: Homo sapiens | place: Luxembourg | collected 2012-09-20 | reverse complement strand
GTCAGTCAACGGGCCGCCGCCGCATACTCTCCCCTCATCCGGCCCTGCGGGGCCACCTTCCCCCCAAGGGGGAAGGCGAGGGGTATCTCTACCCCGTTATATGCCGCGTTCCCTCCCGCTTATTACAGCAGCAGCGGCTGGATCTGCACGCCGCGCAGCGCGGCCTCTAATGTGTCGGGCAGGAGCGTGAAATCGCTTTTCAGGCTGCACGGCTTTTTGTAGCTGTCGTCCTGGCCGAAGGGCACAAAATAGTAGCTGCGCCGCTGCAAAAGCTGGCCCAGCGCCGGGGCACTGCCCGAAAGCCCATCGTTCGTGGACGGCGCGATAATAATGGGCCGTCCGCCGCGCAAAAGGCTTTTTGCGGCCAACGTCACGGGGGTCGAGCTGATGCCTGCGGCCAGCAGCGCCATCGTGGTGCCGGTGGCCGGGGCGATGATGAGCGCCTCGGCAAGGTGCTGCGGGCCGAGCGGCTCAACGGCCTGCAGGGTCGTCAGCGGTCTGTGGCCGGTCACTTCATATAAGGTCTGCCGCAGGGCCGACGCGGTGCCGAAGCGGGTATCCAGCCCGGCGGCACTGGCACTTAAAACGGGCAGGACGTCCCACCCGCGGGCGGTCAGGACACGCAGCTGGGGCAGCACCGCAGCAAAGCTGCAAAAGCTGCCGCACAGCGCAAAGGCGACGGTGCGTTTGGATTGGGTGGTCATGGGGCGGTGCTCCTTTCGTCGGGATCGCGTTCTTCCAGGATCGCCAGCACGGTCTGTGCAATCAGCGCCCCGGCTGTCTGCGGCGCGCAGCGGCCCGGCAGGGCCAGGGCGTGCTCGGCGTGCAGACCCAGTTCCTCGGCGGCGGCAAAGTCGGTGCCGCCGGGCAGACTGGCCAGGTCAATGATGAGCGCCCCGCCCGGCAGCTGCTGCAGAAGGGCCCGGGGCAGCACCGGCGCGGGGACTGTGTTGATGACGGCGTCAAAGCCGGGCAGCAGTGTGGGCAGGGCCGTCAGGGGCGCGGCGCGGCACCCGGCACAGCGGGCATTGGCGCGCTGCTCGGGGCTGCGGGCGGCCACGGTGACGCGCCCGCCCAGCAGCACCAGCCGCCGTGCTACGGCACGCCCGACGCGGCCATAGCCCAGCACGAGAAAGCCGCTCTCCCAGATCGTGCGTTCCCGCAGGCGGAGCAGCAGCTCAAGACAGCCCTCGGCGGTGGGCACGGCGTTCAGGCATTCCAGCTCGGGCCGCAGAAAATAATCGATCAGCGGCAGCCCGGCCTCCCGCGCGGCCATCCGCACCGGCATCCCGGGGCGGCCCGCTAAGATCAGCGTCCCCTGCCCCGCACCCTGCAGTGCGCGGGCGACCTCGTCACTGACGCGGCCCTGGGACATGGGCAGCAAAATGTAATCGGCTGCGGCGGCATTGTCGGCGGCGGTCACGCCGTAACCCGCACGGCGCAGCACGCGCGCCGCCGCCTGCTGGCGGGCATCGTGCCCGACCACGCAAAATGTTTTCGGCATAGGCGCTCACCTCGGTTTGATTTGCGCCATACTATGCCGGGGCGCGTGTACCTGTGCCTTCTGCCTTCCCCGGAGGGGGAGCCCCGGCACGCAAAAAAAGGCACCCACCTTTTCCTAAAAGATGGATGCCTTTTTACTCAATAATATTTCAGCCCGTCGCACTGGCCGCGCCAGACGAGGAGCGGGTTGATGGGCACGGTGCCGATGCGCAGCTCGGCCACAACGGTCCTGCCGCTGGTGCCCAGCAGCTGGCCCTGCTTGACATCGTCCCCGGCCTCGATGTCCAGTGCGGTCAGGCCGTAGAAGATGCTCCTGAGGCCCGCGCCGTGGTCGATGACGACGGTGCAGCCGTAGCTTCCGCCAAGGTCCTCGGCCAGCAGCACATGGCCGCTGGCGGGCACGATCATAGAATCCTTCGACTTCTTCGGCCTGATGACGACATTTGTCGAGGTGCGCCCGCCGTAGCCGTAGTTCGTGCTGCGCTCGCTGTAGGAACGGCCCACGTACTCGGTCATGCCGTAGAGCAGCGGCGTGTCAAAGCTGTCCAGGAACGGCTGCACAAAGCCGCCCACGGCCCACTGGATCTCGCCGCCGTCATTCGTCAGCAGCCTGCGGACGGCATCGGGGGCGTCGTCCGCGCCGATGTAGGGCGACGTCAGCTGGGACTTGGCGCTGTAATCCTTGTAGGAGTAGGAGGCCGCGCGGACCGACAGCGTCAGTGTTTCGGTATAACCGTCGGCAGTCACGGTCAGCTCGGTGTTTCCGGTCTCTGCGTTCCACGGGATGGGCAGGTAGCAGATCCAGCCGTTGGCGGCCCTGACGAAGCCTGTGCTTTCCAGCGGGCCCGTCAGCGTCGGTTCGGTCCGGCTCATGGTGCTGCCGACACGCACGGCGGCCACGCTGCCCTGCTGCACCGTCGGTGTGCAGAGCGTGACGGACGGCTTGATGCCGACGGTGAAGCGGAACTGCCAGGTCTCGGTGCCGGTGACGCTGGAGCGGTCCTCGGCGGCGCTGTCAGACGCGGTGACGACGAGCTTGGCGTCAAACGTGCCGTTCTCCGCAAACAGATAACTGCGGAAGCCGGTGACGCTGCCCTCGTACACGGTCTCCTTGTCGGCGTCGGTGATGGTCAGCTGGGTGCTGTAGTCGGACGGCGTCACGATAATATCCGGCGATGCGTCGGATATGGCATCCTCGAGCACAACGGGAGAGGAATTGAGCGTTTCGGCGTAGGTGCGTCTGAAAAAGCTGCCGACCACCGGCACGTGCCACTTGTAGGCCGTGGGAGCAAGCTCCTGGCCGTCAAAGGTGACCTTGACTTCGGGCAGCATGTCAGGCGTGGCGCTGCGGTAAAGCCATGCTACGCCGCCGCCTGCGATGATGAGCACGAACAGCACAACGAGGAGCAGCCACTTGAACATGCCGAACACACCGCGCCCGAGGGCCTGCGGGATCGTATCCTGCGGCTCGTCGTCCTCGTCGGCGGCGGCGCTGTCATGCTGCGGTGCCTCGGGCGCCGGGGCAGGCCCGGCAGACGGCGCGGGGTCCTCCTCCAGCCCGGACATGATCTGCGCAATCGAAAGCTGCGCCGTGCGGGAGATGTTCGCCATGCGTGCGGCCTCAGCGGCAAGGGCTTTATCGTTGGCAAGGTCATCGCTGAAAACAAGGCCGGACGGCTCGGCAGCGTCCTCCGCGGGGACGTCCCCGGTTTGCTCGGGCGTGTCGGTGACGGCTGTGTCTGCCGCGGCGGTCTCGGGGGGCGCTTCTGCCGCAGGCGTGTCGTCGGCGGCAGGGGCGTCCGCTGTCGGTTCGGGCTCCGTCCCGGCGGGCTCGGCCCTTTCCGCAGGCTCGGGCAGCTCCGGGGTACTCGGGACGTCGGGCACGGTGGGTGCGGCAGCGTCCTCCCGGGCGGGGGTCTCCGGCGGTTCGGGCTTGCTTTCGGATTTGGGCTCGGCAAGCTCCGGCGCGGCGGGAACGGGGTTCTCCTGTGCGGGGGCCTTGCGCTCCGGGGTCTCGTCAGCCGGGGCTTTTTTCGCCGTCTTAGCAGCCTTCGGCGTCTTGGGCTTTGCGGTTTTTGTTGTCTTTGTGTTTTTTTTGGCCCGCGGCTTCTTGGGGGACGCGGCAGGCTTTTTCGTGGTCTGCCCGTCTGCGGCGGGCGGCTCGGCGCTGTCCGTCGGCGCAGGGGGCGTGTCGGCGGCAGGCTGGGGGCTGGCTGCCTTGCGGCGCCGGGGCTTCGGCTTGGGGGCCTCCTCCGGCTGTACCGCAGTGGATTTCTTATCTTCTTCCATACTCACACTCACTCTTTTAGGGACCTTTATGGATGCCCGGCAAAACGGCAGCGGCACGGCAGGCCGGGTGTGCCGTGTGCAGCTATTTTATTCAGCCTCGCGGAATTGCAGACCACTGTTTCCGTCCAGCGCGGTCTGCGGGTCAGTGGATTTGCTGCCGATGCGCAGCTCGTAGATCAGGTTGTGGGCCGTCCCGGCGGTGCCCAGCGGGTCACCGGCAGACACACTCTGCCCGCGCTCCACGCCGACAGTCTCCAGCCCGTACAGGTAGCTCTTTACGCCGCAGCCGTGGTCGATGACCACCGTGCCGCCGGTCAGGGTCAGCGTGCCCGCAAAGACAACGTTGCCTGCCTGCGGGGCAGTGACGGTCTCGCCGTCCGCGGCGGCATAGGTCAGGCCGGTGGCCTGGCCGCTGCGCTGGCCGTCCACCATCTGGGTGACACCGTACTCCATGGCGACAGCGCCCGCGCTGGGGGCCTCAAAGCGGCCATTCCAGAGCTTGGCGGAACTGCCCGTTGTGTACAGCGGCCATATAGCGTTGCGGAACTCCTCCCCGCCGCCGGTGTCCTCCTCGGCGGGGACGGTGACCGTATCATATATGGTGCGGGTGACGGTCAGGGTGATGTCCTTTTCCAGGCTCCCGCAGGTCAGGTGCAGCGTATGGTCGCCGCCCTCGGCGTTGTAGGTCACGGGAAGATAGCCCATGTAGCCGCTGGCGGTCTTGCGGAACCAGACGGTGCCCAGATCGGTCTCCAGGCTCGGCTCGCCGTCCAGAATGCCGGACAGCTGCACAGCCACGATGCTGCCCTGCGGCGCGCGCTCGGTGCTCAGGGTGACCTTGGGGTTCATCGCCATCGTGTAGCCGGCGCGGTAGGCGTACCAGCCCACGGGGTCGCCGGGGTTGTCCGCACTGCTGTGGTGCGCGGTCACGATGATCTGATAGTCCCCGTTTTGTGTATAGGTATAGGTATTGCAGTCGGCCAGTGCGCCGGTCCAGACCGTGCCGTCGGGCGCGGTGATCTGAAGCTCGGCAGCGGTGACCCAGTCGGGCAGGACGAGCTGCGGCACGGTATCGGTGAAGGTGCCCAGCTTCTGCACGGTCAGGTTCGTCGGGCTTTCGTAGGTCTTGTTGACCTTATCGCCCAGCACCGGGATGACCCAGCTCCAGCCGTTGGGCTCGAGGGTCTGCTCACCGAAGGTGACGGCCTCCTGCGGCAGGGCATCCGTCCCGGTGCGGCTGTAAAGAAAAGCCGCCGTTCCGCCCAGGATGGCGGCAATCATAACGGCGACCATCACAAGCCAAAGCAGCAGTTTACGCATATTGTGTTTTCTCCGTGGCAGTATGGCATTGCCAAAAAGCCGGACGCCGTCAGGTCGGTGCCCAGCCGGGTTGTGGTGGCAGAAAGGATTCCCCCGCGGGGGGATCCTTGAGGATCATTTACTCCTTCTCCTCTGCGGGGGCGGAGGAGATGTTCTCGTAGGTGGTGGAATCCTCGTCGTCGTAATCGTCATCCTCGTAGTCGTCGCTGAACAGCAGGCGCTCGTACTCGTCCAGCTCCTTCTCGCGGTGATAGAGGTAGAGGGCGGCGGCGGTCAGGGCACCGGCAGCGGCAAACAGGAACGCCAGAACGGCACCGAAGGTGGTTTTCTTCATCATAGTAGTTCTCCTTTTGAAAATGCTGCGCTGCAACGCAGCTTTCGTGAAAAACGCCGCAGCGGGCGTGCATACAAAGCAATAATGCTAACCTTATTATACCCGACGCAGAGGGCAATTACAACCCGAACATTTGTAAAATATTAAAGGTATTTTTTTGCTGTTTTTACGCGGATTGCTGCAGGACAAAGGGTACATTTGAGCCAAGGGCGGCATGAGGTACATGGGAAGGTTGCAGGGAAGGAATTTATCCCTCCCGGAATGCTTGCGTGGCCGGAAACCCTCACGGAGGGGTCAAGACCCCTCCCTACGGTGTGCCGTTCACGGGTGCTTTGTAGGGAGCGGTCTTGACCGCTCCGGGGAAGTGTGCGGCTGCCATCCACTCCACGGGAGGGATAAATCCCTCCCCTACGCAAAACAAAAATGCGGTCTCCGCGCAGGAGGCCGCATTTTTATACGATTTTCAGAACAGCCTATCCACCGGGTACAGCCCATCCTCGCTCATCTTTTTCAGGGCTTCGACCAGCTCGGGCTTGTCCTCGCGGTAGGTGATGCCGTGCCATTTGTCGGCACTGGTCAGCACATGGACATCCGCCTTGCCGGCCTCCAGCGCGTTCGCCACGACGGTGGGCAGGTAATATTCGCACTTCATCGGGTTGACGGGCAGGCTGGCCTGCAGGAACGCGGCAAAACCGGCCTTGGCCTCCTGCACGTAGGCGGGGGTGAAGCCCCACAGGTTCATCGAGACAACACAGTCGGCGGGCAGGTCGGCCCAGCTCTTGCCGCCGTCCTCGCTGTAATGGATGCCGTCGGCGTAGGGCTCGATGCAGGTGCGCTCGGTCACGCTGACGAGGTTGCGGCTCTCGTCGGTCACGCAGACGCCGCGGCTGACACTGCCATTGGCGCTGACCGTGTTGCCCAGCAGGAAGCCGACCATGGCCCAGGCGTAGCGGTCCCCGTCGGCGTGGGTGCTCAGGTAGTCGTAGATGAGCTTGAAGCCCTGCGGGCCGTAGTAGTCGTCGGCGTTGATGACCGCAAACGGTGCGTCGCCGATGGCCTCCTCGGCCACGAGAATGGCATGGGCGGTGCCCCAAGGCTTGACGCGGCCCTCCGGCACGGTGAAGCCCTCAGGCAGCTTTTCCAGCTGCTGGTAGGCGTAGCGGACCTCGAACCCGGCGCGCACGGCACGGGCACCGACGGCCTCTTTAAACGCCTGCTCGATCTCGTGCTTGATGATAAAGACGACGGTCTTGAACCCGGCGCGGCGGGCATCGTACAGGCTGTAGTCGAGGATGGCCTCGCCGGACGGGCCGACGGGGTCGATCTGTTTGAGTCCGCCGTAGCGGCTGCCCATACCGGCGGCCATGACAACGAGGATCGGTTTGGTCTGCATAATTTGCACTCTCCCAATATTTGTAGGGGAGGGATTCATCCCTCCCGGGTATTCTGCGGCTGCCGCGGCGTACCTGCGGAGCGGTCAAGACCGCTCCCTACAAAGCACCCGTAAACGTCATTCTGTAGGGAGGGGTCTTGACCCCTCCGGGACGTGTGCCGCGTCGCTAAGTCCACAGGAGGGATGAATCCCTCCCCTACGGGCGTATTTTAAGTTTACTCCATTTCTCCTGCTATTGCAAGCACCTTATAAAATTAGAAAAAACTGCGCAATTTCCGCAGATTGTGACCCGGTTTGCTATGGCAACTTAAAACAGAAAATGCTATAATGAATAAAACTACAAAACAGGAGGGCTTTTTTCCGATGGAACATACCGGAAAACGTGCGCTGGTGCTGGCTGGCGGCGGGGCCAAGGGCAGCTATCAGATCGGCGTCTGGCGCGCTCTGCAGGAGCTGGACTGGACGCCTGACATCATTACGGGCGCAAGCGTCGGCACGCTGAACGGCTGCCTGTTCACGATGGGCAAGATCCAGGAGGCCGAGGACCTGTGGCGCAGCCTGGAAATTCACGATGTTCTCGAAGTCCCCGCAACGCTCAAGCCCGAGGAGCTGCGCACGTTCTTCCTCGACATCATCCGCAGCGGCGGACTGAACGTTGAACCGCTGGCCGAGATGATCGACCGTCTGATCGACGAGGACGCCGTGCGCACATCGCCTATCCACTTCGGCCTTGTCATGACCGAGCTGGGCAGCCTGCGCAGCGTGCAGTGCCCCATCGAGGACATCCCCGAAGGGCAGTTAAAGGACTATATGCTGGCGTCCAGTGCCTGCTTCCCGGCCCTGCGCCCGCGGGAAATTGACGGTGTAAAGTACATTGACGGCGGCTGGCGCGACAATATGCCGCTGGATCTGGCTGCAAAAATGGGCGCAGCGGAGCTGCTCGGCGTCGATGTGGACGGCATCGGCATTGTACGCCCCAACACCACCGGCCTGCCGACGCGCATCGTGCGCAGCCACTGGGATTTGGGCCCGACGCTGGACTTTGACCCCGCCCGCGCCGGGCGCAACATCGCGCTGGGCTACTTTGACACGCTGCGGCTGTTTGGCCGCTGCGGCGGCACGGCCTACGCCATGCTGCCCGACAATGAGGAATTTCTGGCTCGCTTTGCCGAGCAATACCAAAAACTGCTGGCCGAGGTCTGCGCCCGCGCACCGGAAATTGACCTTGTGGAGAAAAACGCGCGGCTGCGCGCAAACTACCCGGCACCCTACGCACCGAACCCGAGTGCGCCCACCCGCGGCGCACTGGCCCCGCTGGAGCTGGCCGCCGAGCGCGTCGGCGTGCCCGAGGACGTGCCCTACACGCCGAAGCTGCTGGCCGCGACCTTCATGGGCAGCTTTGACAAGGACCCGGCAGACCGCTTCCCTGCCCTGCTGGACGGCAGGGACAACACCCTCGTGACCGAGCGTGCCATTGCCGCCGCCGTGCCAGAGGAATTCGTGACAGCTCTGGTCAGCAAGACCCTGGGCGAGCTGCCGATTTTGTAAAAAGGCTTCCCCCTTGGGGCCCCGCCCGCGTTTGCCAAAGTATCGCGCTGTAGGGGCCGGGCGGTAAGCCTTTAACGGGTGTCTGCGGCGAACCCGCCCCTCATCCGACCCTGCGGGAACCCCTCCCGGAGGGGGCCAAGAAGAAAAAAGGAGGCATCCTATGCACACCTATACCGGCGTACCGGCGTCCACCGGCATTGTGGTCGGCCCGGTTGAGCAGATCGACCACGGCACCACCGGCCTGCACCGCATCGTCTGCGACCCGTTCCGGGAGCGTGCCCTCTACGACGTCGCCGTCGTGCTGGCCAAGGATGAGCTGCGCCGTTTGAGCCAGCGCGCCAAGGGGCCGGACGCGGATATTCTGCTGTTCCAGATCGCCCTGCTGGAGGACGAGTCCTTCACGAACGAGATCGGTGACTATATCGCCGCCGGTGCGGGCGGGGCTGCCGCCGTCGAGCGCGCCGAGCAGATTTTTGCGGGCCGCCTGAAAAACGTCGATGATGAGTACATCCGGGAGCGCAGCGTCGATGTCTGCGACGTCTGCCGCCGCGTGGTGGATATTCTGGACGGACGCCCGCGCCGCCGCCTGCATCTGAAGCGCCCCAGCATCCTGGTGGCGGACCGCTTCTTCCCCAGTGACCTGTTCAGTCTGGACCGCCGCATGGTGCTGGGCCTGGCCAGCGACCAGGACAGCACGGTCAGCCATGCCGCCATCATGGCACGCAGCATGGGCATCCCGGCGGTGGTACAGCTGGGCGGCGGCACTGCGGCCATGGCCGTGGGCCACCGTGCGATCCTTGACGCCGACAACGGCACGCTTATTGTGGAGCCGGATGGTGCGCAGATCGCCCAGGCGGACTGTAAAATTGCATTGAGCCGCCTGCACGGCCAGAAGCCCGACCCCGTGGCCGCCCTGCCCTGCCTGACGAAGGACGGCACGGCCTTCCGCCTGATGCCGACCTGCAACATCAGCGACAGCGACGTGCCCCATACGCGCGGCGCGGCGGGCATCGGCCTTGTGCGCACCGAGACCGCGATTCTGTACGACCAGAGCGACGAGGTGCAGACCACCCGTCTGCGCGAGCTGCTGAAGAGCGCCGAGGGTGTGCCCGTGCTGCTGCGCACCTGCGATACCCGCGCCGACGACGACGCCCCCTGGGCCGGGGAGACGCAGGACCGCCTGCGCGGCAATCGGCTGTTCAAGCCGCAGATCCGGGCGCTGCTGCGCGCCGCCACGGACGGCGACCTGCGGGTCGTTTTCCCGATGATAAAAGATGTGGCCGACTGGGATCGCTGCGTTGACGAGGTCAACACCTGCCGCGACGAGCTGCTGGCCGAGGGCCGCGAGACCGGCCCGATGATGCTGGGCTGCGTTGTGGACATGCCGTCCGCCGCGGTCATGGCCGGGGATATGATGGAGCACGGCGCGCAGCTGATGGCTGTGGATGTTGAGGACCTGACCCGCTACACGCTGGGCCTTGTGCAGAACCCCACCGCCGCCGTGAACCAGCTGACGAACCCCGCCGTGCTGCGCCTTGTCAGCGGCATTCTGGAGCAGGCGCAGGAGCACGGCGCACAGGTCTACCTCTGCGGCATCACCGTGGCCGCCGTGGATGCCATGCCGGCCTATTTAAAGCTCGGCATCCGCACCTTCAGCGCCGAGCCCGCGGCGCTATTGCCGCTGAAGAAGCTGCTGATGGAGCAGGAGCTATAAAATGGAAGCCTTCCCCCTCGGGGGAAGGTGTCTGCGGCCCCGCCCGCAGACGGATGAGGGCAGACCTTGCCACTGCCACCCGGTAACGGGCTGTCAAGGCACACTCTCCCCACATCAGTCCGCTTCGCGGACAGCTTCTCCCCCAGGGGAGAAGCCTTTTCCGCAAAATATAAATGAAAATGCCCGCCGTGTTTCCACGGCGGGCATTGTTCATGCGATCAATTACTGAGCAGCAGCCTTGTTGGCGCGCTTAGCCATGCGGCTGATCTTGCGGGCAGCGGTGTTCTTATGGATAACACCCTTGCTCTTAGCAGAGTCGATGGCAGAGACAGCAACCTTAACGACGGTCTCCTTGTCAGCAGCATTGCTGTCGATGGCAGCGTTTGCCTTCTTGACCACTGTTTTCAGGTTGGACTTGACGACCTTGTTGTGCAGAGCCTCTTTCTTGGCCTGAACAACACGATCCTTCTGAGATTTAATATTAGGCATTCGTTCCACCTCCTTGGTTCCCCATAACAGTACAAGTTATCCTACCACACTTTTTGCAAAGTTGCAAGGGCTTTTTGAAAAAAACTTCATAGAAACCAAAAAAATCGCATAAAATTCTGGTACAAGGGGGTGTGTGCCATGCAAAAGCTGCGCCGGTGGGCGGCGGCTGCGCTGTGCGGGGCCGCATTTGCGGGCAGTGCGGCGGCGGCTCTGGCCGCGTGTGCGGTCTGCCCCGGGCGGGCGTGGATCGTGCGCGGGGCGCTGTTTTTGCAGGACCCCGCGGCGGCTGCGGCCATCGCCTGGCCAGTGGATGCCGCCCGGGCCGCCTACAAGCCCCAGAAGCCGGACCGCCGCCCCACGCCCGTGCCCACGGCGACGCCCTCCCCGGCCCCGACAGCTGCGGCAACGCCCACGCCGGAGCCGTCCCCCGCTTCCACGCCGCTGCCCAGTGCCGCGCCGGAGCTGGACGACGCGGGCCGCATCCGCAGCGTGACGCTCAGGCAGGGCAGCGGCGACGGCTATGTGGCACTGGCCGCAGGCAGCATCCGAAACAGCACCGAGCACACCGACGCTGACCTGCGCGCCGCCGTGACGACGCAAAATTTACCGTTTGCCGTTGAAAAGAACAGTGCCCTGCCGCAGGTGCTCATCATGCACACCCACGCCACCGAGAGCTACCAGACCTGGCCGGACCCCGTGTTTGACCCCGGCTACACGGCCCGCAGCAAAAGCACGGCGCTGAATATGTGTGCCGTCGGAGAGAAGATGGCGCAGGTGCTCAACGCGGCGGGCATCCGCACGCTGCACGACGAAACGCTCTACGACGCGCCCGGCTACACCGACAGCTATAAGCGCAGCCGCGCGGGTGTGCAGGCGTATCTGGAGCGCTACCCTTCTATAAAGGTCGTGCTGGATGTCCACCGCGATGCCATCGAGGACAGCGACGGCACGAGGGTCAAGCCCGTGTGCGAGATCGACGGCGAGAGCACGGCGCAGGTCATGGTCATTGCCGGGTGCGGCAACGGCAGCAGCATTGCCCTGCCTAACTGGCGGCTCAATCTGCGTTTTGCCGCCGAATGGGAGGCCGCTATGGAAAGTGCCTATCCGGGCCTGACCCGCCCCGTGCTGTGCGGGTATCGGTTTTACAATCAGGATTTGACGACAGGCAGTCTTTTAATAGAGATCGGCGGCCACGCAAACACGCTGGATGAGGCCCTCCGCGCCGGAGAGTACGCCGCCGAGGCGTTAGCCGGGGTGCTGGGAGGGTAAATCTCAAAATCTTTTATTACAATTTTAATCAGGGGCGGGATTCATTCCTCCCGGGCAGCTTGCGCCGCCGCACACTTCCACGGGCGG
>OCHG01001962.1_pt1 | contig 11958 bp, 7 predicted proteins | sample 1538801 | NCBI WGS metagenome assembly OCHG01 (sample SAMN04571727, study PRJEB22368) | human gut metagenome | biome: human gut; material: stool | host: Homo sapiens | place: Luxembourg | collected 2012-09-20 | reverse complement strand
ACTACGCCACGGCCGACGAGTGCTCCATCTGCCAGGACCCGATGCGCGATACCACTCGCATTTGCGTGGTGGGCGAGCCGCGCGACGTCCAGGCGATCGAGCGCACGGGCAGCTACCACGGCCTCTACCACGTATTGGGCGGCGTGATCAGTCCCATGGACAAGATTGGCCCCGAGCAGCTGCACATTCGAGAGCTGCTGGCACGCTTGGGCCACGAGGACATCCACGAGGTCATCATCGCCACCAACCCCAATATTGAGGGCGAGACCACGGCGAGCTATCTGGCCCGTACCATCAAGCCGTTGGGCGTCGAGGTGTCGCGTCTGGCAAGCGGCCTTCCCGTGGGCGGCGACTTGGAGTATGCCGACGAGCTTACGCTTGGCCGCGCCATCGAGGCCCGCCGCGCGATTTAGGTGGCGAGCCTGCTCCTGCCGTATGTTTTCCTCGCGACGCACGGGGTAGTCATAATTTCCCCGTGCGACTGTGAGTTTGTTGTGCAACAAAGATGCTTCGTATCCGCTTATCGCATGGATGCTTCCGCTCGCATCCTTAATTTGTCCATTCGTTGCGCAACCTTTTTGGTTCGCTGATACACTCAAATATGGATTCGAATGAATGCGCCGCTCCCGAGCGGCGTGTTTTTGTTGGAGGAGAACGCATGCGGCCCGGTGGCACTCAGACAAAGCGCGGCGCCGCGGTGCGCATACGACGCCGACTGGGCTTGGCGCCGCGGGCGTACGCACTGCTATCGTGCTCGCTGGTGCTGGTCATAGCTGGCGTTTCTGCCTATGGCATGACCGTGCCGTCCATGATGCAGGCGCATGCCGCACGCGAACCGCGCGTGGGGCATGAGGTCAAAAGCGATCTGGGCACCACGACTGGATATGCTTGGGCAAGTGTGGTCGGGCATATTGTGTTTGGCACCGACGATGCGGACGGCGCCGAGGCCCCGGACAACGAAGTCACGCTTGCCAATGGCAAAACCATCGTGCTCACCAACACCAAGATCATCGATCGATTGTCCAACAATAGCGTGGCGGCAACGGTGAATAAGGTCGAGCAGCAAAAGGAGCAGGACGCCCAGCAGTCCGGAAAGCCCGGTAGCTCGGATACTTCTGGCTCCGGCTCGGATTCATCGAGTTCGGGCGGCGGCTCTGGGTCGGGTTCCTCTACCGGAGGGCCTGGAAACGGCGGCTCGACGGGCGGCAACACTGACAACGATGCAAACTCCGGCGGCCTTTCCGCTGCTGAGGAAGAGAGCATTCACAGTTGGCTTGTGACCAAGTACAACATGCTCGACGGCTATGTTTCTCGTGCCAATGACGTGGTCTCGACCTATAACTCTACGGGAGATCCCAGGCCGTGTGACAGCCTGGTCGGGGAGATGTTTGTCATTCGAGCCGAGTTCGGTCGTCAGACATTCTCGCCCCGGTCAAGGTGGTATCAGCAGTATGCCAATCTGTGGGGCTGTTACACCAACCTATGTCAATGGGTCGGCCATTACGGCGATGATGACGTCGCGCTCGGTAACTTCAACAATAACGTGGCGGCGCTTGCCCTATGATGACCGATCTTGCATCCACCACACCACAATCGCTCGGTCGCGATCCCATGGTCGGCCTGCGCCTGGCGCGTGTCGACGGGTTTGAGCCGGCCATTGCGCTCGGTCAGGACGAACTGCCTGCCTATCTGCGTCGTTTTACGATACTGTTTGCCGACGATGCCACCATGCGCCGTGGCGGTATCGGCCGCGTGACGCGTGCTGTCAACGCCCAAGGCGAGGACGTAGCACTCAAACAGCTCATCTTGCCGACGCGCGATGAGTTTGACGACGATGCCGCCCATGAGTCGCTGGTCGCCAAGTTCAAAGCGGCATTTCGCGAGGAATATGAATGCCATCGCGCCCTTTCGGGCCTTAAGGGCTTTCCCCGCCTCTATGGCTGGGGCGAGGTTGATGGTGTGCCTGCAATTGTCATGGAATGGGTCGAGGGCGAGACGCTCGCCCGCTTGCGTTCGCGACTCGCCGTGGACGATGCCGGACGCCTGTCGCCGCTTGTGGCGGCGCGTCTGGGTCGCGACCTGTTCGATCTGCTCTGCCGTATGAGCCTGGTGGGCGAGGGCTTTGTCCATCGCGATATCTCGCCCGCTAATATTATGGTGCGCACGGCGCGTCTACCGCTTGACCGGCAGCTTGCCGAGGGCACCTTTGACCTGTGCCTGATCGACTTTGGCTCGTCGCTGGCGCTTGAGCCTGCGTCGGCCGTGGCCGGTACCGGCGGCAAGGCGTCGTTTACGGAGCGTTATGCCACGCTGCGTCGCGCGACGGTTGCCTACGCCCCGCCCGAGATGCTCACCGACGATATTCCCGACCTACGCGCTTTGCGTATGTCGCCGGCGATTGACGTCTATGCCGCGGCAAGCACGGTTTACGAGCTCATTGCCGGCGTCGCGCCATACGAAGCCGCGCCGAGCACTTCGGGCACCTCGGGTTCGCGCAAAAAGACGCGTGACATCGCCAGCCCCTACCGTCTCAAGATGGACACGCGGCCCGACTATCCCATTGGCGCCCATGCGCCCGGTTGCGATTTGACTCAGCTGCTTCGTCGTGAGCCCGATGTGGCGCTCGCCGCGGCCGAGCAGGCCCAGCAGCTGGGGCTTGAGCCGGATTCCGAGGAGCTACGCGATGCGCTGGCGTTTGTCGATGCCCAGCTGTTCGACGTGGTGATGGCCTGTCTGTCCAGCCATCAAAAAGATCGTCCCGAGCCGGCGGCGGTCGAGGCGGCGCTCTCGGCGTTTTGTGACCACTATGCGCAAAATGTCGGTCGTTCGCTCCGCGGCGAGCCGCTCACGCCGTGCCCCATGGATGCGTCTGGCCGCGCGGTTCGCCGCGCGGCGATGATCGGTGCGGCGGTCGTTTGCAGCGTGGTTTGGGCTGTGGTCGTGGTTTCGGCCGCGCTGCTGGCGTCGGGCGCCCGCGTGACGGCGACTTTGGGATCGCTCGTGTGGTCTGGGTCGCTACCGGGTATTATTGCCGCACTGGCGTTGGCGCTGCCAGGCATAGCCGGCGTTGCCGCGGGGGCACTTGCGCGCGATCGGCGCTCGGGCTTCCTGCAGGGTGTGCTTGCGCTTTCTGCCTGCGAGGTTCCGGTGCTGGTTGTGGCTGCATGTAGCGTATTTTCCCAACGCGCCGTGATGGGCGGCCTTGTTGCCGCTCTGGTTGCAACCTATACGCTTACGTGGTTTTTGCTTGCGATGGGCTTTGCCTTTGAACTTCCCGTTTCGGCACCGCGACGCACAAAAGCCCAGATGGCGACTCCGCTTGCCGGTGGAGCCGCAGCTGCCCGTACTTTTGGCGGACCTGTCGAAGTATCGTCCGATTCTATTTCTACGACCAAGGAGGCCTAGGTCATGGCATCTCAAGTTGAGCTCACCCCATGCGGGGCCATGTTTGACATCTTTAAGCGCGCGGCGCATCTGAGCCATATCGAGCTGTGCGGCTTGGTGCTTTCGTCCCGTCCGCTCGCCGACGGCCGCAGCCCGCAGAGCCGAGCCGCCGATCGCTCTTGGGTTTCCCGCTTTATCGTTCGCGCGCCGGTCGGCACGCTTCAGCAGCGCTACTTTGCCGAATACGGTACCTCGGCTGCGCGTATTATGTCGCAACTGGCCCTGCGCCAGCGCAATCCCATGGACTCCACGGCTGTGATCAATATGGTGTGCGGTCCTGCAGGTGAACCGATGGTACGCGCGCTCGAAGAGTGCCATCAGGACACGAATCTCTATCGCAACGCGCTCGATCGCCTGTCCCAGGCGGCGGAACTCATGCCCGCCGAGCGCGCCGAGGCCGTGCTGGTGCTGTTTGTCGCCGTCGGTTGTTCGGCGGATGTGCGGTCCTCGGTGAACTATGCCATCGACTACGCGCACGCGACCTGTGGCGGAGGAACATCCACGCCGCGTTCGCTTGGCATGTCGATGACCGCGGGCGAACGCGAACCCGCCCCGGCGCACCCCTTGGGCTTGCTGCGCGTACAAAACAGTTTTGTCGTGAGCGCCCCGCGCTGGATTCAGCCGAGTGAGCAGGGTGTTGAGATTGGCGCGCTGGCCACTGGTGAGGGCGATATTACCGACGTCGGCGACGATGTCTCGGCCCGCCATGCCCATATCTGGTGCGATGCTCAAAATATCTGGCACGTCGAGGACTTGTCGTCCACCAACGGAACCGTGGTGGTAAACGGGGCCACGCGCGTCTGCATTCAGGCCGAGCCCGGCCGTTCCGCCCAACTCAATCCCGGCGACGAGCTCAAGCTCGGCGAATCCACTACCTACGCCATCCTCTTCGGTGCCCTCTAGCCGGCAGATAGGGACGTTCCTTTTCTCTGCCGGCTGGGGACACTCCTTGGCGCGCCAGAGCCGGTCGCCCGGGGATGGAGGGGCCATTTTGGCCCTTGGCGGTCACCCGAGGTAAACCTTTACCGCCCGCCTATATTTGCCGAAATTACACTTGACGGCGGGGTACAATAAACCCGCATGCGGATTTCCGTTGCGGGCGCTTCCCATCGCCGGGGCGTGCCCGGGAGCATCCGGCATGCGGCCTTTGCGGCGCTCGGTCATGTGCAAGACGGGCGGTCGGGTCTGTGGGGCGCATCAACTGTCCCTCGCCTCGGCATGTCTTCTCTCCACGCCACGTACCTGCTGCTGAGCCTGCCTGCCAGATGATTGGAAGCAACAGCGTAAATCCCATCACGCCAACATCCCGGCGATCGCCGGGGCCTGTATACCTATATGAGAGGAGAGGGGTATATGGCGCGTAAGTTTAAGTCTATGGACGGCAACGAGGCGGCCGCATATGTTTCGTATGCGTACACCGAGGTAGCGGGAATCTATCCCATTACGCCGTCCAGCCCGATGGCCGACCATGTCGACCAGTGGGCGGCCCAGGGTCGCAAGAACATCTTCGGCACCCCGGTCAAGGTCGTCGAGATGGAGTCCGAGGCAGGTGCAGCCGGTACCGTTCACGGTTCGCTGGGCGCCGGTGCTCTGACCACCACCTACACGGCTTCTCAGGGTCTGCTCCTGATGATTCCGAACATGTACAAGATCGCGGGCGAGCAGCTCCCGGGCGTCTTCCACGTCTCCGCGCGTTGCGTCGCTTCCCACGCCCTGAACATTTTTGGCGATCACTCCGACGTCATGGCCTGTCGTCAGACCGGCTTCGCCATGCTCGCCGAGGGCAACGTCCAGGAGGTCATGGACCTCTCGCCGGTGGCTCACCTTGCCGCCATCGAGGGTAAGACCCCGTTCCTTAACTTCTTCGACGGCTTCCGCACCAGCCACGAGATCCAGAAGGTCGCCATGTGGGACTACAAGGATCTGGCAGAGATGTGCGACATGGACGCCGTCCAGGCTTTCCGCGACCACGCGCTCAACCCTGAGCACCCGCACACCCGCGGCAGCCACGAGAACGGCGATATCTTCTTCCAGAACCGTGAGGCCTGCAACAAGGTCTACGACGAGCTTCCCGCCGTCGTCGAGGGCTACATGAAGAAGATCAACGAGAAGCTCGGCACCGATTACGGCCTGTTCAACTACTACGGCGCTCCCGATGCCGACCGCGTCGTCGTGTGCATGGGCTCCTTCTGCGACGTGCTCGAGGAAGTCATCGACTACCTCAACGCTCACGGCGAGAAGGTCGGCCTGGTCAAGGTTCGCCTGTTCCGTCCGTTCTCCATCAAGCACTTCGTCGACGTTCTCCCCGAGACCGTCCAGAAGATCGCCGTCATGGACCGTACCAAGGAGCCGGGTTCCATCGGCGAGCCGCTCTACCAGGACGTCGTCTCCGCTCTCTACGAGGCCGGCAAGACGGGCATCAAGGTCGTCGGCGGCCGTTATGGCCTGGGCAGCAAGGACACGCCTCCCGCGTCCGCGTTCGCTGTCTTCGAGGAGCTCAAGAAGGACGAGCCCAAGCGCGAGTTCACCATCGGCATTGTCGATGACGTGACCAACCTGAGCCTGCCCGAGGCCGAGGATGCGCCCAACACCGCAGCCCCCGGCACCATCGAGTGCAAGTTCTGGGGTCTGGGTGGCGACGGTACCGTCGGTGCCAACAAGAACTCGATCAAGATCATCGGCGACCACACCGACAAGTACGTCCAGGCCTACTTCCAGTACGACTCCAAGAAGACCGGCGGCGTCACCGTCTCGCACCTGCGCTTTGGTGATTCTCCGATCCGTTCGCCGTACTACGTGACCAAGGCCGACTTTGTCGCTTGCCACAACCCAAGCTACATCGTTAAGGGCTTCAAGATGGTCCGCGACGTCAAGCCGGGCGGCACCTTCCTGGTCAACTGCCAGTGGAGCGACGAGGAGTTCGCCGAGCACATGCCCGCCGTGGCCAAGCGCTACATCGCGAACAACAACGTCAACGTCTACCTGATCGACGCTATCGACCTGGCCGCTAAGGTCGGCATGGGCAAGCGCACCAACACGGTGCTCCAGTCCGCCTTCTTCGCGCTGGCCAAGGTCCTGCCCGCCGAGGACGCCCTGCAGTACATGAAGGACGCGGCTACCAAGTCCTACATGAAGAAGGGCCAGGCCATCGTCGACGCCAACCACAAGGCCATCGATGCCGGCGCTACCGCCTTCCGTAAGTTCGAGGTTCCGGCCGACTGGGCTACCGCCGAGGACGCCGCTCCCGTCGAGCTCTCCGAGGAGACCAAGTCCGCTATCGCCCAGCAGGTCAAGAACCTGCTCGAGCCCATCGATCGCATGGACGGCGACAGCCTGCCTGTTTCCGCCTTCGTCGATTGCGCTGACGGCCAGTTTGAGCTGGGCGCCTCCGCATACGAGAAGCGCGGCGTCGCCGTGGTCGTTCCCCACTGGGACGAGACCAAGTGCATCCAGTGCAACCAGTGCGCCTATGTGTGCCCGCATGCCACCATCCGTCCGTTCGCGATGACCGAGGACGAGGCTGCCGCCGCGCCCGAGGCTACCCGCACGCTCGACGCCATGGGCCCCAAGGCCAAGGGCATGAAGTTCACCATGGCTGTGTCCCCGCTCGACTGCATGGGCTGCACCAACTGCGTCAAGGTCTGCCCCAAGGGCGCCCTCGAGATGGTTCCCACCGAGCAGGAGATGGACCAGCAGCCCGTTTGGGACTACATGGTCGAGAACGTCTCCGAGAAGAAGGAGCTCATCGCGGCCAACGTCAAGGGCAGCCAGTTTAAGCAGCCCTACCTGGAGTTCTCCGGCTCCTGCGCCGGCTGCGCCGAGACCGCCTATGCACGTCTGGTGACCCAGGTCGCCGGCGACCGCATGTTCATTTCCAACGCCACCGGCTGCTCCTCCATTTGGGGCAACCCCGCTGCCACCGCTCCTTACTGCAAGGACAAGGACGGTCACGGCCCGGCGTGGAACAACTCCCTGTTCGAGGACAATGCCGAGCACGGTCTGGGCATGGCCGTGGGCTATGAGGCTGTTCAGCACAAGCTGATTGCCGCCACCCAGGAGATCATCGCCGCCGATGGTCCGTCCGACGAGCTCAAGGCTGCCGGCCAGGCTTGGATTGACTCTGTCAACGACGCCGAGGCCTCCAAGACCGCTGCCGCTGCCTACGTTGCCGAGCTCGAGAAGTGCGGCTGCGAGGCTTCCAAGGCAATCCTCGCCGACAAGGCTTACCTCACCAAGAAGTCCTTCTGGATCTTCGGCGGCGACGGTTGGGCCTACGACATCGGCTTCGGTGGTCTGGATCACGTCCTGGCTTCCGGCCACAATGTCAACGTCTTTGTCTTCGACACCGAGGTTTACTCCAACACCGGCGGTCAGGCCTCCAAGGCCTCGAACCTGGGCCAGGTCGCTCAGTTCGCCGCTGCCGGTAAGGTGACCAAGAAGAAGTCCCTGGCCGAGATTGCCATGAGCTATGGCTACGTCTACGTGGCGCAGGTCGCCATGGGCGCCAACCCGGCTCAGACCCTCAAGGCCATCCACGAGGCCGAGGCCTACGACGGCCCGTCCCTCATCATCGGCTACAGCCCCTGCGAGATGCACTCCATCAAGAAGGGCGGCATGCAGAACTGCCAGGCCGAGATGAAGAAGGCTGTCGAGTGCGGCTACTGGAATCTCTTCCGCTTCAACCCCGAGGCTGCTGCCGGCAAGAAGTTCTCGCTCGATTCCAAGGAGCCCGCGGGCGGTTATCAGGAGTTCCTGATGAACGAGGCCCGTTACGCTTCGCTGACGCGTTCCTTCCCCGAGCGCGCCGAGGAGCTCTTCAAGGAGAACGAGCAGGCCGCTATGGACCGCTATGCTCACCTGCTGAAGCTCAAGACGGTGTACAACGAGGCCTAGGTCTCCCACCGCAGGATCTGAGGGCTGACCTTCGCGGACGTCCTCGGACATGAAAGAACCCCCGCTGCGCACTACGTGCGGCGGGGGTTCTTTCGTCCTGCGGAGTGTCCGCGAAGGTCAGCCCTCAGATCCTGCTACGACTACGTCCTCGGATTGTGTGGGCGGATGAAGGACGTAGTTGGTCGGGTATTCCGTCCCCTTCGCTGTTTCGCGGCTTTGCCGCGAAAGGCTCGTTACTTTGGGGATGGATGGGGGGGCGTGGCTGTTGCAACGCCTTATCCCTTTGCTTTTTCGCGCCTTTGGCGCGAAACGCGCGGCACCTTGGGAAATGCATTGATGCGTGGACGAGGCTGGATTGTGGATTCTAATGGCTAGAGAGATATGGGCGCGAACGAGAAATCGTTATTGGGGTCATCCTTTTCCATAAACTCATCGAGACAAAACGTCATGTAGATTGGAACGTACAGAACCTTGCCCTCTTTGCTGAGATTCTCGTGGCTCAGTACAACGGCCTCGGGAATTTTGTACTCGCCCACACTCATCAGACGATCGAGGGCCGCATGCGCTCGAACTTTCTTGCCCGATTTGACCTCGATTGGGACAACATGCCCGTGGGCGCCTTCGATCACAAAGTCAACTTCACCGACCTCACGCGTTTGGTAGTACCATGCATCCGCCCCAAGGGCAACGAGTTCCTGCGCGACCACGTTCTCATAGAGACCACCAAGGTTGGGAGTTTTCATATCAAGATAGACAGCGCGTGCAGTGCTGCCGGGGTATCGCGATGCGAGCATGCCTGTATCAGACTCGTATAGTTTGAAGGCTGTCGTTTTCTCCGTCCTCTTGAGAGGACTCCGTGGCTCCGTCACCCTGGCGACCATCAATCCAACGCCTGCGTTAACAAGCCACAGGAAATCCTGCTCATATTTTTTAAGGCGAGCTCCCTCGCCCAGAGACGAAACGACAAAGCGATGAGACTCCGCCTCAAGCTGAACGGGAATTTGCTCAAAAATCGACCGAACGTTAAACGCTCGAGTCGATGCATATTTTGAGATATCGCTTTTGTACTGATCGACCAGCTGAGTTTGAAGCTCACGTGTGCTCACGAGCGAATAACCCGAATCAATATAGTTCTGAACGACTTCCGGCATGCCGCCGCAAACGATATAAGCTCTATAGTTCTTGAGCATCGCCTCATGAATATAGTTTTCGACAGGATGCTTTTCGACAAGGCAGCTGCGAATGCCTGCAAGCACATTCTCACTGACGCTGTTTGCCCAACAGAACTCTTCAAAATCCATCGGGCGCATAACAATGTGCTCGACATACCCCACCGGAAAAGAAGAGATTCCCTTAAACTCAGTCCCAAGCATAGACCCCGAGAAGACATAGCTAAAGCGTCCATCCTCGACCAACGCCTTCATGAGTGTAACGATCTGCGGATACTCCTGAATCTCATCGACAAAGACAAGCGTGTCCCCCTCAGTAAGCGGCGCATCCGCAAGAAGGGCTACACGGTTGATAAAGTCAACGGAGTTCTTTGCGCCAATAAGCACATTCTTTGCCTCGACATCGAGTAGTAAATTGACCTCAAAATACGAAGCGTAGTTGCTTTTTCCAAACGCGCGAATCGCATAGCTCTTGCCGATCTGACGCGCACCAGTAACAAGTAATGCCTTATTGGAGTTATTCTTCCAGCTCAAAAGCCTATCGGTGACCTTACGGCGTAACATAAAACCCCCAAATGACAAAAATTGGCAGATAGAATTGCCTAGAATCATACAAAAATTTGCAGATAATATCGTGCGTAAATATACAAAAATTGGAAGATAGCAAAGGTCCGATAAGGTCTCAAAGCCACTGAAACAGCGCTCTACTTTGCGAAGGGGCTGGAGACGCTGTTGGGTGCGTCTCCAGCCCTCTGATTCTTACTTTGGATCCCGATGATGGGGTGTTGTCGGTGCTGCTTGCTTGGTTACCTTGTCTCGCCGGACTCTGTGCGTAGGCGGTAGCCGTGGACGAGGTCGCTAATGGCCGGCCAGGGAATCTGGCGGTCGACCCAAAATTGGAGCTGGACCAGATAGCGCTCGGTGGCGCGGGTGAGGGCTGCAAACTGTTCGTGAGTCTCTACCTGGGCGTAGAGGTCGCGGCTGTGGGCGAGGATTGCCGTGGTGTCATCCATTTTGCCGGTGACGTCGAAGGCGCCCGAGAACCAGTCGCACAGGCGCGCGGCGCTGTTGTTGATCGTTGCGAGGTCGGCGGTGCCGTCGTTGGCGTTTTCGTTGGCCTGGGCTCGCAGGAGGGAGAGGGCATCGGCCGCGTTCATGCAGTAGCCGACGGTGAAGTTCCAGACGGCGAATTCGCGGCCGGTGTCGAGCTTGCGGCGGCGCATGTAGTCGATGTCGCGGGGCTCCTCGAGCATCATTTGGTCGGCGAGGGCCTCAAGTGCAGTGGTGTACTCAGCAAGGTCGAGCGTGAGCAGATCGTTGATATCCGTCATCTTTAGGCCTCCGCTTCGATCTCGACGATTTCGTTTTTGATGTACATGCCCTGGTTGTCCCAGACATTGCGGCAAGCAACGGCAAAGCGCTCGCGGTCGGCTTCGCAGATGCGGGCGAACATGTTGCAGGTGCCAAAGGGCTCGCACACGTCAAAGAAGATGCAGATTGACGACCATCCGCCATACCAGCTCACGGCACCCGCCGGCTCGTGAAAGACGGGGTTCTCGATGTGCTCATAGTTGGCGATGGGGCCCGAGACAGGATACGTCACCTCGGCATCGCAGATCTTGGCCGAAAAGATACGTGACTCGACCGGACAGGACGATTCGAACAGCTTGCATGTCTCGGGAGCCTTGTCCCAGAGCATATCGGCGAGAAACGTCTCGCCATTCAGCGTGATCTTGAGCATTTTTGTCATAGTAAGGACCTCCTCAATCCGTCGCTCAAGGGGTTCGCTGGCGGATAAGGAGAAGACAGCGGCGGGGTCGCCGAACCCAAACTTCACGACAGATCTCTGTCGCCCCAGCCCGCGCTGTTCTTCGCTAAAGTACCATGCCGCAATTGCGTGCGCAATATCAGTTTTTGATTTTCTGGAAGCGGCAATCGACGAGACAGCTCGCCGGCTGCCGGCCGACGCGCGGTATGAGCACTCGTCTATTCCTTAAGTTGGATGAAAAACGCCATGTTATTGCAGGGCTGCATACTCGTCCAATAAGTGCATAGAATCTCGTATAGTGCGAGTAAGATTTTGCGCTATCTGTTTTGTGTTTAGCAAAGATATAGTTTGCATAATCTGGTCTAATCCCTGCTCTATTAAAATAAAGTTGCACGTAAATGACGTAGATATGCTTGAGCTGGGTTTCTTTACGCTGAGCGGGTAAAAGCGACCGTTCACCGTTCAACTATTTTCAAAATGAATAAAATGAGCGATAAAGAGAATATAAACCTTAATAAATTCGCGTATCGCACGGGCGCGGGTTATTAATGGGTTGTAGGCCTTTTACAGAAAGGATTCCAGCAATGTCTAAGCCTCTTGGCAAGCCCGATCGTATTGTCGTCGCCCTCGGCGGCAACGCCCTCGGCAACAACCCCGTCGAGCAGATCGAGGCCGTGAGCAACA
>OCHG01001954.1_pt1 | contig 11985 bp, 9 predicted proteins | sample 1538801 | NCBI WGS metagenome assembly OCHG01 (sample SAMN04571727, study PRJEB22368) | human gut metagenome | biome: human gut; material: stool | host: Homo sapiens | place: Luxembourg | collected 2012-09-20 | reverse complement strand
TAGTATTTTTGGAGAAAACTTATTTGATGACTTTATGGATGATTTTTCATTCCCGACGTTTCCGAATGTCGACAAAGAACTGTATGGAAAACATGCTAAGAATCTGATGAAGACAGATGTAAAAGAGACCGGAAATGCATACGAGATTGATATTGATCTTCCGGGATTTAAGAAAGATGAGATCCAGATGGAACTGAAAGACGGTGTACTTACCGTCAGTGCAGCTAAAGGACTGGATAAAGATGAGGAAGATAAGAAAGGTAACTATATCAGAAAAGAACGTTATGCGGGCAGCATGAGCAGAAGCTTCTATGTAGGAAAACATGTAACGGTAGAGGATGTACACCCGAAATATGAAAGTGGAATCCTTTCATTCAGTGTTCCGAAAGAGGAAGCAAAACCGGTAGAAGAGAAGAAACATTACATTTCAATTGAAGGTTAATGAAAGCTCATAGACATAAAAAAGAGTGATGGTACCCCACAGGTATTGAGCCTGTGGGGTATCATATCATAAAAACACATATAGAAAAGCAAATGACGGGAGGGAGAACAATGGCGGCAAAAAGAGATTATTATGATGTTCTTGGAATCAGCAGGAGTGCAGACAAGGGAATGATCAAAAGAGCATATCGTAAACTGGCCAAGAAATACCACCCGGATACCAATGCCGGAAATGCACAGGCGGAAGAGAAGTTCAAGGAAGCAACGGAAGCCTATAATGTGCTGAGTGATCCGGAAAAAAAGAAATTGTATGATCAGTTTGGCCACGCAGCTTTTGACGGCAGTGGAGCTTACGGTTATGGAAGTGAACCGGGAGGCGGCACCTACAGCTATAACGGACCGAATGGGAGCTTTCATGAATATCATTTTGAAGGCGGCGATATGGATGACATCCTGAAGAATATATTCGGCGGTGGATTCTCGGAAGGAGCAGGAAGCGGCTTTCACGGATTTGGAGAATTCGGAAAAGGATTTAGCGGTGGCGGAAATTTCCGGCAGGATGGTTCCGATGTGACAGCTGAAATAGATGTAACATTTGATGAGGCTGCATTCGGTGGAGATAAAGTTATCCGGCTGTCAGATGCACAGGGCAGCAATGTGGCAGGAAAATCATTGAAAGTGCATATTCCGGCAGGTATCAGCGACGGAAAAAGCATCCGTCTGAGAGGAAAAGGAATGCCGGGAGTGTCCGGAGGTAAAGCAGGAGATCTGTTATTAAAAGTCAGAGTCGGCAAACGTCCGGGATTCGAACGAAAAGATATGGATGTATACTCAAAAGTCACGATTCCGTTTACTACAGCAGTGCTGGGAGGAGAAGCAGTGGTACAGACACTTACCGGAAGAGTGGTCTGCAAGATCAATCCGGGAACGCAGTCCGGAACGAAGATCCGGTTAAAAGGCAAAGGAATCGTGTCTATGAAGGATGCAGGAAGATATGGAGATCAGTATGTGACTGTTCAGATAGATGTACCAAAGAATCTCAGTAACGAAGCTAAGAGAAAATTAAAAGAATTTGAAGCTGCATGCAGGAACGGAAGCCGGGGAGCAGCATAAATTTTAAATATAAATATAGAATAAATGCATTGTTTTATCAGAAGAATCCAGCTTGGATCCGGAAGGTAGAAGGATGCATTTTTTTCTGTATTGACGCTCTCTTTAGAAAGAATTATAATAAAAGAATTAGGACAAAGAATCTGTATTTCCATACAGGTTATGAAAATATATGCTAAGGAGATAAGTAAGATGAGCAAGATTATTTTAACAGGTGACCGCCCGACAGGACGTCTTCACGTTGGTCATTATGTAGGTTCATTAAAAGAACGTGTAAAATTACAGAATTCAGGAGAATATGATGAGATCTATATTATGATCGCAGATGCGCAGGCGCTGACAGATAACGCCGAACATCCGGAAAAAGTACGTCAGAACATCATGAACGTAGCACTGGATTATCTGGCTTGTGGAATCGATCCTGAGAAATGTCACATTTTTATCCAGTCAATGGTTCCAGAATTAACATTCTATTATATGAATCTGGTTACAGTATCCAGAGTGCAGAGAAACCCTACGGTAAAAGCAGAGATCAAGCAGAGAAACTTTGAAGCAAGTATCCCGGTAGGCTTCTTCTGTTACCCGATCAGCCAGGCTGCCGATATTACAGCATTCCGTGCAACAACAGTTCCGGTTGGAGAAGACCAGATGCCGATGATCGAGCAGTGTAAAGAGATCGTGCACAAGTTCAACAGTGTATACGGTGAGACATTAACAGATCCGGAAATCGTACTTCCATCTAACAAGTCATGCTTAAGACTTCCGGGAATCGATGGAAAGGCCAAGATGAGTAAATCGCTTGGCAACTGTATCTATCTTTCTGACGAAGAAGATGTTGTGAAGAAGAAAGTGATGTCTATGTTTACAGATCCGAACCATCTTCGTGTAGAAGATCCGGGGCAGGTAGAAGGTAATCCGGTATTCATTTATCTCGATGCATTCTGCAAAGATGAATATTTTGAAGAATTCTGGCCGGAATATAAGAATCTGGATGAGTTAAAAGCACACTATCAGCGAGGAGGTCTTGGTGATGTCAAAGTTAAGAAGTTCCTGAACAAGGTACTTCAGGCGGAGCTGGCACCAATCCGTGCGAGAAGAAAAGAATGGGAGCAGAAACTTCCGGAAGTATTCGCAATACTGAAAGAAGGAAGCAAAGCAGCCGAGGCAAAAGCAGCAGAGACACTGCAGGATGTAAAGGCTGCTATGAGAATCAACTATTTTGATGATGCAGATTTCCTGAATTAAGAATAGCAGAGATATTATAGAATCCTCGAAATATCAGACGATACCTGGTATTTTGGGGATTTCTTTTATTGGTAATTGTTGTATAATAAAAATATCAGTAAAAAATGGGAATTGTATAGATAATAATGGGAGTGAAGAGGCGTGATCATATGAAAGAGATAACAAAAGAAGCACTTCTAGAAGCTTTAAAATTAAGAGATACCGGAGAACATCCGGCGTTCCGGGAATGTGAGTTCAAAGACATGGATCTGAGCGGAGCAGATCTGCATAATATGGACTTCACATTAAGTTCGTTTCAGAATGTAAATCTGGAGTATGTGAATTTGAAAAACAGCAGTGTGGAAAATGCATTGTTTGACGGGAATTCCCTGCATGGTGCGGATTTTCAGAATGCGAATATGAAGACAGCAGCATTTCGTGAATGCGATATGCGTGAATGCAATATCAGGGGAGCGAACCTTTATGGAGCAGTACTTGAGCATGCAAAGTTAGACGGCATTCAGTCCGATCATACAACCCAGTGGTTCCGTATGCACTGCCCGGAGACCGGACCAATCCTGGGATATAAGAAATGTGTGAATGACAGGGTGGTACAGCTTCTGATTCCTGCTGATGCAAAGCGTACTTCGGCAACACTTCCATCCTGCCGCTGCAGTAAGGCAAAGGTGCTTTCGATAAAAAGTTTTGATGAGACGGAAGAATTTGAAGAAGCCTGGTCGCTGGTCGATGAAAATTTTGTATACAGAAAAGGACAGTGGGTCGAGGTGAAAGATTTTAATGAGGACAGATGGATGGATTCCACGACAGGGATTCATTTCTGGATGGAGAGAAAAGAGGCTCTTGGTTATTGATATCTAACAGGCATTAGAAATCAGGACTCAGAAACTTGACATGAATACAGCGATGCGATAGATTAATTTATGGATTAGAGAGTATGAAGGAGAGAAACTTATGAATTTACATGAATTTTTTATCGTATGCCCGCTGGTATTTCTTGCCGGATTTGTGGATGCGATTGCTGGAGGAGGAGGCCTGATTTCATTGCCGGCCTATATGTTCGCAGGGGTTCCGGTACACAATGCAATTGCAACGAATAAATTATCATCGGCAACGGGAACGGCGGTGTCAACATGGCATCTTGTGAAGAGCAGATGTGTGGATCTGTTTCTGGTTCCGGGAACGGTAGCATGTGCGTTCGTTGGTTCGATCGCAGGCGCGAACCTGGCACTGATCATCAGTGACAAAGTATTAAAGACGGTACTGGTCTTTGTTCTTCCGGTTGTGGCATTCTGTGTGTTACGTGACAAAAATCTGAAGCCGGTGATCCCGGAAGGATTTACCAGAAAGAAACAGTATCTGATCATGGCGGCATGTTCATTCGTGATCGGCATCTATGATGGATTTTACGGACCGGGAACCGGGACATTTTTACTGCTTACATTTACCAAATTAGGAAAGCTCGATATGGAGAAAGCAACAGGAAACGTAAAAGTTGTCAATTTGACATCGAATATATCGGCGTTAATTACATTTGTTCTGGCAGGGAAGATCTTATGGGTACTGGGACTTTCGGCATCCATATTCAGCATTGCAGGACATTATCTTGGTGCACACATGGTTGTGAAGAACGGGGTAAAGGTCATCAAGCCGATTATCTTACTTGTGCTCGTATTACTGATGATCAAGATTATTCTCGGAATATAGATGGAATAATTTAGCATATTGCAGTAAAAGAGCCCGCAGTGTATAATGTACCCATAATTTTAGAAAATGAGGTATAATATGGAAGATTCAAATAGAAACTTTAAATTACAGACATGTGAAGATTTTATAGAAGTGCTTGCAAGTAAAGCGGCTGTTCCGGGAGGTGGCGGAGCGGCCGCTTTAACCGGGGCTATCGGAATTGCGCTTGGCAATATGGTTGGAAGCCTGACGGTGGGAAAGAAAACATATGCAGATGTAGAAGATGAAATTATCGAATGCAAGAAAGAGGCGGATGAGATCGCAAAAGAATTCTTAGAACTGATGGATAAGGATGCGGAAGCATTTGAGCCGCTCAGTAGAGCATACGGACTTCCGAAGTCTACGCCGGAAGAGATTGCAGAAAAAGAAGAGATCATGGAGAATGCACTGAATGTGGCATGTGGTGTTCCGATCGAGATCATGAAGACCTGTGCCAGAGGCATTGACCTTGTCGAAGTATTTGCTGCAAAGGGCAGCCGGATCGCATTAAGTGACGCTGGAGTCGGAGCAACACTTTTAAAATCTGCCATGCAGGGCGCATCATTGAATGTATACATCAATACGAAATCAATGAAAGACAGAAAAAGAGCGGAAGAACTCAATCAGCTGGCAGATTCCCTCCGGGAAGAATATGAAGCAAAAGCAGACCGTATATTTGCGGAAGTAAGCAGCCGCATCCGGTAAAGACAGTGCAAGAAAGAAAAAGAAAGTAGAAAGAAAGCAGCAGGACAAATAATGGCAAAATTACTATTAGGAAAAGAAGTAAATGCTTCTATTAATGAAGAAATCAAGGCAAAAGTAGAAAAGTTAAAAGCACAGGATATTACACCGACGCTTGGAATCATCCGTATCGGCGAAAGAGAAGACGATATCGCATATGAAAAAAGTGCAGCAAAACGATGTGAGACGCTTGGCGTAGCATATGAGAAATTCCTTCTTCCGGCAGATGTAAAAGAAGAAGAGGTATTAAAGACGATCAGTCAGGTAAATAAGAATGATAAAATTCATGGCGTTTTGTTGTTCAGACCTCTTCCGAAGCATCTGAACGAGGACAGGATTGTCAATGCGCTGGCGGTAGAAAAAGATGTAGATGGAATTACGGATCTTTCTATGGCAGGAGTTTTCATGGGAAAAGATATGGGATACGCACCATGTACGCCAAGTGCCTGCATGAAGGTGCTGGAGCATTACGGAATAGACTGCACAGGTAAAAAAGTGGTAGTTATCGGAAGAAGTCAGGTAGTCGGAAAACCGGCAGCCATGATGCTGCTGAAGAAGAATGCGACCGTAACTGTCTGCCATACCAGAACAGTGGACATGCCGTCTGTGGTAAAAGAGGCGGATATTGTAGTTGTAGCGGCCGGAAAAGCCGGAGTTATCGATGGAAACTATCTGAGAGAAGGACAGATCGTCATTGATGTCGGAATTAATGTGAATGAAGAAGGAAAACTCTGTGGAGATGTGAATTTTGAGGAAGCAGAGAAGATTGTAGATGCGATCACACCGGTTCCGCGTGGAGTCGGAGGGGTAACGACTTCCATTCTGCTGGAGCATGTGGTGGATGCTGCAATTGCACAGAACAGATAGAGAGTTAAGAGGCGAGAGGCAGAGAAAATGAAGAGGATAGATTTCGAAAATGGAACAGTAACAGGGAACATTCTTGGAGCGGCTCTTCCAATGCTTGCTGCCCAGCTGTTAAATCTGCTGTATAACATTGTAGACCGTGTATACATTGCACGTATTCCACATGTGGGAACGGCAGCACTCGGGGCAGTCGGGATCTGTTTTCCGTTAATCATGATCATTACTGCTTTTGCAAATCTCTTCGGTGGCGGTGGTGCGCCGCTGTTTTCGATCTACAGAGGAAAAAAAGAAGAGAAGACAGCAGTCAGAATTATGAATACATCGTTTTCCATGATCTGTGCCAGTGCAGTACTGCTGATGATCGGAGGATTCCTTTTTGCGCATCCTGTTTTGATTTTGTTTGGAGCTTCCAAAGATGCAATGCTCTATGCATACCCATATATGATGATCTATTTGATCGGTACACTACCTTCGATGATTGCGGTGGGAATGAATCCGTTCATTAATGCACAGGGATACTCGGTGACAGGGATGTCTTCGGTTGTTGTCGGAGCAGCTGCAAATCTGATCCTGGATCCGGTATTTATTTTTATCCTTGGACTCGGCGTAAGAGGAGCAGCAATCGCAACAGTATTGTCACAGACGATATCCGCAATATTTGTATATTTCTTCCTTTCAAGAAGAGCAGAATTGAAAGTCCGGATTTTACGAAAAGGAGAGATTGGAGCATGTATCGGATATGCCAGGAATATTGTAAGTCTTGGAATGGCAGGATTTATTATGCAGCTTACGAACAGTCTGGTATCAATCTGCTGCAATCATGTACTTTCCGTTACAGGAGGAGATATCTACATTTCGGTTATGACAATTATTAGCAGTGTGCGTCAGCTTGTGGAGACACCGATCAGTGCGATAAATGAAGGTACATCTCCGATCCTGAGTTATAATTACGGCGCACGCCGTCCCGGACGTGTGAGAAAAGCTATGGTAGTGCTTGCAGTTATGATCCTTCTCTATACTGCTGTGATGTGGGGGAGTATTATTGTAATTCCGGAAGTTCTTATCCGTATTTTCAGTTCTGATAAGATGCTGTTAAAAGATGCGGTACCTGCACTCAGACAGTATTTCGCCGCATTTATTTTCATGGATCTGCAGTATATGGGGCAGACAGTATTCAAATCATTGAATAAAAAAAAGCAGGCAATCTTTTTCTCAATACTCCGGAAAGTGGTAATTGTAGTTCCGCTCACTTATTTCATGCCGTATGCATTGCATATGGGAACGGATGGGGTATTTCTTGCAGAACCGGTTTCGAATGTGATCGGTGGAAGTATCTGCTTTATCACGATGCTTTGTACGGTACTGCCGGAGCTGAAAAGAATGGAAGCAAGAAAATAAAAATGATGTGATTTTTAGGGGAGATATGGATAAAAAGATTTCAAAAATAACAAGAGGACTGATGACGGTTCTGACAGTCATATTGATTGCACTGTTTCTGACGATCATGGTTCTGGTGAGTAAGATTCAGGGAACAGCCCGTGTCGTAAATTACGCCGGATTGGTCCGCGGAAAGACGCAGCGTATTATCAAACTAGAGGATGCAAAAGAACCGCAGGATGAGATGATTGAATCGGTAGCTTCATTTATAGAAGGACTTCGGTATGGAAGTGATGAGCTGAATCTGGTCCGTCTGGATGACCATGCATTCCAGAATAAGATGAAAGAACTGGATGAACATTTTCAGAAGTTGCAAAAAGAGATCCGGCAAGTGCGTAAAGAGGGCTATGAGAATACGGAAATCATAGAAAAAAGCGAAGTGTTCTTTGTAATCTGTGATGAAGCGACCGGGCTTGCGGAAAAGTATGCACAGAAGAAAGCAACTGCACTGGAACGGCTGGAAAAGATTGTGATCGCAGATATTATCGGTCTGGTGTGTCTTCTGGCATATGAATTGATTAAGGCTGTAAAATACGCGGCGCAGAATAAAGCACTTAAGAAAAAAGTCTATCTGGACGAGGCAACCGGACTTCCGAATAAGAACCGCTGTGAGGAGATCTTAGACGGAGAAATGCCGGAATGTACGGATGGGTCAGTAGCATTGTGTGTATTCGATCTGAATAATCTGCGTATTATTAATAACAGGCTCGGACATGATCAAGGGGATGCGTATATCCGCTCTTTTGCGGTGCAGTTAAGAAAAGCGCTGCCGGAAGAATATTTTGCAGGGCGGGATGGCGGAGATGAGTTTATTGCTGTACTTGAGTGTGTGGATCATGAAAAAGTACGGGAAATATTGGGGACAATACGTTCGGAAATTGCCAGATATTCCCAGGAACATCCGGAGATGCCGATCAGTTATGCGGTAGGATATGCACTGGCGGAAGATTTTGAAGGATGTACGATGCGTGAACTCTTCCGGTATGCCGATAAGAATATGTATATAGATAAGAATCAGGCGAAGATAAAAGAGGCAGCGGACCGCCGGGCACTTCATATTCAGATCCTGGATGGAATCAGACAGCAGGGATTTCAATTTTCGGATTGCCTGTATTGTGATGCTTTGCAGGATCAGTATACAGTTTTACGTGCAAGCTCGAATTTCTTCCTTGCAGAAGATGGAAGTTATTCAGGAGCGGTAGAACAGATCGTGCAGAAACTTGCAGATGATTCATCAAGAAAAAGAATGTGGGAACGGCTGCAGATCCCATATATCATTTCCAATCTTTCGGAAAAGAAAGAAGAAAGTGCAAAATATGAACTTTCTTATTGCAGGAAGAATGGAAAAGAGATACAGAGAGGCCGTATGACATTTCTGCGTCTGGATGATACGGCAGCCGGGAAGCTGCATCACTTTATTGTTGGATTTGAAGTGTTTCATGACATGAAGCAGGTCCTGGAAGATGAGAGGCTGCACTTGGAACAGTATTATGAGCAGATGAAGCAGTCCATTCTGGAAAATAGTAATTATATAGAAGCGCTTCTTGAAACAGCGGAAGCTTTGTATACAGTGAACCTGACACAGGATCGTCTGGAACAGATATTTCATCATAGAAAGAAAGAAGAGCGTATATTTGACTTTCAGGGAGAACTTCCATGTTCGTATGATGGATATTGCAGGAAAATACGGCAGCATATTACAGAAGATACATTGGAAACGTATAAGATCATAGATACATCAAAGAGTCTTCTGGATCGTTTTTATGCCGGTGAGAAGCAGGTGACTGTGGAATATCAGGAAAGCAACAAAGACGGAAAAGAAATCTGGATCCAGAAGACAGTGCTGATGTCGCAGGATACAGTCTATGATAACGAGAAAGAACGGGAGCATACAGTGGTTCGCGGAATCATTATGTTCCGGAATACTTCGGAATTCCACGAAAAGGATCAGAAAGAAAAAGAACAATTGCAGATTGCCTATGAAAAGGCAGATATGGAAAGTAAGACAAAGACAGAATTCATGAATCGTATGAGTCATGATCTGCGAACCCCGATCAATGGAATCCTGGGAATGATACATGTGATCCGAAAGAGCTGGAACAATCAGGAGAAGCTGGAAGATTCGGTAGATAAGATCGAGATTTCGACAAGACATCTGATGGACCTGGTGAATGATGTACTTGATATGAGTAAGCTTGAATCGGGACATCTGACAGTGCATGAAGAACCGTTTGATCTGGAAGATCTTATGAAAGAAGTGGCAGTACTGATGCAGGGACAGCTGGAAGAAACTGGAATTACACACCGCAAGCACAGGGAAAATATGCAACATACTATGCTGAAAGGGGATGCGCTTCAGCTACAGAGAATTATGATGAATCTGTTTGGCAACGCAGTCAAATACAATAAAAAAAATGGAACCATAGATACTTATGCGACAGAGATTTCGTGTGACGGTAAGAATGTTTTGTATGAATTCAGGATTGAAGACAGTGGGATCGGTATGAGCAGGGAATATATGGAACATGAATTGTTCCAGCCATTTACGCAGGAAAAGGCAGATGCAAGAACGCAGTATAAAGGAACCGGACTTGGAATGTCGATTGTTAAAGGTCTGATTGATAGAATGAATGGTACGATCAGTGTCCGCAGTACCCCGGGAGAGGGGAGTGAATTCACATTCCGGCTGGCATTTCGTCTGGCAGAAGAGGAAAGGCAGCAGGCGGCTGATAATAAGGAAGACGCGAAAGATGACCTGGCAGGAATGCGTGTATTATTGGTAGAAGATAATGATATCAATATGGAAATTGCAGAATTCTATCTGACAGATGCAGGAATAATCGTAGAGAAAGCATGGAACGGCAAAGAGGCTGTAGAGAAATATGAAGGTACACCAAAGGGGTATTACAGTGCAATACTGATGGATATCATGATGCCTGTGATGAATGGTATAGAAGCCGCAAGGAATATCCGGCGCAAGGAAAAGAATGGGGGAAAAGAAATCCCGATCATTGCAATGACCGCACAGTCGGAAAGAGAAAGTAAAGAAAGCTGCAGTCTGGCGGGAATGAATGCATATATATCCAAACTGGTAGATCCGGAGAATCTGATTCGGATATTGAGAATGTATCAGAAGCGTTAAAGAAAAGTGACAAAAGAGGAAGGTGACAGACATGGTATCATTAAATGATTATCTCTATTCAGGAGATACAGTACTCCGGATTCTTCATAATTACATCAAAGACCTGAGAAAAGATGCCAAAATGACAGGAAATGAAATTGACATGATTCATTGTAATTTCCTTTTACAGATTCAGGAATTACTGGAACATAATGACTTCCTGACAGCCCAGTCGCAGAAGATGAGAGAATTCTACAAATACATGGCACAGGAATATCCGTTTATGGCATTTACTTTCAAGGGAAGAATCAAGTCTCTGATCCGTGCAGAAGAGAAATTCAACGGATATATTGTGGAATTCATCTATGATTATTATGAGGAATATGGGGAGTATCCAAGTGTAGCAGAACTAAAGAAACGATTGCGTTGCTTTAGAGATTTAATTGCTTACAGGATCATTATTTCTGTTCCGAGATGTCATCTGAACAGTGAAGAGGACAGGGAAGAACAGGAACGGAAATATCTATATCAGATTGCAAATGCCCTTCCTGGTTTTCTGGAGGAACAGGGATTCAGTGCGGAACCGGCTATGGGGATTAAGGAGAGTACATCCCCGCTTTTGAACGAGTCGGTGAAACCATATTACAGAGATTATATCTGCAGCAGCAGCCTGAATAATTATCAGTCTCTTCATATCACCTTCTATGATAACAGCTCCAGGTGTTATATGGAGGTACAGCTCAGGACAAAAATGATGGATGATGTGGCAGAGATCGGTACGGCGAATCATATTGGATATGAGAAAGAGCAGGAGCATGACAGGGCAAGGAGAGACGCAGTCCCGGAGGGTGAATGTCAGTATTTTGATGAGGCCTATGAGAGAGGAATGAAACTGCTGAATCTGGATCTTGCAGAACTGGATGTGAATATGTTCTCTGCGGTTAATAACAGTCTGATCAATGATGGATGTGGACTTTACCGGGGACGTCTGATCCTGCCGTATGAGCACTTGTCCAGATTTCAGAATGATCTGATCGATTAGAGAAAAATCGCAGAAAAAGTGATGAAAATACAGTTTGAATTTGCAATACGAAGCAGAATATAGTATGATATGATTCAGGGCTTTAAAGTGTAGTGCTTTAAAGTCCTGAGATTTTGAAAGGATATTTATACTATGATAGTTAATTTGATAGAACGGATATATGGCTTTTTGTGGGGAGATTTGTTACAGATACCGCTTCCGGGCGGCGGAAGTGTCGGGATCTCATTGCTGATCATCCTGCTGATCCCGGCGGGAATCTACT
>OCHG01001928.1_pt1 | contig 12117 bp, 4 predicted proteins | sample 1538801 | NCBI WGS metagenome assembly OCHG01 (sample SAMN04571727, study PRJEB22368) | human gut metagenome | biome: human gut; material: stool | host: Homo sapiens | place: Luxembourg | collected 2012-09-20 | reverse complement strand
TCATATCAGAGTTATTCGCATAGTTCCCTTCCCCTTCAGAGTGATTCGTATCAATCTTCTTATTCCTGTTCCGATGTATCCCTTCCAACTTTACAAGTGCCCGTACAGAGCCCAGACGTTCTATGGTTACTGATTTTATTTCCCCTATGTAATGAGTAAAAGATATTTGAGATGTATTTTCTTGAATCGGCTCGTTTTGCGTATTACAAATCAGACGCGCTTTCTCTCCTACTTTAGTTCCCTTATATAATAGGCTATCAATCAGGAAATCTCCGCGTCGGGGAATAAATACGGAAATTAGCCCTGTTTCAATTTGAATATCTTCAGGCGTTTCAGTGATTGCAATAGAAGCATTAGGCTGTTTATTGATAGTTTTTGCTTTCCGGGGGGCTTTTTCTAATGTCAGTCTTTCTGTTCCGGCAGGAATGACTCCGGCAACTCCGCTCCATTTCACGGAACCATCCGGCCAGTAAGCCAATGGCCAAGTATCTACCGGAATCTCTTGATTTCTATCTGTTTTTAACCGCAATGAAGTTTCTGGAAATAGGTAGCCTTCATCAAAAGGAACTCCGAAGCTTACAGCTTTGTCTTGTTCAGGAGTATTGCCGATCCAATGTAAAGGAACAGTAGACGTTTGGGGTGGCAAACATTCATAGCGGAAGTTTGTAATGCGGGTACGGGATAAGGTGGTACGAAAGCCGAACCATCCTTCTGTCAGAGGTTCGGCATCGCGGAAGTCCACCAGTCGCTTGCCGTCTATGTAATAACTAACCCTATTATTTTCATTTGTTATCTTAATGTGATACCAGTGATTCGCTTTTAGCAAATGTTCGGTATCTGTATATTCTTTCAATATGGCAGGACGTACTTTGGGATCTGTGATTCCTGCTTCATTGCCGTCATAACGACGGAAGCGTGTAGTAGAGTTATAATTTCCACCATATCCCATGTAATAGAGTTGCAAAGAATAACAATTCAGAAAGATTCCGCTACGCCACTTCTCACGTTTCCATATATTATCAGGATGTTTGGGGTCCGAAGCCATCCAAAAGCAATTCAGGTCACTCAAACGGTCTCCTTCTTTTTCTACAACTACACATGCATCATATTCAATGGTTACCCGTCCGCTCATCTTTTCTTTCCTCCATAAGGTAAGGCCTTTAGGAGACAGTATTTCAGCGGTATCGCCCTGAAATGTCACTTTATAATCCGGAGATTCCGACTCTACCTTCCAATATTTATGAAACTGGCGAGTGTTGAGGCCGGAAACTTTATTGTTTTGTGCGTTTGTTCCTAAAGTGATGAAGAGGAACAAAAGGATAAAGAGTTTTTTCATATGTATATTTGCTATCTCACCTTACAAAGGTAGGGAGAGCCGATCAATTAAGAAATAGAATATTATCCATATATATGGCGATTCGTTCAACTATGAAAAAAAGAACAACCCGACAGTTAGCCGGATTGTTCTTTTTCAACAAACTCATATCAAATAAGAGATTTCTTATTCAAAAACCTTTTTATTCTGCTTTTTTCAAAGTTTCAGCACCTACATAGTAACCTAAGTTAGTTCCCTGGTTATATCCCATATTCTGCATCGCTTGAGACATATCATAATTATGATCGGTCATCAAGTGAGGAAGACGGAATTCGGTAGGATGATTCGTGGAGAATATATAAATAGATTTCATGTCACTTGAACCCATTATTACTTCTTCACGATAGTCACCGAGAAAATCACCATAGTAACAAGGATTGTATTTGGTGCTATGGTTACCGTCATTGCTACCGTAAGTTCCAAAATATACCAAACGAGTCTTATTCGTCTTGTTTACATCAGGGTTCTCTTTATAGCTCACGACACAAGCACGGTCCAGCATTTCTCTTGTCGGCTGCCCGCTCCAATAAATGGCTACATTATACAAAACTCCACCACCAATACCTGTAGGATATGTACTGGATACCAATCCACTGCCACTACAACTGAATACCCCTTCCTGCAAAGAAGACCAGTACTCAAAATTCGGGCTATCCGGATCGATATCTGCCACAATACAACGACCGACATCAGTAGTCGAACCCGCTCCATGGCCGGTAATCAAGCCACCATCTCTTGCATCAATCACTTGACATCCATAACCGTGTCCTTGTCCATTATAATTGCCCGGTTCTTCAAATGAAGCAACAATTTGCAATCCTGAACGGTCTTTTATAAATTTGCCAACACATAAACAGTCACCATGACCGTTTCCGGTACACCACAATTCGCTTCCATCATCATCTATAGCCGCAGAACCATACAAGATTTCATCTTTTCCATCATCGTCCAAGTCCGCTACACGAAAACTATGCGAACACATGGACAACCATTTTGAAGAATGTTCGGCTGTATCAAACTTCCAACGGGTTTCCAGTTTATTCCCTTTCAAATCGAGTGCCCATACTTGCCAATTATGATAAATACCTCTACTGATGATCAGACTGGGGTTGCTTGTTCTCACTCCGGTCGCTTCGTCAGGTATACCATCCAGATAAGCCACCCCGATAAAGAAACGGTCCATGCGGTTTCCGTAATCATCTCCCCAATATTCACTCCAATATTTAGCACGCGACGCTTTTGAACCACTTCCACCACGAGGAATATTATCCACCCGGGTAATTTCACGTCCATCATATCCACGGCAAATAGAGATATATTCGGGACCTTCCATTATCAAACCGCAAATTGTATTAATACTTGCTCCCGAATACCAGCCCACAGCGTCAGTCTGACGAATTCGATAATCGTTCACATTACCATAAGCATCGGTAATGACCTTACCATCCCCAAACTTTGTACCTTCTGAAGAGCGGAAAGCTATTTCACATAAACCATCTCCATCAAAATCGTATAAAATATATGAAGTATAATGTGAACCGGAACGAATATTGATTCCCAAATCAATTTGCCACAAAAAAGTACCATCCATCTTATAAGCTTCCAACAAGGTCGAACCATTATTCCATCCCCCCTGGTTGGCACCATCATACGGTTCTCTCTTCACCACAATCTCCAATTCACCGTCACCGTCCAAGTCACCTAGCTGAATATCATCAGGAGAATATGTAATCGACGCATCGGGTACATTCATGTTTAATCTAATCTCATGATAAAACTTTTCTGCCATTTCAGAGGTAAAGGTATAATCGCAAAGCGTTTCAGCCTGATTGGCAAGAGTGACCCGGTATACATTCGTTTTTGATACATCAATATCCGCATCCACCCAAGAAGTAGTATTCGAAATAGGTTTCTCATTCAATTTCACTTCCGTCTCGCCGTCTACCGACTTATAAATATCAAAAGCAACATTAGACGGATCGGTCTTCAGTAATCTCCAGCTAATCAATGCGGATGATATGCCGGAAGAGTTATTGGCGTCAACATTTGGTGCCGGGTCGTAACTAACCCACATTGCACGGCTACCCGTTATAACTTCAGTAGGCAGAGGCGGCAACTCCTCTTCCGTCTGATTGCCATTGTTCACTTCAACGACGGGGTCATTATCCGAGCAGGCAACTATGGCCAGCAGACAAAACAGCCCCAGTATTATATAATGTTTCTTCATTTCTTTCGTTTTTTTATTCTATAAACATCCGTTCTATGCAAGAATATCCTATCACTATTCATCAGCATTCCGGTTGTGGGTTACCACCCCGGATTCTGCTCCAAATTAGGATTCTTAGATTTTTCACTCTGCGGAATCGGGAAGAAATACATCTTATCATCCCAACTTCTTTCTTTTACCTTACGTTCATACGTATAAGTATCATCCCCATTCTTCGTAATCTTCATTTCAACAATGTTCTTGAAATGTTTGTCACCCTCCTTCCAACGACGTACATCCCAAAAACGATGTCCTTCAAAGGCCAATTCTACCATACGTTCATTCTGATATTTCTTCCAGAAAGCATCATTGGTCATCCCTTGAGGGAATCCGGGCATCTCGGCACGCGTACGAACTACTTTGATAGCATCCACAGCCGAAGTTGTAAATTCATTATCCGTTGCATACGGACTACCCAGATACTTATATACAGCTTCCGCATAATTCAAATAGAACTCTCCAAAACGGAATGTAATCCATGAATGATAGGTCTTTGAAGCTGTACCGGCACGTAAGTCTACTGCCGTCTGACAATACTTCTTCAGATAATAGCCAGTCGGAGTTCCGCCACTCAAAGGCTCCGCATTTAGTCCGCCCTGATAGGTTTGCAGAGGAACAGTATTCCAGTTAGGCCACTTTTCGTCCCCATTCTTGGCAATAGTCAGATAGAAACGAGGGTCGCGGTTGGTATAATAAGGATTAGCAGGATCATAGTTATCCAACTCGTCCGGACGCAACCCTGTATCCTTCATCTCATACGCATCCACCAGTGTCTGTGTGGGACAGTTTCCACCTTTACAATTTTCCAACCCTACCGGGAAGTTATATCCCTCAAAAGAATTAGTGGTAGTAGTGGCACGACGGAGAAAAATCAATTCATTAGTAGCGTCATTGTAATTGTCCTTGCTCCAAAGTGATGAATAATCCTCCACTAAGAGTTTTGCCTTTTCAGCAAACCCATTACTGTCATCTAAAATTTCCTTATTGGCTTTAGCTGCACGATACCACAGTTCTCTATTATCAGTCGGATTAAATAAAGGACTTGCCGCATACAATGCTGCACGAGCTTTCAAGGCCAATACCGTTTTACGGTTGGCACGTCCTGTTTCCGCCGGACTACTAGGCAATGCCATATCTCCCAGTTTACTGTAATCGACGATAATCTTATCTTTAATATCATCACATTCGGCTATGATATAATCAAAAATCTCCTGTGCCGGTCTGCGCGATAACGTATTCGATTCTTCGGCTGTTAATATATGGTCGCTAAACGGCACATCTCCATATTGCCGTACCAAGTTAAAGTAGAAATATGCACGAAGGAAACGTACCTCATACTGGTAATTGGTATAGCGGAACATCTGTTGTGCATAATCACTGTTCAAAGCCAACTCGGGAAATGTCAGTCCGGTAAACTTCTCCAGATATAAATTACAATTGGCTATCCCTTCATAACAGGACGTCCACATGCTACTTTTAGCATTCGACGGACTCCAAGAACCATTGTAAAAGTCTTCAATCTGATTTCCCGAATAAGCATATTCGGACTCATCGGTAGCAGAACCAAGAATTGCCCCGCTATAGTTTCCAAAGTCCACATCCATGGACAAATAGATATTTGTTATCAGCCCTCCTACATTACCGAAGTTGAGCTTCACAAAATCCTCATCATAATTATTGTACTCATGATATTCCATCTTATCTGAGCAGGAACCGAGTGCGGCTACACACATCATTCCGTAGATAATGTTTTTCAGTTTCATTCTTTCGCTTTGTTTTTATGATTAAAAACCAATCGTAACACCGACTACTACACTCTTATTCAGCGGAGTCGCTACACCATAACATTCCGGATCTGTCACATCAATATGATCTGAACAGAACAAGTCTGTTCCTCTGACATATAACTTGGCACTCCCCAATATCTTAGTCTTCTTCATCCATTCTTCCGGAAATCTGTAATACACCTCCGCGTTACGTAACTTCAAGAATGACCGGTCCGCCAACCAAACTGTATTAGCCTGATAGTTATTGGCATTACTCTGTGAACTCAAACGAGGATATTTGGCATTTTGATTTTCCGGTGTCCAACGATTCTCATAATAATGAGTAGAAAGTGTCGTATTATTTATCAACGGCCAAAACATACTCTTCGTATTCAAGACAGCAGAATAGTTACCTGTTCCCTGAAACATTACATCTACTCCAATCCCTTTCCATTCGGCTCCCAAATGGAAAGAATAATAAATTTCTGGAGCCGTCGTACTATAACCGATAGCTGTTTTATCATTGGCATCAATGATTCCGTCTCCATTCACATCTTTATATTTTATGTCTCCCGGCACTACCGTACTAAAGTTTTGCGGAAGGCTGTTTGCTATATCTTCTTTATCTTTGAAGAAACCTTCAGCTACCATTCCATATACTTGTCCCAACCGATTTCCTGTTTGCACAAGATTCTTATACAAACGCGGTTCTTCCAGTTGTTCCTTAATTTCATTCTTATTCCAAGCAAAATTACCGCCAAGGTTGAACACTACATCTCCTAACCGTTTCGTATAGTTAAGTCCTAGTTCCACGCCATAGCTATCAACGATTCCGGCATTCTCGAACGGAGCATCTACGCCCAACACATCGGTATATTTTCCTTCGGAAGAGACCCAAATATCTTTTCTCCGTTGGTAATAGCCTTCTGCCGTCACGTCCAGTCCATTGAACAACACGGCATCAACACCAACATTGTATTTATACGCTTTCTCATGTGTCGAATTAGCAGTTGCCAGGCGCCCGATAATAGTACTTCCGAATTCAGAGTCGTAACTACTGTTAAACTTATATTGCGTACCGGTAGTCGTATAAATCTGATCCCAATAGTCATATACGGTAGTACTTCCGTCTTTAGGCAGATAATCAACATTGATCACTCCAAACGAAGCGCGCAATTTCAAGAAGTTCACCCAAGACACATCTTTCAACCATTTTTCTTCCGAAAGTACCCAAGCAGCAGAAATGGTAGGAGAGAAAGCCCATTTATGTCCCGGTGCCAATAAGCTGGAGGCCGAGCCAACCAATGCCAGATCCAAATAATAGCGATTAGAGAAGCCTACATGATTATACCAGGAAACATTTTGCCGATAAATAGTGGTATTCAGACCGTATGAATCACGATATTCATAATCCCATTTCAATTGAGAATACACATCCCACTTTTGGAACGAGCGATTATAATCTACACTACCTGCAAAGTTAAATTGGCGCGCCCAGTTGTCAATACCTGCACCCGAACCCATTTCACTGGATTCGCCACCTGAAATGGCAGTATAAAACGGACCGTTAGTTGTCCAGCTTGTTGCATAACCGGCATACGTATAAGTCTTGCTATGATCTTCCAGAATATTGGAATAGTTGTCATAAGCTAAACGAAAGTTAGCTCCCAATCCTTTCAGCAAACCAGACAAATCTTGTGACAAGGTAAGGTCGGCAAACAAACTACGAGAGTGTCCTTTAGAATAAGCAGCTCCCTGCGATTGTGCGACAGGATTCGACGTCCCCGCCCAAGTAGTACTTCCTCCCCAACTGCCATCTTCCGTACGAACCGGAAAAGCTGCAGAAGGAATCGAATAAATCATATCCCATAGGTTAACCGAAGCCCCCGGAATCCGAGATTCGGACAAGGTACCGAGAAGATTCAACTTCAATTTGGTAGTGGCGGTTAAATCAATATCCAGATTTGTACGCAAATTAGCACGTGAATACATATTCTGTGTAGAATATCCGTCATTTGCATTCGGGGTTTTGATAAACCCTTTGTCTGTTAATAAATTCGCCATAGTATAGTAGCGGAACTTTGCTCCTCCTCCACGGAATTCGATCGTATATTTATTAGACACTCCTCTGTCTTTAAAGGTTTCATCAATCCAGTTCACATTAGGATAGAGATAAGGGTACATACGGGAAGCCCCTCCACTACCTACTCCATTACGGAAAGCATCGACTTCTTCCGGAGTATACCGAGCTCCCAAACCTTCATATCCACGCGCTTCATTCACTGCAGAAGCATACGTAGCCGCATCCACAAATTCCGGACGTCGAGACTGTGTGTTAATGATATGATCATACGTAAAAGTTATCTCTTTTGTTTTGTACTTACCACGCTTTGTAGTAATCAAGATCGCACCGTTCACCCCTTTGTATCCGTACAATGCCACAGCCGCGGCATCTTTCAGGATGGAAACGGATTCTACTTCTTCCGGACTCACCAAGCTCATGTCTCGTTCCAAACCGTCAACCAGCACAAGCGGTGTACTACTTGACAAGCTCTGCAAACCACGTACATAAAAGGTAGGATCTGCCATTAACCCGGTACTGACCGCATTCTGCAAAGTAGTAAGGCCCAATCCATATCCATATAAAGAATTGGATATATTCCGGGAAGACCGCTTATTAAACTCTTCATTATAGGTGGTAGAAACAGCTGCTGTTGATTCATGACGACTGAATGTCCGGTTAGCTCCCACATCAATAGTCTGAGCTGCATATCCCATCACAATGGTCATCGGACCATCAGTCTTTGCCACAACTGTGGTAGAGCCTTTGTCGACAGAAACGACACTCAAGCGTTGTCCTTTCTCGACCGCAATCTCGAATTTACCATCTTTATCAGTTTCAACCCGGGTCTCCACTGCGCCACCTTCCACATTAACGGACGCTCCATAGACTGGGTTTCCCGATTTATCAACAACAATACCTATAATGTTGTTGTCTGTATTCTGCGCTCTGACCGGAATGCTCAAACAAACCAGTAAAGCCAGTATCAGAATCTTATTTTTTCTCATATAAATCAATATTCAATATTGTTTTAATCTATTTCGCTGTCTCACATTACCAACCCGGATTCTGAATCAATCCATATCCTTTGTTAATTTCCGTTTGCGGGAATGGAGAAAGATACCATTTGGGATCAAATCCGTATGTCCACCAACGACGGACCGGTTTGGATAACTCAAACCTTTCATATTCAAAACGAGTAGGCTGCAATGCTCCCTTGTTCTTATCTCCTTCATTCCATTTAGCATTTCCCGTTATACGATTACCGGTATCATCCAAACGATAGGTGAGCAACCCGTGCAGGCGCTTCTCGAAACGATCGGCACGTTTGTAACGGATAAGATCAAAGTAACGGCTATCTTCAAGCCCCAATTCCCGAACACGCTCGCACAGCAATTCTTCCAATAAGGCTGCTTTGTCAGAAAGTAAATTCTTATCTGTAACACACTCCGCCAAATCTTTCTTCAATCCTACACGGGCACGTACTATATTCATTTGGTTAATAGCGCCCCGGTGATCATTCTTGGCTTGAAGCAAGGCCTCTGCATAAGTTAAATAAATGTCAGATAAACGAAGATATACCCAATGCGTATACTGACGTTGGTACTCTGTTCCCAAATAATATTTCATATTTTTATAACCAGTCGCATAGTTACCTGATTCAAGCGCTGCATTTTGTCCTTCATCGTATCCTCCGACCCACAGTTCATAAGGTAAACCGGACATTGTTCCTGCACTCCAGTCTAACATCTTCGGCAATCCGTTTACCATGCAATGCTCATACAGACGAGGATCACGGGTTAATACGATTTCCGACAATAGTTGTTCTCCATTTTTGAATGTTCCGGTCAGGAACATTGCATCCAACTTACCTTCTGTTTCCGTCTTTTTCCAGTCAAACGGAGTACCGTCGGCCCATGGGAACATCTCCACATATTCCTGTGTAGGCGGATATTCGGTACGACAAAGTGACGGAACAGCCCAGGAATGCCACATATAAGAACTTGAGTTGAAAGCGTCCGACATATTCGTGCGGACAGAATGCAAGACCTCCTTGCTGTTCTGACGAATATATCCCATACGATATGCCTGCCGATACTGTTCCGGTGTTTCTTCCGAAGCCTTATTCAGGCTATACCCGCCTTGACTCTCCAGCTCTTTAAAGAATGCTTCACAAGCCTTCAAACAGTTATCCCAAAGTTCCGCATGGTAGCCGCCGTACCATACCAGATGCTGCTGTTCAGCCTCTGAGTTTCCTCCTGCATATCCGTTGACATCGTTAAACAACGGAGAAGCGGCAAATTGCCAGATTTTGCATTTCAATGCCATCGCACCGGCCTTTGTCCAGTGTCCGGCCTTGCTGGCAAGATCGGCATCAGCATAAGCCCACACCAATCCACCGGAATTGATAGCATCATCCAACATCTTTATCATGTAGTTAACAGTCTCCTCTACCGTAGCACGGGGGATTTCATAACCTGACTCCGTACCGGTGAATGAAGCATATAACAATGGAAGACCTCCATAATGACGGAACATATCAAAATAGCGTGCCGCAATCAGGCATTTAGCTTCTGCCACCAACTGAGTTTTTTCAGTGCTATCCATGCCCGGCACTCTATCTATATTTTCCATTAACAACCAGCACCAGCGCACTACTTCCCATACCATTTCCCGTGTATATGGGAAAATATTACCACGCGTGCCATAGTTGGCATTGAGAGAACCCAAATAATACTGCTGATATACAGTTGCGTCACTAAAATAAAGTGACCAGCAGTCTGTTAGCGCATCCTTCTTTCCTAAATAAGGACTGGAAGAATCAGGAATATTACCGTTACTGTCCGTATTATAGGGTAATCCGTAATACTGTCTACTGTAACAGGTGTTCAAAAATTGGCGCGTATATTCCGCACTATTGAACACTGTGTCAATAGTAGCATTTCCGCCCGGTGCCTTATCCAAAAAAGAGTTTCCGAATTTAATTTCGTCCACACATGAAGTGGAAACCAAACAAACTGCCGCTCCCAACATCGCACCGATGAACCATTTATTTTGTAATTTCATTGTATCTTTCCTTTATCTATTTTAGAATCCTAATTTCAAGCTCAACGTATAAGTCTTGGACAATGGATAAGAAGGTGCATTAGTAGCTCTTGCCTCCGGATCACCCCACAAATAAGGTGTAATAGTCCACAAATTATATCCTGCAAAAGCCAACTGGCATGTATTCAGTCCAAGTTTCTTCATCAATGGGAAGTGAAAATTGTATGCCACCTGAAGAGTTTTCAAACGCAGGTATTTTGCATCTTTCTCATATAAGGTGGAGGTAGCATAGTTATTCTTCGCATTGTCAATGGTAGCTCTCGGATACTCCGAAGATTGTGACGGATTTTCCGGTGTCCATGTATGGTCCAAATGGTATGCCAACAATCCTCCCTGCTCGCTATTGGAAGATGAATAGAACGGCTGACGAAATACATCCGAAATCATACGGCTTACGTTCCAGGCCCCTGTCCATTGAGTACTTATTTCCAGATTCTTCCAACTGAATCCTAAATTAATACCTAGCATATATTCAGGATCGTCTGTAAAGCCATAGTCATAACTTGCATCATTTGCATCAATCTTACGGTCACCATTCAAGTCAACATATACCGCATCTCCATTTTGAAGAATGCTCTCGTGAGTGGGGAACGGACGATTAAATGTCTGCTCATATAACGCAGGTGTATCCTCATCATAGAAGCGCCAGAAAACGTATTGACTACGCGAACCGATACGGTGTCCCTTCTGATATTGATATAAATTATTCTGCGGTGCTTCCTTCTTTTCAAGAATCTCATTCTGATTATAAGAAAGGTTAATACCCGCCCAATAACGGAAATTATCGCCAATCTTATCGTTCCATTTTAAAGAAAGTTCCCAGCCCCAACTGTCTACACTTCCTAAATTTGAATAGGGAGTAATGAACCCTAACATTCCCGGAGCTGTACCGTCACGCAAAAGGATGTCATTACGACGTTCTTTATAATATTCAAAGGTTGTTTTCAGACGGTCATCAAGGAAGTTAATATCAACACCATAGTTCCGTTTCAGAGCTTTTTCCCATGTCACAGCAGGGTTATTCTTAGCTACCTCACGCGCACCCAGACTAACAGTACCATTATCTGTTCCGAATCCATATCCCCAGGCGTTAGTTGCTCCTCCACTTGCCGTTACACGATTTGCCAAGTCACCTAAACCGACATTATATGGATCAGCCATATACATAAACCGCGATCCTCCAATATTATCGTTACCTACCAAACCGACACTGGCACGTAATTTCAAGAAGCTAACCACCGACTTCAAAGGACGGAAAAACTTCTCTTCACTCATCACCCAACCTATAGAACCAGCCGGGAAATAAGAAAAGCGCAAATCGGACGCAAAGTTTTCCGAACCGTTATACCCCACATTAAACTCTGCCATATAGCGGCTCTTCCAATCATAAGTGACACGTCCGACTAATCCGACATATCCATGAGGAATGTCCGAATATAATTTCGGATAATACTCTTTCTGTTGATTATACAAAACTAAGGCTGTCACCGTATGATCACCAAAAGTACGATTATAATTAAAGCTGGCTTCCATATACCAATTA
>OCHG01001922.1_pt1 | contig 12231 bp, 16 predicted proteins | sample 1538801 | NCBI WGS metagenome assembly OCHG01 (sample SAMN04571727, study PRJEB22368) | human gut metagenome | biome: human gut; material: stool | host: Homo sapiens | place: Luxembourg | collected 2012-09-20 | reverse complement strand
AGAACTGCTCAAAGACTTCCTGCTGGTTTTCCGTCTGAAAGCAGCGCAGTACAAGATTGTCCTCACTGAACTCCGTTCCCAAGCGTTCATTAAGGGTTTCAGCCGCACAGAGAAGGGTGTTTTTATATTCGTTGTATTCCATCCTGAAAATATCCTTTCAAGACCTGCAATCACAGCAGTTTATTTGATGTCTTTGCAGAAATTTGAAGGCAGCAGCTTTTCCAGACAATCTGTAATTGCGTCAAGTGTCTGCCTTTCCTTGTCCATTGCCATAACCTCATGGAGAGCGACCTGGTACGCTGTGGTGCGGTCAAGTCTAAGTTCATGCTCGATTCGGTCAAGCACGGCTTTCGTTCTTCGTATGTTTTCTCTCTCATAGGCGTTAAACATTGACATATCTTCGTTTTGCATTACAGCGGAGGTCTTGCCTGCATTCTTCCCCATAATGCACATAGCCTCCCTTACGCTTTCATAAAACGAACGACACTCAGGGGCAGATACCAGATGGCAACTGCCAGCTTCCAGATCAGAATTACGCCGCCGATCAGACCGCCAAGGACAAGGTTAAGTGCGACAACACCTACTGTCCCGGAAATGCCAAAGCCAATCGGAATCAGCGTGAACATCTTCCCAATGCCAAAAGGCACTCCGCAAGCAAGCCAGATCAGGAAATAATCGGGCGCTCCGTTTTCGACGAAAATACGGCTGAACATCGAAAACAAAAACAGCGCAACCACAACTGGAATGACGGTCTTCTTTAGGAACTCTTTCATGACATCGCTTTTCGTCATACTGACCTCCTTCATTTCAAAAAGCTGCTACGGTACTCCATCCGACGAAGTTTATGCCCGGTTTCTGCCAGATGCGCGATTTTCAAAGCAACCAAGTTGATGTCTGTGTGCATTGCCCGCGCAATCTGCTCCGAGGTGTACCCGTAGTCGTAGATGTATTCGAGGATTTCATCGGAATCAAGAAGGATCTCTGCTGCAACGATGTTTGCCTCGTACTCCGGCTTCGTTGCCATATCATACAGCACAAACTCCTGCAAGCCATGTTTTTTTGCAAGCGCACGGTGCAGCCGGTCGTGACCGATCTCATGGGCGCAGACAATCCGCTTCATTTGAGGACTCAAATCCTTGTTGAGAAAGATGAAGCGGTTTCTTTTGACGATGCAGTACATACCCTTGAGTGATCCGAGATTTTCGCAATCGTCCATGACATTGATACCCAGCGCGTTTGCAATCTGGAAAGGATCTCTTGTGCCGCAGCGTCGGACGAGATCGCTGCCGACTTTTGATAGTTGTTCGGCGTTCATCGCGCCACCTCCCTTCGGGGATAACCATTATATCAAACAGCCTGTACCAAAAACCGGACTTACTCTTCCGTCTGTTCTTTCCGGTACTTTTTCGGCGTGTACTTCTTGTTCTTTTCTTTTGCAATCCAGTAGGCTCTGGTGAGAGCCTGCATCGCGCCGTCCAGCGCGTCTTCACTGAGACTGCCTCCTGCAAACATACCGGAAACCTCGCTCACCAGCTCGTCAATTTCCCGTGCTGCCTTTGCGCCGCCCTGTTCCTGTGCGGCAAGGACGAGCATTCCACTGTTGCCGAGAAGATATTCCGGCGTTGTATTCAGAGCCTCAGCGATTTTCTTCACGACTTCATATTTTGTTGGCTTTCGACTGCCCAGCTCGTAATTTTGAATTGTCCTCGCAGTAACAGAGACTTTTTCTGCAAGAGCGGCTTGTGTCAGGTTGGCTTCCACTCTCTTTTCTCTTAGCCTGTCTTTGAATCCCATAAGGCACCTCTTTCTAAAATTTTCTGCGAACACGAACAGAACTTTCGTTAATTCCATTGACGTGAACATTATGTTCGTGCTATACTGTGCCTACACGAACATTCCGTTCGTGAGCATGATACCACACGAACAGAGCGTGTGTCAACATTCTTGGCGAAATTCGTGTCGGAAACAGGCAACTTTTTTAGGAACGGAGGACGCTTATGAACAATTTACAATGCAGAAAAGCCTACGTCAGAGTCAATTTGGATGTCGATGAAGAGGGAACAATCATCCCGATGCTGATCCGATGGAAGGACGGAAGGGTTTTTCAGATCGAACAGCTCAAGTACAAATGCCGCGCCAGCTCCAACAAGGTTGGGGGTGGCGGCATCCGCTACACGGTCATAATCAGAGGAAAGGAGTCGTTCCTCTTTCATGAAGGTGATAAGTGGTTTGTCGAAGCAAAGGAGGACAACTGCTCATGATTTTATCCCAGCGCCAACTTGAAGAAATTGCAGCCTCAACAACGAAGGACTTCAACCGGTTCTTTTTCGGGGATGAGGCTGACAAGCCCGACCGATCTGCTTTGCCAACGCCCATTGATCAGTTTGCAAAGAATTATCTCGGTCTTCGCGTATCATTCGCCCGTCTCTCGCCGGACGGAAGCATCTGCGGTGTCACTGCCTACGCCGACACCGAATACAAGATCACGGAACTTGGCATTACGCGCACACTGGCTTTGAAGCGTAATCAGGTCATCTTGGACGAGAGCTTCATTCTATCCGGCAACGTGCAGCGGCTCTGCGCCAAGCGCAGATTTACCCTTGCCCACGAGTGCGCCCATCAGATACTTTTCCAACTTGAATCGGAAGAGGTAAAGACATCCTGCGAAATGAAATACTCTGCACGGACAGCCTATACGCCGCGCGAGCTGAAAACCCGTGAGGATTGGAACGAGTGGCAAGCAAATGTCTTGGGCGCGGCAATTCTTCTTCCTCAGAAGGAGGTTGACCTGGCAATGCGTCGGTTTGCAGAAACGCCGCTGATCAATTACGAGGGGAGGTATTCGTATGGTGATCACTTAACGCTGCGCCTTTTCTGTCGGTTGTTCGGTGTCTCCAAGACAACGGCATCTATTCGCCTTCGTCAGCTCGGCTACATGGTAGATCGTCCATTCAGTGAGTATGTTGACCCATTGGAGGTGTGGTAATGAAGAGAGCATCCATTCGGGTTCAGGAACCGACGCCGGAGCTGATCGAAAAAATCCGCAGGGCAAGAGTTGCCATTTCCCAGCAGAAGCCCCGATACCTGAAATGTCCCTATTGTCAGCATAATGCCATTGCTGTCTACGAAGACACGAGAGGTCATGTAGAATCCAAGTGCAAGAAATGCGGGCGGATCACAGTCTTTGATGTGCTGAATATGAGAAGACTGCGACCGCGTACCAAGTAAGAACCAGAGGACAAGCCTCTGTTCTAAAATAAAATATATGTCATAGCTGAGCTGTGGAGCCGCCTGATAGGTGAAGTCATCCTAATGCCGCATGAGACAGAGTTTAATTACTCTGTTTTATCGGCATGGGATTCAAACCTCACCGTCATGCGGCTCTTTTTCTGTCTTCACCCTTCCTGCTGCTCCCGCGCAGCGGAAAGGATGAACAATGAAAACACCTAAGACCCCTATCGAGTTCGACTACGACCTCTGGACTACGGAGGACGGAAAGTGCATGGTGCGCGTGAAAAGCACGGGAGAAGTGACGGAGGTTGACCGTAAGGTCATGAAGATGCTTCGTGCGGAAGAGAAGCGGATCCGTCGCTCAATGCCAGCCTCAAAAGATGACGGTGATGATGAGACTACAACATTGCTTTCACTTGATACCCGTCCCGAGGATGAAAGCAGAGAGGCTCCTTGGACGGAGGATCCATTCGACTTCACAGAAGAAGTCGCTTTCAAGGAAATTGAGCGGAGGTTTTATGCCTCGTTGACCGAGATTCAGAGAGAAATATACGATTGCGTTATATTCGGAAAGGTCAGACCTTCCCAGTTTGCAAAGTCAAAAGGTGTCTCTGCATCAAGCGTTTCGCAGCATATAGGAGCAATCAGAAAACGAGCAAAAAAATATTTCAAAATTTCTGAGAGTGGTACTTAAAAATCGGCTCAAAAATGTCCGTTGTATAGTAGAGGGGTTATTCAGACACCACCTCACCTGTTCCTTGAAAACTGAATAGTTCAGTGCTGCGGATCTTTCCGCTTCTGCGAAGCAACACAGCTTCCGACGCCAAGACCTCCTGCAAGGGAGTGAGCGACCTCCGGAGAGCTATAACAGCCGTGTGGTGCGGCTGCTTGCGACGATGCAGATGCCGGGTATAATGATACTTCCGTCTTTTCTTTGAAGGGGCGGCTCGGAGCGATCCTCGGAGGGGTGAGAGTCCCATGATGCCGATTGACCATTGGTAGTCCGCAGCATTCCCGATTCGGCAGGGGCGCGAGCTGCAAATATGCCGGAAGTAGAACACTGTGAAAACGTCCGAAAGGACTTATCAGTGAATACTATGGGCAGCGGTCCTCATGACTGCTGCCTATCAATTTGCTGATAAAGTGTTCTCGCGGCTTAACGCATAAGAAGGTAAATATTGGGCAAGAATACTCGTGAAAAGGCGGTGATGTTATGGAGAATGAGAGAAGCAGAAAAGAACTTCTCGACTCCTTGGTGGATATTCGGGACGTCAAAATTGACCGTTCCATGTCGGTAGAAGATCGGATGAAATCCTATGTGGAGCAGATCAAAAATCCCTATATGTTTAAGGTCGGCAACACGGTAGTTAGGGTTTCCTACGCAAATACTCAGGCTACGATCAATGACAATTTCGTAAATCTGCTTGCAAGTATGTGAGAAAGCCGTCGGATAACCCCAAAAGAATCTTTTTTGTGAACAAATCTGAAAAGGCTGGATAATTGCTTTGGACTGTGCTATAATAAGCATGGACAAAATCAGCGAAACACCACTGCTACTTTAGTTTTCGGGTTATCAGACCGGAATAAAGTAAGGAGTGGCGTTTTATGCTGAAATTATCTTTGGATAAAGATTATAAAGCCGCCATCTACCTGAGATTATCAAAGGAAGATGGCGACTTTTCTATTTCCGGTGAAAAACTTGAGAGTGACAGCATTTCAAACCAGAGAATGCTCATCAAGGAATACCTCAAGAAGCACCCGGAAATTACCGTAGTAAAAGAATACTGCGATGACGGCTTTACCGGCGCAAACTTTGAGCGTCCTGACTTCAACAGAATGATGGAGGCTGTCCGCGCTGGCTTGGTTGACTGCATCGTGGTGAAAGACCTTTCGCGTTTTGGTCGTGAGTATATTGAGGCTGGTGACTACATCCAGAAGATATTCCCCCGCCTCGGTATTCGCTTTATTGCAATCAACGACAACTATGACAGCGCACAGCCCGGAGCGGCAGACAACGAGCTTGTCCTTCCGTTCAAGAACCTGATGAACGATTCCTATTGCCGTGACATCTCCATCAAGGTCAGATCAAACCTTGATGCGAAGCGACGGAACGGACAGTTTGTCGGCTCTCGTGTGGTTTTCGGGTATCTGAGATCACCGGACAACAAGAACCAGTTGGTGATTGACCCGGTTGCCGCGCCGGTTGTGCAGGACATTTTCAAGTGGAAGATAGAGGGGCTGTCTCCGGCTCAGATCGCAGACCGGCTTAATGACGCCAATGTCCCTTCTCCGATTGAGTACAAGAAGGCGAATGGCTCAAAGCAGCGCACCTGTTTCCAGACGAAGAAGGTTGCTCTGTGGAGCGCCGTTGCGATATATCGCATTCTCAAAAACGAGATTTATACCGGAACACTGGTGCAAGGTAAAACTACGTCTCCGAACCACAAGGTTAAAAAGACCGTAGTGAAACCGCAAAGCGAATGGGCGCGGACAGAAAATGCCCATGAGCCTATCATTACCCATGCTCAATTTGATCTTGTTCAGAAGCTCATGCTGGATGATACAAGAAGCCCGTCCGGTGCAACCGGCGTCCATCCGTTTTCCGGGAAGATTTATTGTGCTGACTGCGGAAGCCCGATGGTACGCAGAGTATCACGCTGCGGAGATAAGGAATATGCCTATTTCATCTGCGGTGGTAACAAGAGCGACAAGACCTCCTGTTCGTCTCACAGCATCAAAGAATCTGTTGTATATGATACCGTTCTCGCTGTCGTTCAAGGACATATTGACGCCGCTATGAATATGGCAGATGCGTTGAAGCGGATTGACGATATGGCTTGGGAAAACCGCGAGATTGAGAAGATCAAAGCAAAAATTTCGTTTCAGGAAGAAATCATTGATAAGAACCGCCGATTGAAAACCGGTGCTTATGAAGACTTCAAGAGCGATTTTATCAGCCGTGAGGAATACAAAGCCTTCACAGCTCAGTTCGACCAGCAGATCAAGGAGGCAAGCGACACCATTATGCGGCTCACCAGTGAGCGAAACAGCGTGATGGGTGGGTTGGCGGAGCAACAAAGCTGGCTTGAGCAATTCAGAAAATACGCAAATATCAAGGAACTCACTCGAAGCACTGTGGTCAACCTGATTGACTATATTCACATTCGAGAGAATAAGGACATTGATGTCGGTCTCATGCACTGTGACCGTTTTGCATCTATCGTCGAGTTCCTGCGCGAACGTCAGGAAAAGGAGGACGCGAATAAAGTCATTCGCTTTGAAAGGAAGGTGGTCTGATGGCACGAGTATCGCGGAAAAAGCAAAATCTCCCTATACCAGCAGTTGATACTCCTATCCGCCGCTGGAAAACTGCTCTCTATGTCCGCCTTTCCGTTGAAGACAACGGTAAGGGATCGGATTCGATTGAGAACCAGACCGCACTCCTTGAGAACTATGTTGCATCACGCTCATATCTTGAGAAGACGGCGCTGTTCGTTGACAACGGCTATACCGGGACCGATTTTCTCCGCCCAGAGTTTAATCGGATGATGGAAGCCGTCAAGATGGGCATTGTAGATTGCATCGTGGTGAAAGACTTATCCCGCCTTGGCAGAAACTATATCGAAACTTCTCAGTTCATTGAAAAGGTCTGCCCGTTCTTTGATCTGCGTTTTATCTCTGTCAATGACTCCTTTGATACTGCAACGGTAACAAGCGAAGGGCAGTTATCCGCCTCCTTGTCTAACATCGTCAATGATTTTTATGCGAAGGACATCTCACGCAAGGTCACAACAGCCCTGCAAGCGAAGATGGAACGTGGTGACTATATTGGGAACTATGCACCGTATGGCTATCGCAAAGACCCTGAAAACAAGAATCATCTTCTGATCGACCCTGAGACTGCACCGATTGTTGTCCAGATATTTCAGTGGAGAGCCGAAGGCGTCAGCTACATGGGCATTAACAAAAAACTCAACGACGCCGGTATTCTTTCCCCCAGCCAGCTCAAACGGGAGTGCGGTGTGGAAACGAACTTCAATAAGAAGGATCGGATCATTCTGTGGAACAAGCACATGATAACCGAAATTCTTCAAAACATCGTCTATATCGGGCATTTAGCTCAAAAGAAAGGCAGTCAGTGTCTCTATGGAGGCATCCCTTATCACATCACGTCCGAAGACGAATGGATCATCGCAAAAAACACCCATGAACCACTTCTCAGTGAAGAGCTGTTTGAGAAAGTGCAGGAGATCAACCGTGCAGCCGTAGAACGCACGAGAGCCAATTCAGGCAAGTACGATCATCTACCCAAAGCGAAAAACATCTATGGGAAGAAGTTTGTATGTGCAGAGTGCGGGGCAATCATGAAATTGCAGCGTTCCATCAGCACGAAGAAGGACAAGGTGTATTTCACCTTCAAATGCCCGACCTACGCCGAGCATGGAACAAGAGGCTGCTCCGACGTGAAAATACGGAAGCAGGATCTTGACGATGCAGTTTTTTCCTTCATCAAGTCTCAGATGGAAGTATTCCTCGATATGGAGAAGACGCTTCATTCTCTGCTTGCAATGAAAAAAGTCATGATTAAGCAAGACAATACCGTTCAGGAGATACGGACACTGCGTCAAAAACTTGCGCAAAAACAGTCTCTCCTTAGCGGTATGTATGTTGATCTTAAGGAAGGATTGCTCTCTGACGCCGAGTACAGCCACCATAAAGAGATCGTCATGGAGGACATCCGGGCGATTGAGAGAAATCTATCCGAGCTGGAAGCGCCAAAGAATCAGACAGAGGAACAGATTACCGGCGAAATGAAGTGGAAGCAGATGATCCGCCGTTTCCACGACGCGACGGAAATCTCCGAAGAAATGGCGGACGCTTTTATCGAGACCATGAAAATTCATGAGGACGGCACACTGGAAATCAAACTCAGCTATGTGGACGAGTTTGCAGCACTTACGAAGACTTGCGAGAAAATCAGGAAGGAGGTTGCTTGATGAAGCAGCAAATCGCAATTTATATGCGTTTGTCGCTTGAAGACGTTGACAAGCGCACAAACAAAGTCAAGGACGAGAGCAACAGTATCGCATCGCAGCGTATGCTCATCAATCGTCATCTGGATCAGAACCCGCTTCTCTGCGATCTGCCTCGTATAGAGTTCTGCGATGACGGTTTCTCCGGCACGAACTTTGATCGTCCTGACTTTGCAAAGATGATAGAGTGCGCAAAGCATGGAGAAATTAGCTGCATCGTAGTGAAAGACCTTTCCCGTTTCGGTCGAGACTATCTTGAAGTTGGTGACTATTTGGAGCATATTTTCCCGTTTCTCGGTATCCGCTTCAAGTCTATCAATGACCATTATGACAGCGCGAAACATGAAGGCAAGACTATCAGTATGGATATTGCCTTCAAGAACCTTATCTATGACTATTACAGCAAAGACCTGTCCAAGAAGGTCAAGTCTGCAATGGGAATGAAACAGGAGAAGGCAAAGTTTGTGAACACAGTCCCATACGGGTATAAAGCCGATCCTGCTGACAAGCATCACCTTATCATCGACGTGGAAACCGCTCCGATAGTCCGCCGTATTTTCATGGAAGTGATTGGTGGCAAGTCTTGCACACAGATTGCAAAGGAACTGAATACGGAGGGCATTCCAACACCCGCCCAGCATAAAGCCGTGTCCAGAAAGGCGTCTTCCAAGAAGCCCCAGTGGACACATCGCGGTATTCTGACTATGATAGAGAGCGTGAAGTACACCGGAACAATGGTCAACCATATCCGCGAAAGCAGATTCATCCGTGACAAAAACCAGCGGCGCGTTCCCAAAGAAGAATGGTATATCCGCGAAAATGCGCATGAGGCGATTGTGACAAAGGATGAATACGAACAGGCACAAGAGGCAATCCAGAGGCGTAGAAAGTTTGTCCGAAGTTCCCATGACCAGTCAGACCGAGTTTACTTCTGCGCCCATTGCGGCGGAAAACTTGAGAAAGCCAATGAAACTGTATTTGCTTGTCCGTCCCATCGGTATCACGATGGCAGTCCGTGTGAAAACGTCCGCTGGCGAAAAAGCGCACTTGAAGAAATCGTCTTTGAAGCATTGAAAAGGCAGATCGAGATCGTCCGTGTCGAATCCGCTGCCATCAGAAAAACGGCGAAGAGCAAAGGTGAAAGTCTGGAAAGACAGCTCGTCTTGCTGAAAGCTCAGTATGATGCCTGTGATCGTGAGAAGTTTACGATCTATGAAAACTATCGTGAAGGGAAGCTGACTCCGGAAGAGTATCTGTCCGGCAAAGACGCCCTTGCACAAAAACAAGCCGCCCTGAAAGAGCAGCTTGAAACCTGTGAGACTCAGCTTGAGGTCTTTCATCAGCAAAGTCTTAATGCAGAAGAACAGCATGAAGCAGCAAGTCGGATGACCGGCTTGCCCGATGACAAACTCAGAGAGCATCTGTATGATGCAGTTGAACGTGTACTTGTTTATGACACTGAGACAATCGAAATTGTCTGGAAGTTCAACGAATCGAAAATCGACACCGATGAAAACATCGGAGTTGCGAATTGACTCCGGTGTTTCATTTCGTGGCAAATCTGTCGAATTTGCTCCTAAAATAACATAATCTATCGAAACCTCGTAGGCGCATCGTAGCACCGTCCGGATCGCCCAGAACCATTGATATGAAAGGCTTTCCGGATAGTATGTAAAATTTTTTTGCACCTACTTGACATAAAGGGATGAGCTGGGGCGGGTGGTCATCCCCAAGGAAATCCGCCGCACCCAGCGCATCCGCAGGGGAGACCCGCTGGAGATCTTCACAACAGGGGACGGCGAGGTCATCTTCAAAAAGTATTCGCCCATGGGGGAACTGAGCGGGGTGACGGCCCAGTATGTGGATGTGCTGAGCAAGTGCTTTGCCCTGACGGCCTTTGTCTCAGACCGGGACCGCATTCTGGCGGCATCCGGTGCGGGCAGGCGATCTGGCAGACCGCAGCGTGAGCCAGCCGCTGGAAAAGCTGATGGACAGCCGCAAGCCCTACCAGAGCGATGGCAGCCCCGAAAAGGCATTGCTGCCCTGTGAGGGCTCACCCCGGGCGCTGCTGTGCGCTGTGCCCATCATTGCGGCGGGGGATGTCACCGGCAGTGTGGGCCTGCTTACGGAGGACCGCACTGCCCAGCCCGATGCCGCCCAGCTCAAGGCTGTGAACGTGGCGGCGGCATTTCTGGCAAAGCAGATGGAGGAATGATCTATTATATAGGAGAGCCGCCGCAGGGCGGCTCTTTTTTGTGCGGCCTTTATGACAGAATTATGAATCTTTCAAAACTTTTCTGAGAAGCTATTGACAGCGCCGCAAAATTGGATATAATGGTCTTAGCACTCAGGAAGAAGGAGTGCTAAAGAACAAAAAGCGAACGAAGGAGGCAGGCGCTATGACGATGGATGCACGCAAGCAGCGTGTCTTGCAGGCGATCGTTGCGCTGTATGGCCTCGAGGGCGAGCCCGTGGGCAGCAGTGTGCTGGCAAACTACTTTGATATGGCAGTCTCCAGTGCCACGCTGCGCAACGAGATGGCCGCGCTGACCAAGCTGGGTCTGCTGGAGCAGCCCCACACCAGCGCAGGCCGTGTCCCCAGTGCCAAGGGCTACCGTTATTATCTGGATCATCTTCTCACCGATGACCAGCCGCTGGACCGTGTGACCCGCGCCCGTGTGGATGCGGTGTTCGCAAGCCTTGACCACGAGCCGGAAAAGCTGGCACAGTGCCGCCAAGGCGCTGGCCGCCATCAGCGGCTGCACCGCCGCCGTCAGCACCCCCTGTGCTGAGGATCTCTGCATCGCCCACTACGAGGTGGTGCAGGTGGGCCGCAGCGCCGCAGCGGTGCTGGCTGTGACCACTGCCGGTTATGTCCGCACCCGTGTGGCGCGGGTCCGCACCGGTCTTTCCCGGGAAAATGCAGCGGCGCTTGCCGCCCTGCTCAACCGGAACCTGACCTTTGTGGCTCCTGTTGATCTGTCGCCCCGGCTCCTTGCAGAGCTGTGCAGCCAGATCAGCCCGGAGCTGGTGCCGGTGATCAGCGCCGCCGCCGCCATCCTGCAGGATTCCACCCAGCCTCATGTGTATCTGGGTGGTGAGCAGTACCTGCTGGACTGGCCCCAGCTGGACGGCAAGGTGGGAAGCATCCTGAGCCTGCTGAACGACGAAGAGCAGGCCGCCGCCCTCATTGCACCCCCGGCAGAGCAGAGCGAAAGCGTCCTGCTGGGCGAGGATCTGGAACCTCAGATCCCCGGCCTGTGCATCGTGAGTGATCGGTATCTGGTGGGCGGAGGCCTCTGGGGCTCCGTGGCCCTCATCGGCCCCACCCGGATGCCCTTCCAGAAGCTGATGCCGCTGCTCCACACCTTTGCCGATCAGCTTGGCGAAGGAATGAGCGGCAAACGAAAAGATACCCCGCAGGCAGCCGCACCCCGGCGGACTGTGATCTATAAGGAGGACCTGGAATGAGCGAAGAAACAAAAAAGACCCCGCAGGCAGAAGAACCTGCCGTGGAGCCCAACACCGCCGAGCAGGCCGCCCCGGAAACTGCACCTGAGCAGGCAGCGGCTCCCGAGACGAACGCTGAAGCGGCAGACCCCAAGAAAAAGGATGGCTTCTTCAACAAGAAGGCCCGGGAACTGGAGGCCGTGAAGGCAAAGCTGGACGCGGCTGAGAAGAATGCCAATCAGGCCAAGGATCAGCTGCTGCGGATGGCCGCCGAGTATGAGAACTACCGCAAGCGCTCCACCCGCGAGGCTGACCAGAAGTTCAACGACGGCGTGTCCTTTGCCGTGAACCAGATCATCCCCATTCTGGATACGCTGGAGATGGCGGCCAACGCCCCCACCACCGACGAGAATTACAAGAAGGGCGTGACCATGACGCTGGACAAAGCCGCCAAGGCGCTGAATGCCCTCCATGTGGAGGAGATCGAGGCGCTGGGCAAGCCCTTTGACCCCAACTT
>OCHG01001913.1_pt1 | contig 12278 bp, 8 predicted proteins | sample 1538801 | NCBI WGS metagenome assembly OCHG01 (sample SAMN04571727, study PRJEB22368) | human gut metagenome | biome: human gut; material: stool | host: Homo sapiens | place: Luxembourg | collected 2012-09-20 | reverse complement strand
CCTTCCGCCACACCATCGAAGTCCCGGGAATCGGACCGGACTGCCGCTACGAACTCCAGTCCTCCATTGACCAGCTCTCCACAACCATGCCGGACAGCAGCGACATCGAAGCCAAAGTCGTACTGAACCTGAACGCCCTCGTCTTCCGCCGCAGAAAAGAGATGGTAATGCAGTACGTCGAAGAAAAAGACCGAGATCCGGAAGAACTGCAGAGCCTCCCGGGCATCACCTGCTACTTCGTCAAGCCGGGGGATACACTGTGGGATATCGCAAAGAAATTTTATACGACAACGGAAAAAATTCGGGAACTGAACGACCTTAAAACCGAAAATCTTACGCCGATGCAGCAGCTTTTAGTAGAGCGGGTATAGTAGGAAAAGACAGCCTCCTGCCTTAAGAATGGAGTCAATCCATCAGGCAGGAAGCTGTCTTTTTGTGAGTTAACGAAATTACAATATTTTGATATGAGAAGCTTTTAAATCAATCAATCTTTGCGCATAGCCCGTAATCCGTGATATCTGCTCTGAGGTATAGCCCGCAGAAAGATATTCTGAGAAAGTGTCATCAGGCAGGAGCAGCTCAATGGCAAAGGTATCAGCTTCGGTTTCATATTCTGCCGTTTTTAAATGAGTTCTGGTATCCATAAAGATGGCATTTGCCTTTTTATGGAGAAACAAATGCCCAAGTTCGTGTGCCAGAACCAGTGTGCGCTCCTGCTCGGAAAGAGTTTCATCGAGATAGATGATATGGTTTCTCTGAAAATACTGATAAAAACCACGGACTCCGCTTAAAGGAGCATCCACGAGAATCACATTCAGTCCACGGACAATTTCAAAAGGATTCCGTGACTGGAATCGGTGAGCGATCTGATTCGCTCTTTTTTTTATGTCCATAGACATCAGTCCTTTTTATATTTTTTCGGTGTGTATTTTTCTTTGTTCTTCTTTTTTGCGAGTTCCATACCGATCTGCATTGCCGAAAGAATGGAATCGATGGCTTCCGGGGAAGCGGGATCGCCGTCAAACATCAGTCCCTCCTGAGAAAGAAGCTGTTCTTTGGTGCGGGCGAGGATTTTTTCAATATCCCGTTCGTCACGGGAAGTCAGTACCGGATCTGGTGCAGGTTCCTCTCCGTACATCAGATATTGAGGGGAAAGACTCAGATAGTCGGCAATTTTGGAAAGACGCTCAGCGGGGAAGGATCCTTTTTTTAGCTGACCGACATAACCGTTGGAAAACCCAAGGTCTTTTTCCAGCTTCGATATTGGAATTTTCCGCTCTTTACAGATTTGCTTTACACGTTCTACGCAGTTCATAACATACCTCCAATAAAAAAATAGATAAAAGCCTAAAAAATGTATTGACAAAATAGAGAATACTCTATATAATGAGATCAAATTTAGAGAAAAACCTAAAGATAGAGAAGATTATATTTCTATATTAGAGTTTCCATAGAGAAAAGTCAATAGGTGATTCTCTAAATTTAGAACTTTATCAGAAGCGCGCAGATAAAGTATTTACGAAACCAGAAACAATACAGGATGAAGAAAAAGGAGAAATTAAAATGAGTCAGAAAACAGATCGCGTAATCGCGGAAATTTTACAGAAACGAGACCGTTTTACCAAAAACTTTCGAACAGAAAATCATGGCGGTGCAGCCGTCATTTACGGATACCCGGTTCATTATAAAGAAGGAGAAGAGTGGAAGGAAATTGATAACAGACTGGAAAAAACAGAAAACGGTTATCAGAACCATGCATCCCGGGTAAAAGTCCATTTTGCGGAAAGCAGTAATGCAAATGAAATGGTTACTATTGAAAAAATGGGAAGAAAACTGAGTTGGGGATTTCTGGCAGAAAAGCAGAAAAAACAGAACATCCGAAGCCAGGCGGCAGTACAGGCACAGAAGCGTGAAGCTGTATTTCAGCCGGAAAATCTCTATCCGACAGAAGAAGGAATGCAGAACAGAGCCGCAGTGCAGAAAACAGAAGAAAAAAGCGTGGAGCAGGAAAATCAGGAAAAAATGAGTGTTCCGGGTCTTGTGGCTGCCGGACATTATGCAGAGATTGCAGAGAATGTAGATCTCGAATACAAAATCATCGGAGAACAGGTAAAAGAAAACCTGATCTTAAAATCGATAAAAGCAGCAGCTCTTGAATATTCGTTTTCCCTGCAGTTCCCGGGGATGATGATTGTCATTCGGGAAGACGGAGGAATTGACCTGATTGATGAAGAAACAGAAGAAGTTTTTTATTATTTTGCCCCGCCGTGTATGTACGATGCAGCCGGAAATTATTCGGAACAGGTACACTATGAACTGGAAACCGATGCGGAGCAGCATTGCAGTATTTTAAGCGTCGTACCGGATCAGAAATGGCTTCAGGACGAAAACCGAGTATATCCAGTTGTGATTGATCCATCGGCAGAAACCTCGAAAACAAATAGGGCAATTGACGATACGTTTGTCCGAGAAAAAAGTCCGGACAGCGCGGTGGTAGCTTCTTATGGTTCTTTTACCGTAGGCCATAACCGGGAATATGGAAAATGCCGTTCTTTCCTGAAATTTACCAGCTTGCCTGCAATGGAACCTGGAGCGGTTATCTACGATGCAAAAATCTATGTATGGCAGTACCGGTATTCTTCGGACAGCAACCAGCCGTTTTTTATTACCGCCCATAAAGTAACGGGAGGATGGAATCCGGGATCAACCACATGGAACAATCAGCCGGCATATCAGTCGAATGTACTGGATTACTGCAGTGTAAAGCAGGTACAGTCCGGTAATACAATTACCGTTACACCGTGCGGATTCAACGTAACAAAACTGGTGCGTGAGTGGTATAACACAGGGGTAAATCATGGAATTGTTATCACGGCACAGAATGAGACACCATATCAGGAAGCCGTTTTCATTTCTTCTGATTATCCATCCAATAACTCTTATGGAATTACTTCCGAGTATTTCCCGCAAGGAATCTTTTATTACCGTAGTACAACAGGACTCGAGGACTATTACAGCTACCATGAGCAGGATGCCGGACGCGCAGGCCATGGCTATGTTAATGACTTCAATGGAAACCTTGTATGGGTGCATGAAGATGCGTCAACCAGCGGTGGACTGCTGCCGATTCATATCCGTCATGTGTATAATCTGTCAGAACGGAGTAAAAACAACCGTATGGGAAAAGGCTGGAGAATGAACTTCATCCAGGAAATGGAAGCCACAGGAAACGCAAACTTCCCGTATGTCTACACAGATGGAGATGGAACCCGGCATTACTTTTATAAAGATACAGCGGATGGAAATAAATTAAAGGATGAAGATGGACTTGGATACGAGCTGACGCAGACAAGCTCTTCCGACGGAGATTCTTATTACATCATGAAGGACAAAAACGGCTGGGAATATGCGTTTGGACATGACAAGTACATGAGGAGTATCAAGGATTCCAACGGAAATCTGCAGAAAGCGCAGTACGGCCCGTCCACAGCAGGAAACTATCTGGCATATCTGATTGACCCGACCGGTGCAAGAATGGACTTCGGATATGGAAAAGACAATAACCTGGGCAATCTGAATGCGAATGGAAGAAGCATTTATTTTTCCTATGACAGTGCAGGACATCTGACCAGAATTAGTTATCCGGATAATAAAAGTACGGAATTTTTCTACGATGGAGATATTCTGGTGAGCGTACAGAATAATGATGGGCGACAGATTTCATATAAGTACCAGGATGACTGCGGAGTAAAACGAGTGTCAGAAGTTTTTGAACATACAGGACCACAGAATGGGCAGAGAATGAAAATTTCCTATCGAAATGGAAATACTACGGTGTTTGAAACACAGGGATTGGATGGGGAAATCAGTCGGACAGGTGATAATCGAAAGTTTACCTACCACTTTGACAATTTCGGCTGCCCGGCGGATGTGTCGGATGAAGATGGTGCTGCAAACAGTTATCAGTTTTTACGGGAAGGAAGAAAGAATAACAAGCTGAGCAAGACAGGAACGCTGCAGAAGGTTGTGAAGAATTGGATGGAGCCAGAACCATATTTTGTACAGTGGGATAAGATTAAAACTGGAAGTGAAAATGCGATCGCTGACTTAGATATTCCAGACGGATTTCCAGTTAAAAAATGCTGTATCATAAGTAAGAATACAGTAAACGGAAGAAATGGATTTTCAAAGAAGCAGGTTTTAGAGAAAGGAACTTATACTTTTTCTTGCTATGTTAAGGTTGAAAAATGTGTACCAGATCCAGAGAAAAAACGTTCCGAGTGCGGTGCCGGAATTTTACTTTCTTCCGGAAATACAGAGAAAATGGATCTGGTAACAGAGGTGAAAGATACAGATTCGGATGAATGGACTCGTGTATCGGTAACTATTACGATTGCATCTCAGACGGAGGTAACTACCGCGTTTTTCTTGGATAATATGCAGGGATGGGCTTATTTTTCCTGCTTCCAGCTGGAAAAATCGGCAGCGGCAAATAAATTCAATATGTTACGGAATGCGTTTTTTGAAGAGGCATTTAATGCAACCGGAGAAAATGGCTGGAAATTAAGTCAGGGAGAAAGTGCAGACCAGATTGTAACAGATTCAGTTAAAGGTAAATGTGCAAGATTACGAGGAAACTTGTCCAAAAACAAGAACCTGATGCAGACCGTAAAGGTGAGCGGAAAAGAAGGCGATGTATTTGTGTTCGGATGCAGTGTGAAAGCAGACGCCATTCCGGGCCGAATCTTCCGTGTTCGTGCAGTGGTTCATTTTACCGACAAAACAACGACAGAGACAATTGTGAACTGCAATCCGTATGTGACAGAGTGGCAGTTTGTCAATGGCGTAATCCTGACCAGGAAAGATGGTTCCACAACAAATAAGACCTACGAATCCATTCAGATCTATCTCGAATACCAGAAACAGCAGAATGATGCATTCTTTACCGGCTTGCAGCTGATCCGTGATGATGCGGAAAGTTACGTGTATGATGCAAATGGAAATATTGTAAGTGCCAAGACAGCAGCGGAGCAGAATGCATTTACCTGCAACAAAACAGACCTGCTTTCCAAAATGGTTAAAGTGACCGGCTCTTCGTTTGAGTATGAATATGATGGAAAGAAAAATATGACGGCGGCAAGAAATTCAGAGGGAGTTCAATACCGTTATACCTATGATACCAAGGGAAATCCGCAGGACGTAGTGATTCATCATGACAGGGTAAGTACGTCGGTAATGGCTGGCAGAAGTTATTATATTCGCCACAGAAAATCTGGTAAGTATATCGATGTAAAAGATGCATCTAATAAAGACGGAGCAGCAGTTCAGCAGTATGAGTTTTCGGGAAGTTCGGAGCAGAAATGGCATATTGAGGATGCTGGAGAAGGATATATTATTTTCAAAGCATTTGACGGAAATGGGACATATGTACTGGATATCGGAACGGATGCAAATGGGGCAAAGGCGAAGTTAGCTGCATACGCAAACAAAGATTCACAGAAATTTCGTATCAAACCAGTAGGAGAAGGAATGTATTTGATCACAAGTAAAATTTCTAAGGACAAAAAAGCGATTGATCTTCCGAGAGCACAGCTTGATAATTCGATTCAGTTACAGATTTGGGATCAGTCAGAAACACATCCGAATCAGCAGTGGTATTTTGAGCCTGTTGCATATGAACGAAAGAGTGACCAGCCGATTTCCGGCGGGATTTATATGATGCGTCTTGGATACAGTGGACAGTATATGCAGGTAAATGGAACAACAGCGGGATCAACAGTTGTTCAGAATCGGTATTTAGGAAAAGAAGCACAGATGTTTCTGATTCATGGAGATGAAACAGGTGGATTTTTCCTGGAACCGGCCAATGCAGAGGGAAAAGCACTTTCTATGGCTTCGGATGGAACACTCACGCTGCAGGTGAAAAATACATCGGACAGCAAACAGAAATTCTGGTTTGAAGTGAGTGAAGAGGATAAAAATAATTATTGCATCAAACAGAACAGCCGGTATTTTATGATTCCAAGTCTCTCACATGAAGAGAATACAGCAATTAACGGAGCATATCCAACAGTAGAAGCCATGAGTCCACAGGAATTTATTTTGGAGAAATGCAGCGAACGTATGACGGCGCAGTATACCTACACGGCAACCGGCCGAAATGTAAAAACACTGACAGATGCCAGAGGATTTGTAACAACAAACGAATACGACAGCAAAGAACGCCTGCTGACGGGAGTTACCGATGCAAAAGGGAATAAGGTAACGTATACGTATGATACCAAGAATGACCTTCTGACCGGTGCGACGGCTTCTGATGGAACAAATACGGTAAAACTGGGTTATACGTATGATGAAGGTGACCGGTTAAAAACGATTGCCCACAATGGATTCGAGTATACCTATGAATATGATTTCCTCGGAAATCAGACCAGAATTCTGGCAGGCGGAAATGCACTGGAAGAATACGATTATCTTCCGTCGGACGGACCGCTCAGCGAAGTAAAGTATGCGACAGGAGAAGTGCTGAAAAACAGCTATGACAAGTACGAGCAGATCGTGGAGCAGAAGTGGAATGGAACGACAGTCTTCCGAAATATCTATGATGACTATGGAAATGTATTTTACCATGAGGATCTGGAAAACGACAGAAAGATTTTCTTTGACTATGACATGATCCAGAGAATGGCAGGATACCGCACAACAGATGGAGAAACGGCGCGCATTCAGTATGACAACAAGAACAGACGCACAGGCATGGTACATCAGATTGATGACAGCAAAATTTCAACATCGTGCGTATTTGGAGAGGTTGGAAAAGCACAGGCACCGGATGTGATTTATCAGATCAAGGTAAATGATGCAGTCAAAATTTCGTATACCTTTGACACGTTATGTCGTGTTACCAGAAAAACCATTCATCTGAAGGACAAAACATATCCGGTCGACTATACCTTTGTGCCGGGAAGAAAAGCGGGAATTACAACCTTGCTTCTCAAAGAAATCAACAATAACGGAAAGAAACTGTCCTTTGTTTATGATGCTGTGGGAAATATTGTTACGATTTCCGAGAATGGTGTTCAGAAAGTAAAATATACGTATAATGCTTTGAGTGAACTGACCCGTGTGGATTCTGCATGGGAAAATAAGAGTATTACGTATACCTACGATGCCGGAATGAATATGACGTCCAGAAAAGAGTATTCCTATACAACGGGAGCACTGGGCAATGCGGTAAAGACAGATCTGTTTACCTACCGTGCTTCAGGATGGAAAGATCAGCTTATTTCCTATAATGGCAGCAGCATTTCCTATGATGCGGTCGGCAACATTACAGCTTATCAGGGAAGAACACTGACCTGGTACAGAGGAAGCCTGCTGCAGAGTCTGACCTTAAACGGAAAGAAAGCAGTTTACCATTACGACAGCGAAGGACACAGAGTCCAGTGGAAAGACCTGAACGGAATCAGCCATAAGAACTACTGGTGCGGAAACAAACTGATGGGAACGAAGTATGGAGATGTACTGGTTCAGTTTGTTTACGGTGCGGATAAATCCCCGCTGATGCTGAAAAAGGGAGAAAAAGAGTATTATTACTTGTACAACAGCCAGAATGATGTCATAGGACTGATTGACAGCGATGGAAAACAGGTAGTAAACTATTCTTACGATGCATGGGGAAAACAGACTGGTCTGACCGATATCAGCGGAGAAAATATCGGAAAACTAAACCCATTCCGTTATCGTGCTTACTGCTACGATGACGATACCAAACTCTATGTCACCGCCAGCCGTTATTATGATCCGGAATTGTGCAGATTCCTTTGTGCGGACAACTTTGATGCTGTAAAAGCGAAAATGTTTAGCATGAATGGAAAGAACCTTTATGTGTACTGTTGCAACAATCCGGTGAATGCGGTAGATGATGATGGTGATTTTGGAATTTTAATGCTGGCATTCCCAGGAATCGATCCCAGAAAAGTAGCATGGAATATCTTAAAAGATGTATTTGTATATGCGGTACAGTGCGGAATGGCGAATGAGAAAGTAACCTTAGAAGGAATTGCAGAGGTGGCCATAGAAAGTGCAATCAGTAGTGTTTTGGGAGATAGCCAAGGAATTATCTTTTCAGTAGTAGTAAGTGGTTTGAAAGGAGGATATTTAGAGTATCAGGAATCAGGAGATATGGCAAGAGCAATGGGGGCAGGATTTTACGATGCTATAATGACCTTGTTAGAACCTAAAACGTATAACGCATATGTAAAAAATGAAACTATTGAGAATGCATTGGGTGCTTTTACAGACTTTTTTCAGTCTCCATTACTGAGCTATCCCAAAAGCGGTGTTTTGGATGGAGTGTTTGGAAAACCCAAGAAACAGGCAAATAAAAATGGATCAACACTTAAGAAAAACAGCAACATCAACTTTAGTACAAAAAAAGTTGGGGGGAAAAAGAAGAACTGGCAGAGTAATAAGCCTGCAATTTCCAGAAAAATGCAAAATATAGGACTTCCAGCGCTTAGATAGAAAAGTTTTAAGATGCCTTTGCGCGAAGAAAAATAGTTTTGTACAAAGGCAAAGCGTAAGAAATAACGAGGAGAAGATTGTATGAAAGTAGTATGGGGAAAATTTGGTACCGGCGTAGACCTGATTGTGTGTGCTATTAGTAGTTATTGGTGGGTGAGCCTGTGGGTAAATGAAAAAGATGCGTTCCACGCCTATTCATTAAAAACAAGTATCATAGTGTTTCTAGGAATAATGTTCTTTTTAAGCATAGCAGCTTATGGAACTGTGACATTTCTACTAAAACGAATTTATATTTATGAATGGGGAATAATGTTATCTTTTTGGGGCTATGAAAAAAAGATAGAATGGGAAGATTTTACTGTGATACAAAGATACAATGATCATTTTTTCTTCAACATATCGAAACAGAAAGATGACAGTTTGTTCTGGTGTACCTATCACCCATTTACCAGTATCATGATATTCGACAAGTTCCGCGGACCGGGCTGGGGAATCATACCGCTCAGCGCCGACGAATTTTGTGAACTCCTCACTTCATACGGTGTCAAGTATACGGAAAGTAAATAACATACAAAAAGAGTGGAAGTGGCCGTAAGATCCACGAATTACCAGCCACTTCCCTTTTTATATGCAAATTTAGAAAAAGAAAGAAGGAAATGCCAATGAAATCAATTTATCGCACGATCCTTGCCGTAGCAGGCAGCTTCCTTGCGGCACAGTTTGGAGGCTGGGATGCTGCGCTGGAAACGCTGGTCTGCTTCATGGCAATTGACTGGATCACAGGAGGTGTTCTGCTTCCTGCTGTTTTTAAAAAGAGTCCGAAATCTGAAAACGGAACGTTGGAGAGCCGTGCGGGATGGAAAGGGCTTTGCAGAAAAGGGATGATGCTGTTCTTTGTGCTGGTCGCGGAAAAACTGGATCAGCTCACACAGACGAATTACCTGCGGGATGCCGTCTGCATTGGATTTATTTTAAATGAAGCGGTTTCAATCTTGGAAAATGCAGGGCTGATGGGTGTGAAAATCCCTGAGGTTCTGCGGTCAAGGATTGATGTGCTGAGAAAGGAGGAGCAGAGTAAATGAGGGTTGACAGAAGCTATTGTAGCAACCAGAATACATGGTCGGAAAATCATCCGCAGTGTATTGTGGTACACAATACAGACAATTTTGCCGCCGGAGCCGATGCCCGCGCGCATGCAAGAGCGCAGTACCAGGGAAATTTTCAGATTATGTCGGCGCATTATTACGTAGATGACGGGGAGATCGCTTATCAGGCTGCGCCGCACAGCAGAGGATGCTGGCATGTCGGGAGAAATTATGGAAGTAAAAATCTATTCGGCAGATATGGAAACCGGAACAGCATCGCGGTTGAGATGTGCGTGCAGAAAGGATATGATTACGAAACCGCATTTTTACATACGGTGGAGCTGGTGAAAAACCTGATGAACGAGACGGGGATTCCATCAGATGCAGTTTACCGGCATTACGACATCTGCAGCAAAAACTGCCCGTCCCAGATTCAGAAGCGGGGAGACTGGGAGCGGTTCCAGCGTCTGATTCGGGAAACAGAAGACGGCAGTGAGAAAAGTGAATACAATCCCGGCATCTACCGTGTAACAGACCCGGCGCTCAACATCCGCACAGGTCCCGGAGTAGAATACCCGGTGGTGGGAGTCATCAAAGACCAGGGAAGCTATACGATCACAGAAATCAGAAACAAAAGCTGGGGCAGACTGCTGTCGGGAGCGGGATGGATCAACTGCCATAAAGCATATTGTTTTTACGGGGGAAGAGTATAAAATCCCATCTTTGCAAAACGATGTCATCGGACGGATTGACAGCGATGGAAAGCAGGGAGTAAACTATTCTTACGATGCAGGGGGAGAACTGGTAAATACCATGGATACAAGTGGTGCGAATATTGCACAGTCGAAAGAAATAACGAGGAGAAAATTGTATGAAAGTAATATGGGGAAAATTTGGTACAGGTGTAGATTTGATTCTGTGTGTTATTATTAATTACTATGTGGTGAGTATATGGGTAAATGGAAAAGATGAGTTCCATGCATATTCATTAAAAACAAGTATTATATTTCTAATAGAGGTAATGCTCGTTTTAAATATGGGGAAAACAGACCGGTCTGACCGATACCAGCGGAGAAAATATCGGAAAGCTCAATCCATTCCGCTATCGTGCTTACTGCTACGATGACGACACCAAGCTCTATGTCACCGCCAGCCGCTATTACGATCTGGAATTGTGCAGATTCCTTTGCGCAGACAACTTTGATGTTGTAAAAGCGGAAATGTTCAAAAAGTTAAATTAGTAGGTGGCAAATATGAAGGCAGGATATCGTAAATTTTATAAATATTTTAGTATATTGGTATTTATGGGCTGCGGATACCTTATGCTGAATTTTTGGGAAGAGGGAAAAGGTCAAATTAGTTCTTATAACATGCAAGATAAAGCACTTATGATATTGTGGTTTATGATTTATACTTTTGGTACGGCTGCTGGAATTATAAATACTTTAACCAGTATTTACATTTATGAATGGGGAATGCAGATCTCATTTTTGAAATATAAGAAAAAAATCGAATGGGAAGAATTTTCTGTTATACGAAGATATCATAATCATTTTTTCTTCAATATGTCAAAACAAAAAGATGCAGGTCCGTATTGGGCAATGTTTCATCCCTTTACCAGTTTTGTAATATTCGATAATTCGCGAAATCGTTCTGTTCATACCATGCCGCTTAACGCCGACGAATTTTGTGAACTGCTCACTTCATATGGTGTTCAGTACACGGAAAGAAAATAAAGATCGAAGGAATTAAAGAGAAAATATGAGAGCAGGATATCGTAAGTTTTTTATGTTTGCACAAGTTGCTACATTAATAGGCATCGGGTATCTTATGACAAGATTTTGGGAAGATGCAAAAAAACAATGTGAATTATATAATTTGCCTCAAAAGCTTTGGGTAATATTTGGAATAATGTTTATTTGTGGGATAGTGTCATGGGGAAGTGTAGATGCTTTAACACGTATTTACATCCATAAGTGGGGAATGGAACTTGCCTTTTTGGGATATAAGAAAAAAATTGTATGGGAGGATTTTTCCGTTATACAAAGATATAAAAATCATTTTTTCTTTAACGTATCAAAACAAAAAGATAGTGGTCTGTTTTTTTCAACATATCATCCATTTACTAGCTTTGTGATATTTGATAAGTCACAATTTAGTTGTGTCCGTACTATGCCAATCAGTGCCGACGAATTTTGTGATCTCCTCACTTCATACGGTGTCAAGTATAAGGAAAATAAAGCATGAGAAGAGTGGAAGTGATCGGATTTCTGTTGTTTTTACGGGGGAAAGAGAGTAGTATAATACATGTATAATTACAGCTTTGGAGGAAAAACAGTTGCTTGACTGGATCAATGTTTTTAAAGTAAACCGGAAAATTAAATCCCGTCTCTGGCCGTGGATTAAGATTATTTTGAGTATTATTCTTTTCTTTGCGGTATTTTACGGAGATATCTATGTTCACATTTTGGATAAAACAAAGACGGGGCGAATCGTGGAAGCGCTGATTCTGGTTGTGTTTTCGTTTCTGGACTATCTGATCTGCTTTATTTCTGTAGCCGAAATGGACTGCCTGAAGGACAGGCGGTATGCGGCGGCGAAAGAGAGTGGTGAATTTTATACGGTTTCTGAAATAGAAAGTTCCCTGTTCAACTATGTGCCGCGTAC
>OCHG01001909.1_pt1 | contig 12291 bp, 10 predicted proteins | sample 1538801 | NCBI WGS metagenome assembly OCHG01 (sample SAMN04571727, study PRJEB22368) | human gut metagenome | biome: human gut; material: stool | host: Homo sapiens | place: Luxembourg | collected 2012-09-20 | reverse complement strand
TCTGCCTTGCCTACATAGAATTCCGCATTCGTAATATCATTGATCTTCGCATTATTCCTTGCATCGTCAATGGCCTGCGGTACGATTTCCACTCCATATACCTGCTTTGCATTCTGAGCAAGGAACAGGGAAATGGTTCCGATTCCACAGTAGAGATCCCACACCGTCTCATTTCCATTTAAATCTGCATAATCAAGCGCCAGTCCATACAATTTCTCAGTTTGTACCGGATTGACCTGGTAAAATGAAAGCGGGGAAATCTGATATTTTACATTTCCAATATAATCCGTGATGTACGTCTGCCCCCAGAGCAGTTTTATTTCATTTCCCATGATGACATTGGTTTTTGCCTTGTTCACACTGATTGTGATGCTTGTCATTCCTGAGATTTTACATAATTTATCCACAAGTTTTTCTGCGTGTGGCAGTTTTTCCCCATTAATCACAAGGCAGACCATAATTTCATCAGTTTTGAATCCATAACGGATGAGAACATGACGCACCAGCCCCTTATGCTTCTCCTCGTCGTATGCAGAAATGTGATTATTCTCCATAAAATGCAGAATAATCTCGAGAATTTTCTGATTGACCGCTACGCCCAGTGCACAGTCTGTATTCGGAATGATGCTGTGGGTTCTTCCTGCATAAAATCCAGTGATGATGTGTCCTTCTTTATCTGTTCCAATTGGAAACTGTGCTTTATTTCGATAATGAAATGGCTCTTCCATGCCAACAATAGGCTGCATAACTTTGTCAAGAAGTTCTGTCGGAACTTCTCCGATCCGTTCCAGATTACCACGGACTTTTCCTTCTTTAAATGCAAGCTGGGCTCCATACTTCATCTCCTGAATCTGGCAGCCACCACATCTTCTCGCCATCGGACACGCTGGCTTTTCTACACGATTTTCAGACGGCGTAACAATATTCATAAGTCTTGCATAACCGTAGTTCTTCTTTGCCTTCACAATCTTGGCTTCAACCACATCACCGATAATCGCATCTTTTATAAATAACGTATACCCATCTACTTTACCAATGCCTTCTCCCCCGACACCAATATCTTCAATTGCCACTGTAACCAAATCATTTTTCTGCATATTCATACCTCATAATAAGAATTGGGGCACCCCTTTTTACAAAAAGGGACACCCTTAATCACTGGTGGGGACGTAGTATTTTTACGTTTTGCTACGTCCCCATTACATTACTATATTGTTGTTTTTCTTAAGTTTGACTCGAACAATCTGTTATATCCAAGCCACTCTCCGGCTTTTTTGTCTTTGAATATTTCTTTTAATGTCTGCATCTTGGCGTCTGCGTTGTCGGCAAGATTTAGTGCCATGGCTTCTGCCAGTGCCGGTTTTTTCGGGGAACCGTATTCTAACTCTCCGTGGTGTGCCACAATGCAGTGTTTCAGCTCACTTGCAAGCTGTTTTGGAAATTCCGGAATCTCGCGGATTGCATCATCGATCATCTCGATTCCGATAATGATATGACCAAGAAGCTGTCCATCGTCTGTGTAATCATTTTCCGGGAATGGTGACAACTCAATTGTCTTTCCGATATCGTGGCACATAGCTGCTGTGTAAAGCAGGTCTTTATTGAGAATATCATACTGTCCAACCATATACTCGCAGAATTTCACAACACTCAATGTGTGCTCCAAGAGTCCTCCGGCAAATCCGTGGTGTACACTCTTTGCTGCGGAATGTCCTTTGAATGTGCGAATGAATTTCTCGTCTTTTTCAAAATAATACTCGATCACTCCACGCAGATACGGATTGCTGATCTGTCTTCCGTAGGAAAGCAGTTCTTCGTACATCCCATCTACGCTTTTTTCTGTCGAAGGCATATAATCTGCAGGTATGTATTCGCCTTCCTGTGCTTTTCTGATCTGGCGAATGTTCAATTGAAGATTGTTATTATAACTGATGACATCTCCGAATACTTCAATGAAATCTTTCTCATCATAATCAGCAATTCCATTGGAATTCGGATCCCAGACTTTTCCGTCCAGAGTTCCTGTCTTATCCTGAAGTATCAGATTGTCATACGGCTTTCCATTCCGCGTCTCTGCGGATCTCTTTCCTTTACATAAATATATATTTCGAATTGTTTCTCCTTCTACAAGAGTATCAATATATCTCATAATTCGTGCCTTTCTTTTCTTAATTTTATATCAGTCAGCTTCCGCTGACATTTGTTCACTATTTTCTGTTATTGTTGCAACACACCATCATGGTTTCGCATAATATTCCTTACTGTTTATACCCAACTGTGACTCCAAAGTCAATATCCACATATTCTCCTCCGGTTCCCTGACGTTTTCCACGAACAAGAATTTTATCTCCCACATTTTGCTTCATAAGCGTATTATGATAACCAAGAAGATTGATGATATCTGTATCTGCAATATTGGTAATGATATCACCACTCTGAATTCCTGCTGCCATAGCCGGAGATCCTGCATCGACTTCTTTCACATAAACACCTTGTGGAATTCCCTGTCCCTGCATCTCGCTGCTTACCTCTACACCGGACACTCCAAGATATGGTACATTTTTCCCATTAGAAAGTAATTCTATCACATCTTTGATATCAGAAATTCCATATCCGGAAATCTTATTTGTCTGATCATCTGTTCTGACAGAAGTGTTGATAATTCCAATCACCTCTCCACGGATATTCACAAGAACTCCGCTTCCGGAAATATCTCCTGCCACATCCGTATAAATGGTCTGATACTGTCCATCTGCCTTATCCAGATAATTTTCGCCAGACTCGATTACACCATATCCGGCAATCGTATCACAGCCATACAATTTCCCGACAGCAATAACTGTATCGCCTTCGGACACAACTTTTGAGCCGCCAAGTGTCGCTGTCTCAATCTGTGCCCATACATCATCCGCAATATTCTTTCTCTGAACTGCATAAACACACAGTCCCAGCCCTGCATCCCGGCTCTTCAAGATGGCATCGCACTGACTGTCTCCGGAAAATGTAACACGGATGATCTTCGCGTCTTTTACCGGAAGCTCTCCTGCGAGGATCAGAAGTTCCTGACCATTATCTGCCACGATCATTCCGGAAATGCTCTTTTCCTTATCGTCTTGATCTTTCGAAAATTCCTCTTCTGTAACAGCGCCCTGAATCTCTACAACACTTTTTCTCACTTCTCCTGACACCTGCTTCAGATTATTCAGCATTTCCTGATAGGTTTCTGTTGTCAGAACGGTTTTTTGTTCCTGGACTTGTTCCTCTTCCTGCTGTGTCTGATTTTCTTCCTGCTGTTCGTCCTGTGGAATTGTTACTTCCGTCGGATTTTCTTCAAATCTCTTCTCCACCCACGGTTTGCACGCAAAAAAAGTAAAGCAGGCCACCAGTCCGAATATTAATCCTAACTGAATCCTTCTAAGGACGTCGTGTTTCCACTTCGCCTGATCTCCTGCCTCATCTTTAATGATTTCCTGTAAAAAAGAATACTCCTCTTCTTCCGAGTTCTGCTTTTGCTCTAATGGTTCTTTCTCATCTTTCATGCGTACACGCAGGCTCCTTTACAAACCTTATATTCAACAAAGAAGATATTTACAGTATACCTTATCCCTCTGCCTTCGGCAACGAGAAAATGAACTCGGTACCGACACCTTCTGTACTGACTACATTAATATTTTCACCGTGAGCCTGTATCGCCTCTTTGACAATTGCAAGCCCAAGGCCAGTTCCTTTTTTATCTTTTCCACGGGACAGATCGGATTTATAAAATCTCTCCCAGATCTTATTCAGTGCATTTCTCGGAATTCCAATTCCATAATCTTTGACCGACGTGTAGATCTTATCCCCACGTTCGGTCGTTTCAATCGTAATGATTGAATCCTGGTCACTGAATTTGATCGCATTATCAAGCAAATTGTAGAGCACTTGCTGAATCTTTCGCTTATCTGCTACTACTTTCAAATGCTTTCTGGCAAAGACCAACTCAATAGAAATCTTTTTCTGCGTGCAACGTCCCTCAAAGGAGGCTGCCACATTTTTAATCATTTCATGAAGGTCAAATGGAACTTTATCCAGTAATAAATTCTTCGTATCGAATTCATTCAACGTAAGGAGATCCTTGGTCAGATCGGTCAGTCTCTCTGTCTCAAATAAAATGATATTCAGATATTTTCCCTGCATTTCCGGCGGGATTGTCCCATCTGCAATTGCCTCTACATACCCTTTGATCGATGTTAAAGGAGAGCGGAAATCATGTGACACATTTGCCACAAATTTCTTCTGATAATCCTCCATATCCCGAAGCTGGGAAGACATGAAGTTCAGCGATGCTGACAGATAACCAATCTCATCTTCTGTGTTCACAGGAATCTCATAGTCCAGATTACCGGACGCATATTGTTTCGCTGCCTCGGTTATCTTGCAGAGCGGTCTGTACACGATAAACTGAATTCCAAGCAAAATGGAAAATGACAACAGATAGATGACTGCAAGTGTGATATACGCTGCATTCATTAACGTAATCTGTAATTGTCCAATCTGAGTCATGCTTTTGTGTATCAGCAGATACCCTTGTGTGGAATATCCATGTACAACCGGTGCAATGACTGTGATCATATCTTCTTTAAAATAATCGTGATATGTTCCGACTTCATACTTTGCGCTGCCAATTTCTGCCGGGTTAAAATCTTCAATCGCAGTCGGTGCTGTCGGATATCCGTCGGAATGTGCGGAAGTGATCATATTACCTTCCCGGTCTACGAACCAGACTGCCCCGTCCAGATGCGCTTCCATTCCAACAAGTTGTGTATGGACAGCACTTTCATCCATCTGTCCAAGGAAATAATGTGGCAGATACTCATTTGCCACCAGGTTCGCTTCCTGATAAACATCCGAAGCCAGATTCCGTTCAAGAGGTTCTTCTGTCAATGTTCTTGTAAGCGTTGCTACTGTGAACAAACTCATGAACCCGAAAATCATATATATGATGATAAATTTTAAATACAATGTACTTTTCATACAATGCCTCTTCTATGTGGTTTCCTGATCTGTTACTTTACTTCAAACTTGTATCCAATGCCCCATACGGTGGCAAGTTTCCAGCCATTATGATCTTTGATCTTCTCGCGCAAACGCTTAATATGCACATCAACAGTACGGGTATCTCCAATATACTCATATCCCCAGATTTGATCCAAAAGCTGCTCTCTTGTAAACACCTGATTTGGCGAAGATGCCAGGAAGTAAAGAAGCTCCAGCTCTTTCGGCGGCATCTCCACATTCTGCCCATCGACCAGAACAGAATAATTCGTCAGATTGATCTCGATTCCCGGGTATTCCACACATTTTCCCTTATCTACTGCAGGAACCTCTGGTTTCGGCACTGCCTGATAACGGCGGAGCACTGCTTTTACGCGCGCCACAAGCTCTTTTGAATCAAATGGCTTCATAATATAATCATCGGCTCCAAGCTCCAGACCAAGTACTTTATCAAAAACCTCCCCTTTTGCGGAAAGCATGATAATCGGTGTATTTGCCCGCGCACGGATCTCGCGACAGACCTGATACCCGTCAATACCCGGAAGCATCAAATCTAAAAGTACCAGATTCGGGTGATAGGTGTCGAATGCTACAAGCGCCTTCTCCCCGTCATGAACCATCATCGTGTCAAAACATTCTTTTGCAAGATACAAAGATACAAGCTCTGCAATTGCCTCATCGTCATCCACGATCAAAATTTTCTGTTTATTAACCATTATTTATTCTCCCTGATTTTTGAATTATTTCAGTTCTACAATCGTCACTCCGGCATCTCCTTCGCCAAATGCTCCTAATCTGTAAGATTTCACATGTTTCTGACGTTTCAGATATTGGTGGATGCCCGCTCTTAAAGCTCCGGTTCCTTTTCCGTGTACCACGCGCACACTTGTCAAATGTGCCAGAGACGCATCGTCCAAATATTTATCCAGCTCTGCGACCGCCTCGTCAACGGTCTTTCCAAGCAGATTGATTTCCGGGCTTACGGACAAAGATTTGCCCATCTTCACCTTACCTTTACTTGTTCTTGCAGCAGTCTTTTTCAGATATGCCGGCTTCTCATCAACAATCTCCAGATCAGAAATGTGTACTTTTGAGCTAAGAATTCCCATCTGAACCATAAGGTTGCCTTTTGTATCTGGCAGTGAATGCACTGTTCCGGTCAGATTCATGCTCAGAACTTTAACCGTCTCGCCTAATTTAAAATCAGATGGCTTATACTGCTTCTTCGGCTTCTTCACTTCCTCTGTCATGCCCTCGCGTGTCTTCTCCATCTTCTTTCTCAGGCGCTCACGCTCTTTTTCCATCTCCGTTGCCGAAACATTGGCCTTTCCAAACTTATGAAAGTTACGCATTGTCTCATCTGCTGTCTCTTTGGCATCTGCCAGAATCGCATGTGCTTTTTCATTCGCTTCTCGTAAAATGCGGTCACGCTGTTCTTCCAGCTTTTCTTTCTTCTGCGCCGTCTCCTGCTTCAGAGCCTCCAGCTCACGGCGGTAAGCCGCAATCTCTTCCTGTTCTTTCGCGATGGTTCGTCTGCTGCTCTCCAGATCTGTCAGCAAGTCCTCAAAAGATTCGTCCTGCTCTGTCAAATGTGTCTTTGCTTCCTCGATAATATAGTCCGGAAGTCCCAGTTTTCCTGCAATTGCAAATGCATTACTCTTTCCTGGGATTCCAAGAAGCAGTCGATACGTCGGGCGAAGTGTCTCCACGTCGAACTCACAGCTCGCATTTTCTACCCCTGGTGTGGACAAGGCATACACCTTTAATTCACTGTAATGCGTAGTCGCCATAGTACGGATTCCCTGACAATGCAAATGATTCAATATTGCTGTTGCCAGTGCCGCACCCTCAGTCGGGTCAGTTCCAGCTCCAAGCTCGTCAAAAAGTACAAGTGAATCTTCATCCACCTGCTTGATAAATGACACTACATTTGTCATATGTGATGAGAATGTACTTAAGTTCTGTTCAATACTCTGCTCATCACCGATATCTGCATAAACTTCACGGAATACACCCAGTTCAGAACGGTCCAGTGCCGGAATGTGAAGACCTGCCTGCCCCATGAGTTGGAATAATCCAACTGTCTTAAGTGACACAGTCTTACCACCGGTGTTCGGTCCTGTCACAATCAGAAGATCAAAGTCCTCGCCCAGTGTCAGACTGATCGGAACGACTTTCTTCTTATCTAATAACGGATGTCTTCCCTCGCGGATACGGATTCTTCTCTCCTGGTTGAACATCGGTTTGCTGGCATTCATATCCAATGCAAGAGCTCCTCTTGCAAATATAAAGTCAAGCTCTGTCAATGTTGCATAGTCCGTACGGATTTCAGAAACATATTCTGCTGCGTCTGCACTCAACCTGGCAAGAATGACCTGAATTTCTTCCTGTTCCTTTCCATATAATTCTTTCAGATCATTATTCAGCTTTACAACTGCCATCGGCTCGATAAATAAAGTAGAACCTGTTGATGACTGGTCATGGATCATTCCTGGGACCTGGCCACGGTATTCGGCCTTGACCGGGATACAGTAACGATCCCCACGCATCGTAATAATCGGATCCTGCAAATATGTACGGAGTGAACCATTCACCATGGAAGACAATGTTGCATGAACCTTATCATTAATCTGCCCCATAGCACGACGGATTCTCTTAAGCTCCGGACTTGCATCATCACTAATCTCATCTTCTGCCGGAATACATCTGCGGATTTCCGTGGACAAAATAGATACAGGAACAAGCTGTTCAAAGTATCCGTCCAATATATCCTGCATATCATCTGCATTGTCATGGCGCCCGTAATTCTTCACATGTCCTGCTGTCTCCAGAACCTTACATATGCGAAGTAACTCCCCACTTCCAAGTGTTCCTCCGATTTCCAGACGCATCATAGATTCACTTACCGGACTACAGCCTCCAAAAGATGGACGTCCTTTCTTTACAATCCGTGTAAATGCTGCGGCCGTTTCTTCCTGCATTCTCTCAATTTCAGAGATTTCCGTCTTTGGTTTTAATTTTCTGCAACGCTCCTGGCCTCCAAAAGAACCTGCGTGCTCTGTCAGTTTTTCAATTATTTTATTGTATTCTAATTTGTATAAAGATTTCTTATTCATCATATTCACCTAGCATTTATTTTACCCTATTTGCGTCCCATTGAAAAGAGCAAAGCGCAAAAGAAAATCCCTGCAAATGAAACTCATCTGCAAGGATTTCCCTGTCTATTCACACATTTATTCACACATAAGATTATTTTACATCATATAACTTAAATCTAAGTCATACATTTTCCAGACTAGCACCCGCCACAGCCGCCGCAGCCGCTCTGACTATTACTATTCTTTGGATTATGACAGGAGTGTGGACAATTGGCACACCCACAATCACATCCGATAAATGTACCACTTCTTTTCTTCTTTTGTATCATGCCTCTTATGATCCATGCTACAATCGCAATTATTACAAGTGCTACAATCACTGTAGACAATATACTTGTCTGTGCTGCCAATGCCATCATAAAATCTCCTTCTTTCTGCTTATTTAGAAGCTGCTTTTACACTTGAAACTGTATTAGCCTTAAGTGATGTACTCTCTTTGTAAGGACGGAACAGCATGTAAAGGAAACCGATCAGAATTACGATTGCAGCTACTGTTCCAATACCGAATCCGCCACCTGTGAAGAGTGTACCAAACTGGAAGATGCAAAGAGATACGAGGTAAGCAAGTAAGCACTGATATCCGATTGCGAACCAGAACCATTTTGCGTTGTTCATCTCTCTCTTAATAGCTCCCATTGCTGCGAAGCAAGGTGCACACAGAAGATTGAATACGAGGAATGAGTAAGCTGCAATCTGTGACATGCTGTTTGCAAGTGTTCCCCAGATTTCCTGTCCGTCTTCTGCAACTTCTGCAAATCCAAAGAGCTGTCCGAATGTACCTACAACGTTTTCTTTCGCTACAAGTCCTGTAATAGCAGCTACAGTCATCTTCCAATCTCCCCATCCGAGTGGTGTGAAGATCCAGGAAATCAAGTTACCGATCTTAGCAAGAACACACTCTGCCTGTGCTGCCTCCATAGCTGCTCCCTCAAGTCCATCGAAGTTCAGCATTCCGAATCCAGCATCTGTCCAACCGAAGTTCAATAAGAACCAAACAACGATTGTTGATAATGTAATAATTGTACCAGCTTTTTTGATAAATGACCAGCCACGTTCCCACATACTTCTAAGAACGTTACCAACTGTCGGCATATGATATGCAGGAAGCTCCATAACAAATGGTGCCGGATCTCCTGCGAACATCTTTGTCTTTTTCAGGATGATACCAGAGCAGATGATTGCTGCGATACCAACAAAGTAAGCACTTGGTGCTACCCATGAAGCGCCATCGAAAAGTGCTCCGGCGATCAGGGCGATAATTGGAAGTTTCGCTCCGCAAGGGATAAATGTTGTTGTCATAACAGTCATCTTACGGTCACGGTCATTCTCGATCGTACGGGAAGCCATAACTCCAGGAACTCCACAACCTGTTCCGATCAGCATCGGGATAAATGATTTTCCGGAAAGTCCGAACTTACGGAAAATACGGTCCATGATGAATGCGATACGTGCCATGTATCCGCAAGACTCAAGGAATGCAAGGAAAATAAATAATACAAGCATCTGAGGTACGAATCCAAGTACAGCACCAACTCCGGAGATAACTCCGTCTACGATCAGACCTGTTAACCAGTCCGCACATCCGATTCCTTCAAAGAAGCTCTGAGCTGCCGGAATGATCCACTCACCAAACAATGTATCATTTGTCCAGTCTGTCAATATAGAACCTACTGTTGTTACAGACACATAATATACAAGCCACATAACTGCTGCAAAGATTGGAAGTGCAAGCCATCTGTTTGTTACGATACGGTCAATCTTATCAGATGTTGTCAGTTCCTGTGTTTTATTCTTCTTTAAACAGTCTCCGATAATAGAACCAATGAAACTGTATCTCTCATTTGTGATGATACTCTCTGCATCGTCATCCATCTCTTTCTCTGCACGAGCAATGATATCTTCAACGTCCGGTGCATTTTTCATAGCATCTTTAATCTTATCGTCACGCTCAAATAATTTGATCGCGTAAAATCTTTTCTGCTCTTCCGGAATTTCATATCCAAGTCTGCCTTCAATCTCATTCAGGTAGTTCTCAACTTCCGGTGCGAACTCATGCACAGATTCCTGTCCGGCTTTCTGTCCGGCGTGCTTTACTGCTCTTGAAGCTGCATCTTTGATTCCATCACCTTTCAGAGCAGAAATTGTTACAACTTCACAGCCAAGCTTCTCAGCAAGTTTCTTTGTGTTGATCTCATCACCATTCTTGCGTACAATATCCATCATGTTAATTGCCATAACAACCGGGATACCAAGCTCAAGTAACTGAGTTGTAAGGTATAAGTTACGCTCCAGGTTTGTTCCGTCTACGATATTCAGGATTGCATCCGGACGCTCTGTGATCAGATAATTTCTGGCTACAACTTCCTCCAATGTATATGGTGATAAAGAATAGATACCTGGAAGGTCCATAATTACAACTTCTTTGTCTTCCTTCCATTTTCCTTCTTTTTTCTCAACAGTAACTCCAGGCCAGTTACCAACGAACTGATTGGAACCTGTCAAAGCATTGAAAAGTGTTGTCTTACCACTATTCGGGTTTCCGGCAAGTGCTATCTTCACTCCCATTTTTTACATCCTCCTGTTTTACTCTCTAATTGGTTATTTAACTTCGATCATCTCTGCGTCTGCTTTTCTCAGAGACAATTCATATCCACGTACAGTAACTTCCACCGGATCACCAAGTGGTGCTACTTTACGGACATAAATGCTGGTTCCTTTTGTGATTCCCATATCCATAATTCTTCTTTTTGTAGCTCCCTCTCCATGAAGCTTTACTACGGATACTGTCTGATCAACTTTCACATCTCTTAAAGTCATTCTCCCGTTCCTCCTAGACCATTATTTTATTAGCAATTCCTTTGCTGACTGCAACTCGTGATTCTTTAATCTGGGCAATTATGTTACCCTCGTTACTGGAAATAACTTTCACCTCACTTCCAGCTACGAATCCGAGATTCTCCAGGAATCTTTTTGTTTCTTCATTTCCACCTACCCGGACGATAGATGCACTTTCGCCTGGATTTAACATCGTTAACGGCATCATAATCCACTCCTTCTCCTCACTAAATTCTCACAACCATCTCTTTATGGATCAGTTCCATATCTTCCAACAGTTGCACAGTACGATACACAGTTGCAATTCCGACTTTGTCGTCCTGCTTCTTTGCTGCATAATAAATCTCCTTACAAGAGGAGTATTCATTATTCAATATAATGTGTAAAAGAAGCTTTCTCTGTTCGGTAATCCGATAGCCAGCTTTCTTTAATTGATTTAATACTTCTTGAAATCTCTCTTCTTGGCTCATATATATTACCTCGCACGATTTGAAACTGATTATCATTTCCATCACTTATTATATTGTTAATGATAATCATTGTCAATAATATTTTATCAAAAAAGTTTGTCTTGACTATCTTTTTATGTTTTTTATTAATTGTTCATACATCATTTCTATTTTTTTGTGCATAATGCACTTTAGGCTGCTCCAGCACGGGCAGCCTAAAGGTATTATACAAAAAAGTACCACCGCACGAATTCGTGCGGCGGTACTTTCATTCAAAACTCTTACGCAAGTCTTATTCTTCTGTTGTAAGTTCATTTTCTTCTAACAGATCATCATCTGAAAAATCTGTATCCAGAATATCTAAATCGTCATCATCATCTAATCCTTCTTCAAAGAACAGATCGTCATCCATAGATAACTCACTATTCAGTCTGATATCACGATACTTTCTCATACCTGTACCAGCCGGGATATGTTTTCCGATGATTACGTTCTCTTTCAGACCTACCAGCGGATCGATCTTTCCTTTGATTGCTGCCTCTGTCAGAACCTTTGTTGTCTCCTGGAAAGAAGCGGCTGACAGGAAGGAATTGGTTGCAAGAGAAGCCTTCGTAATACCCATGATGATTGGCTCTCCGATTGCAGGTTCTTTTCCTTCTGCCTCCAGTACCTCATTCACATCCTCGAACTCAAGTCTGTCTACATTTGTTCCCGGAAGGAACTCTGTATCTCCAGACTCCTCGATACGGATCTTCTTAAGCATCTGGCGAACGATAACCTCGATATGCTTATCGTTGATCTCAACACCCTGCAGA
>OCHG01001877.1_pt1 | contig 12430 bp, 8 predicted proteins | sample 1538801 | NCBI WGS metagenome assembly OCHG01 (sample SAMN04571727, study PRJEB22368) | human gut metagenome | biome: human gut; material: stool | host: Homo sapiens | place: Luxembourg | collected 2012-09-20 | reverse complement strand
GCAAGGCACCAATCGTCGCAACTGTAAAACAGCGAAACCTGCCCGGCATTCAAGTCGTTTTTGTAGACGTTCGTTCCGGCAAAATTCCACTCGTCATCAAGGGTAGGCAGGTCTTCATAGACCACGCTCTGCGAATAGCTGTAGTTCAGCCCGTAGAGCGTGTCTGTTTCAACAGCTTCGGTGCCGGGCTCGATTGCCGATTCGGCGGTGCTTTCCGGCGTCTCCGCCGCCGATGCGGCTATGGTTGCGGAATTCGCCGCCGACGCACAGGCGGACAGCGCCAGCGCCGCGGTGAGGATGAGGGGAATGCGCTTTTTCGTTTTCATGGGTACACGTCCTTTCCGGTGATTGAAAAACCCTGCGGCAGCGGGCACGGCCCACCGTGCCATTCCCTGTAGGGCGGGCCCGTTCACTCCGCAAACGTCATCTCGCGATATGCCGACCCGCCGTTCAGAAATTCGTCGGCGTCCATCACGGCGTACCGGGCCGCGCTGTCGTGCTCCCAGTCGTAGCCGACGACCATCAGCAGGCGTCCGTCGTCCAGCATACAAAGCGGGAAGAATGCCTCCAGTCCGGCGGGACGCTCGTTGCGGCCAATCTCATGGCCTTGCGTGTCGTAAATCAGATAGATGCCGTCGGTGCCGCGGGTCAGGAGCCAGCGCACCTCATCGCCCTGCAAAACCGCACAGTAATCCAGGTAATCCGGCGTTTTGGTAATGCCAAGGTCGGTCCGGGTGCCGTCCGTGCCGATGCGCAGCACGGACTGGGAAACCAAAGCGTACTCGTCGTCGCACTGGTCTGCGCGGAAATAGAAGTCACTGCCGCACTTACCAAGGTAGGTGTAGATCGTAAGACTCCCCGGCTGCGGTATGTCATAGGGGAGGGTAAAGCAGGTCTGCCGCACCGCGCCTGTCGCGGGGTCGGCCAGGGTGTATTCCAGCGTGGTGTTCTGCAAAAGCGCCTGGGACATCTCGTCGTCGTCCGGGTAGGGCACCGGATAATCCGAGACAACGCGGCAGAGCAGCAGCGCGTCCCCGACGACATCGGGAATGTACATTGTCTCCACCGGGATATTCCACGGCGCGGTCTCCCCGTTTTCCAAGTTAAACCGCATACCGCCGGTACGGCAGAACGGCGCGGCGCTGACGCTCCGGCAGTAGAGGTAGTGACCTGCGTAAAAAACAGGCATCCAGTCGTCGTAGGAGAACGGCAGCACGCGCGCCTCACCGCCCGTCGTCGGCAGGGCCAGCATACCGCCGTCGTAGCAGATGAAATACAGCGTGTCGTCTATGATCAGCGGCGCGGACGCAAGCTGGGAGTCCGTGCGGTACATCTCATAGGTCTGCCCGGTGGTAAGGTCGGTTTTGTAGACGGTGCTGTGATCAAAGCTGCCGAGACTGTCCTCGCTGCTTGAAAAATGGGTGACCGCCGCGTAGACGCTGCTGCCGCTGACTGCGCAGGCGCTATAGGCCGAGAGGGGGTACGGCTCACCCGGCAGCGCCGCTTCTGTGCTGTCCTCCGCCGCGGCGCTCTCCGCCGTACTCTCCGCCAGTGCGGCCTCCGAAGCCGCCGCGGTATCGCCCGCAGACGCGCATCCGGCCAGCGCCAGCATGGCTGCCGCCAATAATAAAGCTACTTTTTTCATCCTTAAAGCTCCTTTCTGTGCCTGGTTTGCCCCTATCCTACACCCCGGATGTTGCAAAGTTGTCACACGGGGCGGGTATTTTGGAAATTTTGTAAATTTTTTTGCGGGAAGCGGGTGCGGGGCGTCGGGGACGCCGCCCCCTACGGGCTGGCAGTAAAGTGGATGCCTGCCCGCGGCGGGATGGGGGCATCCCGCCCTACGAATGACATAAAGTGAGTGCGTAGGGCGGCATGCCCTCATGCCGCCGCCACTCGCCGCCTGCAAAAAAGGGGAGAGCACCGTCTCCGGCACTCTCCCCATGCGTTTGTTTAAAATTCTTTTGGTTCTTTTCTTCTAAGAAAAGAACACCCGCGTCCCCGAAAAATCAGAACTCGTGCTTCTCCATCAGCTTGCGGCCCATCAGGACGCCCATGACGGAGGCCATCATCAGGCCACGGGTCCAGCCGGAGGAATCGCCCAGGCAGTGCAGACCCGCAATGTTCGTCTCCAGATCGGTGTCCATCTTGACCTTGTTGGAGTAGAACTTCAGCTCAGGGCTGTACAGCAGCGTTTCGGGGCTGGCAAAGCCGGGCACGACCTCGTCCATCATCTTGATGAACTCGATGATGTTGACCATGGCGCGGTAGGGCATGGCTGCGGTGATGTCACCGGCCACGGCGTCCTTCAGCGTCGGGCGGACGTTCGTGCGGGCCAGCTCGTTGGCCCAAGTGCGCTTGCCGTCCAGAATATCGCCGTAGCGCTGCACCAGAATGTGGCCCGCGCCCAACATGTTCGTCAGCTCACCGACCTTCTGCGCGTAGGCGATGGGCTGGTTGAACGGCTCGGTGAAGTTGTGGCTGACCAGAATGGCCAGGTTCGTGTTATTGCTCTTTTTCTCCTTGAAGCTGTGGCCGTTGACGACGGCCAGATCGTTGTCGTAGTTCTCCTGCGCAACGAAGCCGCCGGGGTTCTGGCAGAAGGTGCGCACCTTGTTGCGCCACGGGGCCGGGTAGCCGATCAGCTTGCCCTCATACAGGACCTTGTTGATCTTCTCCATGATCTCGTTGCGGCACTCAACACGGACGCCGATGTCAACGGTGCCGGGCTTGTGGGCAATGTTGTGCTCGGCGCAGATCTTTTCCAGCCAGTCCGCACCGCGGCGGCCCGTGGCAATAACGACCTGCTTGGCGTAGACGTCGCGGACGCCGTCCTTCTCACGCAGGCGGACGCCCTTGCAGACGGAATCCTCGAGGATGATGTTCTCGCACTCGGTACTGAACAGCATCTCAACACCGGCGTCGGCCAGATAGTTCTGGATGTTCAGGTAGAGCTGCTGGGCCTTCTCGGTGCCCAGATGGCGGATGGGGCAGTCAACGAGCTGCAGACCCGCCTGAATGGCGCGCTTGCGGATGTCCTTGATGTCGGGACCCTCGTAGATGCCCTCGATCTTCGGGTCGGCACCAAACTCGAGGTAAATTTTATCGGTGTAGTCAATAAGCTCCTGCGCGAAATCCTCGCCGATCAAGTCGGGCAGTTCGCCGCCGACCTGATAGGACAGGGACAGCTTGCCGTCCGAGAATGCGCCCGCGCCGGAAAAACCGGTGGTGATGGCACAGGTCGGCTTGCAGTTTACGCAGACGCCGGTTTTATCCTTGGGGCAATGGCGCTTTTCCACAGGCTTGCCCTTTTCGACGAGCAAAATTTTGTGGGGGGTGCTGCTCTTGCGCAGCAGTTCCAGCGCGGTGAAAATGCCGGCAGGGCCGGCGCCTACGATGATAAGGTCATACATGGATAGGGGTTCTCTCCTTTAAAAATAACTCGCGATCCTTCGCGCGGGAAACAAAATAAGGACAAACGGAGCTTGTAGGGGCGGATTCTATATCCGCCCGTGCCCGTTTGCTGATGGCACGGCGCTGCGGGCGCATATAGAATGCGCCCCTACGGTGTCACGGAACGGTTATTCACCGTCCTCCGACACATCCTTGCTCTCGGCGTCGTACACCACAGGGCCGTCGCTGCCGACATCGCGCTCGGCGGCTTCGGCCTCGTCCAAGGCGTCACCGATGGCACCCAAGGCCGCATTGGCGGCGGCAGAGGCCATGCGGTCCAGTGTGCGCAGCTCCATGGCGGCGTAGAGAATGCAGCCTAAATTCAGCGCACCTTCGGCGATCAGCAGGATGCCGCAGAGCATGACGGCGCTGACCGCCGCATCAAACGGGTGCAGCACCAGCAGTACGCCCAGGGCAACGGATACGATGCTGAACAGCAGCAGCAACCACCATTTCTGCCCCTTGCGCTTGGCAAGGTCAATGGCGGTACCGATGCGGCTCAGGCCGTCAACGACGATGAAGATGCCGAACACAACGGGCAGAAAGCTGGTCACTACCTGCGGCTTTGCCAGTGTGAAGATGCCCAGCCCCGCCGTGATGACGCCGCCCACCAGCATGAACGGCGCGGTAAAGCCGGTGCCGCGGATGCGGGCATACTGGATCAGGCAGACAATGCCGGTGACAAGCACCACAACACCAAAAATGTTGCAGATCCAGAGCAGACTGGTCTCGGGCATGATGAGCAGCAGCATACCGATGACGATATACGCGACGCTCAACAGCAGCATTCCGTTTTTGACATAGCGCAGCATAGTGAAAGGCTCCTTTTTACTTGTCGGCTTCCTGCATAGCCCTGGCGGCGGCCACGATCAGGTCGGCGCAGGCCTCGCGGCCCAGGGTCGCATTCAGGCACAGATCGTAGTTCTTGGCCTCGCCCCAGCGGTTCTCGGTGTAATAGTTGTAGTAGCTTGCACGGGCGCGGTCATGCTTGGCCAGCTGGGTCTCCCACAGGCGGTCCGGCATGTCCTTGGCGTCGGGGCGGCTCTTGGCAAACTGGATGCGGGTCTCCAGCGGCGCGTAGACGAAGGTGCGCAGCACGTTGGGGCGCTCACGCAGGACGTAGTCACCGCAGCGGCCCAGAATGACGCAGGGGCCCTCGGCGGCCAGCTCCTTGATGACGTTGCTCTGCAAAATGTAGACCTGGTCAGCCAGGGGCATCGTGTTGCCCATCATGTACAGGCTGTAGATCAGGCTGCCGCTGCGCTGGTTCTCGCTGGCGGCAATGGCCTCCTCGGTCAGACCGCTCTTTTTGGCGGCAAGGGTGATCAGCTCCTTATTATATAAGGGAATACCCAGCTTGTCGGCAACGGCCTGTGCAATCTCGCTGCCGCCGGATGCGTACTCACGCGCCATAGTGATGACCATAGGTTCCTTCATACTGATACACCTCGCAATATTTTATGTAGTATGCGCAAAAAGACATACTATTCTGCTTATAGTATAACCTGATTTTGTGGAAAACGCAAGAAAAAATTGCGGGAAAGGAGCAGTGTGGGCGGGGGAAAGCCCCTCAGATCTCGCAAACTCGGCCTGAGGGGCTTTCGCGCCTTTCCGCCGGCGTTCGTCCCCACAAAAACAGCCCGCGGCAGAACACCGCGGGCAGGGAAAACAGAATGTAAAATTTTATTCGGTCACTTCGCCGGAGATCTCCTTGATCGCGGACACGGTTGCGGCGAGATTCTGCATGTCGCTGGGCACGATCAGCTTGGTGGCCTTGCCGTCAGCGACCTTCTCCATGGCCTCCATGCTGCGCAGGGCCAGATAGTTGTGGTTGGGGTTCGCCTCGTTGATCATGCGGATGGCATCGGCCTGTGCCTTCTGGACGGTCAGCAGGGCTTCGGCTTCGCCCTCGGCCTCGCGGATGCGCTGCTGCTTCACGGCCTCGGCGCGCAGGATGGCGGATTCCTTTTCACCCTCGGCGCGGGTGATGGCAGCCTGCTTTTCGCCCTCGGCCAGCAGGATGGAGGCGCGCTTCTCGCGGTCCGCCTTCATCTGTTTCTCCATGGCCTGGCGGATCTCCACCGGCGGCTCGATGTTTTTCAGCTCGACGCGGTTGACCTTGATGCCCCAGGCATCGGTCGCCTCGTCCAGGATCGCGCGCATCTTGGTGTTGATGATGTCGCGGCTGGTGAGTGTCTGGTCAAGCTCGAGGTCGCCGATGATGTCACGCAGCGTCGTGGCGGACAGGTTCTCGATGGCCTGGATCGGGCGGTTCACGCCGTAGGCGTACATCTTGGCGTCAAACACCTGAAAGAAAACGACGGTGTCGATCATCATCGTGACGTTGTCGCGGGTGATGACGGGCTGCGGCGGGAAGTCGGCGGCCTCCTCCTTCAGTGAAACCTTGCGGGAGATGCGCTCGACAAACGGCGTACGGATGTGCAGGCCCGCGCCCCAGGTATCCTTGTAGACGCCGAGCCATTCGGTGACATAGGCGTTGGACTGCGGCACAATAACGATGCAGCGCACCAAAACCACCAGAATAATGATGAGCAGGATGGCAAAGACTAACAGCATTTGGGGGTCCTCCTTTTTCCTTTGTGATTTAAACCGCAGCCGCGTCAGCGGTCACGGGAGCGACAATAAGGATCGCACCGTCCACGGCCACGACCTTGCAGCGGGTGCCCTGCGGGAGTGTGACCTCGGCGCGGGCCTGCCAGTCCAGGCCGTCCACGCGGACCCGGCCCGGAAGGCCGGGCTCAATGTCCACAAGCACAACGCCCTGCTTGCCGATGGTCAGCGGCGAGCCGTTCGTGACAGGGGCACGGTGCGCGCCGCGTCGGCTGATGAGCCGGGGCAGCATCAGGCCGAGCGTAATAGCCGATACAACGGCAAAAACAAGCATCTGCCAGCCAAAGCCGACATTAAAAAAGCTGACCAGCATGGCCGCGGCAGCGCCCACCGCAAACCAGACCGAGACAAGCGCCGTTGTGGCGGCCTCGACCATGATGAACGCCACGACGGCAACCAGCCATAAAATCGTATCAAACCACATGGAAATCTCCTTTCAGGGACAGAAAGCGGCTTTGTGACCACTTTAACATTATGACGGTATTCTGTCAAGATTGCCGAAGAAATTTTACAAAACTGCAGGAAAAGTGCAAAGGATTGCAGCCCTCCTTCGAGCGGCTTTGCAGGGAGGGGTCTTGACCCCTACGCGGGGCGTCGGGGACGCCGCCCCCTACAGCACCGACGCGCCCGGCAGACGGGCGCTGACGAGGATTTTCACGAAAAACATCGGTTTTCCGTAAATTATTGTAATTTCCAATCATACGGCTCTTTACCTTTTGGAAAAAAGTGGTATAACAGAAGCAAGTAAGATGAACAAAGTATGCGCTGTAAACAGTGTACCACAAAACAGGAGGAGCGACAATGAAAAACTGTTTTGACCGCACACCCCACACGATGAAGGACTGGCTGCTGCTGGCGGCGGGCGCCGCGGCGGTGTTTGCCGCGGCAGACTGGCTGCCGGGCGTGCTGCGCGGGGCCGGGGCGTTTCTCGGGCTGCTGGCACCGTTTGGCTGGGGGCTGCTGCTGGCCTATGTACTGGACATACCCACGCGCTTTTTTGCGCAAAAGCTCTTTGGCGGCAGGCGCGGCGGGGCGATGGCTGTAAGCTATGCGCTGTTTTTCGGTGCGCTGGCGCTGCTGGCGGCGCTCGTCGTCCCGCAGCTCGTGCAGAGCGTGACGACCTTTGCCGGGCGGCTCGGCGCGTATGAGGAGACTATCCGCGGCCTGCTGGTCTGGGTGCAAAATACGTTCGGCATCGATACGGCCACGGCGGAACAGCTTGTGCAGATGGTGGGCACGGCACTGCAAAATTGGTTCGGCGGTTTGTCCCGCAGTGCGGCGCGTGCGGCGGCGGATTTCGTCTCCGGCGCGGCGGGGGCTGTGGGCAACGCCGTGGTGGCACTGGCCGCCAGCATCTACCTGCTCTCCGGCAAGGAGGCGCTGCTCCGCGCGGCCCGGGCGTGTCTGCACGCGGCGCTGCCGCCGCGTGCCGCGGGCAGTGTGCTGGAAATCTGCCGTCTTGCCAACAAAATTTTCAGCGGCTACATCGGCGGGCAGCTGGTGGACGCCCTGCTCGTGGGCGGGGAAACATTTGCGCTGATGTCGATCTTCGGGCTGGAATACGCGCCGCTGCTGGCCGTGCTGGTCGGCGTGACAAACATTGTCCCGGTGCTGGGGCCGTTCCTCGGTGCGGTGCCGGGGCTCATCATCCTGCTGCTGGAATTGCCCTGGAAGGCGGCAGAATTTGCCATCATTATTTTTGTGGTCCAGCAGGTGGACGGCAACTTTATTGCGCCGCGCATTCTGGGCGGGGCCACCGGCCTGCCGGGGCTGGGCGTGCTGTTGGCCATCGTGGTGGGCGGGGCGTGGTTCGGCATCCCGGGCATGGTGCTGGGCGTGCCGACGCTGGCCGTGCTGGCGGCGCTGCTCAAACAGGCTGTCGGGGCAGGGCTGACGGCCCGCGGCCTGGATGAAAACGGTGAGCCGCGCCGGAATTTACCAGGAGGGCCGCAAGAAAATTAACAAGTTATTCCTTGCAATACAGGCGTGCATAGCGTACAATACTCTTGTAAAATGATGTAAAAGGAGCGGAGCATTTGAAAGAGGAACATATCTGGACCAAAAAGCCGGAGACGATGCTGGACTGGTTCTGCGTGGTCGGGGCCTGTATTGCGCTGTATCTGACTTTGAACAATCTGGGGTACTTTCTGGGGAAAATCGGTGTGTTTATCGGCATCGTGTCGCCGTTTGCGGGCGGCATAGTCATTGCCTATGTGCTTGACCCGATGGTCAAGTTCTTCTACACAAAGCTGTTTAAAGAGAAGAAAAAGACGCGCGGATTCGCGATCCTTCTGGCGTATCTGGTGGCAATCCTGCTGCTTGTGCTGCTGGCATGGCTGGTCATCCCGCAGATCGTGGACAGCATCGCCATGCTGTTTACGAACTTCCCAAGCTACATACACAGCGTACAGGATATGCTGGGCATGGCTCAGGAGCGCTTCGGCGTTGACCTGTCGTCGGCCACAAAAGTGCTGGACGATTCCGAGGCGATGGTCAAGGAAATCTACAGCATGGCCAGCGCCGCCATGCCGCAGATCGTGGCCAGCATCGGCAGCGTGGCATCGAACTTCGTGGCGATCTTCACCTCGATTGCGGCCAGCATCTATATGCTGGCGGACAAGGAGCATCTGCTCCATCAGCTGCGCACGCTGGCGCATGCCTTCCTGCCGGAAAAGGCTGCGGAAAACACGCTGCGCATCTGCCATTATGCCAACGTGAATTTCACGGGCTTCTTTGTGGGCAAGATCATTGACTCGGCCATCATCGGCGTTATCACGTTTGTGGCAATGGCGATCCTGCGGCTCGATTTTGCACTGCTCATCAGTGTGTTTATCGGTATCACGAATATTATCCCGGTATTTGGCCCCTTCATCGGCGCGATCCCCAGCATCTTCATTCTGCTGTTGGTTGACCCGATCCAGGCGGTCATCTTCGGCGTGCTGATTCTGGTCATCCAGCAGGTGGACGGCAACTTCATCGGCCCGAAGATCCTGGGCTCGTCCATCGGCATCTCTGCCTTGTGGATCCTGTTTTCCATCGTGGTCGGCGGCGACCTGTTCGGTCTTGTGGGCATGGTCGTCGGCGTGCCGCTCTTTGCGACCTTCTACGGCCTGGCGCGGGAATTTGTGCACTATATGCTGGACAAGCGCGGGCTGGACAGCGAGGGAAACCACGTTGGTGAAGTGGTGGAGGATGAGGAGAACGTGTTTGAGTGATGCAAGGGGAGAACGGGCGGTGTAATGCACGCCCGGCAAAGCCCCTCCGGCCATCGCTGGTGCTCGGCCACCTCCCCTGTGAGGGGAGGCTTTAGACGCGGGCGAAGCCGCCTGAGGGACTCTGCCCGTTTACGGCTGCCCGGCACTTGGCCCCCTCTGTCCTTTCTTTATAAAGAAAGGACCAAAGAAATTTCAGCGTCTTACCCCAAAAGCAAAGCACCTGTTTACTGCTTTTTACCGCAGCAAACAGGTGCTTATTTTTTATGGATTTGTCTGTGGCTGATTCTGTGCGCCCGGCAGCAGGGTCACCACATCCCGCAGCAGCACCAGCGGGCTTTCGCCCTTCTGCACGCGCAGGCTGAAATAAGGTCGGCCCAGTGCATTGTACAGCACCCGATGCGGGAACTTTTCCATGACCTCGCCCAGCTGCTTTGGCCCGACGATGTCACTATACAAAATCAGCTGGTCGCCGCGCTGGACGATCTCCGCAATGCCTACGCGGGCTGCGGTCACGCGCACGAGGGAGACGTCCACCAGCCCCTGCACGCTCTTGGGCGGGCTGCCGTAGCGGTCGATCAGCTCGTCGAGCACGTCCTCGGCGTCGCTCGTCGTCTCGATGGCCGCAATGCGCTTGTATGCCTCGATGCGCCCGGCAGCGTCCGGGATATATTCCTCCGGCAGGAATGCGTCCACGGTGATGTCCACCAGGCAGTCGCTCTTGTCGGGGGCGGGGGCCTCGCCGCGGGCCGCGGCAATGGCCTGACCCAGCATCTTCACGTACAAATCGTAGCCGACGGCCTCCATGTGGCCGTGCTGGCTGTGGCCCAAAAGACTGCCCGCACCGCGGATCTGCAAGTCGCGCATCGCAATGCGGAAGCCCGACCCGAACGACGTGAACTCCCGGATGGCCGAAAGCCGCTTGGCCGCGATCTCGGTCAGCACCTTATCGCGTGTGAAGGTGAAATACGCATACGCCTTGCGGGAGCTGCGTCCCACGCGCCCGCGGATCTGGTACAGCTGGCTCAATCCCATGCGGTCCGCATTTTCAATGATCAGCGTGTTGCAGTTGCGCACGTCCACGCCGGTCTCAATTAAGGTGGTGCAGACAAGGATGTCGATCTCGTTGTCCAACAATTGCTGCCACACCGACGAAATTTGTTCCTCGGTCATCTTGCCGTGGGCAATGCCGATACGCGCCCCGGGCACGAGCTTGCCCACCCGCGCGGCGCATTCCTCAATGTTGTCCACGCGGTTGTGCAGGTAGTATACCTGCCCGCCGCGGGCCAGCTCCTTGCGGATGGCCTCGGACACGATGCCCTCGTCGTACTCGAGCACATAGGTTTCAATCGGCTGGCGCTCAAACGGCGGCTGCTCAATTGTGCTCATATCGCGGATGCCCGACAGCGCCATGTTCAGCGTGCGGGGGATCGGCGTGGCCGACAGCGTCAGCATATCGACGCCGATGAAGCTCTCTTTGAGCTTTTCCTTGTGCTTGACGCCGAACCGCTGCTCCTCGTCGATGATGACAAGGCCCAGGTCCTTGAATTTCACATCGCCGGACAGCAGCCGGTGCGTGCCGACTACAATGTCCACGGTGCCGTCCTTCAGCCCGCGCAGCGTCTCCTTCTGCTCCTTGGCGGTGCGGTAGCGGGACAAAAGCCCGATGCGGATGGGGAAGGACTCCATGCGGGTCAGCGCGGTGTTGAAGTGCTGCCACGCCAGAATCGTCGTGGGGGCCAGGATCGCGCACTGCTTGCCGCCCATCACGCATTTGAACGCGGCGCGCAGTGCGACCTCGGTCTTGCCGACGCCGACGTCACCGCAGAGCAGCCGGTCCATCGGCCACGGCTCCTCCATATCGTGCTTGATGTCCGCCGCGCAGGTCAGCTGGTCGGGCGTTTCCTCGTAGGCAAAGCGCTGTTCAAAATCACCCTGCCAGGTGTCGTCGGCGGGGAAGGCGTAGCCGTGCGCCTGCTTGCGGCGGGCGTACAGCTCGATCAGCTCCTTCGCCATCTGCTCCGTCGCAGCCTTGACCTTCTTGCGGGTCTTGGCCCAATCGCTGCCGCCCAGGCGGCTCAGCTTCACGTTGTCGCTGTCGCCCGGCGCAGTGTAGCGGGACAAAAGGTCCAGCTGGGTGACGGGCACGTACAGCACGTCCTTTTTGTCGTATTCGATGCGCAGATAGTCCTTTGTGACGCCCTGCACGGCCATCCGCTGGATGCCCGCGTACCGCCCGATGCCGTGGTTCTGGTGGACGACCAGATCACCCACCGAGATTTCGCTCAGGCTGTTCAGCGCGTCCTTATTGCGCTTTTTCTTCTTCTGTGCGCCGCTCACGCCGAAGGCGCGGGCCGTAAACACGGCGTATTTCGCAAACGGCAGGCTGCACCCAGCGGAAAGCTGCCCCGGCAGGATCTGCACCAACCCGGCGCTCGGCTCCGCCGCCGCGTCCGTCGTGACGTTCAGCCCTTTGGTGCGCAGGTCGGCGGCCAGACCCGCCGCCGCACGGGGCGTGCCGGCCATGACCGTGACCGCCGTGCCGCCGCTGCAAAGCGGCTGGATGTCCTCCAGCAGCGCCGCGACCTCGCCGCCCCAGGCGGGCAGCGTGTGGGCGGGTGCGTTGACGATGGCTTTCAGCGGCACATCGGGCATGCTGCGGGCAAAGTTCTCGGCGCAGAGCGTGCGGTGCGCGGCGCACTGCGCCCAGAGCCAGCCGCTCTCGGCGTAGAGCTTATCCAGCCCTGCTGCCAGCACGCCGTCCTCCAGCAGGGCGGAAAGCTCCTCGCCCCGGCGGAACGCGGTGGCGCGCTCGGCCTCCCGCAGGGAGGCCGGCTCCTCCAGGATCAGCAGCGGATCGTCAAAGTAGTCTAAAATCGTCGCAGGCTCGGGATAGCGCAGCGTGAGATATTTGTCCATGTTGACGGGCATCGCGCCGCCGTCCAGCTGTGCCAGGTCCGCAGCGGTGCAGGTCTCCAGCGCCGTGCGCCGCCTGCCGCGGGCCTTTTTGATATAGGAGCGGATCTTCTCCGCTGCGTCGGCGGGCTGACCGAACAGTATCTCCCGCGCGGGGGAGACGTAGATTTTTTCAATCGGCTCGTCGCGGCGCTGGGTCGCCAGATCGAAGGTGTGCA
>OCHG01001866.1_pt1 | contig 12484 bp, 13 predicted proteins | sample 1538801 | NCBI WGS metagenome assembly OCHG01 (sample SAMN04571727, study PRJEB22368) | human gut metagenome | biome: human gut; material: stool | host: Homo sapiens | place: Luxembourg | collected 2012-09-20 | reverse complement strand
CGCGGCGAAAAGGGTGTCTGGAGCTGTGCAATGCAGGGAGCCTGGTATGGAACGTATTATACGTATCATATCCTGCACTCGGATGGTGTCTTTGATACGACAGATCCGTACGGCGTGGCTTCCGGTATTGATTCGGAGCGGAGCATGGTGGTGAATCTTGCAGAGACGGACCCGGCAGGCAGAGACGGACCCGGCAGGCTGGGAGCAGGATGAAAGACCGGAAATCCGGCCGGAGGATCGTTGTGTGTATGAGCTTCATGTGAAAGATTTTTCGAGTGATCCGCATTCCGGTATTTCGGATAAACACCGTGGAAAGTTTCTGGCGTTTACGGAAGAAGGCACGACGCTGAACGGCGACGGGATTCATGCGACGGGGTTCGATTACCTGAAATCGCTTGGCATTTCTCATGTGCATCTGCTTCCTGTTTTCGATTTTGGCAGTGTGCCGGAAGATGATGCGGAAGCGTTCAACTGGGGATATGACCCGGTGCAGTACAAGGGATATGACCCGGTGCAGTACAATGTGCCGGAGGGATCCTATGCAACCGATCCTTTCCACGGAGAGGTACGTATCCGGGAAATGAAGGAAATGGTTCAGGCACTGCATAAAGCCGGCATCGGCGTGATTATGGATGTGGTATACAATCATACGTACAATCTCGATTCGCCGCTTCAGAAAACAGTTCCTTATTATTATTACCGTGAATGGGAGGATGGCACGATTTCCAATGGCTCCGACTGTGGAAACGAGACGGCAAGTGAAAGGGAGATGTTCCGCCGCTTTATGGTTCACTCGGTTTGTTACTGGGCGAAGGAATATCATATCGACGGTTTCCGCTTCGACCTGATGGCGCTGCATGACACGGAGACCATGAATGCGATCCGCACAGCTCTGAACCGGATGCCGCGCGGTGAGGAGATTCTGGTTTACGGTGAACCGTGGAAAGCAGCGGCAAGCGCAATGCAGGAGGGATATTTCCCTTCGGATAAACAGAATATCGGAAAGCTGATGGATGGCATTTCCATGTTCTGTGACGATACGAGAGATTCCATCAAGGGAAGTGTTTTCCATGATAATTATACACTGTGGGATAAATTAAAACTGTCCGATCCGAAGCGGAAGGAGGATGCGGAGCCGGATTTTGACAAGATGGATGAGCGGACGCTTTCGATGAACCGTCTGGCGGCGGGCATTGTGATGACCTGCAAGGGAATGCCGTTTTTCCAGGCGGGTGAGGAATTTGCGCGCACGAAGCATGGCGAAGGAAACAGCTTCAAATCGTCGTGGCAGCTCAACAAAATTGACTGGACACGCGCCTTAGAGCAGGAAGAGCTGGTGGACTATTACCGTGGTCTTCTCGCTCTGCGCCGAAAATTTCAGGCATACGGAACGTGCGAGCCGGACTGTAAAAAGACATTTTTCCGTGAAAACCAGATCGCAGGTTACGAACTGGAATACCCGGATGGCCACGCAGTCTGCGTCTTCTACAATCCATGGGAAAAAGAAGCTTTGCAGAAACTTCCGGAAGGAAACTGGAAACTGCTCTGCGATGGAAAACGCTGCGCAGAGGATGGAGCAGAGATGAAAGAAAGCATGATGCTTCCGGCAAAATCGATGGTTCTGCTGGCGCGGGAGTAAAATTGTAAATTTTGTCCCTTTTTGTCGGAATGCTGTCTGCGGAAACGGGCATCGATCATTCTGCCAGGCGGCGAGAGGGAATCAATTGTTTTTCGTTTAACAGAAAAATGCACTGTGGAATTGTCCGACGACGTTCCACAGTGCATTTTTATGTTTATGTGAGCAATGAGTCAGGATCTGTGCTTACACGAGATCCTGGCGATATCTAAGAGTTCGGATCATTATTCGTCCACAACTTCCAGTACATCCATCGGACAGGCTTTCGCGCAGATACCGCAGGCGATACATTTGGAAGCCGGATTTCCCTCGGTTTTTACGATCAGGCCAAATGGACAGGCCTTCGCACAGGCTCCGCATCCCGTACATTTTTTCTTGTTGATCATGTAAACGCCCTTCGGGTTCTGGGTGATGGCGCCTTCCGGACAGGCCTCGGCACATTTACCGCACTGCGGACAGGCGATCGGGCGAACAGCCTTTTTCTCTACGATCTGCAGACATGCCTTGTCCGGATCAAATACCTTATAAAATGCCTCAGAACATGCTCCCACACAGGCAAGACAAGCCATACAGGTGCTGCCTTTTTTTACTTTCAGTTTTTTCATTTTGTTTTATCCTCCGCTTAAAGATGTTGTTTTTCCTATTTTACCATTTTTGAACTTTTTTCTCAATGATATTTCCGGAATTTGCCATCTTTTTCCTGCTTGCGGTTTTGCTTCCGTTTCGCATGGCTTTGCACAGATACAAAAAATCTTAAGAAAGCAGACGGAAAAAAAGCAGTGTTTCTTCGGAAAATATACAAAAAGAAAAATCAGAAATTTGTTATGATGAAAAGGAAGAATGTACTCTCAATCATCTCACAAAATCAGGCACAGAAAGATTTTTGGAGTACACCATAAGATCGGGAGGGGGATTTTTCATGATCCGTGAAAACAATACACTGGAATGGCAAGAGACAGCAGAACAAAAAAGAATGACACAAAGAAGGATAATACAAAGAAGAGAAAGAGCACGGAGACGAAAAAGAAAGGTATGGCGGATCCGCGGGCTGCTATTGCTGTTCGGCTGTCTTCTGCTTTTGGGCGGTGTGCGGCGCTTCCGGCAGAATCCGATCCAACGGTATGCAAAAGCAAACGGCATTTCAATGGATCAGTACCCGGAGGAGCTGTTGTCGCTTTACGAGAGAAACAATGAGACGGAGACGTTCGTCGAAGAATATCCGTTGAAAAAAGAGGAGGAGCCGGAGATTGACCTGAGCGACCTGTCATCCGCATCGGAGGTTCCGCTTCTCTTGCAGTGGGATCAGAGATGGGGCTATCACCGATATGCCGGTGAAGTGATGGGATTAAGCGGCTGCGGACCGACAGCACTTTCCATGGTTGCCATTTTCATGACCGGCGATATCACAAAAAATCCGCGCTGGGTCGCCGATTTTGCCTCACAGAACGGCTATGCCGTAGACGGCAGCGGAACCGCCTGGTCTCTGATGCTGGAAGGAGCCCGGCAGATCGGCCTTTCCAGCAAAGAAATCCCTGTGGAACGGGAACGGGTGGAAAACAACCTGCAGGCCGGAAACCTCATCATTGCCCTGATGGGACCCGGGGAGTTTACCAGCAACGGTCATTTTATCGTTCTTACCGGATTGCAGAATGGCAGACTGAAAATCAACGACCCAAACAGCAGAAAAAATTCCGAAAAAACCTGGGATATCGATCAGGTGCTGGAACAGACAAAAGCGGTATGGGTATATTACAAATAATAAAATAGAAGACATACCCATCAAAGCCTCCGAATACACTGTAAAAACAGCGTCTTCGGAGGCTTTTTGTGAGGGACTATATCGAAGAGCGTGCTGTGGAGACAGCAATTTACATGATTGAGACGAAAGCGACCGTACGGCAGACGGCGAAAAAATTCGGAGTGAGCAAAAGTACCGTGCATATGGAAGTAACAATATAGAACGGTTCGTTTGGGTAATAGAATAAGAAAAACCAAGGAGGAACGAACCATGAAGGATTTGAAAACAAGAATTACGGAGAATGGCATTGATTATGTACTTGTCGGGGATTATTATATCCCAGACTTGAAGCTGCCGGAGGAAAAGCGATCTATCGGTAAGTGGGGACGAATGCACAGGGAGTATCTGAAAAAGCAGTGCTACGGTAGATATTCCAGTTTACTGCTGACCGGAAAACTTTGGAGCTATCTGGAGGATTTGGACGAACAAGCGGAGGAACGGTTTACGTGTATTGTTGATCAGATGAAAGCGGCTGAGGGAGTGACGGAGGAATTGAAGCGGAAAGATGCTATGCTTTGGGTACAACGGTGTAATAATATTAGAAACAGAGCAGAAGAAATTGTACTGAACGAAATGGTTTATATTTAGTATGGAGCAGTCAGCCGAAAGGCTGGCTGTTTTTCTTTTCCTAGCGACAGAAAATGATTGACAATGCTATAAGACTGTGGTAGTCTGAAAACAAGAACAGACTACTGTAGTCTTATAGGAGGCGAAACAAGTGACAGAGGAAAATATCAAACTTTTTGATTCGGAATTAAAGGTAATGGATGTTCTGTGGAAGGATGGTGACGTGCCAGCGAAATATGTTGCAGATACTTTAAACAGAGAAGTCGGCTGGAATAAAAACACAACGTATACATTGATTAAGCGGTGTATCAATAAAGGCGCGATTGAACGAACGGAACCGGGATTTATGTGCCATGCGCTTATAGCAAAAGAACAGGTACAGGATCTGGAAACAGATGAACTTATTGATAAGATATATGATGGATCTGTTGACAAGTTGTTTGCGGCACTTCTTGGCAGAAAAAAACTTTCTATGGAGCAGATTAAGAACCTGAAGCAGATCGTCAGTGAATTGGAATGAGGTGATGTATATGAGCCTGCTGCAAATGAGTTTTCTGGGAACGGTTATTATTTTACTTATTGTGGTATTAAGGGCTGTGCTTATCAACAGATTACCGAAGAAAACATTTTTGATTTTATGGTGGATTGCATTAATACGGTTATTAGTTCCATTTTCCATAAAATCAGTCACAAGTATTTATTCTCTGTTGCAGAGTATTTATTCTGATATAAACCCAGTGAGAACGGCGCAAACGACAACATTTTTACCCATTCATGGGAATATGCCTGAGATAGCAAATGGATTATCAGAGGCTATGGTACAGAGAACAGAATCCATTTCGATTTTGAGTGTAATATGGCTGGCAGGTCTGTTACTTTGTTTTGGATTTTTTGCGGTTTCCTATATAAAATGTTATCGGGAATTTCGATTTTCGCTGCCTGTTGAAAATGATATTTTGGAAGCATGGAAGGAAAAACATCCACTAAAAAGGAGTCTATCCATCCGGCAGACAGAAACCATAGCTGCACCACTTTCTTATGGTGTGATTCGCCCAGTTATTTTAATGCCGAAAAATACAGAATGGAAAAATATTTATCAGCTTCGTTATGTGTTGGAACATGAATATGTGCATATCAGACGGCTTGATATGCTTACAAAGCTGATAATGATTGCTGCAGTATGCATTCATTGGTTTAATCCTCTTGTGTGGGTAATGTATATTCTTTTTAACAGAGATTTGGAATTATCCTGTGACGAAACCGTAGTCCGTAGATTTGGAATGGATATAAAGTCGGTATATGCAACTGCTTTAATATCTATGGAAGAAAAAAAGAGCGGACTGACACCATTATGTAACAGTTTCAGTAAAAATGCGATTGAAGAAAGGATAAGAGCAATTATGAAGATAAAGAAGACATCTAAGTTTGCAGTAATGATAAGTGCAGTATTGGTAATTTGCGTGACAGGTGGATTTGCAACTTCCGCATCATCCTTGGAGAAAAATACAGAGACAGCGCAGGAAAACGGTGAAACAACAGTTGCTTTAAACGAAGTGAATATCCGGGAAGATGAATCACTTTCAAGTTCGGATGTGGAATGGTGGACAGCAGAAGAGTATGCGAAATGGCTGGACGAGGAAAAAGAAGTTCTGCAGTCTATGATTGGTGAAAAAGCTTATACAGGCGGCGACGGATGGTTTGTATGGACACAGGAAAAGGTAGATGAGACGATTGCACTTTATGAGGATAATCTTCAAAAAATAAAAGATGGGATGAAGTTGTCGAAATCATCTGATGATGCAGTGGGAATTACAATGGCATATTCTCCGGAAAATATAGAATATGCGAAGCAGGAAGCAGAAACGGTCACCGAAAATAAAGACAGTAATGAAAATGTATTCAGCGAAGAACAGCTTTCTGAATATGCAAAAGCGGGAATAACTTACCAGAAAGAAACAGGATTTCTGATGTATGATGGAAAGACCATTGGATATTTCCGGGATGAGTTTAAGCCGGGTACTTATACAATAAGTTCCAAACGTGGAGGTACGCTTCGAGTTGAAGTGCAAAGGGAAAACTATGGCACCATCACAGACGTAAAGGCAGAACCGTTATCAGATGATTTTTGGTCAGAACCGGCAGTATTGGTTGAAAGTTCCGGCGGAGAAGCTGTAACTGCAGATGAAATGAAAGGATCTGTTTTTGAAGAAGGAGGAAGTGAGAACATAGCGGCTGATGACATGGGCGAATATAGCAGTGAAGAGGGAAAAGGTCTTAATATTGCTGTTCCACAGGAGTATGCTGATTATGGAGTATCTTGTGATGCTCAAGGAAACTGGGTTTATAATGGTAAGATTATAGCAGATTTATATGATGAGGGAAGGGGAATCTTTTCTAACAGCAACGGAACTATGTACATTGAAGTAACGAGAGACAAAAGTGGAAAGATCAGCAGCTTTCAAAAAGTAAGCAAAAATAGAATGCAGGAATTATTTACTGAATTTAATCCGGAAGCGGAAACATTTGATGGATATGCTTCAGAGGCGAAACATTAAGTTAGTATTAAATGAAACGAGGACGATTAGGTGGGAAAAATATTGCTGGTATCATTCGAGGGAGCTGAGGAAGATTTGGTAAATTCTGTTATTTCTGTGTTAGATTCCGGCAGAGAGAAATTTCTTTTTCAGGAAATACAACTTCAATCGAAAATATGGCATAAGGGTATAGCGATTGATTTGAAACGGAGAGAAGTTGTTCGTGATAATAGAAAAATAGAATTAACTTACACCGAGTTTGAAATCCTGCAGTTATTAGCACAAAATCCAGGAAGAGTATTTAGTAAAGAACAGATTTATGATATAGTCTGGAAAGAATCCTATTTTGGCGATTACAATATAGTAATGAGCCATATCAGTCATATTCGTGAGAAAATAGAAGATGATCCGGGTAACCCGGTATATATTCAAACCGTCTGGGGTGTAGGATACAAGTTCAATGAGAAGGCAGGCAGCGAGTAAATTCGCTGCCTTTCCTTTACAGGGATGGATTCAGATTTTGCTGAGTTTTAAGATAATATTGCTCTGCTGATACAACCAGTCTGTGAATTCTGTCGGACTGGTTGCTCCTGCCTTTACAGCTTTCTTACGCTGCAGAGCTTCTTTCTTAAAAAGGTCAAACGCATTTTTCATTTCTTCCAGGCGTTCAATCGGAAAATTAGCAGTTTTTTGGGACTTATTGATTTTATTACGCCAATTCTGGCATTCATTTTTATAAAGCAGATCATAGTTATTTTCTCTGGCTCGTTCATCAAACTCCCTTTTGTTTTGAAGTGCCTGTGCTTTACGGCACTTATCACTGCACAGTTCATAACGCTGGCTTTTTGCCAGAAAATATTTTCCACAGACTTTGCACTGACGGAAACAAAGGCCCCAGTCATTCAGTCGATTCAAGTAATAAGTGATAAGCGGATAAAAAGAGCTATAGGCAGCTACGCATTCTGTTCTGCGCCTATTATCCGGAAACCAAAGTTCAAGTCGAGTGATTTCAGCAGGAGTGTTGCGGAAATAAAGACTGCCAGTATGAAAACGTTCTGGTTTTCCGGTATCAGAATTAAAATTCATGACATTTTCTGTTTGGAATGCCTGAGTCAAAATTTGGATTTTTTCTATAAAACGATCACAGGCAGTATTACGGTCACGATATTCCCTTGTAACAAGATATTCATTCCAAATACGGAATGTAGCATACATTCTCACCGGATCACCGGTGAGATATTTTTTTGCCAGAAAATCACCAGCAGTCTGTTCCAGTGCAGGCTGTTTCCAACGGTTAGTGTGCAATGCATCACGTAGGGGAGCAAGTCCATATATATTCCAGTTCTTTTCTTTATCATATTCAAAATCTATCAGAAAACGTCCTAGAGGACGTGTTATATCATATATGACATCGTTATCTTTATTTCCGTCCAGTCGAAAACGGATTTGCTGTTCCGTTCCGATTAAAATTCGCTCCTTCATTTTGTCTCTATCCAATGCCAGAACGAAGAGGATGTGGTCGTAGCAAGGTTCTTGCCTTATAAATTGATAAGCCATTTCTATTTGCTCCTGTTTTGTATGGTAATTTTAAAAAATATAATATTAGTTACATTTATGGTATCGCGAAAGTATTGAAAAGTCAAGATGAGATTGATAAGATACGATTGAATGGTAATTTCGTACTATGCAGTGTACTTTGACAACTTTATGACCGTCTAACCTGAGATAAACCGCCATGACCTTCGATAAAAGAAGTGAGCGCATCCGAATGGATGACGTGTTGTATGCCTTGACAGCAGTATGACTCAGGAAACAGGAAAGAGAAAACGGCAATGAGAAGCTAAAAAAATGAGATCAAAAATGGAGGAACAACATGAGTGAAAATAAGAGATTAAACAATTATGATGAACTGCCTCTTGTACTGGATGTGGCTGATATTCAGCGGATTATGGGGATTTCCAGAGTAACGGCTTATGAACTGGTTCATACACCCGGTTTTCCGGCATTTCGAAGCGGCAGATTAATTAAGGTTAGTAAAATTGCTTTTTTCGAATGGATGGCAAAGGGGAATGGAAGGGTGCCGGAGAATAGTAACTAAATCTGGAGCAGAGCGGAGAGCGAAGTCTTTTGTGCAGGTTAAGGGCGGCAGCCATTGCCCAGTGAGTTGATGCGTGCGTCTACTCGTACTGGGTATTACCTGACGCAAATTCACGCAGGTTTGCAGCTTCGCTGCCTTATTTAATTTGGAAAAACGTGAAAAAGGAGGGCAAGAAAATTATTGAAAGCAACAAGACACAATGGACGCTCCGGGAAAAATGGCACTTATAATCCCAGGCATAATGATCGCCGTTTCGACTTGGAAAACAGTGAACATATTGATGCTGGAAGAGTCAGAGAAAATATTTACTGGGACTGTTACCGTGGCTATACCACAATGCAGAACAGGGAAGAAGATTCTCAGGATATCAGTTTTGAGAAAATTGAATGTACTTTTTATCAGGAACATTATGGAAAATATATAGAAGCGCAGAATGAAAGAAATGCAAGAACCCGTCATACAGAGCGTAACCGATCTGTGGAAGATTTACTAAAGAACAATAAAACCTGTCCAGAGGAAACTATTTTTCAAATAGGAACAGTAGAAGAATCTGTTTCCTATGAAATATTACTTGCGGTCGTACAGGACTTTACAAAGCAGTTCACAAATCGGTTCGGTTCTCATGTCCATATTCTGGACTGGGCACTGCATTTGGACGAAGGAACGCCGCACATTCATGAACGTCATGTTTTTGATTGTGAGAATAAGTACGGGGAAATCTGTCCCCAGCAGGAAAAAGCACTGGAAGAATTAGGGATTGCACTTCCAAAACCGGATAAACCTAAAGGCCGCAATAATAATCGAAAGCAGACTTTTGATGCTATTTGCCGGACAATGCTTTTTGATATAACTCGAAAATACGGGTTGCATCTGGAAGAAGAACCGTCTTATGGAGGGCGAGATTATCTTGAAAAGCAGGATTATATCCTGTTTAAGCAAAAGGAACAGATGAAAAACCAGACAGAAATACTGGATACACTTACTTTGAAAATTGAAGAAGTAGAAGCTTTGATCGATGAAGTTTCAGATATTGCTTACGACAAAGCTGTGGAGGTTGTGACGGATGAGGTCAGAGTGGAAACCCATAAAGAAGACATTCGTCTGGTAGAACAGTCAAAGGCGTGGGTGCTTTCCCCTGAGCGCAAGGCTTCCCAAAAAGAAAGAACTTATGCTGTAAGTCGATTGGACGGAGTAATTACCAAAATTACAAAAGCTATGCAGACAGCAGTTAAAACAATCCAGACCACGCTGATAAAACCGGAAGTCAAAAAGGTGAATACCGAACAGATTAAGAAAAAAGCCAGAAGTTCCATTCTGGATAGGCTGGCAAAAGCAAAAATTACTGCGGAACAGGAGAACCGAGAGCGATGGGAACACGAAGGAAGAACTAAATTGGGAAGGAACGATATGGAGTTGTGATGTAAAGAAAAGAGGAAAAGGATGAATATATTTGAAGCAGTTAAACAGTCTGTGACTACCCGGCAGGCTGCAGAAAGCTATGGAATACGGGTAAACAAGAATGGAATGGCGGTCTGTCCATTTCACCGTGACAAGAATCCAAGCATGAAAGTGGACAGGCGTTTTCATTGTTTCGGATGTCAGGCAGATGGGGATGTGATTGATTTTACGGCACACTTGTACAATTTAAAACCAAAAGAGGCGGCAGAGAAATTGGCAAGAGATTTTTCTATACATTATGAGAACATGGGGCACAGCCCGCCACAGAGAAAACAAATCAAACGACAGCTAACACAGGAACAGAGGTATCTGCAGGCAGAAAATAGATATTTCCGTGCACTGGCAGATTACCTGCATTTGTTGAAACAGTGGAAAGAAGAGTGTGCTCCGAAACAGGTGGAAGATGTCTGGCATCCGCTGTTTATGGAGGCATTGGAAAAAATATCAGAAACAGAGTACCTGTTGGATACATTATTATCAGGCACATTAGAAGAACGAGTTGCCGTAGTGGTGGCTCATGGGAAGGAGGTGACAGCGATTGAACAGAGAATTTCAGACTTTATCACCACAGACACGACAGGAATTGTGCGAAGTAATGGATATAATGGAAACGGAGTTGACAGTAGAGGAAATCAGAGAACAACTGGAAATGACACAGAAGGGTGCTGTGAAAAACAATCGGCATAACTGTAAGCTAATTTTAGAACATGATCCTCTGTTAAAAGATGTATTCCGGCACAATATTTTGACTGAGCAGACAGACATTGTAAAACCCGTGTGGTGGGAACGGATAAGCCCGGCATTCACAGATATGGATTTGAACTATATTATGCTTTATTTGGAAGAGACTTACGGTCTGACGATGGATAAGATTGTGCAGAAAAGTATTGTCCATCAGGCAGATCGGAACAAATATCACCCTGTCCGGGATTATTTGAACAGTCTGCAATGGGATGGGCAGGAACGTATCCGCTATGTGCTGCATCATTTTCTTGGTGCACCTGTGGATGAGTTGACCTATGAAAGTATGAAAATGTTTTTGCTGGGAGCTATTGCCCGTGCGTTCCGCCCCGGAATTAAGTTTGAATATATGCTCTGTCTGGTCGGGGGTCAGGGCGTGGGAAAATCTACATTTTTTCGTTTCATGGCAGTAAAGGATGACTGGTTCACTGATGACATCGGCAAACTGGATTCGGAAAAAGTTTATTGTCAGCTTCGTGGTCATTGGATGATTGAAATGTCTGAAATGGTCGCAACGGCACGCTCTAAGAGTATTGAGGAAACAAAGAGCTTTCTGAGCAGGCAGAAAGAGACTTATCGGGATTCTTATGCAGTATATGCTCTTGATCGTCCGAGGCAATGTGTATTTGGAGGAACATCCAATATTAAGCGATTCCTGCCGTTTGACCGTACCGGAAATCGAAGATTCGTTCCGGTTCAGACGAACCGGGCAGAGATGGAGGTTCATATCCTCGAAAATGAGAAGGAATCCAGACAGTATATTGATCAGGTGTGGGCGGAAGCAATGATGTTGTACCGTAATGGAAATTTTAAACTGGCGTTTTCAAAGGAAACAGAAACACAGCTTGATAAACTGCGGCAGGAGTTCATGGCGGATGATACGGAAGCCGGAATGATACAGGCATGGCTGGATGAACATGAAGACAGAAAAGTCTGTTCATTGATGCTTTTTAAAGAGGCACTGGACAATCCTTATGTAAAGCCGAAGAAGGCGGAGACAGACCGCATCTGTGAAATCATGAATACAAGCATTGTGGGTTGGAAACAGGGGACGATGACAAGATTCAAGGATTACGGTACACAGCGTTCGTGGGTATGTGTAAACGAAAACTGTAAACGAGACGCAAAAGACTTAAAAAATGAAAATGACTGGCATCCGATTACTGAGAAGGAAGCCCGGCAGGTGGAGTTACCTTTCCAGTAAAATGCCAGTCAGGTTTACGGTAGTTGGCGTGTTGTTTACACTTTTTTCTATGGATATTGCTTTGACTTGTAGAATTTGTAAACAGTAAACAGATATATAAGAGTAATTTGGTATTGAGGAAAGAAAACTGAAAAAACAAAAAGAATTAGATTTTTTGGAGTTTGTTTACAGCGGTGGTTTACAACAGGGATGCCCCTTTGACCGGCATCTATTTAAGTTGAACAGGAATGGCATTTGGCAGGACTATTTCAAAAAACATTTTCATAGTTATGGACAAAGACATACGGGAGGAGGTGGAAATTCCGCTATGAAAAAGAGAAAACTTAATTATCGATTCCATAATCCAAACACTGCGGAAGTAACCGCCGACTATCTGTTAAAGATATTGATTGAAGCAAATGCAAGTAAGGTGGAACAGGCAATACAAGAAGCAGCGAATGAGCTTCCC
>OCHG01001854.1_pt1 | contig 12533 bp, 21 predicted proteins | sample 1538801 | NCBI WGS metagenome assembly OCHG01 (sample SAMN04571727, study PRJEB22368) | human gut metagenome | biome: human gut; material: stool | host: Homo sapiens | place: Luxembourg | collected 2012-09-20 | reverse complement strand
ACTATCCAATCGAATTCAAGCATTTCTTCTTCAGCAAATCTTTCTAAATTTCTAAGTATATAATCCGCTTCTATGCTTACTTTTTCTTCACATTCTTTTAAAAATATTTCTTCATCCATATCCATGACACTAAAATAAATTATTTTCTTCCTTAAGTTGTTTAATTATATATGGGTCTGTTTCTGTATCAATAGTTGTACTAAGTGGATTAATCATAACTATTACTCTAGGCTGTAAGCTATTTACCTCTACAATCTTACTACCATCAAATTTTTTTATTATTCTATCGTCAGAAAGTACCCATTTTGTATATAACGTTTTTTTATGGTTTATTGTTTTATATTCATCAGAGATGATGTCTGATGTTGCTTGTAATAATCCTAATAAATCTGGATAATGAGCTTTACTTTCTAAATAATATAGACAGCACATAGATACACCCATACTAAAATGTCTTAATTTTTCTTGTACTTTTAATACCTGTAACGCTTTTCTACAAGAACTTTCATACTTTCGATAAGCCTCACTTGGTAAAAGGACTGAACGTCCTTTTACCATAACTGGGCTATTCTTTTTTGTTACAGGATTTCCATATAAAACAAATGCGTAAGGTTTTTTATCCATTGGTATCTCCTATTTAATAAAATCATCAATAAAATCATTATCATTAAAATCAATAGCATTTTCTTTCATAGATGTTTTGATTGCGTCTATATTTTTTTTATTTTGATATCCTCTATATAAATGTAAATAATAATTTTTATACATAGCAGCTTGTACTTTGCTTTCAAAACAATTTCCTATCATTAAAAAGGCATAATCAAAGCTGGTTTCTTCCCATGTGTCTTCAATAATATCTCCATCTATATCTATGCGATAATAAATGTCATTATATAATGGTCTCCATTTATTGTATTGTTTTATATTCATTACTACATAATCAATAGGTATACCATCTGGAAAATCTTCATGTGTTAATATATTATCTACTCTTACTTGAATTTGATTACCTGTATAAGTATTATCCATATAATCAAACTCGGACAATACTAATATATCGCCAACTCTAAACATACGGTCATTCTTGCGAATTTCAAAATTTTTAATTCCATTTATAATATCTTGAAAAAATTTTGGCTTTATTTTTAATTCATGTATCATTTTAAACTCCTAATTAAAATCTAAATTTAATTGTTTAGCGTGATTCAACATAACCTCATCTACGCTTACTTTTTTAGCATTTCCTACTATTTGCTGATAATCTATAAAACTTTTAATTTTATTCAGATCTGGATAATACTGCATTAATTTTCCATAACTTAAAGTAGTTAGCTGGTTAAGTTCCATTATGAAATTAAATACAACTTTATTTGATTTCTTTGATTTTATAACATTATCAGCAATATTACGTGGCTTTCTATATCTAGCTAGAATACTTGTCCTTGAACGTTCATAATTGTATTTATACGCACAGTGTTCAGAACAATATTCCCTTTTTATATAGTTAGTCCAAAACTCTTTATGGCAATATTTGCATTCTTTCCACATAATAAAACCAGCCTTTCAAAAATTGATGTTATTTTTCTTTTAAAGCCGATTAGAGCCGTTTTATATATTTATATATAAGAATTATCATGATTTATATAAAAACGGCTGTATCGACTTCTTAGACGTTTTTAACCATATTTTAATTACATATCATACTTAGATTTTATCCCGTACTGTTCCATTACCTCATAAATTTTTAATAAAAATATCTTAGACAATGCCCATTCGTCCCAATCGTCTTTAATCAAGAACCCTTCTGTTTGTCTATTATCATTGTTTAGATAATATTTTCGCTCAAATTGATTAAAGTAAATAAGATTTTCTTTTTCTAAAATATGCAACAACATTTCTGGCGATATGTTATACATACTAGCCATAAAATCGACATCACCAAAATCCATATAATCAAGGATATAATTCAACAATGGTCGTTGTCGTTTATGTTTACCTATTGAAATATCTACTCTCTTTTGTATATTATTAGCTCTTTCTAATACTTTCTGTGGGTCATTCCATGCTTTTTCAACTTCGATAAAATAGCGACGTGCCTTTCTTCCTTTTTCAGTTCTTTGTATCATACAGATTTCTTTTGCCATGTCCATTTTTAAAATGTGATTTATTTCTTTTTGTGGCATTATTACACCATCAACACGGCTAACATTTTTGTTATCCATCATATAGTCAATGTTTTCTTCAAAACCATATTCCAACATTCTTTTAAACCACATAGTATACGGTGTATTAATTTCTAAAAACTCATGTAAATCTCGACCGCTTACCACCTGTTCATTATTTTTATTAACTTTAACCTTTATTAACTCATTCATTTTTCTAATCTCCTTACTTAGCTATGTTTGTAATAATCTTTTTTGAAGTTCATACCTTTGTAGATTTTTAATATCTTAGCACTTCCAAAAAGAATATCTAGTACATTGAGTTTATCTTCATTGGTGGAAATCCAAACACCGCCAACGAAACACTGTAACTCGTAGTATCCATCTACACCCTTACATATTTTGCAAAATTCTGTTTTATCTTTGTATTTAACTTTAAAAACTCCATTATAAGGAAGCCCTATTCTATCCATACAACTATGAATAGCCCTTTGTATTAAATCTTTATTACGCATTTATTACTCCTTTAAGTCATTTATATTCATTACTTTTCTTTGGCTAGGTGAATTAAATGCAATGTAATAATTCGTAGACTTTAATCGGTCAATCAACCGACCAGAATAAGTATTCTCTAATTCTTGCTTATTAAAATTTGTTGTAATTATTATAGTTTTCTTACGATTATATCGTTCAGTTATTATGCTATGAACCTTTTGTAATACCCAAGGTGCTGAAGTATCCTCTCCACCTAAATCATCAATTACTAACAAGTTTGTATTTCTTAATCTGTTTTCAAATGTTACCCATTCCTCGACATTTCTAGCCTTCATAGAATACAGATTATCCATTAATGAACTCATTGGAATGAATAAACCGTATCCACCACGATTTATATATTCTTTTAAAACACATACTGCTAATGTAGTTTTTAAAGTACCATAACAGCCAGCTAATATAAGACCTACACCATTATTTACATACTCATCTATTTTTTTTGTATAGGTATAGATTAATTTTGCATTTTCTCTAATGTCTCCATCTATTTTCAATGTATTAAAAGATACATCTGCATATCGTTCACGTATTCCTGCATTAATTAATTGTTTTTCATTAATCCCAACCACTTTTTTCGTTGGCAAATTTTCTTCTTGCTTCTTCGGTTGTTTCTGTCTTATATGCTGAATGTACTCTTTTATATCCAGCTGCTTTTCCTTGTCGAACCATTGGGGCTGATTTTTTCTCACTGCCATTTTTAAAGCCTTCTTTCTCCCACCGCATTAGTATTTTTCCAATATAATTAACCGACCGCCCATTACATAGTGCAGCTTCTTTTATTGCCTCAAGAACCAAGTTTTTACCATAACTGTCAAGATAATCAGCTAGTTTATTGCCTTCAACTTCACCGTTAATTGGATGAATATTGTTCGAGAATAAGTCAACTATCTCCTTAAAATCATCATCTAAAAATCTTTGAAGTTTTTCTTTAGCAGCAGCTATATTATTAGTAGTATTATATTTAGTATTATTAATAGTATTATTGGGTAAAGTTTCTTTACTAGGGTAGTCAATTTCTTTTACTACTGGTGGTAAAGTTTCTTTACTAGGTGTAGTCAATTTCTTTATATATTTAATATTAGTAGTATATTTATTAGGTGTCGTAAAATTGCCTTTCTTTTCAAGAATATAGTTTTTCTTAACCAAATCACTTAAAACTTTTATTGCTGTTGGTTTAGAAATTTTGAGGCTTTCAATTAGGTAACTATAACTACCAGTATATTTTTGATTATTTATTGTAAAATTGTGTATTATAGCAAATACTATTAATTCTAATGGTTTTAAATCAAGACGTGTCATCATCCAGCCTTGTATTTGTATATAGCTATCATCATTTACTCGCCCCATTTATTACACCTCACTTTAATTAGGCAATGTTTCCGCTGTTAAACTATTTATATCTATAACTTTTGCCCTAACAGGAACAGTAGGTTTTTTATCTTTAGATTTTTGTTTTGCTGTTTCTTTTGATTTAGGCTCTTCTTTTGTTTGTTCCACGACATTTCCTTCAGCATCAAATAGTGCCACCTGCGCTCTTTTACCTTTCAAATAATCAAGCGTAGCATATATTAAATCGTCTAATTTCTGACTGCCTTCTTCGCTAAGACATTTATCACCACTATATTCATCAGAAGGGTTCATTCTTTTAGGCGTATTAATTATTATTGGATTATCATCTTCACCAGTATAGAATTTTAGATGTATGCTACAGCCAATAGTATCATCTTTGGCATGATAAATAGTAACACCATAACATTCAACTTTTTTAGAAATCTCTTTTTCCGTTTCAGGTGTTAAGCCCATCATAGCCAATGCCGTTTTTTTTAAACCTGTAATAGCTGTATAAAATTCTGGAGTTGCTTTTTGTTTAAAATCTCGTTTTACACTATCTCCATTATCTGTAAAATCCATTCTTATTTTATCTTTAATAAGTTTTACACTATTAATACAATAACGTTCTTCTGTAGACATTATTTATACATCCTCTCTCAATTCCCAATTCATAGGTTTAAAATCCTGGCGATAACATCCAGCACATGTATATTTACTGTATTTAATAATTTCACATTTTTTACAGTTGCCATTTATAGCTGCACAATAATTCTTAATATGTTTTAACGAAGTTGGTATTATTTTCTTGTTTTGAGTTACTTTATATATATCGGACATATGATTTATTATTTCTCGAATAATATCTTTTGCGTCATTAACAGAATCAACCCTACATATTTCAATTAGTTTCCCTGTAGTTTTGCATTTTGCCACAATATCACAAACAATAGAATCATATTCCCTACACCTAAAAATAGAGTTACACACATGAAATTCTTCAAACGTTCTTAAATCCCATTTATTGCCATTTACGCATATTTCAAACCCATTTAGATTTATAAAATTTAATTTTCCATTAAAAGTAGTATGCAATATCATTTTCATTTTTTATTCCTCTCTAAAAATTTTGTAAAAAAAATTACTACGAGTTGAAGGTTTAGGAACACATTCCCATGTGTTCGTTGGCATAATATAATTACCTGTTTTTATTACATTTTCATCTGCTATATATACAGGAATACCTGTAATAGCTTCTATTTCTTGTCTAAATTCGTCTGCATCTGAATTTTGTTTAGATAAATGCAATAAATAGATTTCTTTTAAACAAGTTAAATCATTTTTACTAAGCCATGTTTTTAAATTTTCCAAAGAAAAATGGCTTTTTACTAACCTGTTATATCTGCTCTTATCTATCTGCCCATTTTTAAGCTTTTCGTCTAAGATTTCGTAGCTATGATTACATTCAATCATTAGCTGTGAAACCCTATGAACATTAAATTCAATATTATAGGTATCAGTAGCAAACATCAAAATATCTTTATTATCTCTTAAAACAAATCCAAGTGGCTCGATTGCGTCGTGGTTAGTTTTAAATGGCATTATAGTTATATCACCAATAAAAAATACCTTTTCACTTTCGATAAAATGCACGTATGGGCTTTTCTCCTCCCCACAGGAAATCGCTGTTCCTTTGCTGGTATAAATATCTATACCCAACTTTAAAAACTCGTGTATCGCCCTGCTATGGTCTTTATGTTCATGTGTTAACAAAACTGCCTTTACATCATCAATAGTTGTCCCTAGACAGTGTCTTATATCTTTCATCGGCAGACCACACTCTATTAAAAGTGTGGTCTTATTACTTTCTATCTTGTATAGATTTCCAGCACTTCCACTGGCATAACAAGAAATAAACATTATACTTCACTCCTATTAGAATGGTGGTTGTTCCTCATCATCTTCCTGTTCATCAAAGGCAGGTTGTTCAACTTTAACTTTTTTAGGTTCTTCTTTTTTTACAGATTTAGTTTGTACTGTTTCTTTTGCTTTAGCTTCAGCTTTATTGATTTTATCCAATACCTCTGATTTTGGTTCTTGTTTTGGCATTTCCAATGTCTTGGACGCCATTTTTTCCTTAATTTCCTGCACTGGTTTTGCTTCTTCTGTAATATCTTTTTCGTGTGTATCCTGAATTTCTTCTTGTGTTTGTAATCCCATACTTAACTCTGGAGCAGTAGTACGAATAAGCCATGCAGCAGCTCTATATCTAAGCATTAAATCTGGTATTGTCTGCCATTTACTACCTTTTTTAGCAAACCAGCCTTCTGCTTTTGCTAAACCAATCGTAACAAGTGGACCTTCAATTTTATCTCCAGTTGCAATTTCATTTGTGTAAGCTATACAACCGTAGTCATCTGTATTTTTATCTCCTACATATTTATATTTTATGCTTGTATATTTTCCGCATTGATTAAATACAGAAATTAAAAATTTACTGCTCCAAGATGGATTACCATATACTACATATAAATTTTGCATTACCATGAGTGGGTCAGCTTTTAATCTTTGTGCCATGTTAATAGCTATAGCACAATTACCTACATTTTTTCTAAAACTTTCTGGAATTAATGTTGTTTCGGAAAACATTTTTGCCATATTCCAAAGAAGCTGGTAACTATCTTTTGAAGTAAATCCAGGCATTGTATTTTGTTCTTTTAGCATTATTGTGTTTGTCATTTTGAATATCCCCTTTTAAAATCTTTTTAGTATTGGTTCTTTAATTCTCAAAAAATCATGATGAGCAACAATAAGATTAAACATTTGGCTATTATTAGTTTTTAATATCTCACTTACACACTCCGCATTATCTATCCACATTGGGACATCTAATTTATAATGCTGTGCTAAAGTATTACAAATATCCAATCCAATTATGATTTTTTCACCATTCGACATACTCTTACCATATGTCGAACCTTGTTGAGTCATGGCTTCACAAGTATCGTCTATAAGACCGTTTACTTGTTGACTAAACAACTTAAATCTAGTTATTTTAAACTTGCTATTAATTTTATCTGTGAGCATATTTACTTTATTTTTAGTGAATATTTGGGCGAGGTTTAATTTAAATTCTAAGTTGTTAAATTCTTCGCCCAATCGTTTTTGTTCTGCTTTTAAATCTTTAATGCGATTTTTAAAAGCAGATAATTGTTTTATTTTAGCTAACTTCTCTGCTCTTACATCAATATCTAAATCAAGCTGTTCAATCTCGGATTGATATTGTTTTAAAGAATTAGCACAGTCATCTTGAACTGAGATAAGTTCTTTCTTTAGATTTACTTTTTCTCTATATAGATTTCGATATTCCTCATCTTCGGAATATCCTGTCTCAGTAATATTCTTTTGTTTGTCTATAATTTGCACATCTAATTCCTGGATATTTTTATTTAGATTGTTGATGTTTTCTACTAGTGTAGCTATTGTATTTTCATTATCCTGTAATTTATGTTCTAATTCTTGTTTCTTATGAGCTAAGTTCGTACCTGCTTCTGTACAAGCTTTTAAATTATCAGCTTTAGTTTTATTAAATTTTTCTATTGCTTCGTTAATTTTTTCTTGCGGTAATGCTTGCCCACAAGTAGGACAAATATTATCATCATTAAATACCTTCTTTTTTTCCACCTTCCAAGCATTTCGGCAATCTTCTATTTGTTTAGAAATACTTGCTATTTTATTATTAAGTATTTCTCGCTCATTTGTTTTATTATTTAGTTGCTGTCTTTCTTTCTGTAATTCTATTTCTTTAGTAGATTTTTGTTTTTGTAATTCCAATACATCAGCATTATTAGTTGCGTCATAGTGCTGTTTTATTTGTTCAATTTTTGTATCAATTTGAGCAATTTGTCTTTCAATGTGGGCTACTGCATAACCGCCTTTTAATGTAGTTAATTTATTTTCAAGAATATTTTTCTTTTTGCGGAAATCCTTCAGTTCTATTTCAATAACTTCTTCGTTAATCTCTTCATTGGCGTCGTCCAGCATTTTTTGATTCTCATCAATTCGTGTTGGAATTTTATTTAGTTGGCTATTTAATTGAGTTTTACGCTGGGTAATTAATGTTATAAAATCATTGACATTTTTACCTTCTAACATAGACGGTAAATCTTTTAATCGCTCATCCGAATTTATTACATCCATATCTGTAATATCGCCACAAACTTCAAGTAGCAATTCACGTTGCTTTTTCCATGGCATATTACAAAAATAAGTGGCACTAGATAACATTTTTAAAACTTCAATAGAGCCGATATGTTGCTCAATATAAGCGTTATAATCCTTTTGACTTCTTGCTACATCATCAATTAAATAAGTTGTGGTATGTCCATCAAATTCGGCTACAGGTTTACCATGATTTTTAGTCCACTTTTCTTGATATATTTTAGATAATGTTACCTGTATTCCATTATCTAGTTCTAAAGTAGCAGCTACTTTATGTTCTATACCATTATCTAATTGAGGATTGCCTGTATTATCTTTTAGTTTAATATCGTCATCGATTTTTTTATCTGTACTAGATTTACCTACTAGCACCCAAAAATAAGCGTCTACTAATGTAGTTTTACCTACACCATTTTTACCAAAAATGCTTTTATCTTCGCCGTTTGGCTCAAAAGTAAATTCTTTAATAGCTTTAAAATTATTTAACTCCAGTTTTATTAATTTCATTAGTTCTTACTCCTATTTTTAAAATGCTGTTTTGGTATTCCACTAATCCAGATAGTAAAAATTTTAATGAAGCTGTCGGAAGTTTTATTTTTCCTTGTAATTGTTTATCTTGATTAAAAATTGATACTCTTACCATAAAAAAATCATCCTTTCAAAAATTAAATAAATATGTTATAATACAGTTACTTTCAAAAATTTAACTTGATGTTATCCAAAAAATCCGTGCTGTTCCCGTCAGTGCGGATTTTTTTTATTGGTCTAAATAATCTAATACCCACACAAGCACCTGATAACAACTGTATTTGTTTCATACAATCCATAAAAGTACATAATTCTTTTTGGTCGATTACATCATCGCAAGCGATGATATCTAATTTATTTAAGACATCTATTACATTTTTAATACATACTCGTAACTGTAATGTTCGTGATGAAATTCCTTTCATATTTATAGTCGGTAATGCCAGTTCTTGACCTGTTTTTGTTTGTCTTAAATACGCATATCCTAATTCTGGATTTACATATACTTTAATCATTTTAGCTACAATATCATCAGGAATGTTTTTTTGACCTGCCTCATAATAATTTAATTGACGTTCACATATATTTAATAGATTTGAGGCATTTTTTACAGATAATCCTGTTTCTATTCGTGCAAAATAGCACATCTTTGCGAACTCTTTATTCATACTATTAAACCTCTATTTCATGAGATAATATATTTGTAATCAACGTTCTTTTCTCTTACGTCCTCTACGGGGCGTATTTTCTTTTATTTTCTCCAATAAATATGATGTCTTAAAATCTGTTACACCATCTGACTTATCCTCTAACCACTTTTCTAATTTAGGTCTATTGATTTTTAAATGTGAACCTATCCAGCAACAAGGTAAATCATATTGACCGCTTTTTGTTAAAGCTCCTGCTACTCTAAAAAATTGGGCAGGTAATCCAAATAATTCAGTCGCCTCACTTGGAGTTAAAAGAATTTTTCGCCAAATTGGTATATTTATTTCTAATTCCATAGTTAACCCACGTCCTCATATCCTCTATAAAAACAAATTCCTTTATATACCCACGAACCAAGCTCTCTAGCAAAAGTTATAAATGCTGGCTCCCATTTTCCTGTTTTAGGATTAGCTCCATGTTTATATGGTTCTCCACATTGTAAATACATTGCGTCATAAGCTACTGGAGAAACACAGTCCCTAAAATGTTGCACTATTTCCTCATCAACAATATCTTCAGCATTAGCCCAAGATGTAAAATCTTGATGTGAATTATCCCACGCTTTTTTAGTTAAATACCTAGATTTTAAATTTATTGTTGTTTTAATATTACTTTTTACAGGCTCTTTCTTTTCTTCAAAGAACTCTTGTATTGTATTTTTATTTTCATCTATTACTGTTATCTTTTCGCCAGCATGTTCTTTTGCATAAGCTTGTCCTAACTCTAAAGCTGACTGAAGTCCAACTGTTTGAATACCAAATGTTCTATCATTACCAAAATAAATCTTATATTCTTTTTCATCATCAATATTATTAAATTCAGCCACAATCTTAAGCCCTTTTTTTATAACAATATGACCTTTATATTTCTTAGCAATTTCTTTAGCTTCTGTTAAAGTTTTTGCTTCTATACACCATGCAGTACCTTCATCTACTTGGAAAATTTTATAAACTTCTTCGGTTACTGATTCAGATTTTTCTTCTATCGTTTCATCAACTTGTTCAGATTTTTCAAAGTAGCAAATTTTTTCTTTTGTAAAATCTTCAACACAATCATCAGTTACATCATAAATTTTTTGAGTAGATACATATTCATAATCGCCATGTTTATAATCATCAGCAGTTATTTCTTTGTTAACGACTATTTCTTCAATAGAAGCACTCGCAAATTTTAAGCCGGTAGCATATCTTTCTATATAAGCAATAGCTTTTTCAAAAGTATCCCAAACCGTTGTACTTGCGTCGAGTTCATCAGTTTCATTACCATATTTAAATATATATCTTGTTACTTCATAGAATTTATTATTCTTGAACTTTTTAGTTAACATATTTATTCGCCCTTTCTTCTGTTTAAATATTCCCATAAAACTTGAGAAATTAAACTATTTACTGTAATTCCTCGGTTTGTTGCTTGCTGTTTTATTTGTTCTTTTATTTCTAAAGGAATTCTAATTAATATGCTGGCTCTGTTTTCCATCTTTACCTCCTTTTGCTATCATAGTGATATCACCTTGCAATATAAATATATATCGTTTTCAAAGTGATGTCAATATGCAATATTGAAAATATATCAAAAATATATCATAATGAAATCACTTTAAAGATTAGGAGTGATTACTTTGGCTACTGATAAAAGAGCTTTCACTATGAGAATGCAACCTGAAAACTTTGAAAAAATTAAATATATTGCCGACATCAATAAACGTTCTATTGCTATGCAAATTGAATTTCTAATTGAAAATTGTATTGCTGATTATGAAGAACAAAACGGAAAAATAGAATTAAGCAATGAAAAAAATGAGGTGTTATCATGATAAAAAGAGTTAATGGATACTGCCCTTTTATTGAAGATACTCATTCAATTTATTTAGAAATTGGAGTTTTGCGGTTGTCTGGCAATATAAAACCTCAGTACAAAATATTAGGTAAACGTTGTGAATACGGTACTGAAAATAATTGTCCTTATCTTAATAATCACACTTGTCCTCTTGCTCAATCTCATTTGTTAGAAAATGACTTATCTTAATAGGTAATTTTTTCTCCATATCTAAATATATAGGGTGCTTTCTTTCACAGTAGCACTCTATACCGTATTTACATATTTCACATGGTTCGTACCAGTTAGCTTTTTCTTTACGTTTAGCTTGTTCTAAAAATGAATTGTAATGCTGTGCTAAACAATATAAATCTTCTTCACTTAACATTTAATTATTATTTACCCCATTACTTTACTTTTATTTTGGTTGCCACCCAATTTATCTTGGCTATAAATTACAACATTATTTCTATTTTAGAAATTTTTTAGATAAAAAAATTTTCTATGTTACAGTTTAATATTTTTGCTAATAAAGGCAACATATCTGCTTTAAGTTTATAATAACCAATCTCATATTTATAATATTGAGAAGCATTTGATAGCCCTAATGCTTTAGCCATATATTGCAATGAATAACCTTTTTCTTTTCTTTTTGTCTTTATAAATTTTAAATCTAAATTCATTTTATCACCACACTTTATTTCTATATCAGAAATCTCTTTACATGCTTATTATATATTTCTAAAATAGAAATGTCAATATTATTTACGAAAAAAAATTTCATTTTTAGCAATTTTTTATTTTCTATATTAGAAAAATGATATAATACTTATGCAATGAAAGAAAGTAGGGATATTATGAATAATATTGGAGAACGAATTATTTTATTACGTACCAATAAAGGTATAAACCAAGCTGAAATGGCTAAGAGTTTAAATATAAGCCCCAGTGTTATGAATAGAATTGAATTAGGCACACGTGCTATTAGAGACTATGAATTAATAGCTATTGCAAACTTTTTAAAAGTTTCCAGTGATTATATTTTAGGTATTGATATTAAAGATACTAATATTAACCCATCATCTAATATTTTTATGGTAAATAAACAAGAACAAGATTTAATAAAAAAATATAGAAAATTATCTAATAAAGTAAAAGATAAAATTGAAGCACGTATTGAAGCTGAATATGATATTGTTATGGAAAATGAACAAG
>OCHG01001847.1_pt1 | contig 12569 bp, 7 predicted proteins | sample 1538801 | NCBI WGS metagenome assembly OCHG01 (sample SAMN04571727, study PRJEB22368) | human gut metagenome | biome: human gut; material: stool | host: Homo sapiens | place: Luxembourg | collected 2012-09-20 | reverse complement strand
AGATAACCTAGTAAAAGATATTCAGTATAAATTATACTTGAATTTGGAAGCAAACGATGAATATATACCAACCAATAGGACAAAATGCCTCGTGTTTTTTGGTGATATTAGTATCGAACAACCCGAATGGTGGCGTCCTGATCGATTAGGAACCTATAATCAGGATAAGTTGATATTATTTATCAAGTATTTCCATGAAACTAAAGAAAAATTGCCCGTCTTGTATGACGATATTGAATCCAAATGGGGAGAATATCTGGATAACGAATCACATAGCCGCTATCCGTATTTACTGACGACCTATGTTTATTTAGGTTATTTTAAACAGCATATTTATACTCCGATGTATGAGTATTATCTACAGACAGGAGATGAACATTATAAATTGCCCGATCCGGCAACAACAGAGTATGAATAATTGAAAAATTAGGCTTTTATGAATAGAATAAAATATATATGGGGTATATTGATCGTTTTGTGTTGTTTACAAGCATGTTATGATGATAATTCCAAGCTGGCAGATCAACCGATAATCGAGGTGGATATTTTACCTACGGCAAAAGATTCGATCAATATTTATTTCAATAACACGTTGGAAATTAAAGCTGATATTGAAAGTGAAACGGAAGAATTAACTTATCAATGGGATATGGGACTTTATTCGGAGGATCCGAAAACAGGAGAATCTTCAACTGTTTTTAAGAATATTTCCCAAGAGAAAGATTTAAGTTATGTGGTACGAGATTTGGGGCATTATCATTTGAGGCAAGTGGTGACGAGTGAAGACGGGAGTACGATTAAGTATTATCATGTTTTTGTGAATTCTCAGTTTGAAGAAGGCTTTACTATCTTGGGACGTCGTCCGGATGGTAAAGGAAGTATTTCTTTCATGAAAACGTTAACTCCGGAGGAGGAAGAAGCGGGAATGCAACCGGCATTTGTACAGAATGCTTTTGCGTATGCAAATGAAGGGAAGGAGTTATATGCGGATCCGGTGGATATTGATAAGGTTGGAAATTATTTATATATTTTGCATGGGGAGAGTCAGAAATTAGTGCAGATTGATGCTAAAACCTTTGAAGAAATATATGAATATGATTTCAAGTTCTATCAATTGGATTTTATGCCAACTACAATGATGACCTGTGATTATCGTTATTGTACGGAGTTTACGGTAACCTCTAAGAATGGAGGGGTTGCAATGGTACAAGTACAACAGCAAGCAATTTTTCCGTTCCCAGGGCTTCCGCAAGGGACTGTTTATACGAATGGGTATGATCGTCCTAGTTATTTTAGTAGTTCAACAGAGGTTTTTATTAGTAAAGATCGGGATGCAGTATGTTGGAGTGGTGCTAATGGGTATGATCCATTCTTTTCATTCCAAAATTGTTTTGATTATTTTAAAGGAAAATATGTATTAAAGATTTTCCAAAATGAGAAGAGTGATGGTAATGATGTTTTTGTCGTGTATCGTGATGGAGGGCAAACTAAAGTTGTTGGAGTTCATTCAGCGATGTTGAATCTATCTACTGGGAGTGGATTATGGGTTTTGTTTGAACGTCCGCTAAGAGAAGGAATTATTGCGGAAGAATCACAAATTTTACCTAATGATTACTATTCCTGTGCATTTGTATCTCATAAAAATGAAGTGTATAAATGGTTCTATACTCAATTAGATTTGGATGGAATGCCATTTATTAAGTTACCAGAAGGAGAGGAAATTCGTTGCTTGAATCATTATCAAAAAAGTCGTAATGATTCAAATTATCAAGATTATTCTGTGCAAAAAGAGATTTATATAGCTTCTTATAATCCGAACCGAGAAGGGGAATTTAAGGGGTCATTATGGGTTTATAATGCGGATACGGGTGAGTTGATAAATAAATATGAAGGAATTTCTTATGAACCTGTTGATATGTTCTACAAGATTAAATAGAAATTAATAATGAAGACTATGAAACGATATATAATAAATCTGGTACTTTATAGTATCGTGTCGCTTTGGATGTTCTCATCTTGCGAAGATTATGATTTCAAGGATATTCCTGATCCGGTGATTCCGGAAGATATGACTCCGGGCTTGAAATTGTCACAAAAAGAAATTATGATCGATGCCATGGGAAATGCTCAAGGATTTGAGTTGCGTTCTATTGGTGGAGGTTGGAGTATCGCACCTATTGAAGAGGCTGCATGGGTTTTTGATTATGAACCGAAGTCTGGTGATGAGGGGAATGCTGTTGTCGGTATTACTTTAAGGGTAAACGAGGGGATGCAGGAACGTTATACGAAATTTGTTGTTCGTCAAGAGAATACGGGGATAACTGATACCGTTTGGGTCGGGCAGTACACGTATGAATCGCAATATACCAGAAGAAGTGATAGCTTGGCATTACTCGTGCTTCATGAATCACTTAACGGAGAGAAATGGCGTAATCCGTGGAATCCAAGAAAGCCTATGACTGAATGGTCGGGTGTGACGTTGCAAGAGATTAATGGAGAGTTGCGGGTGACGAAATTATTGTTGTCTGACTTTAGTTTGTCTGGAAATTTACCAAATGAGATTGGTAATTTGCGGGAATTGACTTCTTTACGGATTACAGGGAAAGTTTATAAATGTCCGAATAGTTTAATAAATCTCAGAAAATTAGAGTCGTTAAATATAAATTTCTCGGATGGAACGGAATGGTTCTTGCCGAATGATATGTCTTCCATGCTTTCGTTAAAAGAATTCCTTCCCGGACAATTAAAAATTCCGATGGAGTCTTTTGCGGGTTTGTATACTTTACCTGCATTAGAAAAGTTGGCAGTATCAACAATATATTTGATTGGTGATATGCCGGAGGGAATATCTAGACTAAAACAGTTAAAATCACTGGATCTTGCCGGAACAAATATTTATAGTTTGCCGGATGATATTGGAGAGCTTGCGGGAACATTAACTACATTGAATCTAAGAGGTTGTCAAGCATTATCTTCTTTAGGTAGCGGACTTGGACAGTTAACGAATTTAACGAGTTTCACGTTGTCCGGTTGTAAAGTATTACAAGAATTACCTGATGGTTTTGGTAATTTGGGATTATTAACTTCTTTGGACTTGTCCAGTTGTGAACGATTAGTTCGTCTTTCTGATGATATTGGAAATTTGAACATCAGCAGTATTAATTTTTCCGGATGTACAGCTTTGAAAGCCTTGCCGGAAAGTTTCGGAAGGTTATCGAAACTGACAACATTAAATTTCTCTGGTTGTGCAGCTTTGGAAACTTTGCCAGAGAGTATTGGTGAGATGAGTAACGTAACAGAAATGAATTTAAGTAATTGCAATGCGTTAAATTCTTTGCCGGTTTCTATAGGAAAAATGAAGTTAAAGAAGTTAACGATGACAAAGACGGCTTTGATAACTCTTCCGGCTGTTTTAGGAGATATTACTTCTTTGGAAGAGCTTGATATAACAGGTACTTCTGGTTCAACGGGAATAGTTGGTGTTGCTGGAGAAGCTTTTGGAAGAATGACCGGTTTAAAGAAATTGAGTGCAAGTGATAATTCATTTACCGGGGATCTTGCATGGTTACAGAATTTGACAAAACTTACAGATCTTAGGATGGATAACAATCAATTGGCAGGAACAATTAATTGGAATCATTTTGGGATTGAACTTACGAATATTTATTTGACGAATAATAATTTGGATGGAACTCTTGATGGAATATCACGATTAACTAAACTTAGATATTTGTATCTGAATCAGAACCAACTTTCTGGTACATTGCCTGCAGAGTTAGGGAATTGTTCTACATTAAATTATTTAGTATTGGATAATAATAATATTACCGGAACAATTCCAGTAGAAGTGGCTAATATGAACTTAGGATATAGTGGGCTAGTACTAAAACAGAACAAGATGTCGGGAGAAATTCCAATAGAAGTCTTGTCATCAGCCCTGTGGAAGAAGTTATATCCGGCTACGAATATCTATCCTCAACAGGAAGGATACGGATTCTCGAACGTACAATAAATAGTGTGTTGTTTTTATCAGAGGGGCTTGAGAGAAGCCCCTCTGATTTATAAATTAGCTCTTCGGACTGTTGAGAAATAACCATATAATGAAAATAACATGAATAAAATAACTATTGCCGGTTTGTTTTTACTCGCTTTGTTCGGATGCAAACAAGTAACTGTTCAGATCACGGGGGAAATTGAAAAACAATGGAAAAGCGATAGCGTGGAAGTTACGTTTCCGGATGCCCGACGAGGAGAACGTTTGATGGTGGCTCCGATTCAAAAAGATGGAACTTTTCTTATTTCGGGGAATATCACATCGGGTAAGTTAGTGTTTGTCAATTTTCCGAAAGATTATATTCGGATCCCGGTGTATATTGAACAAAAGCATTATACGCTTGTTGAGTCTGGAGATAAGTATTATGTTCTTTCTGACGAATTGTCACTACAAAATCGATATGTTGAGTTTCAGAAAGGACTTGATGAATTGAATCAGGATTACGAGAAGGCGTGTAAAGGTTATGATACAATTACAGATATTCGTCGGAAAGCTGCCCATTCTGCGATGTTGGATCAGAAATTCATGAAAAAGAATGATCTTGTTTTAGAGGGTATTCGTAAATTTTCAGGAACGGAAATAGCACAAAACTTAATACATGAAATCCTTTTTTATTGTGAAGTTGATTTTAAGTTTTCTACTCAAGCAGTTGAAGCTTTGGGCGATAGTATTCCGTCTAGTGGGATGAAAACTAGGATCTTTGATACTTACAATAAGTTGAAGGCAAAACAATTGAAGGGGCTTGCCCCGGCGTTTGAACTGCCGGATGTGAAGGGGCGGAAGATTCGGTTGGCTGATTTTCGGGGGAGCTACGTGCTTTTGGATTTTTGGGCATCTTGGTGTGCTCCTTGCCGGAAAAAAAATAAGGAGTTGAATCGACAATATCCGGAATTACGGGATATGGGATTAGAAGTGATTTCCATTTCCTTGGATAACAAGAAAACTCCTTGGTTACAGGCATTGAAAGAAGACGGGGTGACGTGGGTACAGTTGATTGACGAGTCCGGTTTTGAACAAAGTAAGGTACGGGAGGCTTACAAGGTGGAACAGGTACCCACGGTGTATCTGATTAGTCCGGATGGGAATATTTTGTCAAAAAATCCGGAGGTTGAAGAGATTCATGTAATTATAAAACAAAAAAGATCATGAAATTAATAGTCTGTATTGCAATATTCTTTTTATGTAGTTTTAATGGGTATGCACAGGAGAAGGCAATTATTTTTAAAAATGTGAATGTTGTGGATGTCGTGGAAGGAAATATTCGCAAGGGGCAGGATGTTGTGATAAAAGAAGGGATTATTCAAGCGATTGGTAAAAATGTAGGGACAGGTGTTTCAGGGGAGGTAAAAGATTTGACGGGTATGTACATGATGCCAGGTTTGATAGATGCACATGTGCATATAGCGAATGATCCGAAAGAATCACAAGAGGATCGAGCGAAACACTTGGAATATTTTTTGCGCCACGGAGTTACCTCTATTCGAGATGCAGCGGGAGATGCTCGTGTATTACAGGAATTAAAAGAGGGCGTGCTACAGGGAAAATACTTGGGGCCGGATATCTATTATGCGGCCTTTATGGCGGGACCTGCTTATTTTGAAGGGAATGACCGGGAGAAAAGTATGGTGGAAGGCTGGTCGGAACCTTATGCTCCTTGGATGCAATGCATACGCCCGGATACAGATTTGGATAAGGCAATGGAAGGTGCGAAAGTATGGGGATGTGCGGGAGTAAAGATTTATGGCGGATTTGATCGGGAAACTTTGTTGCCATTGGTTAGGAAGGCCAAAGAACACGGATTACAAGTATGGGGACACGCCACGCTTTTTCCGGCTAAACCGTGGGATGTTGCGGATGCTGGGGTACAGGTGATTTCTCATGCTTATATGTTGGAATGGGAAGGGGTGTCGGAGGAGTTGAGCGGGAATATTTTTGAGAATTACGAAAAATTTTACGATAAAATTGATCATGATAAAATGTCTGTAGAACGGTTTCTGCAAACCGTAAAATCAAAAGGACTTATTTTTGACCCGACTCTTTTCTTGTGCATTGAAAACAAGATGGATTGGGCTGTTCGTTTTGTCAAAAGGGCAAATCAGATCGGGGTGGAGATTTGTGCAGGTACCGATTATATCAATGATTTAAACCGTCCCTTTCCTTTCATTTTCGATGAACTCGATTTGTATGTTGAAAAATGTGGTTTCTATCCTATGGAGGCAATTTTTACCGTGACGAAAGTAGCTGCCGAAGCGTTGGGTGTCTGCGATAAAGTGGGAACGGTGGAAGTTGGTAAACAAGCTGATTTGTTGATCCTTTCCGGTAATCCTTTTGATGATATAAAAGAATTGAGGAAGATAAAAGTTGTGATAAAAAGAGGGATTGAGATAAACGTTGATTAGTGAATTCCTTGTGAGGTGAACGATGTTTAATTAGTTGTTGCCGGTGATGTCGTTAAAATAATGCTAAAGTATAAATCTTTCTACTTTTGAGGTACTATGTATTGCATAATACTATTTTTTATTTCTATCTTTGTTTTGTACTAAAATAAACTTTATCATGGAAACAACGGCGTTAAAGGCAGCTATCTCTTACGAGAGCAAGCTGGTAAGGAGAAATGGGTTATTCTATTTCTTCATTTTCGGGGTATTAGGCATATTGAGTGTTCTCATCCCTTGGACACGAGATTGGATTTTTTGGGAGAATGTTGCATTTGCTTCTTCCATTCCTATACGTGGAGTTTACTTTTTGAATCTATTTCAATCGTTAATCGTTATTTTTATTATTTGTGATATTGAAAGAAAGCGAAGAAAAGCTGAAACCCGGGAAGTTCTTTCTGCGCGACCTATCGGCAACAGGCAATCCTTGCTCGGGGAATTTCTGGGTATTCTTGTTCCGTTTTTGGCCGTAGACATTATTTTCATCCTTGTCTGTGTGGTTATCGGTATAATCATTCCCGATTCACCGGTAAACCTTTGGGTGAATCTTTTTTATCTACTCACGCTTGTGTTGCCCACGCTTGTTTTTATTATTGGGCTATCTTTGCTTGTGAACAAGTTGTTCAAGCAACCTTTTATTAGTTGGGTGACCTTGACCGCTTTTCTTTATTTTGCTTGTAATTATTGGGTGACGCCTCTTTATGGAATATTGGATTTCCGGGGTAGCTTACTTCCAAGTTCTTTTTCCACCTTGATCGGATTCGTGTATCTTGAGGATTACTTGCTCCAGCGGTTCGTTTTCTTATTCTTGGGAATCGGTTTTCTTTGTTTCGCTGTTTTGTTCGCGAAGAGAAAACCCAATACCTCCGATCGGAAATGTTATTTGATTGTTCCTGCTTCCCTGTTTTTGGTGCTAGCCTTGGTGTTGGGGGGTATTTATGTCGGGAAATTTCAAGCTCGCTTGGAAAATAGAATAGCGTACCGTGAAACGTTTCTTAAATACAATGAATATCCCACGTCACGCGTGCTTACCCACGACGTTACGTATCATCCCGGGGGAGAAAAATTCTCGGCAACAAGTCGTATGAGCATACAAAACCGGAAAAAGGTAAAAATGGACAAGCTTTTACTTTTTTTAAACCCGGGACTGGAAATCGGTAAAATTGAATCCAATGGGCAAAGTCTTTCTTTTAGCAGGGATTATCAGGTGATCGTCATTGATCATCCTTTGGCGCCCGGCGAAGAGATTGAATTGGAGGTCGAATACGAGGGACGTATTGACGAGGATATTTATCAAGTAAACATCCCCGACGATGAATTCTTTTCTCCTGCTGCTCGGTATTCACAAAAAGAAAATTATGGTAGACGCAGGGCTTTCGTGTCGAGTGGGTTCACGCTGCTTGTACCGGAAGTGATGTGGTATCCGATGACTGTTCCCCCGGTGGAATTACAGGCATCCAAAGAGATTAATTTCACGGATTATACTCTCCATGTTAAGAATCCGGGGGAAATGACTGTTTTATCTCAAGGAACCCCCACGAGGGAAGGGGAGAATGTTACATTCAATAATTTGCAAAACTTGACGGGTTTAAGCCTTTGTATGGGGATGTACGAGAAAAGAGCTGTCACTGTGGATTCTGTTACCATCGAGTTTTATACTTACCCGAGGAATGATTTTTATCTGGAATATTTCGATGAATGGGATGCGCTGGGAAAAGATAATCCGGACCGGGAAAAGAAGTTAGTGGAAATCGTGAAGCGATGTAAAGATGTCGTTGAGGATGGTAAACCTAATCCCTATCCTTTCAAATACTTAAAACTGATCGAAGTACCCTCGTCCTTATCTTTGCTGGTCAAACAATCGTTCAGTAATAATGTTCAACCGGAGATCGTGTTCTTTGGGGAACGACTGTGTAAAGTAGAGACACCTCATCCCGGTTTTTATACCGGTGAACCTGACAGGGGAGTGAGCGTGCAAGATTTCCTGTTGGATAACAAGATCCCCTTCGATTTGAACTGGATGGGTGTAAATTATCTTTTCTCAAATTACAGTAGCAGTATCACCTCCGATACGTATCAAGGCATCGAGTTGATATTTAGAGAAATGATAAATTCTCGACCTATTCGGGATAAAATAACCACGGAAATGTTGGATCATATCGTGGAAAAAGGATTGGAAGGTGTGGTCTCTGAAGAATATAGCAGGGAGCAAAGTGCGCTTGTTACTTTGAAAGTTTCTTCTTTGTTAGGCTATCTTACAACGATCACTACTTGGGATTCTTTAACCCGGTTTATGCAGGAATTTAATGCGACTACTCGTTTTCAGGAAGTCCACTTCGATTCGTTTATCGAGGGATTTGAACGGCGTTTCGGGCAGGATATTAAAGCCTACATGGACAAGTGGTACACGAGTAAACAGATTCCATTGTTGACGATAAAAGATGTATCTCGAAAAACAATAGATGAGATACAGGTTATTGATTTTAAGGTAGGTAATTTTAGTGATACGGATGGAGTTGTTTCGATTACGACAAGTGAGTATCGAATCGGTAGTGAAACAATAAGTTATTGTCGAAGTTACTTAATCAAGTCTGGGGAGTGTAAACGAATTATCATGCATGAAGACATAGATAAAACCCTGCGATTAACTACTAATTTCTCCGGATGTTTCCCAAGGGATATTTCATTTGATAATAGGGACTTTCCACTGTCAGGTGCTATGCCAGCTGAAAGTGTTACCTTGCTCGAAAGAAATCAATTCTATCCCCCGGGAGAAATTGTGGTTGACAATGAGGATGAGAACTTTCACTTGATTGACTCGTCAAATAATCGGAAACGATTGGCGGATTTAATCAAAAAAGAGAATGAAGAAAAATACGTTGATTTGCACAAAATAAAGGCTAACACGTGGAATCTTTCTTTATCTCAGGAATTTTGTGGAGGGCATATTCGTAGCGGCTTCATAAAAAAGGCCGGAACGGGAAAGTGCAAGGCGGAATGGGTGGCAAACCTTTCGGAACCGGGGAAGTATGAAATATTTATCCATCGGCCTCATATTGTTACGTATGGGGAAGATTCGGGAACAACAGATTATCCCGGGATGAAAAATTACTATACTGTTTATACACTTGAAGGAGAGAAGGAAATTGTCTTGGAGGTTCCGGAAAATGATGGAATGCCGGTGTACGAGTATTCCTTATCGGCAGAAGAAGCTTGGGTGTCTTTAGGTACATTTACTTTACCTGCAGGCGAATCACGTGTCGTGTTGGATGACCGGGGTGTAGCTCCTATTACAGATGAAAAATTTCGGAGTACATATCATCAACTGGTGGTAGCCGATGCCGTTAAATGGGTAAAGATAAAATAATCAGGTCTCTCTCTTCTCGTACCAGAGAGCAGGTCATATCCCTACAAAAAAGCCAACTAATTTTCAATGAATTAGTTGGCTGATTTTTTATTTCAGAAATATTCCTACTGTAATTACTTTTTCCTTTTCTTCTCTTTCCTTTTCGTTGGAGCGTCTCCCCGTCGTCCTCGCCGGAGTTTGCGTTCCGGGCGTTGGCGGCTACTTTGGGTTTTAGGAGGAACCACCTTTGCTGGGGCGGCTGTTGTGGTGCTTTCACTTCCCACGAGAGCGAAATCCAGTTGGCGGGCAACCAGATTGGCCTTTGCCACTTTCACGAGTACTTGATCTCCCAGTTGGTAGACTTTCCGGTGGTGACGGCCCACGATGCAGTAGTTTTCTTCGTCGAATTCGTAATAATCTCCCTCCAGTTCATTAATAGAAACAAGTCCTTCACATTTGGTGTCATTCAGTTCCACGTAGAAACCCCATTGCGTCACGCCGGAGATCGTTCCCATGAAGTTCTCGCCTAGCTTGTCGCTCATGAACTCGACTTGCTTATACTTGATGGAGGCTCTTTCTGCGTTAGAGGCGATCTGTTCCATGTCGGAGCAATGTTTACACATCTCTTCATACTTATCGGCATTGGCCGAGCGTCCACCGTCGAGATAACGTTGCAGCAAGCGGTGGGTCATCACGTCCGGGTACCGACGGATCGGTGACGTGAAGTGCGAATAGTAGTCGAAAGCCAGTCCGTAGTGTCCCACGTTCACCGTCGAGTAGACGGCTTTTGCCATGGTGCGGATAGCCAGTGTTTCGATCATATTCTGTTCCGGGCGGTCCTGCACGTCTTCCATCAATTTGTTCATGGAAGAGGATATTTGTCGGGGCGTACTCGTTCGTAGACGGTAACCGAATTTGGCGATAAAGCGGCTGAAATCTTCCAGCTTTTCGGTATTCGGTTGCTCGTGAATACGATACACGAATGTTTTGGCTTTTTGGTTTTCCTTGACTTTCCCGATTTTTTCCGCTACTTTTTTGTTGGCAAGAAGCATAAATTCCTCGATCAACTTGTTGGCCTCTTTCGAGCGTTTGAAGTACACGCCCGTGGGTTTCCCCTTCTCGTCAATATCAAAACGAACCTCGATCCGGTCGAAAGCGATGGCGCCATTCTGGAAACGGGCGGCCCGTAATTTTTGGGCTAGATCGTTAAGGGTTAATATCTCTTCTTTATAGTCGCCCTCGCCGCCCTCGATCATGGCTTGTGCTTCCTCGTAAGTGAAACGGCGGTTTGACTTGATGATCGTTCGTCCGAACCATTGATTGACTACCTCGGCTTTGTCATTCAACTCGAAAACTGCCGAGAAACAAAGTTTTTAGCGAACACAACCCGTTGGACAGGTGTTCCGGTAACATCGGGATCGTACGATCCACGAGATACACGGATGTAGCGCGGGTGTAAGCTTCCTTGTCCAGCACGGAATCCGGGGTCACGTAGAAGCTGACATCTGCGATATGCACGCCGACTTCGTAATGCCCGTTTTTCAACTTTTGGAGCGAGAGGGCATCGTCGAAGTCCTTGGCATCCTTCGGGTCGATCGTGAACGTCGTGATTTCCCGGAAATCTCTGCGGTTCTTGATTTCCTCTGCCGGGATGGCATCTTTTATCTTTTTAGCGGCTTTTTCCACGTTTGTCGGGAATTGCACGGGCAGTTCGTATTCCGCCATGATTGCGTTCATTTCCGTGTCGTTGTCTCCCGGCGTTCCGAGAACTTCCAGCACTTTCCCCACCGGGTTCTTCTGGTTCTCCGGCCACTCGGTAATCTTGACGATGGCTTTTTCCCCGTCCTTGGCACCGTTCAAGTCTGCCAAGGGGATAAATATATCGTAAGGTAATTGTTTGCCCGTGGGAACGAGAAAGGCGTATTGTTTGGAGCATTGTATGATGCCCACGAATGTTTCTTTCTTGCGTTCGAGGATTTCCACCACTTCCCCTTCGGGGCGTCTTTTGGAACTCCGGGCATAGAGTAGCACCTTTACCTTGTCGCCGTTTAAGGCATGGTTCAGACCCACTTGGGGGATGAAAACATCTTCCTTGCAATCGTCCGAGATCAAGTAGGCAGTACCTTTTGCTGTTAGATCGATGATTCCGGTAACGTAAATGGTGTTTACCTTGAATTTAAAAACCCCGGTTGATTCTTCCGTGAGCATATTGTCATTTTTCATCTCGTAGAGAACCGTCATGATCAATTGTTTGGCATTCATGTTCTTGATGCCTAATCTTTGAGCTAGTTGCTTGTAATTGAAGTTTTGATCGGGGTTACCGGAAAATATATCGTATAATAATCGGTGTAATTCTTTTTTACCGATGTCTCTCTTGCTTTTTTTTTCTTTCTTTGGCATAATCTAAATCGTAAAATATCGGGTGTGGGCGCTAAAAGAACGCCTGTCCTTCTTAAATGAAGTTACTAATGTACTGTTTTATTTTCGTATTTTTATATATAAAGTTTCAAAATCTCCGTTTTTCTTTCTGGTGAGATTTTTGGACGATTTGAATGGCTTGTTGGTAAAAATGTTCGGATTTTCTTTCGGGTAATCATTTTAGATGATGTTAATTATATGATTTTTAAGTGGTTATTTACACCGTTTTTTATAACGGAATGTGGTATTTTTCAGGACCAATAGCGGATCACTTCCGTGTCTTATCCTAAAAAAGTTGACTTGTTCAACAAGTAAA
>OCHG01001842.1_pt1 | contig 12595 bp, 10 predicted proteins | sample 1538801 | NCBI WGS metagenome assembly OCHG01 (sample SAMN04571727, study PRJEB22368) | human gut metagenome | biome: human gut; material: stool | host: Homo sapiens | place: Luxembourg | collected 2012-09-20 | reverse complement strand
ATGCACGTACCGTTGCAACCAGAACTACTGCGTCCGGTTTCAGTCCCGCCATACGGCACTTGATATCCATAAACTTCTCTGCACCCAGATCCGCACCGAATCCCGCTTCTGTGATCGTGATATCACTCAGCTTAAGTGCCATCTTGGTTGCACGTACACTGTTGCAGCCATGTGCAATATTTGCGAACGGACCACCGTGTACCAGTGCCGGTGTATGTTCCAGAGTCTGGATAATATTCGGCTTGATCGCATCCTTTAACAGTGCTGTCATTGCACCGGTTGCATGAAGCTGGTCAGCTGTAACCGGTTCTCCGGAAAATGTATAGGCAACAATGATTCTGCCAAGACGTTTTTTCAGATCTTCCAGATCGTCTGCCAGACATAAAATTGCCATAATTTCGGACGCAACCGTAATCACAAAATGATCCTCTCTTACCATTCCGTCCATTTTATTTCCAAGACCAACTACTACATTACGCAGTACACGGTCATTCATATCTACACACCGTTTCCACACAACCTGTCTCGGATCGATTCCAAGAGCATTTCCCTGCTGGATATGGTTGTCAAGAAGAGCTGCAAGCAGGTTATTTGCCGATGTGATCGCATGAAAATCTCCGGTAAAATGAAGATTCAGATCTTCCATCGGTACAACCTGTGCATAACCGCCACCGGCAGCACCGCCTTTAATTCCAAAGCAAGGTCCGAGCGATGGCTCGCGCAGAGCGATCAGAGCTTTTTTACCGAGCTTTGCCATTGCCTCTCCAAGTCCAACGGTAATCGTCGTCTTCCCCTCTCCCGCCGGAGTCGGATTGATTGCAGTAACAAGTACCAGCTTTCCATCTGGTCTGTCTTTTACTCTTTCCATCAGTTCATCCGATAATTTTGCCTTATACTTGCCGTAAAACTCAAGGTCTTCCTCTTCAATTCCAACCTTTGCTGCAACCTCGCGAATATGGAGCATCTCTGCCTCCTGTGCGATCTGAATGTCTGTCTTCATAATTATATCCTCCCTTTTTTCTTCTGCGTTTCTTAAACTGATTCTTCTATGTATTGCTCAAACTGTTCCATAGACATCAGTACTTTTCTTGGTTTGGTACCTTCTTCTTCTCCTACGACTCCCGCCTCGGCAAGCTGATCCATAATCCGCGCCGCACGGTTAAACCCGATCTTAAACACCCGTTGGAGCATTCCGATCGATGCTTTGTCTTTTTCAATGATAAACTTTCCTGCATCTACAAAGTAGACATCTTTGTCGTCCTCGGAAGATACTCCTCCCGCAGATACATTCTGATTACTATTCACCTGCTTCTGGATTTCTTCACTGTAGGCTGCGCCTCCGCTGTTCTCTTTTAAGAAATCAACCACTGCCTGGACTTCTTTATCAGAAACAAAAGCCCCCTGAACACGTACCGGCTTCTGATAGCCAGCCGGATAGAACAACATATCGCCTTTTCCAAGCAGCTTCTCCGCGCCATTCATATCAATGATGGTACGGGAATCCACACCGGATGATACAGAAAATGCTATTCTTGATGGCATATTCGCCTTAATCAGACCGGTAATGACATTAACCGATGGTCTCTGCGTTGCAAGAACCAGATGAAGTCCTGCCGCACGCGCAAGCTGTGCCAGACGGCAGATTGCCTCTTCTACTTCTCCAGGTGCAACCATCATCAGGTCTGCAAGTTCGTCTACGATGATTACAATCTGTGGAAGTTTCTGTGCTTTATTCGGATCATCAATATCTTTAATGTTCTCGACTTTATCATTGTAACCTTTCAGATCACGGACATTATACTCGGCAAAAAGCTGATAACGTCTGTTCATTTCCGCAACCGCCCAGTTCAAAGCTCCTGCTGCCTTCTTCGGATCCGTTACAACCGGGATCATCAGATGTGGAATTCCATTATATACACTTAATTCCACCACCTTTGGATCTACCATGATCAGCTTCACATCCTCCGGTTTTGCTTTGTAGATAATACTCATAATGATTGTATTGATACAGACAGATTTACCGGATCCGGTAGCTCCTGCGACAAGCAGATGCGGCATCTTTGCGATATCTGATACCACGACTTTACCTGAAATGTCACGACCTGTCGCAAATGCGATCCGTGATCTACTTTTCTTAAATTCATCTGATTCCAGAAGATCACGCAGCATAACTGCAGTATTTTCCTTATTCGGAACTTCAATGCCGACCGCTGCTTTTCCCGGGATCGGTGCCTCAATACGGATATCAGCCGCCGCCAGGTTCAGCTTGATGTCATCCGCAAGTCCTACGATCTTGCTGACTTTCACCCCCATCTCAGGCTGTAACTCATAGCGTGTGACAGAAGGTCCGCAGCTGATATTAGTGATTGTAACATTCACACCGAAGGTTTGAAGTGTCTTCTGGAGCTTTGCTGCTGTCTCCCGCAGATGCGCATCCGAATCTCCGGAGGTTTTACTTCCATGCTTCAACAGACTAAGAGGTGGAAAGCGGTATTCCCTGACCGGTTTCTCACTTTTTGCAATCGTATCTGCAACAGCAGCCACCTCTTTTGGGATATCTGCCTTAACTTTTGAATTTCCGGAGACCTGTCTTTTTATTCCGTCTTCTGTCTGCACCGCTGATAAATTTTCTTCAGCCACATCTGTCTGTATATCTTTACCGGACTCCGTCTTTTTTTCTGCTTCCTGCATCGCTCCTTTTAAGAACTTCGGGAGTTTTTCTTTCACCGGCTCAAGGGGAACCGGTTCCGGATCCGGGATCAGCTCTGTAGCGGAAAGGGGCATCGCACGATTGATCACTACATCATCCAGTGCAATTTTCCCAGTCTGTTCCATAATGTGCTTTGCAGCCGCTTCTTCTGCACCGGCAAGCACGCTGCTCATATCCTTCCGGCTGCGTCTGGTAGCTTTCTTTTCTGTGCTTTCCTTTGCATCTTTTCCGGCTTTTTCTTCTGCTTTTTCTGCCTCGTTCTCTTTTCCTCCAACTGTCGAATTAAAGGAAACGCCGCTTACCTGATAATCAACACGCATAGCTTCCCGTCTTGCCCTGCGTTCCTCAGCCTCTTCTTTACGCTTCTGCATGTCCTCTCTGGCACGGTCATACGCTTTTTCCCCGCCGATCTTCATTCCTTTTAGAATAGACTTTTCTGTGATAAGGACTACACAGATCACCATTAAAATGATCACGACAACATATGTACCCACTTTACCGATTGCCGGCACCAGTCTGACCGCAATTGCCTTTCCGACAGATCCGCCTTTTTCATCGATCAGTTCAAAGAGCACACAGCACTGAACCAGTAATACAACGCCTGCAATAGTCTTAATATATGCAATCCTGTTTCCTTTATTGGAAACCACAAACGCGACTCCACAAAATAAAAGCAGTGGAAATACATACGCCATCCAACCCATCATTCCCTGCTGCAGTGCTGCAATCTTTCTTCCAAATGCACCTGCAAGTCCGAAATTGCTGATTGTGAGCAGAATCCCTACCGCAAGTGTCACCCAGATCAGAATCTCCGTTGCAAGAAATGATTCTTCCTGCGGCACAGCTTTTGATGTGGTATTCTTTCTGGTTGTCTTCGCAGATTTTGCAGACTTTGCACTTGTCTTCTTCGTAGGCTGCCGCTTTTTCGCCGTGCTCTGCTTTGCATTTTTCTTTGTTCCGGTTGTCTTTGAAGCCATCAAACTTCCCCCTTGTATTTATACTCTTTATCTTGTAATCAAATGACCGATTCCTTCTCCTCTCTCCCCAGATATAGTATCCGGAATCAGTCATCAAAAGTGTATACTTGTACATACTATTTTATTATAGCATCCTCTTCGCCTTATGTCATCTCATAATTTTTATCAGTATTTTCCATTTTTTCATCAATCATTTCATGCAATTTATTTAATGCATCTCTTATTCCGCCAACTTCGTCAATGAGTCCTTCCTCCACTGCACGTTTTCCTTCCAGCATTGTCCCCACATCTTTGACAAGCTGTGTGGAATCCAGCATCAGTTCTTCAATCCGCTCCTGTGACATTCCGGAATGCTCTGCAAGGAATCCGGTGATCCGGTCCTGCGTCTTTTCAATATTCCGCAGGCTTTGTGCCACACCGATGAACATTCCGCTTGTCCGCACCGGGTGAATGATCATCGTCCCACTTGGAACAATAAAAGAATAATCTGCCGACACAGCAAGAGGGCCACCGATAGAATGACACCCTCCAAGTACCAGAGATACTGTCGGTTTGCTTAAAGACGCGATCATTTCCGCAATCGCAAGTCCCGCCTCCACATCTCCGCCCAGTGTATTTAAGAGAATCAGCACACCATCAGTCTGAACACTGTTCTCAATCTGTGCCAGCTTTGGAAGCAGGTGCTCATACTTGGTTGCCTTTGTACTGCCTGAAACCGTCTCATGCCCTTCTACTTCGCCGATGATCGTGAGTAGCTCGATCTGATGATTCCGACGTCGGTCAAGCGAAAGCATTCCCATTTCTTTAACATGTTCATCTTCTTCCTTTGTGGTTTCCGGCTCTGTCTCTCTGACTTCCTTTTCTTTATTTTCTATATTTTCTACAGTCTGTTCCCTGCTCTTTTTCTTGCGTATCTGGTATTCTTTTACATCCGTTTCTTCCTGTATTTTCATTGCCGCATTCCTCCGTTCTTTTTAGCTTAGTATGGACAATGCTTATGAAAATATGCAGGATTTTCGCCACAGAAATGAATCGCAGATTCTTGTAGCGACACAAATCTGTACCTGATTCACTGTATATGCAAAAGAGAATGCGACTCGGCACATTCTCTTTGATTTAAACATTATGAAAATAAATATTTTCTGCGCAGGCTATATACCATATCCGTATAAATCTTGCGGCATGCCTCCAGATTATCGGATTCGATCATGGAAACACATGGGTGAAGATAACGGCACCAGATATCTGCATATACATCTTCTGAATTTTCCATCCGGTTGATCCGGTTTACGATTGTCGGAGCAATATCATAATACTCGGCAACAATTTCTTCGCCGCCTTTCTGATTCACCAGATATTCATCTCTGTATCTTCTCATCAGATTCAGTTCGTAACAGTCATCCGGTTTGCCAAGGCTTGCACATACGGCTGTAGTAATATAGCAGAGACGTGATTTGAAGCCTCCCTGGATCTGCTCGAATTCCGATTTACTGATCTTTAGTTCCAGATCATGATCATTCCAGCGTTCGATCATGCAGTCTACAATCTCTTCACAAGCATCCATTCTGCCATAACGGAACATCGGGATCACATACGTAACCATGCCCAGATTATATTTCATAAGTACATTTTCTTTTTTTCTTTTTGAACTTTCCTGATCCAGTACTTCCCGCATTCTATCCGGCAGAACAGCAGCAATCTCTTCAATCTCTTCCTGTCTGTCTTCCGAATTCTCGCATTCCTGTGCAATCTCAGTAAAAAGCGGCTTATACTTCTCGTATGCATTTTTAAACGAATCCGCATAAGTCTTTTTATTGAAATCTCCGGAAATCGGAATAATCTGGTCAAACAGGTCATTCAATCCATTCTGTATACTCTGATTCATTCAGGTTCCTCCCGGAATCGATCCTATGCTTCTTCCCAGTTATGATATACTTCCTGTACATCATCATCATCTTCAAGAAGATCAAGTGTCTTCTGAATGTTCTTGATATCTTCTTCGTTGTCCAAAGTTACCCATGTCTGTGGAATCATTGTAACTTCTGCGCTTGCCATCGGAATACCCGCTTCTTCCAGAGCAAGACGAACCTCACTGAAATCATTCGGATCTGTAAGAATTTCAAAGCTGTCCTCTTCTTCCGAAAAATCTTCTGCTCCTGCATCCAGTGCCTGCATCATCAGATCATCTGCATCCAGTTCACATTCTTCTTTATCGACAATGATCTGTCCTTTCTGATCAAACATGAAAGAAACACATCCACTGGTTCCGATATTTCCTTTTCCCTTTGTGAAAGCGCTTCTTACATTAGAAGCAGTACGGTTACGGTTATCAGTAAGTGCATCAACGATGATTGCAGTTCCGTTCGGTCCGTATCCTTCGTATACGATGTGTTCGTAGTTGTTAGCATCTCCGTCTCCGGCTGCTTTTTTGATACTTCTGTCAATATTGTCATTTGGCATATTATTTGCTTTTGCCTTTGCAATCGCATCACGGAGTCTGCTGTTGTTAGCCGGATCAGCTCCGCCTCCTTCTTTGACTGCTACAGCGATTTCACGACCGATCTTCGTGAATACTTTTCCTTTTGCTGCGTCGTTTTTTTCTTTTTTATGCTTGATATTCGCAAATTTTGAATGTCCTGACATTACTTTTTACCTCTCTTCAGTATTTTTACTATTCTCAATTCTACTATTTTATCACTTTTTTGTCCTACTGACAAGGACTTTGCGTATTGTATTATTATCAACTGACAATACATGGAACAGATAGCCTCCGAATTCCACCTGACATTCTTCATCTTCCGAAGGAATTCTGTCCAGGCAGTCGATCAGATAACCATTGATCGTATCGTAATCTTCTTCGTTGAAACTGATTCCCAGAAGCTCTTCCAGATCCTCCAGCTGTGTCATACCATCCACGATATATGTACCATCTGCCTGTTTGATGATCAGCTCTTCTTCCTCATCATACTCATCCTGGATATTTCCAACGATTTCTTCTACAATATCTTCCATCGTAACGATCCCTGATGTCTGTCCATACTCATCCAGCACGATCACCATATGGCTCTTGTCCTGCTGCATCTGTTGAAACAGTTTGTCAATCGCCTTTGTTTCCGGGATAAATCCTGCCGGACGGATGGCATCCTTCAGATCGTGCACCGGTTTTTTCCTTGCCGGACCGTCCAGGTAGCTCTGCATCGCATCCCGGATATGAAGAATCCCCACAATGTTGTCAATATCTTCTTCATAAACCGGGAATCTGGATTTGTTCTCCTCCAGCATAAAGGTAAGTGCTTTTTCCAGAGATTCCTCTCCATCCAGTGCTACGATATTTTTCCGGTGCGTCATGATATCTTTTGCATCCGAATCCATATATTCAAAAATGTTGGTGATCATCTTCATCTCACGTCTTGTCAGAACACCTTTTTCATAGCCTTCCAGTACTTTTTCAATGATTTCTTCTGCAATTTTCTCTTTATCTTCATTGTCAGAAAATACATTTTTCATTTTCTGAAGTAAATTACCTTCCGTTTCCATTGCTTCCCATACTTCTCCTCTTTTATGTATGAAGCATCAGGCTGACGCACAGCGCTTCATCGACTTTTCTCATAAGCTCTTTGTCTACCCGGCACACGTAATCCTTCAGTCTCTGTTTATCGATAGTCCGAATCTGCTCCAGAAGGACAACAGAATCCTTGACGATTCTGTACCTTTTTGCATCGATTTCCACATGTGTCGGCAGCTTCGCTTTATTCATCCTTGAAGTGATCGCGGCACAGATAACGGTCGGACTGTGCCGGTTCCCGACATCATTCTGGATGACAAGAACCGGACGCACACCGCCCTGCTCCGAACCGACTACCGGACTTAAATCCGCATAATAAATATCTCCACGCCTGATCTGCACTTCTTTCACACTCCGCTTATCAAGATACTTTCATTATTGCCAGCTTTCTCCTGCTGTATTCATATCTCTTTCGAAGTGCATCCCCGCATTTTAGAAATAATCGACCTGCTCTACAACTTTTCCGTCACGCAGATATTCCCTCGGAACACGTTTATTGATATCACAGATAAATTCATAGTTAAATCTACCGCTCAGGTTGGCAAGTTCATCTATTGAAAGATAAGCATCCCCATCGTGGCCGACCAGTGTTGCCCTGTCACCAAATTTCACATCCGGAATTCCGGTCACATCTACCATAAACTGATCCATACAGACTCTGCCAAGGATCGGCGCCTTCTGACCATGGATCAGAACGTATCCTTTGTTGGAAAGACTTCTTGGGTATCCGTCTCCATATCCCGTCGGGATCGTGGCGATCTGCATCCTTTTCGGGGCAACAAAGGTGCCTCCGTAGCTGACTTCCGTACCCTTTTCAATCCATTTCACATAAGTCACATGCGCGATCAGCTCCATTGCCGGCCGGAGCGGAACTGCCTCCTTATTGACTTCATCTGACGGATACAGTCCATAGGTAGAAATCCCGGCTCTCTCCAGATTCATTCCAAGCTTTGGCATATCAATGATACTTGCACTGTTTGCACAGTGATAATAAGTAAATTCCATACCTTCTGCTGCAAGATGTTCTTTCATCCACAGAAAAGCACGGATCTGTTCCAGTGTCGTGGTCTTATCCGTCTCATCTGCCTTTGAAAAATGGGTAAACATTCCTTCGCAATCCGTATAAACAAGTCTGCCGATCTTAAGGATCTCCTCTACACTTTCTTTCGCTACCGGAAAGCCAAGTCTTGACATTCCTGTATCGATCTTAATGTGCAGATATGCCTTCTTCCCCATACGGTATGCGGTCTCATCCGCAAGCTTCGCAAGCTCATAGCTGTAGGTTGTCATGCGGATCTCATGACGGATCATCTCTTCCATCTGGTCCGGGAAAATACATCCCAGGCAAAGAATCGGCTTCTGAATGCCGGCTTTTCTGAGTACAACACCTTCATCCAGAGTTGCGACCGCATAGCCCCAGACATAGTCCACATCTTCCAGCATTCTTGAAATCGGCACCGCTCCATGGCCATAACCATCTGTCTTGATGACCACGACCATCTTGGTTCCTTTTTCTATATTTGCATGCATCATTTCCATGTTATACATCACCGCATCCAGATCGATCACCGCACGCAGTCTGCTGTATTTCTTCATTCTGTCATATCCTCCAATTCCTTAAGTGTTCTGCCGAGCATTTTCAAGAGATCACCCGCAAGCACACTGTAAGAGCCAAGTTCTTTTCTGGCATGATCTCCGCACAGGCCATGCAGATAAACGCCAAGCACAGCGGCATCATCCGGTCTCATATGCTGTGCCATAAGTCCGGTGATCATTCCTGCAAGCACATCTCCCGATCCGGCCTTTGCCATTGCCGCATTACCGGTGGTATTGATCATAAGCCTTCCCTCTGGCGCTTTCACAAGTGTCCTGCTGTCTTTCAGTACACAGACAGCATGGACTTTTTCTGTATATTTCCTTAATAGCTCTCTTCTGTTGTCTTTTAATTCCTGTACGCTGTATCCGGTCAGTCTGGACATTTCTTTCATATGTGGAGTAAGTACATATCCGGAAGGATTCATCCGAATCTGTTCGATCCCCCACTCATCGGTCTTTGCCAGAAGGTTCAGTCCGTCCGCATCAATAACAGCCGGGGTTTTATTATTCTCAAGCACCTTTTTCAGTAATTCCTCCGAATGCGGTCCCATACCGAGTCCACATCCAATACAGAGCACATCCGCCCATTCCAGCAAATCCGGAAGTTCTTCAAATGATTCTGTCTCATCCAGAGAATAGGTCGTCATTACCGCCTCCGGTAAAAGTTCCTGTAAGATTGCCCGGTTACTTTCCTCCGTATAAATCCGGACAAGACCTGCTCCCGAAAGATATGCTGCCCTGGCACTTAAATATGCTGCACCGGACATTCCTTTGCTTCCGGTAATCATCAGAACCTTTCCATAAGTCCCTTTATTAGAATCCGGTTTCCTTTGCGGCAGCATTGCCGGCACATCGGATTTTTCAAGTGCCATGCAGATTTCTTCTTCCGCAAAAAACTCCGGTCTGATAATTCCGATCGGCGCTGTAACAAGCTTTCCTGTATACTCACATCCCGGATATAGGATCTGTCCCATCTTCTGAAACGCAAAGGTCACTGTAAGATCTGCTTTAAATGCCGTTCCAAGCACTTTTCCATCATCCGAACGGATCCCTGAAGGAGTGTCGACTGCCACCTTACAGGCAGTCATCCGATTCATCTGATCAATCACCTCTGCGTATCTGCCTTTTATTTCACGGGATAGGCCAATACCGAATACGGCATCTATAATAACACTATATTCTTTCTGTGGCAAACTGTTTCCTACAGATATTCCCAGATTTTCCAGAATTTTCATCTGGATTTTTGTTTCTTCACTACGATGGTCATAATTTCCGACCAATACTACATCTGGATGATTTCCTTCTTCTACGAGCATCCTTGCAATTGCGAATCCGTCACCACCGTTATTGCCACTTCCACACACGACCAATGCTTTCGACAAATCTATGTCTTCTGCTTTCATCGCAGCCACACACTGAAGTGCCGCCCGTTCCATCAGGACAAGGGACGGGACCTGCATCTTCTGTATCATTCTCTGATCCGATCTTCTCATCTGATCTGCTGTCAGTATTTCTTTCATATCCGGTCTCCCATACATTTAATTTTCAAAAAGGTGCAGGAAAAAATTTTCCTGCACCTCTGCCTTCTGGTCTGCTTTGCCTACTTTCCTTCATGTTCTTCATTGTATCTGGTGATATTATAAGATAATCTCATCAGACTTTCAGACAAATGAACATTCTCAACAATAATATTATCCGGCAGATTCAGATCTGTATGCGCAAAATTCCAGATAGCCTTAACTCCATTATCTACCAGGAGATTGGCAACCTCTACTGCTTTTGTCTTCGGAATCGTAAGAACCCCGATCTCAATATCGTTTTCTTTCACAAAATCCTTCAATTCATCCATCATACGGATCTCAACTCCACGGATCGTCAATCCGGCAAGCCTTGGGTTTACGTCAAACAGCCCTTTTAAAACAAATCCCCGATTTTCAAATGCTGCATAGTTCGCCAGTGCCTGTCCAAGATTTCCTGCTCCAATGATAACGAATTTATGTTTCTCGTTCAGTCCAAGGATCTTACCTATCTCTGTATAAAGATACTTTACATTATAGCCATATCCCTGCTGTCCAAATCCACCAAAATTATTCAGATCCTGACGGATCTGTGAAGCAGTTACTTTCATTCTTTTACTTAATTCATTGGATGATATCCGTTCGACTCCGCTCTCCAGTAGTTCCCCTAAATAACGATAATACCGCGGAAGTCTCCTTATTACTGCCTGAGATATTTCTCTTGATGCCACTTTCACTTCCACCTTCCTATTTTTTGACTCATTATTTTTAATTATATAAGAATCTAGTGAAAAAGTCAAATTTTATAGTTGTTTTTTGTCGTATTTCAGCTATAATTATGTTACTGTGAGCAGTAACATAATTGCCACTTTAACAGGAGGATATAAAAATGATACTGGCATGTCATAATCTGTCAAAAAGTTTTGGGGATCAGGTCATCGTAAAAGACGGATCCTTTCATATAGAGAACCATGAAAAAGCTGCTCTTGTAGGTCTTAACGGAGCCGGCAAATCCACGATCCTCAAGATGATCGTAGGACAGCTTTCTCCCGATGCAGGGACGGTTGTTCTTACCAAAGGCAAAACTCTCGGCTACCTTGCACAGCATCAGGAGATGGAAAGCGGCAATACCATTTACGAAGAAGTCCGCACGGCAAAAGCCGAAGTCATTGAGATGGAAAAGCAGATCCGTACAATCGAGATAGAGCTTCCGTCTCTTTCCGGAGATGCTCTTGAAGCACGTCTTGCCACTTATCAAAGACTGACTTCTGCATTTGAGCACGCAGACGGTTACGCTTATAAAAGTGAGCTTACCGGCGTTCTAAAAGGTCTCGGATTTACAGAAGAAGAATTTACTAAACCCGTAGATTCTTTATCCGGTGGTCAGAAGACCCGTGTATCTCTTGGCAAACTCCTTCTTACCAAGCCTGACGTCCTGCTTCTGGATGAACCAACAAACCACCTGGATATGAACTCCATCGCATGGCTGGAAACCTATCTTCTGAATTATCCGGGTGCTGTTCTTATCGTATCCCACGACCGCTATTTCCTGAACCGTGTGGTTACAAAGGTGATTGAAGTCGAGCAGGGACAGCTTCATACTTATATGGGCAATTATTCTGATTTTGCTGTCAAAAAAGAACAGCTCAGAGAAGCCAGATTAAAAGAATACTTGAATCAGCAGCGTGAGATCAAACATCAAGAAGCCGTGATTGAAAAGCTCCGTTCATTTAACCGTGAGAAATCCATCAAGCGCGCCGAAAGTCGGGAAAAAATGTTGGACAAGATGACGCTTGTAGACAAACCGATGGAGATCAACACTGACATCCATCTGAAGCTGGAGCCTTCCCGTGTCAGTGGCAATGATGTCCTTTCTGTCAAAGGATTAAGCAAAGCCTTTCCGCCACAGACACTTTTCACCGATATCAGTTTCGAGATCAAGCGTGGGGAACATATAGCCATCATTGGCGACAACGGAACCGGAAAAACTACGCTTCTCAAGATTCTGAACAATGTGATCCAGGCAGACAGCGGTTCCTTTACACTGGGTGCCAATGTGGAGATTGGTTACTACGATCAGGAACACCACGTCCTTCATATGGATAAGACGATCTTTGAAGAAATTTCCGATGATTATCCGACACTTACCAACACACAGATCCGGAACATGCTTGCGGCTTTTCTTTTTACCGGAGATGATGTTTTCAAGCTGATCGGTGATTTAAGTGGT
>OCHG01001798.1_pt1 | contig 12832 bp, 9 predicted proteins | sample 1538801 | NCBI WGS metagenome assembly OCHG01 (sample SAMN04571727, study PRJEB22368) | human gut metagenome | biome: human gut; material: stool | host: Homo sapiens | place: Luxembourg | collected 2012-09-20 | reverse complement strand
TAACGTCGCAAAGCCCCGCCCCAAATAATGGCGATACGCTTTCCTTTGCACGTTAGCCCCCAAGCGTTTCAAACGGGCCCCCATCGTCATGCATACTCCCGGTTTCCGGTCCATCACCTCTGCCAACAAATACAAATCCTCCAATGGCGTGGCCAGATCGGCATCCAAGTACCCCACGATCTTGTAACGATTCAAGGAACTGACATACAACATCCCACTCCTGACGGCCTCCGCCTTTCCCCGGTTGTCCGTGTTGTCTACCAGCAAGAAACGCCCCGGTTCCAACTCCACGGCCCGCCGTAAAACCTCGGATGTATTATCCTGACTACCATCGTTCACGAAACAAAAATCAAAACGTTCTTCTCTACCCACGAATTCCCGGAAGACCTCCAACTCCAAACGTTGCGCCTCGTTATAACACGGGATGATGACACATATCTTTTTCATTTATAATCGTTTTATTTCCGAATCTCCATTTCTTTCGACAAGAAACGCTGTAATTCAATCGCCTCCCTGTTCTTCGGGTCCAGTTCTATCGCCTTTTGAGCCATTTCTGTGGCTGTAGCCCGGCGTCCTGCCGCAAGTTCACATAGCGCACGTAACAATACAAACTCGCTATCCTCCTTGACCCCGTTCATCTGTTTCAACAATTTCTCGGCATCCTCCATGCGTTTTTGCTGAATCAAAGCCCGGAGTTCAATCTTCTGCAACGCCTCTTTATCCCGTCCTTGCTCACGTAACAATGATGTGATCTGTTCCAGTAACTTGTAGTTATTCACACGACAGTAACATTCCGCCAAAGAAAGCAACACCCGCTCATCCGCCCGTTTGGCTCTCACCACCTTCTCGTAAGGTTCTATCGCTTTCGAATAACTCCCGTTTCGCCGTAAAATATCCCCACCTAAGGCCAACGCCTGCACGTTTCCACCGTTATACCTCAACGCTTTATTGACATTATCCAGCGCCTCCTTATCCTTTCCCTCCGTGTAGTAAATCAACCCCTTCAAATAATAAGAAGAAGATGCCACGTCATTTTGGGCCAACATCGCGTCAACCGCCTGATGAGCCGTCGTGAACTTTTTCAAATCCAAAGCACTCAACGCCCGGATATTCAACGCATCCATCAACTGCGGTTGCCATTTCAGAGATTCACCCGTACACCGAAGAGCCTCCTCCGGCTTGCCAATCGTGTAGTACATCCGGGATAAACGCATCCACATTTCCTCGTTCCACGGGTGATCCTTCAAATAATTCTCCAATTTCGCGATCGCCTCCGGGTACTTCTTCTGTTCCTCCAACTTGATCGCCTCGTAATCATCCCTAGACGTTCTCTCACCCACCACGCACATCGGCAACCCATCGGCATCCACCGAATACAAAAAGCCCTCTTTCACTGGGAAAAGACCATTTTTCAACTGGAAACTATTGATATACACGTTATCGAATATCATGTAATCCCACTCCTTGCTGAATTTATCGTAATACCGGCTATACACGATGGTAATATTCGTATCTTTCCGGAAATAATGTTGCAGATTCGCACTATGATTCGTCACGATCCGGAGAGGACGTCCCTTATAATCCACGTTCTTCTTGAACCAATCCACCCCTTTTTTCAAGGAATTATAATAATAATCCGTTTCGTAATCCCCGTAAGCACCTCGCAACCCTCCCACCAACTCGTTAAAATAAACATAGTCATTGGGATGATTCACGGCCATGTGACGTGCAGGTAAGAATAACAACCCGACAAGCACAACCACCATGACACCCTTCAAATATTTAGGGGAAACAGATAACATTAACGTCCAGAACCGGGCTGCCAGCAACACCATGAAAGGCATCACGAACAACAAATGACGAATTCCCCCGTACAAATTTGATTTCTGGTAAATAACCCAGAACACGGGAAATACCAGTGAGAATAAAATAAAGAACGACAACAGAGAGAATTCCTTCTTCCGGAAAGCCATGAAAAAAAGATACCCAATAAAACCGATAACAACCACCAAGGGAGACCCGATCATCAAGTATTTCGGGGCATAATGAACAGGCAGCATATTCGACATCATCTGTTCTCCCTCGAATATAGTGCGCAACCCGATATTATAATTCGTGAATTCCTTCAATGACACAACCACGTTAGTAAACGGGCGAGCCAACGCAAAAGGCCACGTGATGATAGACAAGAAATACCCAACAAATAAAACGAGTATAATCAAAAACAAGACGTTTTCGACATCCTTACGATATTTCATAAATTTATAAAATTCCTTGAATCCGACCCATAAGATGTAAAACAAACCGCCATACATCAACAAGTACGGAAACAAAAGCAAACCCCCGGAACGGGTTCCCAATGCCAAAGCGATTCCCAGCATGGCCCCGATCATGTGTCGTAGTTTGACCACGGGATAACGATCGAACATCCGCACGAAATAGAATATGGCAACCAAGTATCCCACGGCAAACGGAATGTCCTTCAGGTTATTCATACTATGCCCGAAGAAACGGGGCGAAAAAAAGAGTAACAACATGGAAATAAGTCCACACAACCCTCCCCCGAAACGCATTCCCAACAAACCGATCATAATTATCCCCAAAGCTCCCACCAAGGCACACACGACATGACGCACGGCATAAACATCATCCGCACCGATCATGTTAGCCACGACAGCCGCCACCACCTGCATCGAATTACCGTAAAGGTGTAAAGCCGTTTGAGGCTGATTCAGCGCAGCCTTATCCCCTTTCGTGAAGAAATCAAGTACATAACCGGAATGTCGGTGATCGACAAACTCGTCCCCGCTAATCCCGTAATCCTTGCTGATATAAGGCATGTAAAAAAAGACGAACAAACCGAATAACAGCATAAGCATTCGGAATGTCATATCCCGACGAGACCGACCGGAAACATCAAACAACGTGGTAAAGAAACGGCCTGTCGTCAAAAAACGAAAAGGTATCTTCCAAAAATAATTCATGGCAGGATTTGAAACGTTTTCCAAATCTTTCCAGGTAACAGACACCTCCAAGGTACCGAATTTCACGAAAGCTTTCTGTAAACTGTAACTCACAGCCCGCAATAGATTTCCGTCCAAGTCATCCCCGGCGTAAGCCTTCATGAACAAAGACTTGTTACCGATTAACACAGGAGAATCCGTGATACTCCGATCGCTCCGCCACAAGACTGTATCCACAAATCCAAGCCACAACTTACGTTTCCGGCTACTCACATAATAAATATGATCCTTTCGTTCCGTTTTCCCGTAAGCTTGTCCAAGAGCGTTCAACATAGGCAAGGCCACCCGGTCCAGATCGACAAGCATTATATCCTCAGCCCGAACCTGTTGTAACACGTTTAGAAACTCTTCATGCTGACAACCAACCCGTAGCAGAATGATATTCTCCTGCAATAATTCTTTATCGGTATTTAAAACGGGTAATTGAAAATCAGCATTTCTCGTAAAACCAATTACCTGAATAGACTTATTTACGACTTCTTCCACTGTAAAATCTTTTACATAACTAGTTAATATATTTTACCGTCTACTTACGACCTTTAACGGGTATAAAGATATAAAATAAGTTATCAACTCCCAATACTCTTTCTGCCATTTCATTGTCAGATTGAAACATCTTGACCTGTTCAATTTATGACGTTCTGTCAGTAAACGTGACACCAGCCGCATGTCTGTAAGAGATTTTTATGAAAATAAGTCTTATTTGGGAACTGGCACACCGTTTGATAAAAGATAAATGTTCTTGAAACTATTCAGGGACAAAGAACGAAAAAGTAAATAGAAAATAATAACATTATAAATATTAAACAATATGGGAAAGATTATTGGTATAGACTTGGGAACCACGAACTCTTGCGTTGCCGTAATGGAAGGTAATGAGCCGGTGGTGATCCCGAACAGTGAAGGTAGGAGAACAACACCATCTATTGTTGCTTTTGTTGACAACGGCGAAAGAAAAGTAGGTGACCCTGCAAAACGTCAGGCTATCACGAACCCGACGAGAACAATATACTCTATCAAACGTTTCATGGGTGAAACCTATGATCAGGTAGATAAAGAAATCAATCGTGTAGCTTACAAGGTGGTAAGAGGAGAAAACAATACCCCGCGTGTTGAAATCGGTGACCGTAAATATTCCCCGCAGGAAATCTCTGCCATGATTCTTCAGAAAATGAAGAAAACAGCTGAAGATTACTTGGGACAAGAGGTATCTGAGGCGGTAATTACCGTTCCTGCATATTTTAACGACGCCCAACGTCAAGCGACGAAAGAGGCCGGAGAAATCGCTGGATTGACCGTGAAACGTATTATCAACGAGCCGACTGCCGCAGCATTGGCATACGGGTTGGATAAACAAGATAAAGATATGAAGATCGCTGTCTTCGACTTGGGAGGTGGTACCTTCGATATTTCTATCTTGGAATTAGGTGATGGAGTGTTCGAGGTAAAATCAACCGATGGTGATACTCACTTAGGAGGTGACGACTTCGATGACGTAATCATCAACTGGTTGGCAGACGAATTCAAGAAAGACGAGAACGTGGACATCCGGAAAGACCCGATGGCTCACCAACGTCTGAAAGAGGCTGCTTAAAAAGCTAAAATCGAACTTTCTAGTTCAACCTCCACGGAAATCAATTTGCCGTACATATTCCCGGTTGATGGAATTCCAAAACACTTGGTAAGAACCTTAACCCGGTCACAATTCGAGCAATTAACAGACCATCTGGTACAAGCAACCATCGAGCCTTGCCGTCGTGCATTGAAGAATGCAAACGTGAGCGCATCAGACATTAGCGAGGTTATTTTGGTAGGTGGTTCTACCCGTATCCCGGCTGTTCAGAAGAAAGTTGAGGAGTTCTTTGGAAAAGCTCCTTCCAAGGGAGTTAACCCGGACGAAGTTGTTGCCGTTGGTGCCGCTATCCAAGGTGGTGTATTAACCGGAGAAGTTAAAGACGTGTTGTTACTTGACGTAACCCCGCTTTCTTTAGGTATCGAAACATTAGGTGGAGTGATGACGAAGTTGATTGAATCCAACACCACGATCCCGACCAAGAAATCGGAAGTATTCTCCACGGCTGCCGACAACCAACCGTCTGTTGAAATTCACGTGTTACAAGGAGAACGTCCTTTGGCAAAAGACAATAAGACGATCGGACGTTTCCACTTGGACGGACTACCACCAGCCCCACGTGGTGTTCCACAGATCGAGGTTAGTTTCGACATCGATGCTAACGGTATTCTGAAAGTATCTGCAAAAGATAAAGCTACCGGAAAAGAACAATCTATACGTATCGAGGCTTCATCCGGACTCTCCGATACCGATATCAAGAGAATGAAGGACGAGGCTGCCGCTAATGCAGAGGCTGACAAGAAGGAAAAAGAACGAATCGACACGATCAATAAAGCCGACAGTATGATCTTCCAAACGGAAAAACAATTAAAAGAGTTTGGAGACAAATTACCTGCAGACAAGAAGCAACCGATCGAGACTGCTTTGCAAAAACTGAAAGACGCACACAAGGCTCAGGACGTTACCGCTATTAACTCGGCTATTGATGAACTGAACAACGTGTTCCAGGCTGCTTCTCAAGAAATGTACAATGCACAACAACAACAAGGCAGCGCACAACAAGGAGCCCCTCACGCTGATCAACAACAACAAGCGAACAATGGTGGAAAAGACCAAGAAGTAACTGATGTTGACTTCGAGGAAGTGAAATAAAATTCTAACATCTACATAAAAAAGCTGTAAACGATAAGTTTACAGCTTTTTTTCATACTCCAATGACATCCTTCCTCATACACGACATGGAAATTCATGACGAACTTCCATGCACATAAATTAGAAATACAATAATTTTATAATAATATCAATCAAACCAGATACTTGGCAATCGTTTCCTTTAATAAAGGAGCAGACAACGGCTTAGTTAAATAATCATTACAACCTGCCTCTAATGCTTTTACCCGATCATCGTCAAAAGCAAATGCTGTTAAAGCTATAATCGGAATTTCTTGAGAAACTTTACGAATGATTCGAGTTGCCTCTAGCCCGTCCATTTCCGGCATTTTAATATCCATAAGAATAAGATCAGGGTGGGATTGTTCATATATCTCAACAGCTTCCTTTCCATTCCAAGCATGGAGCAATGTATAAGTCTTCCCGATAATTGCTTTTAATAAAAGAAAATTACTCTCCACGTCCTCCGCCACTAAAATTGTTCTTCCGACGCTCACATTTTCTTTAATCTCGTTATTTTCCATATCGTTCATGTCTGTTTCGATAGTAATTCTTTGATAAGGAATTGTAAATTTAAATATAGAACCACGTCCCTCTTCAGATTGAACAAATATGTTCCCTCCCATTTTCTCTACAAGCATTTTACATATCGCCAATCCTAAACCAGAGCCTTGCGCAAAGGTATTCAATTTTGTGAAACGATCAAAGATTGTAGGTACTTTATCTTTAGGAATTCCACACCCGGAATCCGCCACGTAAAATTCAATAAAATCTCCCACTTGCTGATAACCGAAACGTATAAATCCTTTCGCAGTAAACTTTGAGGCATTCGTAATCAAATTAGATATAACCTGAAATAATCGGTTTCCATCTGTTAACACGTGGGTATTTAAACCACCATCCTCAAACTCCAACTGTACATCCTCTTTCATGCGTACCCGATGTACTTCTTGAATTTTCAAACACAACTCCCGAATACTAACCGGTTTATACACAAACTCTAAGCTCCCAGCTTCAATCCTTGATAAGTCAAGTATATCATTTATTAATTGTGTCAGCAACTCCGAATTATTCTCTACGATATTCAGATAATAATCTTTCTCACTCGCATCCTCCGTTTCTGCCACCAAACGAGTGAAACCGATAATAGCATTCAAAGGAGTACGAATTTCATGGCTCATGTTCGCCAGAAAAGCAGACTTTAACTTGTCCGACTGTTCCGCTTTCAGACGAGCCTTAACCAATTCTTGTTCCGTACTTTTTAAATCTGTTATATCCCACGAAACACCAACTAAAAAGCAGGGCTCACCAGAGTCATTCCGGACCAAAGTCTTCAACGTCTTCACAGTTCTTATCTCCCCTTTTTTCGTCTCGTAGGTCTCCAAAAATTCAATATCTTTTCCTGTACGAAGTAATTCTTTATCATCTCGTCTGAAACGCTCTGCATCTTTTTGATTGGGAAAAACCTCAAAATCGGTTTTACCTAGAGCATTCTCCCGTAAAATATGAGAATATGTCTCAAAAGCTTTATTCCAATACACGTAACGAAATTCCGGTCCGGCATCTTTCACGAACAAATACACGGGAATATTGTCTAGTACGGTGTTCATAATGGAATTAAGCTCTTTAATTCTATTCTCATTTTTCACATGCAGGGATACATCCCGCCCAAAGACCCAGATTAACTCCTCTCCTGAAACACGAATCGTCGAGTGAGCAAACATTTTTAAAACATCACATCCCCCACCGGGCCTGTTTAAATACAACATACTCTCGAAGTTCTCCCCACACTCCCTAACTGGCTGAATCCTCTTGTTCCAAGACTCTAATGTCAACGTCGGATCTAATGTCCATGCGTAAATTCCAGCCAAATTTTCCGGTAGATGAAACCTGTCTTTACCCGGTTGATTGGTATACACGAGTTCTCCACTTGGACGGAATACAAAAATTTCCTGATCCACGTGATCCAGTGCGTAACGAATAACATCAATCTCGTCTTTAAAACTTTCATTTCCGTTATCTCCCGCAACATTTTCTTTTCCTAATACACCATTCTCCAAATCGCCCATAAATAGCATACATTCTATATTACAAATGTATTAAAAAACAAATACAAAAGAAATCTATTGTCGAAAAAACAGATAATAAAAGCTTTAACAGTAAAAACATAGATAATAGGAGAAAAACTTTGACAATCGTATAGATTTTTATACATTTGCGAGCGAAAATGCTGTGTGTACACGAAAGGAAAAAACGAGTTTACTTATAAATGTTTAACTAAAAAATCAGAACTATGTTAGTATCTATCATTTACTTGCTTATTGTCGTATTATTGCTTGTTTCTATGTGGAAAGTGTACGAAAAAGCAGGAAGACAAGGTTGGGAAGGTATTATCCCTATTTACAATCTTTACGTAATGCTCCAAATCATTAACAGACCGTGGTGGTGGCTTTTGATCATGATTTTTGTTCCGATTGCAAACATCATCTTCTCTATCATAGCTTTAAAAGAATTCTTGGAGAAATTCGGAAAAGGTATTGGATTTACCATTGCAACTATTTTCTTTCCCTTTATCACTTTCCCGATGTTAGCATTCGGAGATGATCAGTTCAAGAATGAATAATCCTTTCTATATATTTTAGAAAAAAAACCGGCAAGATGCCGGTTTTTTTCATTTATCTGCTATATCTTTCAATAAATCCCTAATAATCTCCTGTACCTTTACGGGATCCCCCACGTAATTATTCACAAGAATTGTAAAAGCTAACGTTTCTCCCTTCTGATTTTTTAAGTATCCAGCAAGAGCCCGGACTCCGGACATAGAGCCGGTCTTAGCAATAACATTCTCTCGTAAAACCGGATGATCGGAATAAACTCGTAATCCCCAATCCACATTTCCTCGTGGTAATGAGGAAACAAAAGCATCACTTAAATGCCCCTTTGCCCAAATCAATAAATCCGTGAACACCTCCGCCGGAACAGCATTTGCCGGCGATAAACCACTGGCATCTTTCAACGTAATTCCACATGAATCTATCCCGATATGACTTAATTCTACCTTTACCGTTCTTGCGTAATCTGTCGGACTGATCAATTCGCCCAAAGCCTCGGCGAAAAGATTAACGCTATTCTTATTAGTATAATAAACAATATCCTTCAAAAAAGGAGAATCCAAAGACAACAATGCATGACGTTCTCCCTCCTCTATCCTTTGTTTATCCAACAAAACTCCTTTCTCCTTCAATCGTTTTTCCAGTTCAGCTCTAAAACAAGCATCCGGATGATGCATAGCTCCCTTCACCGCAAAAGAAGAACGATTGGCTGGAATCATCCCCTGAATTAATAACGTCGCTGCCTCCGGCCCCCCATATATCCACGCATCATTCACATTCTTGACAGAAGCCATGACTTCGTTCCGCAATTTTATCCCCGGAACAGAAGGCACAACAGACACGATCTTGGTTTGAGTACCAGGTTTTCCTGATTTCAAGTTTATCGTATACGTATTATCCCGGTAATTAAATGAATGATAGAGAGCCCCGTAATAATTTGCCACATCTTCCCACGGCCAAGACCCCGGAATACTGGCTGGTTCTCCCTCTGTCTCTACAATAATATTTCCATGAATTCGCTTGATCCCCAAATTCACAACTTTAGAAACAAGACTATCTATAAAACACGCTTTGGGAAAATACTTTGAATCTAATGTTGGATCACCTCCCGCCTGTATAACAATGTTTCCAAAAAGTCTCCCCTCATCAATCTCCCCGGTGTAAAAAAACTTTGTTGTGTAAGTTAAAGAATCCCCTTCCCGTTTTAATGCTAACGCAGAAGAAAGCAACTTAACCACGGAGGCCGGACGCAATGCCATCTGCGGGTTATGCTCATACACAATTTGACCCGTCTCCACGTTCTTCACGCAAACCCCTATCGCTGCATGTTTTACTTCATCCCTTCCCCACAAATTTCGTCCCGCTGTTCGAATTTGCCCTAATGCAGAGGCCATCGAAATCAGCATGAAAAAAAACAGCCAGCCGGATTTCATCACTCGGTAATTGATTTCAACACATTATTTACATCCTCTTCCGTCCGATGTAATTTGCCCTTACAAAACTCAACAAGTACCGCCATCCGTTTTACTTTCTCGCTCAACTCATCCACATCCAACTTATTTTCTTCCAACAACTTCACCAAACTTTCTATCTCCTCCATAGCGGATTTATATGTCAATTTTTCTTCCATAATCGATTATATATTAGATGTTTGTTTCAATATCTTTAATTTCACTTCGAATAACTCCCTTGAACAACTCTGTTTCAAGCACATCCCCTTTCTTCACACGATTCGTCTCCCGAACCGCCTTTCCGTTGACACGAGTAATAGAAAACCCTTTTTCCAGTATATTTTTCGGATCAACATACTTCATTTTCGTTTCTACCAACTCCAGAAAATAACGATTAGCCGTAAACAATTCTGTTGTTTTATGTACCATCGTCTTTTGCATATCGTCCAAACGATTCCTCTGACGCTCAAACAAGGCCCCAACCATCCCTTCTACCCTCATTTTCAATTGATTCAATCCATTAATCCGATTCTGTACAAAAAGCCTTGAGGCATGTTCTACTCTCTGGGACGACAAGGTCAAATTATTTGCCTGCCCCTCTAAAAACAGACGGGTAAATTGCTTGAACTCTGTGATTCGTACTACCTGACGAGTTCTTTCTTCTTGCAAAATTCTTCTAGTCTCTCTTACCAAGGTTTCCTTAGCGTCCTCCAATACCCGATCCACCTCGTTAAAGCACTCGATCAAAAAAGCCGCCGCTGCCGTTGGTGTCTTCACACTCCGATAAGCCACCCGGTCCACGATCGTTTCATCTCGTTCATGTCCAATACCTGCAAGAATAGGAATAGGAAACTGCGCCACGTTAGCAGCCAGTTCGTAGGAATCAAAACTACCCAAATCCGTTTGTGAACCACCCCCTCGAATAATCACTACCACATCAAAAAGTGATTCATACTCGTAAATTCTTTCCAAGGCAGCAATAATAGATTCTGTTGTTTTTTCCCCCTGCATAACGGCAGAAAACAACTTGGTATGAAAAACATACCCATAAACATTACGATGTAACTGATCCACGAAATCACCATATCCGGCAGCCGTAGGAGAAGATATAATAGCCACAGTCTTCGGCAACATCGGAAATTCCAGTTCCCGATTCATATCAATTACCCCCTCTTGCGTCAATCGATCAATAATCTCTTTACGTTTACGCTCCAGATCTCCAACCGTGAAAGTCGGATCAATATCTTTTATATTTAAGGAATACCCGTACAACTCATGAAAAACGATCTCCGCACGAACTAGTACCTTGATCCCTTTCTGTAAAGATTTTCCCGTGGTTGTTTCAAAATAAGGCCTTAGAATCCGATAGGTAAACGCCCATATCGTAGCCCGAGCTGTGGCAATCACCGCATCATCTTCCTCCCTCTTCTCCACCAACTCCAGATAACAATGCCCAGATCGATTTTCTTTCACATCAGCAATCTCGGCTATCACCAAAAAACTGTCCGGGAAACGATTCTTTAACTCCCGTTTCACCAAATTATTCAATTGGTACAATCCAATAGCCTCCATGCTAATTTGTGATTTACAATTTATGATTTCAAATTAAAAGACTCCCAAACATTAGCCTTCTGTGCCGGAATCTACAATCTAAAATTTACAATCTAATTATTCCAGTTCTAATCTATTCAACTCAGAAATATAAGACAGTAACTCCACCCGTCCCAATTTCGTTTCAGCAGAAGTAATAAACGCCATGGGCATACTTTCCCATGTATCTTTCATCTTTTCCTGATATTTGGCAATACAATTCATTCGTTCCGTGGTCGTCAACTTATCAGCCTTCGTGAAGACCATAACAAAAGGCACCCCATTTTCTCCCAGCCACTCCATAAAATCAAGGTCTATCTTCAACGGATCGTGCCGGCTGTCAATCAACACGAAAAGACATACCATGTTCTCCCGTTTTAAAATGTAATTCTTTATCATAGAACTGAATTGTCCTCGCTGAGATTTAGATGTTCTGGCATACCCATATCCGGGTAAATCCACCAGATACCATTCATCATTAATCAAAAAATGATTGATCAACTGTGTCTTTCCCGGACTGCTGGATGTCTTGGCCAGTTTACTGTAATTCGTCAACATATTAATCAACGAAGATTTCCCCACGTTCGATCTCCCGATAAACGCATATTCGTGTCGATCCGGATCCGGACACTTCTTCACATCCGTGTTACTTATCACAAAATTGGCACTCTTAATTTCCATCATTTTTCAATTTGAATATATAAACATTGAACATGTGAAAATGTAAAGTAAACTTTACACTTCCCATGTTCAAATGTACAAATTATTTTCTAGTCGCGAGAAGACGATCTATTGAAATTTCTCGGCTTTTTCGGATCACTTCCCGGTCTTCCTCTTCTCTTTCCACCACTCTTTTCTTCCCGACGTCCGCCACCTCGGCTATCTCGTTTGTCCCGATCACGACGTTCCCGTCTTCCGGAAAAGCCGCCTCGACTTCGATCATCCCGACGACGTCCATTATCCCGAGTCGGGATAGCCTTTATCTCCAATGGAATACCATTAAAGAGAACCTTGCTGAAATCTACGGCGAAATCAGATGCACTCTCCTCGTCAATCTCGAATTTAGTATCTGTATCAAAAATACGAATACCTCCAACACCAATCCCCCGACGACGAGAATACTTATTAATCAAGCCCATCAAATCACGAGGTGTCAGCCCATCTTCCCGACCGACATTCAGCATAAACGTGCTGTACACAGTCTCTTCTCCACGTCCCCGACGATCACGCCTATCACCCCGATCACCACGTTCACCTCGCTCTGAACGACCTCCACGGTCATCCTCGCTAATATTCAAATCAGCTGTATTCTTATACTTCTTCAGTAGCTTACCGAACTCGTAGGATACCAAATGTTGAATCAACTCTTCTTTCGTCAGCTCTGCGAACTTTTCGTACACATCCGGAGCATAC
>OCHG01001765.1_pt1 | contig 13056 bp, 3 predicted proteins | sample 1538801 | NCBI WGS metagenome assembly OCHG01 (sample SAMN04571727, study PRJEB22368) | human gut metagenome | biome: human gut; material: stool | host: Homo sapiens | place: Luxembourg | collected 2012-09-20 | reverse complement strand
TGTAAACGGAATCCGCTTGTTTTCGCAAAGTGGGTACCGCTTTGCATTGCTTGCCGCTTTCTTGCCCCCGTTCGTACCCCCGTATTTCCCCTCTACCCATACTACAATCTGGACAGGGTGTTTTGGCCAGTTTTCAGGAAATTATCGCAAAAATAGCGTGCGTTCAAAGAAAAGATACAGCTTATTTTCTTCGTTTAATTCAACTCGTTTCCATGCTATACGATTGTCGAAATATAATTGCTCTGTGCACGTTGAAGACGAATATCACACAGAACATGGGCAGGCCGCATTGCGCCGCGACTTTAATTTTGATCCTCCTGTGACACAGTAAGAAGTGACAAGACTTTATAAGTAAACACCGAATCGCACAGCGCAGGCATTTTGGCCTGATGCTGTGCGATTTCTTTTTCACCTCACGAAATGCTGGCCTGCACAGCCGTTTGCTATGCAGCGCGTCTCATCCTTTGGGATGATTTACATTTCAGAACAGCCGCGTATAATATAATTTGAGATAGCTGGCAAAAGGCTTATGACAATCTCACTCTGTATCAAAGGGAGGGAAGAAATGACCGAAAATATCATCATAAAGCCCTCTGTTCAGAAACGGTTTGACAGCTTCATTGCGCATGGCAGAGTCCTTTTTTTCAGCGCGCCCTGCGGCTTTGGAAAGACCGTGCTGGCGGACGCGCTGCTGCGCGGGCGGAATGTGCTGCGGCAAAGCGCGGCAGACCCAGACTGCGCGATCCCACCGTCAGCGCAGGATTGGGACATTCTGCTGATTGACGATCTTCAGCTCATGCAGGAGGAAGCCGGGCAGCAGGCTCTTTGCGAACTGATTCGCTCAAGTCCGGAGCGCCGTTTCGTGCTGCTCTCGCGCGGTGTGCCGCCCGGCTGCCTGACGGCGTTTCAGTACACGGGGCTGATGACGGTGCTGGAGGCCGACGACCTGCTCTTTGATGCGGACGATGTGCGGCGGCTGCTCCGGCTTTACGGCGTGGAGGCGGCAGACAGTGAGATCGACGGAATTTTGAAAGAATCCGTGGGCTATCCGCTGGGCGTAGCCATCACCGCCCGGTGTATGTCTCCGGGCAAGCCGTGGACACCGGAGCTGGTGGCGCGGGTGTTCCGGGAGGTGTTCCTCTACTTTGAAACCGCCATCTACCGGCGCTTTGACCTGCCGGTGCGGCGCTTCCTGTTGGAGCTGGCCCCCTTTGAAAGTTTTGACTTGGAAATGGCACGGATGGTCAGCGGCGATCCCCGTGCCGGCGAACGGCTGGACTGGCTTCTTCGATACACCACTATGCTGCGCTACGACGACTGCCAGTGCTTTCACTTCTGGTCGGGGTTCCGAGCTTTTCTCCGCTGGGAGATGGATCGGGAGTATACCGAGGAAAAGCGCAAAGCGCTCTTCAGCCGGGGCGGGCTGTACTATGAGCTGAAGGAGGACTACGCCCACGCCCTGGAATGCTACACCAGCGGCGGCGACCATGCCAAGGTCTCCGAGCTGCTGATCCGCAATGCGGAGCTGCATCCCGGCATGGGGCACTATGCGGAGATGGAGCAGTACTACCGCGCACTGCCGGAGGCGGAAATACTCGCCTCGCCGTCTCTGATGCAGGGCATGAGTATGCTCTGCGCTCTGAGCGCGGACTATGACGGGTCGGAGCACTGGTACGGATGCCTGAAACGGTTCGTGGAGCGCTGCGGCAAGGAGGACGCCGCAGGTCGGCAGGCACGCGGCCGCCTTGCATGGCTGGACATTTCTCTCCCCCAGCGGGGCGTGAACGGTCTGACGGAAACCATTCCCGCCGTGTTCCGGCTGCTGATGAACAAGGAAGTGACGCTGCCGTCCTTCTCCGTCACCAGCGCGCTGCCCAGCATCATGAACGGCGGCAAGGACTTTTCCGCATGGAGCAAAAAGGACGACCTGCTCTACAAAACCCTCCGTCTCCCCGTGGAGGCGGTGCTGGGGCGGGACGGCGTGGGTCTTGCGGACTGCGCCATCGCCGAGAGCAAGTTTGAAAAGGGGGAGGACGTGGCCGGTCGGATGCTGGCCCTTCTCCCACAGCTGAACGAGGTCCGCAACCGGGGCACGCCGGACATGGAGTTCGCCGTCAGTGGACTGCTGGCCCGCAGCCAGCTGGCAAGCGGACAGCCCGCCGACGCGCGGCGCACCATCGAGGTGCTCCGTGAATGCTTTGCCGAGCGCGGTTTGACACGCTTTCTGCCCAATATGGACGCCATGCTCTGCCGTATTGACATGCACACCGGCGACCTGGACGCGGCGGACGCGTGGTATCGGGAAAAAGCCCCGCGGGAGCCGACGCACCTGAACGTCATGCGGCGCTACCAGTATCTCACCCAGGCCATGGTGGAGCTGGAGGACGGCAGGCCGGACACGGTGCAGCTGACGCTTGCCCCGCTGGAGCCGTACGTCCAAAACTGCGCCCGCATCATCGACGGCATTCACCTGAATGTCCTGACTGCCATTGCCCTGTACCGCAAGAAGGACGAGCGGTGGCGCGAGCGATTGACGGCGGCGCTGGACGCGGCAGCGGAGTACCGCTTCATCCGCACCGTCAGCGTATACGGCACGGCGGTGCTGCCGCTGCTGGAAGTGCTGGACTGGGACGGCGACAAGGCATGGCGCAAGCGGCTGATGGCGGCGGTGCGGACGCAGGCAGCGTTCTACCCGCATTTCCTCGAACCCCGCCTTGCCCCCGGTGAGGAGCTGACGCCCACGGAGCTGCAAATTCTGCATCTGCTCTGCGCGGACAAGTCCAACGCCGAGATCGCGCAGATCATGGATGTGAAGCTGCCGACCGTGAAGACCCACGTCAGCCACATCCTCGACAAGCTGGACGTGAAGCGCCGGGCGGAGGCCAAGGCCGCCGCGAAAAAGCTGCGGCTCATTCCGGATGATCTATAAAAGCTGTGCCTGTGCTAAAACGGGCTGAATATAAACCCTATACGCATATCCTAAAGGAGGATCTTATGAAAAAACGAGTATTGAGCCTGCTGATGGCGCTGACGCTCTGTCTGACGACGCTGCCCACGGCAGTCTTCGCCGACGTCACGGAGAACGGCGAAGGAAGCGGCGGGACGCACTACGTCGCGGAGAGCGGCGGGACGCAGTATGAAACGGTGCAGGATATCTTGGACAATATGGAGGAAGAGATCACGCTGCTCGACAGCGTCACGGAAGGCCTCACCGTCTACGCCCCGACGACCATCCACATGAACGGGCACAGCATCACCGGCAATATTGATGCCACGGACAGTCTGACGCTGAACGGCGGCACGGTCGATGGTACTGTGAAGGTAGACGGCGGCACGCTCAACATGACCGCGCCCGCCGAAGCGGAAGCGGCCATTACCGGCGGGCTGAGCGTGGTTTCCGGCTCTGCTTCTGTCAGCGGCGCGAAGGTCGGCGTGAAGGGCACGCTGTACTTCGATGGCACGGATATGCTGATCTCCGGCGCAGTGAAGGCGGTCGAGCTGGATAGCGCGGCAAAGCCTGCCGCCAAAACGCTCTACGGCTCCGCCACAGTGAACGGCGATACCGCTGCGGAAGCTGGCTTTGACACCGATACCTATAAAGTAGGCGGCGAAATCGCAAAGAAGCTGACCAACAAGCAGGTGGGCAGCACCACACCCGCAGCGCCGAGCCTGACGCTGACCGAAACGAGCAAGAGCCTTACCGCGGGCAAGACCGCCGTGTTCACTGCCAATTATACCGGCACGGACACGCTGAACGCCTATGTTCAGGGCAGCGCGGTCAATGGCTACTTTACCATCAGCCAGAAGAACAACGGCGACGGCACTTATACCGTCTCCGTCAAGATCGATGAGGAAACGCCCGGTGGCACGTATACGCTGTTCGTTCACGAGCTGGGGAACACCTCCGTGCAGGCAAGCGCCACCATCACCGTCACCGGCTTGCCGGATGCAGCCGAGGTGAACGGCAAACAGTACAAGTCTCTCCCCAGGGCGCTGAATGCGGCACAGAACGGTGACACCGTCAAGCTGCTGGCAGACCATGTGACAGATGCAGACGCCCTCAATGCGCTCGGTGAAGATTTTACGTTCGAACAGTATGCTTCCATCGTACCCGTTGTCACCAAAACCCTGACGCTCGATCTGAACCACAAGACGGTCGACTACCTCGAGGTTGGATTCTCAGAGACTAACGAGGAAACGCAGAAAAAAGAAACTCTCGCGACAGGCAACCTGACTGTAACAGGCGAGGGCGCTTACGGCAGAATTTCAAATCTCATGTTCATGGCCGGCGCACTGGACATCCGGAGCGGCGAGATCGGCGGTTCAGGATGCGCGGGACTTCTCTGCGACGCGAACAGCGGCACTGCGACCGTTAGCAACGGCATGGTGTATGGCCTCACCGTATTGGAGGGTGCTTCCGTCACCGTCAATGGCGGCTCCAAACACGCGGGTGAATGGGTTGTCGCTTCCGGCGCCACGCTGAACATTACGGACGGCACGTTTGGCGATGTGCAGTTCACGCGCAACGGAACCATCGCCATCAGCGGCGGCACGTTCAAAAGCATTAAGAGCTACATCGCAGAAGAGTTGCAGCCGCTCATGTCCCTGTTGGATACGCAGAAGGTGCACGCTTTCTACAAGGGCGACGACGTGCAGGACGGCAATGCAACGGAGCTGGCCGACGTAACCGTCAAGGAGCACACCCACGCCATGGTGAACAACAAGTGCGCCTGCGGTCTGTCCTGCACCCACAAGAACGCCGAGGGCGCGAGCACCATCGGTAAAGACGGCAAGTGCACGGTCTGCGGGACGCAGTTCGCGGCTGGCATCGGTGAAACCTATTATACCGATGTGCCGTCCGCGCTGAATGCGGCAGCTGACGGTCAGACCGTCAAGCTGTTGGCAAACGAGATGCTGCCTGACGGCATATATGTCAGCAAGACTCTCACGCTGGATTTGGACGGACACAGTCTGAGCGGATACAGCTTGAAGGTCGGCGGTCGTACGGCCATGAGCCAGGTTCGCACCGGCAACCTGACGGTCATTGACAGCAGCGGCGGCAACGGCGCGGTGGGAGTGACCGTGCGGGACGGCGGTACGCTGGTATTTGATCCGGAGAATGACCATACCACTCTGCTCCAGCTGGAGGTTTGGGGCGGCACGGTCAAGCTGTACGGCGGAAAGATTTCGAGAAGCGGTCTGCGGCTGAATAATAACATCACATTGGGTAATCTGCTTCCCGGGAACGCGGGACTTGCTTACTACCGTGGCGACACGCAGCTCACGCTGGAGGAAGCCGCTGCCCAGACCTGCGACCTGGTGGTAAAGTTGTGCAGCCACGGCGGAAAGAACGGCTTTGACAAAAACGCCGCAACCTGCCCCAACTGCAACGCACCCGCTGTTGCGCAGACAGCCTTGAAGAAAGGCGAGTACGACCGCCTGTGGCGGAACTTTGCCAACTTGCAGGACGCGCTTGACGCGGACAGAGACGGCGGCGCAGAACTCACGCTGCTGGCCGACGTGACCGGCGATTACACCATCGACGGCACGCAGGACACGGGACTTAACCTGAACGGCCACTCCATCAAGGGCACGGTGACGGTCAAGGGCATCAAGGGCGACTTTATCACCACCACCTTGAGCAATACGAAAAACACGACCACAGCCAGCATTGATAAGGTCGTTGCTTTCGATGGTGCAGAACTCGCCAGGCCGGGTAAGGCTGCCGTGATCGGCACATTGACGTTGGCAGAGGGCGCGACGTGGAAAACGATTCTGAATGACACAGCACTTGGATACAAGGTGCTCAACGCGGACGGCACCCACAAGTGGTATGCCCGGGATGATGTCAACGGCTCGCAGTTGAACAATGTTATCATCAACAGACTGCCCATCACGAGCAAGAACTTGGCGTTTAAGGTCAACGGGACGAACGTGAAAGGCAACAAGGTGGAGCGCGGCACGACCGTCCAGCTTTGCGCCGGCTGCAATGCGAATGACGTGACGGTGACGCTCTCCATCCTGAAGACAGGCGAAACAACGCCCATCACGCTGTCGGGAAACGATGTGCAATATACGACAGTCGGCACCGGCACCACCAAATTCTACGTCGCGGAGTATGCCTTCAACGATGTTGGCAGCTACACGATTTCTTTCACCGCCACCAAGGACGGCTATACGGTGACAAGCACCCCCAAAAAGCTGACCGTCACCAAGCCGAACTTAAGCCATGCCGAGATCACATTCCCCGATGGCAATGAAGCGGCATTCAATTATTTGGACGCGACCGGTGTGCCGACGTTTATCGTGACATACAAAGGCCAAACGCTGGAAAAGGACAAGGATTTCACCATTACCGGCGGCGATAGTTTCTCCGGTGTAGGCCCCTGTACGCTGACCATCAAGGCAACAGACAACGGCGATTATACCGGAAGTAAGTCTGCCCAATGGAATGTCCGACCGCTCAAAGTAGCGGCTTCGGTCGGCGACATCATTAAGACATACGACGGAACGACAGACCTGCCTAAAAACACGAAAATCACATTTAAGAGTGCGGACAGCTATTATACTGGTACTACGCTTCGGCTGGCTAAGGGTACAGATTATGAGGTGTCCAACGCCCGCTATGATTCCGCCGATGCCGGCCAGAAAAAGACTGTCTCCTTCACCATCAAGTTAAAGAATGCGGGCTATGTCTTTGAAGATGGCACGACCCAAAAGGACTTTACGCTGAACGGCGCGGATTTTGATGATAAGACCTTCCAGATCAATAAGGCCACCGCGCCCAAGAATAACCCGACCGGCACACTGAACATAATCAACGGCACGAAGTTGACGTACACCTACGATTTCAGCAAGCTGCTGCCCGAAGCACCCAATGGAGATTACGGCACAGTGCGCTACGATTTGGGGAATCGGCAGACTGCTATCAACTTCACCGCTCATGGATATTATCTCGACCCGGAGATAGCGGAATTTGAGGGCAGCAAGCTGACTTTGGTAGGTCTCTATGCGAAAGATGGAACAGCGACCGGCCAGATCGGTACCGTCAAGGTGAATGTCACCACCACTAACTACGAGAACTTTCAACTGACGCTCGTCCTCAACGCGGTGAACCAGATCAAGCCCACGCCGGACGGCGAAATCACCGCAGCCGAGATCACCTACGGCGACGCGCTGAGCAAGAGTACTATTTCGGGCAAGATGAAGGATCCCGACACCGGCAAATCCGTCAACGGTACGTTCGCGTGGACGGACGGCACGATCAATCCTAACGCGGGCGGCTATGAAGCCGAATGGACGTTCACTCCGGCTGCGGGCTACGAGAAATACGCGACTGCGACCGGAACTGTGACCATCAAGGTCAAACCGGCGAAGCTGATCGTTTCCGTGAAAGCATCCAGCATGTATTACACCGGCGAGGAACAGATCGCATCGATCATCGCGTCTGGACAAAGCGTAGACAGCACTCCCGTGACGTTCACCTACAGCGACAAGGAAGACGGCAACTATACTTCGGGCGTACCGACATTCACCGACGCGGGCACATACACCGTTTACTACAAGGCGGAAGCCGCGAACCACGAACCAGCTACCGGTACGTTCACCGTGACCATCGACCCGCTGCCGATCAGCCTTCTCTCTGTTTCGTCAATCTCCAAGACCTACGACGGCAGTGCAGATGTCACGCTCACTGCGGACAAGCTGACGTTTTTCAGCAAAACGGCGAATATTAAACTTCCCGATACGGCGCTCTCCTTCTCTGACGCCCAATTTACCAGTAAGCAGGAGGACGGGAGCTATCTGCCCTCGCCGGAGGTCGGAAACGGAAAGGCGCTTTCCTTCACCATGACGCTCACAAGCAATAACTATGTGTTTGAAGGTAAGTCGGAAGGTACCACAAAGGTCAGCGACGTTTTCGCGACCGATGATGCGAACCGGTTCACCATCACCAAGGCGGCCGCACCCACAAATATCCAGTCCGGTACGCTGACCATCACCAATGGCCTGCACAAGACCTATTCCTTTGACCTCTCAACGCTGCTGCCGAAGCTGACTGCTCCCTGTGACTACGGCACGATCACCTATGACAAGAAGGTTGATACCAATCTGGGCGTTGGCTCCTTTATTACCCTTGTAAACGGCAAGACCGGTGAGCTGACACTGGAAGCAAACAGAAGCGGCACGGACGAAGGACAATTCGGCGCGATTACGGTTACAATCTCCACGAGCAACTATCAGGACATCACTCTGACCGTCAACATCTTCGCAAAGAACAAGCTCACGCCCGTTATGGACGGCAAAATCACCGCAAGCAAGATTACCTATGGTCAGGCACTGAGCGACAGCAGCATCACTGGCAAGATGAAAGACCCCAACACCGGAGATGAGGTCAACGGCACGTTCACATGGACAGACGGCGCAGTCAAGCCTGATGCAAATGACCGCTATGAGGCCGAATGGACGTTTACTCCGGATTCCGAGGAATACGCAACCGTAACCGACACCGCAACTGTCGAGGTCGCTCCCAAGTCCATCGAGGGCGCAGTGATTACGCTGGAATCTGCCGACCTCGAATACAACGCGGCGGAGCAATCGCCGAAAATCACCGGCGTGACGCTGGAGAACTGGGATGAAACAGGAATCACCTACATTATCAAAAGCGGTGACAAGGCCACCGATGTCAGCGACCGTATCACCCTGACGATCGAAGGTATCGGCAACTACACCGGCACGGCCACGGTCGAGTGGAAGATCACGCCAAAAACCGTGACGCCCACGGTTGAAGTCGAGCCCTGCACCTACACCGGCGATGCGCTGGAGCCGACCGTGACCCTCAAGGACGGAAATGAGGTCATTCCGACAGACGAATACACGGTAGAGTATTCCAACAACACCAACGCTGGTACCGGCCGGGTGACCATCAAGGACATTGCAGGCGGCAACTACGTCATCAAGGAGAAAACCCAGGACTTCACCATCACCAAGGCCGCCGCACCTACAAATATCCAGTCCGGTACGCTGACCATCACCAATGGCCTGCACAAGACCTATTCCTTTGACCTGTCAACGCTGCTGCCGAAGCTGACTGCTCCCTGCGACTACGGCACGATCACCTATGACAGGAAGGTTGATACCAATCTGGGCGTTGGCTCCTTTATTACCCTTGTAGACGGCAAGACCGGCGAGCTGACACTGGACGCAAACAGAAGCGGCACGGACGAAGGACAATTCGGCACGATCACTGTTACAATTTCCACGAGCAACTATCAGGATATCACCCTGACTATCAACGTCAGCGCGAAGAACAGGATCACTCCCACCGGCACACCGACGCTGAGCAAGAACGCCATCACCTACGGCGACGCCCTGAATACCATCGCTCTCTCCGGCAAGCTCCATGATAATGTCAACAACGTGGATGTCGATGGAACCTTTGAATGGGTGGACGGCACGCATATACCCGTGGTTGGGAACGGTACCTATGCAGCCGAGTGGATTTTCGAACCGACTGACACCGAGAAGTATTTAACGGTTTCGGGAAGATCGAATATCACTGTCGAAAAGGCTCAACAGTACGGCAAGCTCAGCATGGCGGGCTATACTTACAGTCAAGCGCCAAGCACACCGACCTTGACGGACCGGACGGGCGATTTGAATGCTCAAGTGACCTACAGTTATTCCGCTGCTGGCAGCGGCTCCGTTCAGACGTGGGATATCAGCAATCCGCCCGCGCTGAATGCCGGTACCTACCGTATGTACGCCAGCATTGGTGATACGGATAACTACTACGGATTTGAAGCTGTGTATTGCGAATTTGTGGTAGCAAAGGCAACGCCGACCTACACCGTTCCCACCGGGCTGACGGCAAAACACGGTCAGACGCTGGCGGATGTGACGCTGCCGGACGGCTGGAGTTGGACGGATAGCAGCGAATCTGTGGGCGGCGCTTCGACTGCCGCCAAGACCTTCCAGGCGAAGTTCACCCCGACAGACGCTGTCAACTACAACATGGTGGAGAACATCGGGCTTGAAGTCATGGTGAACAAGGCGGATGGCGGCAACCTCAAAACGGTCGAGCTGGAGCAGAAGTACACGGACGCCTCGGATCACACCTACACGCCGGACTGGGCCGGACTGCCCGCCGGGCAGGACTGGACGTTCAGCAGCGAGGCGAGCATCGTCCTGTCCAAGCAAGACTTCGCAGCGGACGGCAGCTTGCTGACCTATGCCATCTCCGGCGGCAAGGCGGGTGACAAGATCACCATCACCCTCAAGGCGTCCTGTGACAATTACGAGGATTTCACCATCATGCTGAACGTCACTCTGACAGAAAAGGACGATCAGAAGCCGTTGACCATCACCGGTGCGGGTAGTGTGGTCTACGGTCAGACACTGACATTGACCACCACTGGCGGCTCCGGCACGGGCACAGTGACCTACCGCATCGACACAGACGCGAGCACCGGCGAGGCGACCATCGATCCCGAAACCGGCGTTCTGACTCCCGTCAAGGTCGGCTCTGTCAGCGTCATCGCGACTAAGGCGGGCGACAACGACTACAACGACGTCACCAGCGCTCCCTTCGTGCTCATGATCAAACCGGCCACGCCTACCGGCGAGCCAAACTACACCAAGATCACCACCAGCGGCAAGACGCTGAAGGACGCGGCGCTGACCACCAAGGGAAGCACTCTGAATCCCAGTGACGGCAAGCTGGAATGGGTGGATGACAAGGGCGAGCCCCTGCCCGACGATACCACGGTCAAGGCCAACACGACCTACAAATGGCGCTTCACGCCTGATGATGACAACTACACGACCCTGACCGGCGAGGTTGAGCTGTATCACAAGTCCAGCAGTGGCGGCGGTTGGTACGACAGCTACTACACCATCAAGGCAACTGCCGGTACTGGCGGCTCGATTTCTCCCTCCGGCAGCGTCAGCGTCCGTGAGGGTAGGGATCAGACCTTTACCATCACCCCAGATAAGAGCTATGCCGTCTCCAACGTCAAGATCGACGGCAAGAGCATCGGCGCGGTGAAGTCCTACACCTTTGAGAATGTCCGCAGACCCCATACCATCGAGGTCATCTTTATGAAAGCCAACGGCAACCCCCAGACTGGCGTGTTTGTGGATGTAGCCACCGGCAGCTATTATGAGAACGCTGTGGATTGGGCGGTGGGGAACGGTATTACGCAGGGAACCGATGCTACCCACTTCTCCCCGGATGGCATCTGCACCCGTGCGCAGGCCGTGACCTTCCTGTGGCGTGCCGCTGGCAGTCCCAAACTCAAAACCCGCACCATGCCCTTTACCGATGTTCCCGCAGGCAGCTACTACTACGACGCTGTGCTGTGGGCGGTGGAGAACGGCATCGCCAAGGGTACCAGCGACACCACGTTCAGCCCCAACATGACCTGCTCCCGCGCCCAAATCGTCACCTTCCTGTGGCGTTCTGAGAAGTCTCCGGCAGCGGGTACAGCCAATCCCTTTGCCGATGTGAAATCCACCGCCTACTATGCCGACGCGGTACTGTGGGCAGTCAAGGAGAACATCGCCAAGGGAACCACCAACACCACATTCAGCCCCGACGCGGATTGCACCAGAGCGCAGATCGTGACCTTCCTCTGGCGCTGCAAGAAGTAAGCGGCTGACATGAACCTATAAGCGAACATCGGACAGCGCAGCGGACGGGCATCTCGCCCCGAAGCTGCGCTGTTCTCTTTTCGCTACAAGAAACAAATCGATGACATTTTGAGCTGCGCCGCTATCCCAGCGCGGCAAGGAGACAGCATTATGAAAAGAATCACAAGAATCATTCGTCCGATCATCTGCATGGCCGTCCTTCTCTTCGCCATGACCACGGCAGTTATGGGCTGCTATCAGAAAGAGACGGAGCCTATCGACATTCCCGGCAGAACGCCTTCCGGCACATCTGCGCCTCAGCCATCAGCGACTCCCGCGGGCAAAGTTATCCCCTCGGTGGACAGGCAGACAGAGCTGGCAGAAGCCAGAGCGAAGAATCCCGACACCGTGGCATGGCTGTATATTCCCGGTGCGGAGATTGACGATCCCGTGATGCAGGCGGAGGACAACGGCTATTACCTGAAGCTGGATGAAAACGGTGAGTATGCCATGTGGGGCTGCTATTATGCCCATTGTGAAAATGAAATCGGCGGCAGGGATAAGCTGGACAAAAACACCACCATTTTCGGCCACTCCGCCAGCAACTGCGACCCGGACGGTGTGCGGTTCAGCAAGCTCTACCGCTATATGGACGCAGACTTCGTAAAGGAGCATCCGTATATCTATCTCTCTGTGGATGGTGAGGACATGATTTTCCAGATCACCGCTCTATTCGTCACGGATATTGGTTTTGACTATATTGCGCCTGATCCCACGGGAGATGACCTGACCAGCTTCTTTGAGACGGTTGCGCGGAAAAACTGGCTGGATTTTGACGGTGTGACCTTCTCCGAGGAAGATACCGTCCTGACCCTTTCCACCTGCTGCCGGAAGTATGACAAGGCCAACAGCGGCAATCAGCGGCTGGTGGTCATGGCGAAGCTGCTGCCAGAGGGCGCAACCGCACAGGAGTTCAGCGTATCTCTTGTGGATGATCCTGAAATGCCCTGAAAGAAATCAGAATACGACGATAATAGGACATCCATCCTTGCGGTACTGAAAAGCAGCGTATGGTATAGGGAAAACGGCGGCTGCTCTGTACGGGGCAGCCGTCGTTTTTGCTGTCCCAACATTTTTCAGATGAAAGGGACCTATGCGTATGACAGGAGAGCACAGGAGGTGCCGCTAATGCTGCGGCGACGAGCCGCGCCGGGAGCATAACCGGGCGATACCCGGACGCCGTAGGATACCTATGCCCTCCGACAGCCGCCGACAATTTCCATACTGAACCGCACCAAAGCGCCCATACAGGCTTTTATGCCTGTGTGGGCGCTTTTTGTCGTCCCCGGCACTTTTTCGCCGTGGGCTGCCGTTCCCCGCCGCCCTTCGTTCAGACCTTTTTACCCACTCGGATCTGAACGGAGGAAC